>Ga0070763_10000551_pt1 | contig 10602 bp, 10 predicted proteins | sample HubBroMetageWRM3_FD_67279 | JGI IMG/M metagenome (GOLD analysis project Ga0070763, IMG submission 67279) | Warmed soil microbial communities from the Hubbard Brook experimental Forest, New Hampshire - Hubbard Brook CCASE Soil Metagenome WRM 3 | ecosystem: Environmental > Terrestrial > Soil >... | reverse complement strand
CTCGCCGCACTCAGTGTGGGTGCTGTGGCCGCGCAAGGGCGAGCCGCGCATCGTGCTGAACGGCATCGCCCGCGACCTCGCGGCGCGCGATTCCTGGATCGAGAAGTACGATGTCTACGAAGGCTACGTCGAGCCGCCGATCGAGCGTGTCGCCAAGTCGTTGCAGGAGATGGGGCTCGGCCAGTCAAAGATCGCGACAGAGCTGAACTACGTTTCCGCCGCCGACATGGCAACACTCAAGGCTAAGTTGCCCGGGCTCAAGATCTCCGACCTCGTGCCGATCATGGACGAGACTCGCGCGGTCAAGACGGCGGGCGAGATCGCCCGGCTCAAGATCGGCGCCGACGTGCTCGACGATGCCTTCACGCGCTGCTTTCCGATCACCAAACCGGGCACACGCGAGCGCGACCTCCACGGCGCGCTGATGGCTGACTGCCTGGCCGGTGGCTCGGAGTTCACGCACGGCATCCTGAATTCCAGCCGCAACACCGTGGCCTATGGCGGCGAGAGCGACTTCGTCTTCCAGGCGGGCGACGCCATTCGCACCGACTACGTCTGCTACGTGAAGGCCTACCCCGGCCACCAGTCGCGCTGCGCCGTGGTCGGCAAGGCGACGGCCAAGCAGGCCGAGGAATACAAGATCGCGCGCGACGTCTACCTGTCGTCGAGCAATCACCTCAGGGCCGGGCGCACGGCGGGCGAGGTCTACGATTTCGTGCAGAAGAAGTTCGCCAGCTACAAGATGGACTACCACCACATGATCGCCGGCCATTCGGTCGGCGCCTGGTGGCACCAGCAGGAACCGGTGATCTCGAGGGGCAATCCGCGCGTGCTGGAGGACGGTATGGTAATCGCCATGGAGCCGCATCTCGGCCATTGGCACATTCAAGACATGTGGGTGGTGCGGGCGAGCGGACCTGAACTGATCTCCGACAATTTCAAGACCGATCGTATCTTCGACTGCGGCTGATTTTCTAGTCCAGCGCGAACAGGCAATGCCTTCTTCAGGCAACGGAGCGTTGTGCTCGCACTCCCGGTAGGGACAGATGCGCAGGTGCGTGATCAGCGGATCAGTCGATGTCGTTCGCGGAATCGCCATCGCCAGCCCGACGCGTGGATTAATGCCGCGGGAGGGCAAGCGCAACGACATCGGCGTAACCGGGATTTCCCTTGAGGATCCCGACGTTACGCGCGAAGGCGTTCATGCCGGTGACGAAATCTGGCGTAATGGCGCTTGAGTAGTAGGGCAGGTCGCGTTCGATCAGACCAGTGATAAGCATCGCTTCACCGACCGGAAAGACCTTTCGGCCGATCATCCCGGACAGGGATACGTCCTTCTTCAACTCTGCATGCGTGGCATCGATTGCATGGACCATACGAGCGGCGTCCTGCGGCCGTTGCGCGAGGAACTTGTCGGTGACGGCAAGCGACGCCATAGTATAGTTGAAGCACTCCTTCGGCCCGTCGCCGCGCCGGACGTCGAGCACGACCTTTCCGGCGCCACTGCGCACCGCGACCTCGGTCCCCATGCCATTCGCCCAGAAGCCGTCGATCAAACCTTCCTGCAGCGCCTTCGCGGCCATCAGCCCGAAGTTAACACTGGCCCCACCTGTGTTAGGAACTGGCACGATCGAAACGCCGTCGCGTTCGGCATCTATTCCGGCAGCAACAAGAAGCTGGCGTAGGCCCATCTCAACCCATGGCGCCGCGCCTATCCTGCGGCCCTTGACGACGCCGACATTGCCGCGCTCGCCGGCCAGATCCGCGCGCATTACCAGAAACCAGTACATCCCCTGCGCCTGCGCGCAGACCAGCTTGACACCGTTCCACTCCGGGAAGGCGGCCAGCGCGGAATGCGCCGAACCTGCCACGCAATCGACTTCGCCATCGCGCAGCGCGCCATAGGCCTTGTTAACGGGAAACACGAGCTCGATCGATGCGTCTATCCCGTGCTCTGCGAATTTTCCGAGCTCAACCGCCGCGATCGCGGGAAAGTATGAGTTCGAGATGAGGTCGGGGACTGCAATCTTCATGGTTTGACCTGGTACATTGCGTTAAGCGGCAGGTTCGTTTTTTGCGAACGCTTTCCAGAAGCGAGGTGCGTATGAGAAAAGCGCGATGCGCAGCAGGATCGGCTTCGGTTCTGTGCAGCGCGTCGAGATTCGCCGCGCGCGGTGGAAACCGTTCCTTTTATATGGCCGCCATCTCGCATCAAATAGCGTCATCGTCATTTTCTATATATTTTATAGATCCTTATGGTATTTAATTAACGTTTTACATTAGATCCTAGATATTGGAAACTGATTCTCCCTCTTTAAAGAGAACCAACAATGACGTTTTTCCTAAACAGCGAGGACAAGACACTTCGAGAAGGCGTCGTCTTGGAGTGGGTCGGAGCCGAACTGAAGTCTGGTTCAGTCGTCACCGTTGACAACAGCCCTGCCCCGTTACGCAGAGCGACGGTCACTGGACTAGGCAGACCGGTGGACGAGCGTGGCCGTCTTCTAGTGGACGTGGTGGCGAACGTAGTAATCAGCGGCGAGCGATTCGGGCTGCGCCAACTCTACGACAGCAAAGTCGGATCGCTTTGGGTGATTACAGGCGGGCCATACAACGAACGACTCGCGGCGTAGTCTTCATCCAGATGCCACGTCGTGTGGGGCTTGGGTCGGAGTTTACGCAAGTCCGCTGCAATCATCGGCCCGAAATGGATGACCCAGCGCCGAATGGACTCGTGGGATACCGTAATGCCACGTTCTGCAAGCAAGTCTTCGACGTCACGCAAGCTCAGGGTGATCCGGAGGTAGAGCCAAATCGCCTGCTGAATGATCGTTGGTGGGAATCGTTAACCGCTGTAGCTGATTCTCTTCATCCTGTTGGCTACTGGGCAGCCATAGGAACCGCAACCTCCTGGCCGACGTGACAACGCCCCTTCGTGTGCACCTTGATGATCTTGCCGCTGACGTGTCCGGCCACCGAGTTCCAGGTCACGTGATCGCCGACTTTAAATCGCTTTCCCATTAAAGCTATCCCTACCTGAGCGATGGTCAGCCGGTTGTAACGGCGGTCTCCAAATCCGACGGATCGACACCCCGCTTCAAATTCGCGTTGAGCTTCTCGCGATCGAGTTCGCCCTCCCACCACGACACAAAGACAGTAGCGACGCCATTGCCAATGATGTTGGTGAGGGCGCGAACTTCGCTCATGAACTTGTCCACCGAAAACACGATCGCCATGCCCGGTACCAATGCCGGGTTCACCACAGACAGCGTTGCCGCAAGAGTGATAAAGCCCGCGCCGGTGACACCGCTCGCACCCTTCGACGTCAGCATGGCGACGACCAGGATTGTCAATTGCTGGCTGAATGATAGATCCACGCCGAGTGCCTGCGCGATGAACAGGGTTGCAAGCGTCATATAGATGTTAGTGCCGTCGAGATTGAACGAGTAGCCGGTGGGTACCACCAGCCCGACCACCGGTTTGGAGCACCCCAGCCGTTCGAGCTTCTCCATCAGCTGCGGCAGCGCGCTTTCCGACGAGCTGGTACCGAGCACGATCAACAGTTCATCCTTGATATAGACAATGAACTTCAAAATATTAAAGCCGACGATGCGCGCAATCAGCCCAAGCACAACGCCGACGAAGAGTGCGGCGGTCAGGTAGAACACCGCGATCAGCCCGATCAGATTGCCGAGAGCGGTGGGGCCAAATTGGCCAATGGTGTAAGCCATGGCGCCGAAAGCGCCGATTGGAGCTGCCTTCATGACAATCGCGATGACACCGAATATCGCGTGAGACGTATCGTCTATGATGTCGCGCAGTTTGTGGCCGCGCTCACCCAGCGCCATCAGCGCAAAGCCAAACAGGATGGCGAACAGCAGCACCTGCAGGATGTCCCCCCGCGCGAGCGCACCCACGACGCTGTCGGGAATGATGTTGAGGATGAAGTCGACCGATTTCTGCGCTTCCGCCTGCTTCACGTAACTCGCGACTGCCGCCGCATCAGGCTTGGCGGCGAAACCATGGCCGACCTGAACAAGATTGCCAATGATGAGGCCGAGAATCAGCGCGAACGACGACACAACCTCGAAATAGACTAGAGCTTTGATGCCGACGCGGCCCACTTTTCTGGCGTCCTGAATATGCGAGATACCCGAGACGACCGTGCAAAAGATGATCGGCGCGATGATCATCTTGATCAGACGTATGAAACCGTCACCGAGCGCCTTGATCCAGTCATTGGTCGCAAACTCGGGCGACAGCCAACCGACAGCGATACCAAGCAGGATGGCGATCAGAACCTGAACGTAGAGAATCTTGTACCAGGGTTTCGATGGGCGCGCTGGCGCTTCGGTCGTGATCGTTGTCGACATGACAATCACTCCCCATCAGAATTCAAGCGGTATCCCAGAGAGTCGTCGACTCAATCTGGCCTTGATTAGCTTTCCCGACAAGGTAAGGCGGGCGAAACCACCACGCTGCGCTTGTCGCCTACAACCGGCGCGTAACTTTAGAATCCGTAAAGGTCGGGACGCTTTCTACCGTCGGACCAGTGAATGCCACCTTCTGCCCAGGCCAATATTAACGCGCCGTATTGGCTCGATATCGTCATTTCGGTGCCGGGCGCGACCGTCACAAAACCCCCGGCGAACGCTGTCTTGTCGCCAATCTTCACATCGCCGCCATAGACGAACCACTCGACCAGGTCGGTCGTCCGATGCGCAGGCACCGATGCTCCGGGCAGGAGCTGAAGCTGCACAAGGCGCCGGTCGTCGGTGGTCTTGCTATAGTCAAAGATCATCCTGCGGCCTACGCCGGCCAGTGTGGTCGACAACAGCGGTAGCGCTTCAACGGCAACATTGATGTCCGGCATCACTTCGGGCGAGGCATTGACGATCTCGGCATGTTTGGCGCCAGCATGCAGTCGATGTAGCGGCCCATCGTCGGTCGGATAGATTACAGGTGCTTCCAGTCGCGCGCAGAGCAGGCAGCTCTCATAGGCGACGGCGTCATGCGTGGCCCCGGCGAGGTTGATGCCGACCTGGCCGCGCACTGCGGTTCCCGCATAGTCGGCCAGCGATCCGCTCAGGAAATAGCTGGTGGCCGTGCCGAGGTGTTGATGCAGGCCGCTCCGCGTCAGTGCTTCGAACGCAACCAATCCCAGGTAGCGGCCCTTGGCGTGATCTACGCGGACGATTTTCTGGCTGATGCCCTTCTTGCCAGCCTCGGTCCAGGGCACCGACGTCATGTCGTATATGCCAACCGCCGATCCAAGCTTGACGATCGTTGGTGTCGTCGCTTTGCGACTGTTGCTCACGGCGTTCTCCCTAGGCCGCCACCTTGACCAGCGGGCGACGATCGGTGACTGTTTTTGTCAATAAACATAGAGCCACAAAGCTGTGGTCGGCAACGGGGAGGAGGAGCGCGTGAGCGTGATGCAGGAGGCGGTGCCAACGCCACGCCGAGGCCTCGACCGTGCCGGTTTGCGCGTCGTGTTGATCGCCAGTCTTGGCGGCGCCCTCGAGTTTTACGACTTCATCGTGTTCGGCACCTTTGCCGCCTATATCTCACGCGCCTTCTTTCCGGCGAGCGATCCCCTCGTTTCGCTGCTGAGCACCTTCGCCGTCTTCGCCGTGGGCTATCTTTCGCGGCCCCTGGGCGGGCTGCTATTCGGCTGGCGAGGAGACCGGGCGGGTCGACGCGAGAGCTTCATGCTGTCGCTGGCGACAATGTCGCTTGCCACCATCGCCATGGGCCTGTTGCCGGGCTATGCCAGCATCGGAGCCTGGGCAAGTGCTGGCTTCGTCCTGCTGAGGGTTGTTCAAGGCTTCTGCCTCGGCGGCGAGCTGCCCGGCGCCATCACCTACGCCGTGGAGGTTGTGCCGGTACGCCATGCCACGCTCGCCTGCGGTGTCGTATTCGGCTGCGTGAGTGCGGGAGTGCTGCTGGCGACCGGGGTGAGCGCGCTACTCCATGCCGTCCTGCCGGCCGAGCTGATGGAAGGCTGGGGTTGGCGCATTGCTTTCCTGATTGGCGGCGCCCTCGGCGTGGTGAGCTGGCAGCTGCGCCGCACGCTCGAAGAGAGCCCGAGCTTTCTGCGTATGAAAGCGCGCCTTACCGCTGCACAAGTCGCGGCGCCCAATCCGATTGCGCTGCTGTTTCGCACCGAGACGGCGCGCATCGTGCTCGGCATCAGCGCCACCTGCGTCGTCGCCGTGTTCAACGGCTTGCTGTTCGCACAGATTCCTGCCTATCTCACGCGTACCCTGTCTTATCCGCCGGGCAGCGTCGCCGTTGCCTTGAATGTGGCAAGCGCGGCGATGTCGGTGAGCCTGGTCGCTGCCACCTGGGTAGCGGATATCGTTCCACGTCGGCTTGTCTACCGCGTCGGCTGCATTGTCATCGCGGCGGGCGCCTTGCCCGCTTTCCAAGCCATGGCGGCGCACAGCCTGCCGCTGCCGCTGCTGTTCCTGCTGATCGGCCTGTCAGCTTGCTTCACGCACGGCACGTTCGCCGCAATACTGGCCGATCTCTTCCCGACCCCGGTGCGGTTCACCGGCGTCGCCTTCACCATGAACATCGGCGCCGTCGTCTTCAGCGGCACGGCGCCGCTCATCGCCACTTTGCTGATCTCCGCTACCGGCCGGATCGATGCGCCGTCCATACTGCTGGTCGCCGCGGCGCTCGTCGCGCTGATCGCGAGCTTCTGGCTCAAGGGTGCCGAAGGCGAGATCAGCCGCGACGCCGAGGTTGAGCATATCCCTCTCTCCTCGGCGGCCATCATCACCAGTACACCCCGATGACTTAAGCCGTACGGACAACCTGTGCGGGTTCAACGACCGGCAAAGGTTGGCGTGCGCTTGGCATGGAACGCCTCGACTCCCTCGCGGAAGTCGTCGGAGGAGCGCAGCCGACTGTAGCAATGGCCTTCGAGCTCGATGGCAAGTGACAAAGTCGCATCCTCAGTATCGTTTAGCAGCTTCTTCGCGGTGCGTTGGGCGAGCGGCGCGAAACTCCGAAGTTCGGCAACCAACGCATCTGTGGCGCGCTCCAGGTCGTCGTTCTTGACGCATTCCGTCGCCACGCCCCATTCATAGGCTTGGCGGCCCGGAATTCGCCGCGAGCGCATGACGATGTCCTTGGTGCGGGTAATGCCAACCATCTTCTGTAGCCGGGCCGACCCACCGGAGCCCGGGATCTGGCCCAGTCTCTGCTCGGGGAGCGCGTAGAAGCAAGTCTCCGAAACGATGCGAAAGTCGCAGGCCAATGAAATCTCGAAGCCGACGCCGAAGCAGTAGCCGCGATTGGCGACGATCACCGGCTTCTCGCAGCGGGCCGGCGCAGCAATGTTCCAAGCGAGTTTCGAGACATGCTCGGGAGTCGCGGCAAGAAAGCCTCTGATGTCGCCGCCGCTAGAAAAATGTTCACCAACCGCTCGCAGGACGATAACGCGCACCCGCGGATCGGCGTCGAGCGCCTCGAAGGTCAGGCGCAGTTGGTCGCGCTGTGGCATCGCGATCACGTTGAGCGGCGGCCGGTCAAGGACGATGTCGGCACGTTCGCTTGCGGCGTCTAGTTCGACGCGGAAGCCGTCGAGCTCGGACGGAAAACCCCGGGTAATGGGAGCATAGGGTTCGGTCATGTGCGCTTTCCTTCGATAAGGGGAATGTCGTCGCCCGACTCAGGCTCGAACTCACCGGCTACAAGCTTGCGCCGCAGGAGCTTGCCCACCGGCGATTTGGGGACCTCCTTGACGAACACGAAGTCGCGCGGGCGCTTGAAATTGGCGAGGCTCGATCGGAGGCACCAGTCGTCGAGTGCCGTCGCGGTGACCGGGCTGCAGCGTTTTATGAAACCGACGATCCGCTGTCCCCAACGCGGGTCCGGCAGACCCACCACCGCGACCTCGGCGACCGCCGGGTGCAACGACAGCACGCTTTCGATCTCGCCCGGCGAGACGTTCTCGCCTCCGGTGATGATCATGTCGTCGACTCGCCCGGTCACGAACAAGTCGCCGTCGGCATCGCGGTGGCCAATATCGCCGGTGAAGTACCAGCCGGCGTGGATCGCCTTGGCATCGGCCTCGGGTCGCCGCCAATAGCCTTCGAAGGCCTCCTCGCCGGCAAGATCGGCGATGATCTCGCCCTCCTCGCCCGTGGCGACAGACCGCTCGGGATCATCGCTGCCGAGGCGAACCACCCGGATGCGCTGGTTGAGTCCTGCGCGGCCGGCCGAGCCCGGCTTGCGGGTCGCCTGCTGGTCGATGGTGAAAGTGTAGATCTCCGAGGATCCGTAGTGATTGACAAACAGCTCCGGCCGGAAGGCCCAATCGACCTTCTTGAGAAGCCCATCGGTCATCGCCGCACCGGCGAAGCCAAGTTTGCGCACGGATTCCGTCGCCGTGGCCGCGAACCGCGAGTGACTCACAAGCTCGTGGAAGAGCGTTGGCACCAGATAGAGGCACGTCAGGCGCTCGCGCTCGATCAAGGCCAGCGCGCCGTCGCTCGAAAAGCGCGGCAAGCAGGCGAAGACGCCGTCGACCAAGGCCATCGACAACAGGGAACGGACACCCATCGTGTGGTAGAGCGGCATGACGCCCAGAGTCCGCTCTCCATTGGCGTAGAGGTTCTGCGCGACATGGGCGAGCGCAGCGGCGCGTTCCTGACGGTGCCGCCGGGGCACGCCTTTCGGCTGCCCAGTCGTGCCCGAGGTGTAGAGTATTAGGGAGATGTCTTCTGCGTCCGCAACTGGTGATACCGTCTTGCCGGCGAGCTCTTCGAAATGCGCTGTTCCGCCTTCGGCACCGCCGACCGCGATCCGCGGCAACGCCTGCGCCGCCCGGGATTCGGCGACGGCTAATTCCGAGATCTTCTCGAACACAATTCCCGCCGCTTCGGCGTTCTGCACACAATAGTCGATCTCGCCCGCCTTGCTTCGCCAGTTGATCGGCGTGACGACCAGTCCGAGGAGCTGGCAGGCCCAGTGCAGCGTCGCGGCCTCGGCGCGATTCTGTAATACCGAGACGAGCCGGTCACCTCGCACCAGCCCCATTTCTGCAAGTCCGCCGGCGACGCGAACGATTACTCGGTACCATTCGGCATAGGTGAGGCGCAGGTCGCCATCGACCAAGGCCAGCGCCTCCGGGCGACGTTCGACGCTCTGTAGCAGGGTGCGGCCGAGATCAAACATCTCCGCCCTTCTTGTCGCGCCGTCGGTTGGCGGCAACCTCCATCACCGCCTTCACGATACCGCCATAGCCGGTGCAGCGGCAGAGATGACCGCTCAGCATTCTGCGCACCGCTTGCTCGTCCGGCGCCGGGTCGGTCTCCAGCCAATGGCTCGCCGACATCAGGATGCCCGACGTGCAAAACCCACATTGCAGTGCATGGTTCCGGCGAAACGCCGCTTGCAGCTCTCCGAGCGTGCCGTCGGCGTCGGCCAAGCCCTCGACCGTGTCGACCCGGTGCCCCTCCACCTGCACCGCCAGCATCAGACAGGCGCGGGTGGCGAGGCCGTCGATCCTTATCGTACAAGCTCCGCACACGCCGTGCTCGCAACCGACATGAGTGCCGCTGGCGCCAAGCTCGTGACGCAGAAAATCGCTCAACAGCAGCCGCGGCTCGGCCAGGCCCGACACTTCCCGGCCATTGAGCGTAAAGCTGACGGTGTGCCGCTCTCCTGCCTTCAGGACCGGCATGAACGCGCCTCCTCGATCGCCTGGCGGCCCAGATTGCGCACCAGCCCGCGCCGGTAAGTGGCAGTGGCATGGACATCGTCGGCAGCGCCCAGATCCCAGGCGAGCTCGTTGAGCGCGTCGTCGAGGGCCTCGTTGCCAAGCGCGCCGAGTTCGCGCACCACCGGCCGGTCGGAGACGCCGCCAATGCCGATGCGCAAGTGCTCGCCCTCCGCCACTGCGCCGACGGCGCAGATGGCGAAGTCGCCATGGCGCAGGCCGAGCTCGCGGAAGGCGTATCCCGCCCGCGGCCGCTTCAGGGGAAACCGCACAGCCTCGATCAACTCATCCGCCCGACGCAGCGTCGTCAGCGTGCCCGTGAAGAAGCGCGCCGCCGCCACCGTCCGACGGCCGCGAAAGCTGCGCAGAACAACCTCGCCACCGAGCACCGCCAGGCACAAGGGCAGTTCTGCGCTGGGGTCGGCGTGGGCGATCGAGCCGCACACCGTGCCGCGATTGCGGGTTTGGAAGTGACCGACCCACGGTAACGCTGCCGCCAGCAATGGCGCTTGTTCGGCAAGGCCAGGCCAGCGTTCGAGCATCGCCTGGGTCACCGCGGCGCCGACCATCAGACGGTCGCCTTCGACCGCGATCCGGTCGAGGGCTGACAGGCGACCGATATCGACCACCAGCGCCGGCTGCGCCAACCGCATGTTGAGCATGGCCACCAACGATTGACCGCCAGCCAACACGCGCGCCGCCTCGCCATGATCGCCGAGGGCCTTCAGTGCCTCCTCGACGGTTTGCGGCCGGAAATAATCGAAAGGCGCGGGTTTCATCGCCCGATCCCCAGGAGACGCAACAGCCGACGCCAGTACGGGGACGACGCTGCGTCCGGATTCACCTGCACGATCAGACGCTCGAAGAAC
>Ga0070763_10000549_pt1 | contig 10613 bp, 9 predicted proteins | sample HubBroMetageWRM3_FD_67279 | JGI IMG/M metagenome (GOLD analysis project Ga0070763, IMG submission 67279) | Warmed soil microbial communities from the Hubbard Brook experimental Forest, New Hampshire - Hubbard Brook CCASE Soil Metagenome WRM 3 | ecosystem: Environmental > Terrestrial > Soil >... | reverse complement strand
TACGTTGGCTGACAGTATTTGCGGGACTCTGGAGGTGGCCGGCCGTTAGGCCGAAGCACTCGGCTGGACCCGCCTAGCGGAATCCAACCCGGGCCACCATCGCGTAGGTCGCCGGACTTGTCCCTCCGGCCCGCAGCGCCAGTCACGCCCACAGGCGTGCTCGGCGTGCGAAACCGGCGCGATCGTGTCCAGCACAGTTGCAAGCGAGGGGCGTCCAGTCGAGGGCGCCCCTCGTGTTTAAGCTCTCAAGCGGCGGCCGGGAGGTATTGCCGCCACGCAGCCGGAATCGTGGGGCTGGCGACGTGGATGAAGATCTCAGCCCGCGGTGTGCGTGGCTGATGGCGCGGATGCATCCCCGCTTGACGCGGCAGCATGTCGCCCTTGCGGCGGTTGCACGGTGCGCACGACGCGACAATGTTCTCCCAGCTGGAAGTGCCGCCCTTCGAGCGCGGGATTACATGGTCGACCGTCAGGTTCGAGCGCGACCCGCAGTACTGGCACATCCATCCATCCCTCGCGAACACCGCGCGACGCGTGATCTTGCGGCGGTGGGTGTCACGCGGAACATGCACATAGCTCACCAGCCGAATCACCACCGGGCGTGCGAGCGTCGAGCTCTCGGAGTGAAGCTCCCACAACCCACGCTCGATCAGCTCAGCCTTCTCCTTCAGCAGCAACACCACCGCACGGCGCACCGAACACACGTTGATCGGCTCGTACGTGGCGTTGAGGACGAGCACCCGGCCACCCATCGTCGAGCTCGACGATGGGTTAGGTCCGTGCCGCTGGCGCTCTGACGGCGGCACGGACCCCACTGGCTCTGTGGGCGCCGTGCTTTCCATCTCTCAGCGCCGCAGTGTACCGATCCCTCCACGTTCCCGCCGCTAATCGATCCGCCTCACGCCGCACGATAGGAGCCCAGCACACGCACCTGTTCGCACAGCTCCCGCAACCCGGCGAGCGCCTCCGCGACGATCCCCTCTGCAAGCGAGCCCTCGAAATCGACGAAGAACATGTACTGCCCGAGCCGCTCGCGCATCGGACGCGACTCGATCTTCGTGAGGTTTATGCCACGCTTGGCGAGCTCGTCCAAGCACAACACCAGCCAGCCGGCACGGTCTGCGCCCGCACCCCAAAACACGAGTGAAGTCTTCGCCTTCGCCTCGTCGGCGCCCCGCAACGGCGGCGCGCCATGCGGGGAATCCGCCCTGGCGAGCCACACGAACCGCGTCTCGTTGTCCTCACGGTCCTGGATTCCCTCGGCGATCACCACGCACCCGTACAGCTTCGCCGCCAGGCGCGTTCCGATCGCCGCCCACGAACGATCCCCGCGCTCGCCGACGAGCCGGACCGCCTCCGCCGTCGAGCTTGCCGCCACGACGCGTGCCCGCGGGAGCTTGCCGTGCAGAAAGCGAGCGCATTGCCCCGGCACGTGCGGGTGGGAGACGATCGTCTCGATCCCGTCGAGTTGAAGCTGGGTCGCACCGATCAGGTAGTGGCGTACCGGCAACACCACCTCGCCGACGATCACCACGTCGCCGGCGTCCCCCGCGAGCGTGTCGAGCGTCACCGTCACCGACCCCTCGATCGAGTTCTCGATCGGCACGACCGACCACTCCAGAGCACGATCCTGCACCGCCATCACGGCATCGCGAATCGTCTCGAGCCCAACCGGTCGCACGGTGGGATCGTCCAAGCTGCTCAGCAGTGCCTCCTCGCTGAAAGTCCCCTCCGGCCCCAGATAGCCGGCGCCGGCGACCGCGTCAGGCGTTGGTGGCATTCGCGGCATCGCTCGGAGCGGCCACCCGTTGCGCAGGCGCGGACACGACACTTTCGTCGCTCAATGCCACCCGCACCGCCTCGGCCTCCTCCGGGGATAGCTCGAGCTCGCCGAGCCCGTCTCGCACTTGCTTTGCGTACACGCGCGCCTGGTCGCGATGATGGATGCATGTGAGCACGACCCCCGACCGGCGATCGTCGAGCAACGCGATCGACATCGACTGCTGCCCGGAGAGCTCGTTGTAAGCGTCATACCGAACCAGCGCGTGGTGGGCGATCGCTCCCGTCAGCGCTGATTCGACACCCGCCAGACGGCCGTCGAGCTGCAACGCGACTTCCTCGACATACTCGCGCAGCGCCCCGAACGCCTCCTGCAAAGAGGCGCTGTGGGCGATCAAGTCGTGATCGCCGCTGTCGCCGAGCACCACCTTCTGGGCCGCGCGCAGGCGTCTCACCGCTCGGGCCAGCACCGTGCATGTGAGCAGTGCGAGCAACGCAACGGCGAGTGCCGCGATCGCGACGATCCCCTGGGTTTCAGTCAGCGCCGTGGCGCTCGAGCAGATGGCCGGCATCGAGAACAAGTTAGCCGCTCGCGCGGCCGTCACCGACACTCGGCGGGAGCGCCACGGCCGCTGGGCCGCCCACGACGTCGCTCGGTCGCGCGCAGGGCGCCCGCCGGGCTATTTTCCGAAGACCACCAGGAATGACGCCTTGTTGTTTTCGACGTCCGTCTCGCCTGGGACGGGCACGACGTTGACCGTCACGCGCGACGCCGTCGAGAGCGCGACGCCGCTCACCGGTACGTCGACGTTGTACGTCTGCCCTGGTTCGGTCTTCGCGATCACGTGCGACGCGTTCAAAGTCTTGCCTTCACTTGTGACCGCCACCGTCACCTTGACATTCGTCTCGGAGTTGGAGCCCGAGTCTTCGACCATCGCGGTGAACGTCGGGTTTGCCCCTACGTTCACGTGATTGATCGCCGGCGAGGGTTCCAGCGCGCTGGTCCCGACGCTCACGCCCTTCAACGCGCTCCCGTGCGTGCCCGGCGTCACCGCTCCGCTACTGCTGCTCGTAGCCTGTCCGGTGATATTCGACTGCACCGTGGAGGGCGTGAGCCAGCCGATATTCGGCAGAAAGCGGCTGGAGGCGGTGCTTTGCCCGCTGACTCCCCCGGCCGTGAGCGCCTGCTGGATCAACGGCGCCACTCGCTGCGAGTAGATCACGTCGGAGGTCAGGAAGATCTCCATCGCGCCCGCGATCTTGGTGCTCGCAGCCTGGGCCTGTCCGCCGAGCGCTTCGCGCACCAGGTTTGCGACCTTCGAAAGTCCTTCCACGCGGAAGTCGAGTGACTGCAGCAAGTTGCGCTGCGCGGCGGTCATTTCCCCCGGCACGCTCAGTCCCTTCGCCCGTTCGGCGAGTTCCTGTGCCTGCTGGCGCAGATGGTCGATTTCGACCTCGACGTTGAGCGCCGACTTGCCGCTCGCGCCCGCGAGCGCGCTGAACAGCGGCTTCGATATCTGCGCTTCCGAGCTCTGCGCGATCTGGTTGACGTTCTGGTTGTAGCTTTCGAGGCCCTGCTGTTTGCCGCGCTTCAGGCAACCGTTGATCAGCAGCACGATCACGATCAACAGCACTACTCCGACCCCCGCAGCGACCCGCCGCCGCACCATCATCGCGTGATGGTCGATCGTGCCCGCCCCACCGGTCCGTTGAGGCCGGCGCGGCTGTGGTCGCGGTTGTTGCTCGGGCCGCGCCTGACGCACTGTCGTCGGCGGCTCCTCGTCGTCGTCGTCGAAGAACGACAAAAGATCGCTCCTTGCAGGGATTGTGAAGCTCCTCAGTATGACCCCACCACCAGCCGGATTGTCTGCTGCAACTTCTCGGTCAGTGCGAGATCGCACAATCTCGTGGCAGGGAAAGCGCATCGATGCGACGAACGCGGGGTGAGATGGACTCCTCCAGGACGCTCGTACAACGCGCCCGCGATCGCCCGCGCGGATCGCGTGGGCGCACTACGCACGCCGATGACTCGGTAATCAGCGTCTCCGACGAGCGCTCCCAACGGTGTGGCGCGACGCTGCTCGGGCGCTACCGTCTGATCGAGCGCCTCGGCGCCGGCGGCTTCGGCACGGTGTGGCGTGCGCACGACGAGCAGCTCGACCGTGCCGTCGCGCTCAAGCGCATCCCGTTGCCCTCAGAGGAGGATCGCGAACGAGCAAGTCGCGAGGCGCTCGCCACCGCCCGCCTCGGGCACCCGGCGATCGTGGCTCTCTATGAGGCGAGCGCCGACGGAGACGCCTTCTATCTGATCTCCGAGCTGGTCGAGGGGGACACGCTCGCGCGGCTGATCGAGGACGACGAGCTCTCCGACGAGGAGCTGTTTGAGATCGGGCTCGCATTGTGCGCCGCGCTCGAGCACGCTCATGCACGCGGTGTGATCCATCGCGACGTCAAGCCCCACAACGTGCTCGTGCCCAGCCCGCCCGGCGATCGTGCTGCACGTAGAGACTCCTCGTCGGCCGCCGCCAAGCTCGCCGACTTCGGTGGCGCTCGACTGGCGGGCGACGATGCGCTTACCCGCACCGGCGACGTGCTCGGCACGCTCGCATACATGGCACCGGAGCAGTGCGAAGGCTACGACGTCGGTGTCAGCGCCGATCTCTACTCGCTCGCGCTGGTCCTGTACGAGGCGCTCAGCGGCGTCAACCCGGTGCGCGGCCCGACCCCGGCCGCGACCGTGCGACGGATCGGCACCGAGCTCGAACCGCTGGAGCGTCGTCGTCGCGACCTCCCGCGCGAGCTCACGCGGGCGCTGGACGTGGCCCTCGATCCCGACCCCGATCGCCGCGGCACGCTCGCGGATCTACACGAGGCATTGCACGAGACGCTCGAGCGCAGACCGAGCTCCGCCCGCCCGACCTTGCTTGCGACCAGGGTCCGTCCGCGCCCCCGGCGCGTCCTCCGCGATCCGGAGCGCGAGCATTCCGAGCAAAAGCGCGAGCATTCGGGGGAGCGTCCGCGCCGCCGGGTCACGCTGCCACGGTCGGCGTGGGTCGGCGGTCTGCTCGCCGTCGCGATTTGGCAGGCGCTCGCGGGCCGTGTGGGCGTCTCGGTGCTGTTGCTCGCAGCCGGCGCTCCCCTGCTCGCCATGCCACGCCGCTCGGGTCCCGGATGGCTCGCGGCCGGGTTGGCGCCCGTGCTCGGGCTCGCCGGCCTCGCGGGCGCGTTTCCCGCACTCGCCGGCCAGCGCGCGGGCTGGCGGGCACGAGCATCGCTCTCGGCTCTCGGCTTCTGGTGGTTGACGCTCGCCGAGTCGCTGCTCGACAGGCGCCTGTGGCTGGGACCGCCCGTCGGGGAGCCGGCGCGCGGCGCCTGGGAGTCATCGCTCGCCCCCGCCGTCACGCATGTCGTGTTTGCGAGCGTCACCTTCGAGTTGCTGCTCGGAGCAGCCGTGTGGGCGCTGGCCGCTACCGTTCTACCGTGGATTGTGCGTGGGCGTAGCGCGACCCTCGACGTGCTCGGCGCGCTCGGTTGGACGATCGCGCTGCTCGCCGCCACGCCGCTACTCGAACGGGCGCTGCTGTCGAACGCCGGCCAGACGAGCCCTCGCGGAGCGTTGCTCGGGGGCGCGCTCGGGGGCGTTCTCGCGGTCAGCTCGCGCGCGCTGCGCGGGCCCGCGTGACCCGTCGTCGAGCGCCGAGGTCGCATCGCCGTCGCACGTGGCCCTTAAAGTGGATGCACCGCGCCCCACCGCGCCGTGGCAACCTGAGATGAATCCACTACGCACACTGGAGAACATGATCGCCGGCCTCGTCGAAGGAACCTTCGGGCGCGTGTTCAGGGCCGAGGTCCGTCCGATGGAGCTCGCGCACAAGCTCGCCCGTGAGATGGACGAGAACAAGACCGCGTCCGTGTCGCGCGTGTACGCGCCGAACGAGTACGCGGTGTGGCTCTCGGAGAAGGACCGCGCGCGCTACGAGGGGGTGGAGCACGAGGTGATCGAGGAGCTGTGCGCATATCTGCTCGAGCACGCGCGCGGCGAGAGCCTCGCGCTCGCCGCGCGCCCGAACATCACGTTTCACACCGATGAGCGGCTCGCACTCGGGGAATTCGGGATCGAAGCACGAATGACCAAGCCCGGCGAGGGAGAGGCGCGGGAGGGGGAGCGCGCGCAGGCTGACCCCCCCGCATCTCAGGCGTCCCCTCCCGTTCGCGGCGCGGTGCTCGCCGAGCGAGCTGCCGCGCTCGGCGATGTGGGCGCCACGCCGGAGGAGCCCGCGGTCGGCAACACGATGATCTTCAGCAACTCCCGGCGCGTTCGCGACGCCGTCGAGCAGACCGGCGCGCGACGGCGCGCGAAGGCGTTGCTGGTCATCTCCGGCAGGCGAATGCTCGTGCCTCCACGCGGCGCGGCGATCGGACGCAGCCGCGACTGCGACATCGTGCTGGAGGATTCGAGCATCTCACGTCGCCACGCTGAGCTACGCCCGCACGGAGTCGCCTGGACGATCGAGGATCTCGGCTCCACCAACGGGGTACGCGTGAATGGGTTGACCGTTCATGGAGCGCACGAGCTGCGATCGGGCGATCGCATCGAAATGGGCTCCACCGAGATGCTGTTCGAGATCGCCCCATGAACAGCCTCGCTCCGGTATCGGTGATGTTGAAGTTCGGGTTCCTCGCCGTTCTATACCTGTTCCTGCTGTGGGTGGCGCGTAGCGCCCTGCGGGATCTCCGCGGGGCCGGTGCAAACGCACCCGGCATCCCCGGCAGCGGTCCCACGTCCGTCCCGGCTGACGCGACCGGGCTGCACTCGGCCTCGACGCTCGGGCCGGCGGACTTGCTGAGCCGCTCACCCCGCCTGGTCGTAGAGCGCGCTCCCGGTCATGATTCCGGGATGATCTACGACCTCGACGGCGACATCGTGTTCGGTCGCGGCGATCGGGCCGAGATACGTTTGGACGATCCGTTTGCCTCTTCCCGTCACGCCCGCGTCTACGAGCAGGGAAGGATCCTCGTGATCGAGGATCTCGGCTCGACGAACGGCACCTACCTGAACGAGGAGCTGCTCGACGGTCCCCGCCCGTTGCACCCCGGAGACCGGGTCCGAATCGGCGACTCCGAGTTCACCTTCGAGGTCGACTGAGCGTGCGCACGGCGAGCCCGAGGGTGCCGTGATGCTGCGTGTCGCCGAACATTGGTGCGGGACGGACACGGGTCTGCAGAGACGCGCCAACGAGGACTCGATGCTCGTGCGCTCTCCGTTGTTCGTGGTGGCCGACGGGATGGGCGGTGCACAGGCGGGCGAGGTCGCGTCGCGCCTCGCGGTCGAGTCCTTTCGTGACGGGCTCCACGACGGCGCCGACGCCGAGCGGAGCCTCGTCGCGCAAGTCGAGCAGGCCAACGCGCACATCAACGAGCTGTCGCACGCGAACGCCGAGCACGCGGGTATGGGCACCACGATCACCGCCGTGTACGTGGGGGAGCAGGACGTTTCGATCGCCCACGTCGGAGACTCGCGCGCCTACTGTCTGCGCGAGGGCGAGCTGCTGCGCCTCACCGACGACCACTCGCTCGTCGACGAGCTGATTCGCGAGGGCAAGCTCACACCCGAGGAAGCCGAGGAGCACCCGCAACGCTCGGTGATCACACGCGCACTCGGCCCCGAGCCAAACGTCGAGGTGGACGTGCGTTCCTTCAGAGGACGCCCCGGCGATGTGTATCTGGTGTGCAGCGACGGTCTCACGACGATGCTCGGCGAGGGCGAGCTACAGCTGTTGCTGCTCTCCAACGAACCTCTCTCAAACGCCGGTGAGACCCTGATCGCGGCCGCCAACGCGGCGGGTGGCAAGGACAACATCACCGTCATCCTGCTCCGGCTCGAGGAGGTGCTGACCGAGAGCGAGCGCCTCGCCGACGGTCACACGACGATCACCGCGCTCGCCCCGGCGCCACCGGCCGTCATGGCATCGCGGGAACGCCCCTCCCCTCCAGGTCAGTATGCCGGGGTGGGGCTCGCCGAGCCCGAGGTCGGCCACGCGCTGCCGGTCGCCCGTCGTGCTCCGCGCTCGCCGTCTAACGCCGGGGCTCGAGCGACCGGCGGGCGTTGGCGCAAGCGCCTGCGTCGTGCGCGGCCATGGCTGGCGTTGCTGATCGTGCTCGGATTGCTCGCCTCGGCCGCCTACCTGACGCTTGAATCGGTGTACTTCATCGGCACCAACCAGCGCGGGCTCGTGACGGTGTTTCGTGGCCTGCCCTACGAGCTGCCGGGCGGCATACCGCTCTACAGCGTCGAATACGTCTCCGGTGTCGCCGCCTCGACACTGCCGGCGGCTCGCCGTCAGGCATTGCTCAACCATTCGCTGCGCTCCGAAGGGGATGCTGCCGAACTGGTACGCCAACTCGAACTGGGTCAGCTGAGTGCGCCGTGAACCGTCCAATCGTGCGCCTCTACGGCCTGGTGGTGGTCCTGTTCGCGGTGCTGATCGCTTTCACGTCGCGATGGACGATCTTCGAAGCCTCCTCGCTGCGCGCGAACGCGCTCAACGAGCGTGGGCTGCTTCAACAGCAGCGGATCGATCGTGGCGAGATCGTGGCCGCCGACGGCACCGTGTTGGCGCGCAGCGTGCGCGGTCGCGAAGGCTTCTATACGCGCGTGTATCCCGCCGGCGCGCAGTTCACCCAGGCGGTCGGTTACTCGTTCGTCGAACGTGGGCAGACCGGTTTGGAGCGCTATCGCAGCGCCGCGCTCGACGGCGAAACCAGCACCGGTGTGCGAGGCATCCTCGATGAGCTGCAAGGACGCAAGCCACAGGGGAACACGGTGCTCACCTCACTGCAACCCGCCGCGCAGAGGGTCGCGATCTCGGCGCTCGGCGAACACGAAGGAGCGGTCGTGGCACTCGACCCCCGGAGCGGGGCGGTCGAGGTGATGGCGTCCACGCCCGGCTATGACGCCAACGCGGCCGGCTCCCAATCGGCCTACGAACGCATCACCGGCGAGCCCGGCGCGCCGCTCGTCAACCGCGCGTTGCAATACGGGTACGCACCGGGGTCGACCTTCAAGGTCCTCACAGCCACCGCCGCGATCGACACGGGGCGGTTCACTCCCGAAACGACGGTGAGCGGACGCAACGAAATACAGGTCTCGGGGGTCCCGTTGAAAAATGACGACAACGAGAGCTACGGGAACATCACCCTCACCGAAGCGCTCGCGCACTCGGTCAACACCGTCTACGCGCAAGTCGCCGAGCGGCTTGGTAAGCAGACGATGGCGCGCTACATGAGGCGCTTCGGCTTCGATCGCAAGCCCCAGCTCGACTACCCCTCAGAAGAAATGTCCGCCAGCGGCGAGTATCTGAAAGACGGCAAACTGCTCTCCCCAACCAGCACCTACGCCGACGTCGGGCGAATGGGGATCGGCCAGGACAAGCTGCGCGTCACGCCGATGCAGATGGCCGAGGTGGCGGCCGCGGTCGCCAACCGCGGCACGTTGATGGTGCCCCACATGACGACCGCGATCGTCGAACCGGATGGGCACGTGCTCCAGCGGATCGCTCCCAAAGTGCAGTCTGTCGTGATGAAGCCCTCGACCGCTGCCGCGGTCACGACGATGATGGAAGCGGTCGTATACAGCCCCGGCGGCACCGGCGCGAGCGCGCAGATCCCTGGGGTGCGCGTGGCGGGCAAGACCGGCACCGCCGAAACCCAGATCGGCACGGCGATCAACAACGTGTGGTTCATCGCATTCGCGCCCGCGCGCGACCCGCGCGTCGCGGTGGCGGTCACGCTCGCGAAAGTCCCCGGCCAGGGCGCCCTGTTCGCTGCGCCGGTCGCGCGCCAGGTCATGGAAGCGCTGCTGCATGGTTGACGCCGGCACGCTCATCGATGGGCGCTACCGCGTCTCCGCGCGACTGGGGTCGGGGGGGATGGCCGACGTGTATCTCGCTCACGACACGCTGCTCGGACGGCAGGTCGCGCTGAAGCTGCTGCACCACCGTTTCGCCGAGGACCAGGAGTTCGTCGAGCGCTTCCGCCGAGAGGCGTCCAGTGCCGCCGGCCTGTCGCATCCCAACGTGGTCGCCGTGTTCGACCGCGGCGAGTGGGATGGCACCTACTACATCGCGATGGAGTACCTACCCGGTCGTTCGCTGAAGGCGGTCGTACGCGAGCACGGGCCGCTCTCGCCGAGCGACGCGATCGACATCGTCGTGCAGATCCTGCTGGCAGCGCGCTTCGCACACCGTCGCGGGATCATCCACCGCGATCTCAAGCCCCACAACGTGATCCTCGACGAGGAGGGTCGCGCGAAGGTCACCGACTTCGGGATCGCGCGCGCCGGCGCGTCGGACATGACGCTGACGGGGTCGATTATGGGCACAGCCCAGTATCTCTCGCCCGAGCAGGCGCAAGGACACGCGGTCAGCGAGACATCCGACCTGTACGCGGTCGGGGTCGTGCTGTACGAGCTGCTCACCGGCAGCGTCCCGTTCGAGGGGGACTCGGCGGTCACGATCGCGCTCAAGCAGGTATCCGTCGACGCGGTGCCACCGAGCCAGCGCAACCCCGAGGTGGGCCCGGCGCTCGACGCCGTCGTGATGCGCTCGCTGGCGAAGGATCCCACGCAGCGCTTCGCGAGCGCGGACGAGTTCATCGCCGCGCTGCAACAGGCGCGCGAGGGGATCGCGCCCGCACCGGCGCCACCGTCGAATGGAAGCCCGCCCACGCGCGCGGCAGCGGCCGCGATGCTCGTGCCGCCCTCGCCCGGAGAGGAGCGCGGCTCGCCGGAGGACTCCTCCAGGCGGCGAAAGCGCGCATTGTGGGCTGCGGCTGCT
>Ga0070763_10000548_pt1 | contig 10616 bp, 9 predicted proteins | sample HubBroMetageWRM3_FD_67279 | JGI IMG/M metagenome (GOLD analysis project Ga0070763, IMG submission 67279) | Warmed soil microbial communities from the Hubbard Brook experimental Forest, New Hampshire - Hubbard Brook CCASE Soil Metagenome WRM 3 | ecosystem: Environmental > Terrestrial > Soil >... | reverse complement strand
CAGGCCGGCGCCGCCGCCACCCCGCCGGCTTCGGGGTCGACCTCGACCGCGCCCGCCGAGCCCGCCGGCGGCGGCAAGGCCTGCAAGACCAACAAGCAGTGCGGCAAGGGAATGTGGTGCGCCAAGGAAAACGGCAAGTGCAAGGAAGAGGGCGCCTGCAAGCAGAAGCCCACGGTCTGCCCGGAAGTCGTCGCTCCGGTCTGCGGCTGCAACCACAAGACCTACAACAACGAGTGCATGGCCCAGAGGGCCGGCGTCAACGTCTCCCACACCGGAAAGTGCAAGAAGGGCTACTGATCCCGAGCACCCCTCGGCCGGCCTGTCCCGGATGGAACCGGGCGGGCCGGCTGGCCCGCGGCGTCCCACCTCTGCCGACTTCCTCACCTTCCATCCTCAACGACGGCTGCTCGCTCGCCAACTATTACGAGCGCCGCGGCCGGATCGCGGCCTTCGCGGCCCTCGCGGCCTGGCACGAGGACATGGCGGCCGCCGCCCCGCAGGCCGGGATCGGCTAATCTACTCTCCGCCATGGCCCCGGACGGCTCCTCGATCGATCCCGCGGACGGTTCTCCAGCCGGTGGCTCCGGCGTGCCGCTGGGCGAGCTGGTGTCCTACCTCGATGCGCTGCTCGACGCCCGCGCCGGCCGCGACTACGGGCCGAACGGGCTGCAGGTCGAGGGGCGGGAGCGGATCGCGAAGCTCGTCACCGGCGTTTCGGCTTGCGAGGAGCTGTTCACGCGCGCCGCCGAGGCGGGCGCCGACGCCGTGCTGGTCCATCACGGCATCTTCTGGAACGGCCTGCCGCTCTCCCTGACCGGCTTGCGCTATCGCAGGGTGGCCGCCCTGGTGCGCTCGGGGTTGAGCCTGATCGCCTACCACCTGCCGCTCGACCGCCACCCCGAGCTCGGCAACAACGCCCTCGCGGCACGCGCCTTCGGCCTGACGGAGATCGCGCCCTTCGGGCTCCACGAAGGCCAGACGATCGGCTTTCAGGGACGCTTCGCGCCTCCCATTTCCGCCGCCGAGCTGGTCGCGCGCTGCCGGCGCGTCTTCGCCCACGAGCCGCTCGCCTTTCTCGCCGGACCTGACCCGGTCGCTTCCCTGGGCCTGGTGAGCGGCGGCGCGCAGAGCGAGTTCTACCAGGCGATCGAGGCGGGGCTCGACGCCTACTTGACCGGCGAGGCGACCGAATGGGTGATGAACGTCGCGCGGGAATCCGGCGTCCACTACCTCGCCGCCGGCCACTACGCGACCGAAAGGCTGGGCGTGCGAGCCCTCGGCGACCACCTCGCCCGCCGCTTCGGCCCCGGCCACGGCCTCGAAGTGGAGTTCATCGACGTGCCGAACCCGGTGTAGGGACGTCACCATCCCGCAGGTTGTTCACGAGCCCACCTCGTTTGGGGTTGACTTGGGATGATCGGGATGACAGATTTCTGTCATGCAGACGACCTTACGGCTCGACGACGAGCTCTATAGGGAAGCCAAGACTCGGGCCGCCGCGCTCGGGATCAGCTTGACCCGTTTCCTGGAGGATGCCGTCCGAGAGCATCTCGAAACCGTGGCTGCACCTCCGCGCAATCGGGCCTTCCGGTTGCCCGTATCGACTGCCGGCGGGGGACTCGCGCCGGGGTTCTCGACGCTCGAAGAAGCCGTGGCTGCCGCCGACCTGGCCGCTGCTCGGCGCGAGGCTCGCTGAATGGAGCTGGTCGACGCCAACGTCCTGATCGGAGCGTTCCGGCCGGATGACCCGGACCACGAGCCCCTCAAGGGATGGCTCGAGGAAACCGTCCGGGCGGGGCACACGGTGACCTTTCCCGTTCTCGTGGAGGCGGCGTTCCTGCGGATCGTCACGCATCCCCGCATTTTCCGCACACCCTCGTCGCTCGACGAGGCCGCGAGCTTCCTCGCGGTGATCCATGAAAGCGGCGTGTTCCGTGAAGCTCCGTGGAGCCTGCGGATCCGGCAGCGCTGGTGGACCTCGTGCCAGGATCTCGGCCTCGGCGGAGACGACGTCAACGATGCCTACCTGGCAGCCATCGCCCTGGAGACTCCTTGCCGCCTGGCCAGCCGTGACCGCGGGTTTGCGCGCTTCCGCGGTCTCGATTGGCGGGATCCGGCGCGCGCCAGTTGATCGCCGTCTCTCCTGATGGATCTCAGACCCGCCGAAGGGATCTCAGACCCAGCGGAAGCGCTTGACGGCCAGCGCGAAGCTCAAGAGGCCCCAGACTCCGATCACTGCCAGGCCCGCGCCCTGGCCGGCGAGGGTGGCGCCGTCGTTGAAGACGCCGCGCAGCATGCGCAGGTAGGGCGAGAGCGGCAGGACGTAGACCGCGCTTTGCAGCCAGCGGGGCGCGCCGTCGAGCCGGAAGTAGGCGCCGGAGAGCAGCATCATCGGGAAGAAGACCAGGTTGGAGATCGCGCCGTAGGTCTCCACCGTCTCGGCGAAGCCGGCGAGCGCGAAGCCCAGGGCGAGGAAGGTCGCGGTGCCGAACGCCACCAGGCCGGCGAGCAGCAGGTAGGAACCCTGGTTGGAGATGTCGAATCCCAGGCGCGCGGCGGCCAGCAGGAGCGCGGTCTGCGCCGCCACCACCGTGACCCGCTGCAGGATCTGCCCGAGCAGGAAGACCCACTTGGGCAGCGGCGTCACCGCCAGGCGCCGGAACTTCCCCTTTTCGCGGTACGAGACCGTCACCATGCCGACCGCGAACAGGCCCATGGTCAGCAGGTTGAGGCCGATCAAGCCCGGCACCAGGAAGGCCGCGTAGTTGGTGGACCGCGCGTGGCCCGGACTCTCGAGGATGACGGGAATGCGCTGCGGCTCGGGCGCCCCGCTCAGCCGCGATTGCGCCACGAGGAACGCCTGGCTCGCGGCCTGCGCGGCGAGCTGCCCCTGCGCAAGCAGGTAGCTGTTGAGGCGCAGCCGGTACCCGTTCGAGGTGCTTTCGAGCTGTGCCGCGGTTTCGCCCTTGGCCCACCTCGCCTCCGCCGCGCCCGCGCCGAGCGTCAGAATGCGGAGATGCGCCTCGTTCAACGCTTTCAGGAACGCCTTGTCGCGCGGGCTCTCGACGGCCGGCGCGACGCGCACGAGCGTCAGCTCGGGCGGCCCGCCCGAGCGGAAGATCATGCCGAACCCGAACAGCATCAGCAGCGGGAAGAGGAAAGTCCAGAACATGGCGCCCCGATCGCGCAGATAGAGGCGCCATTCGATCCGGAATTGCTGCCAGAGGAGCTTCAAGGCGTTAGGTGCCGGCATCGGAGCCGCTCCGCTCAGTCGCGCAGGCTGCGGCCGGTGAGCTGCAGGAACACGTCCTCGAGCGTCGGCCGGCGAATGTGGACCTGGTCATAGTCGAGCCGTTCCGTTTCCAGGGCGGTGAGCAGCCGCGGCAGCAAGGTCTTCGGGTCATGGGTGGGCACCTCCCAGCGATCGCCGCGCACCTCCACCGCCGCGCCGAGCCGGGCGCCGAACTCGGCAGCGCCGGGCGCGGGGCCGTCGAACGTGAGCTCGACGACGCTCGGGATCCCGAGGCTCGCGATGAGCTCGGCCGGCGTGCCCGAGCGCAGGATCTTGCCGTGGTCGAGGATCGCCAGGCGATCGCAGAGCGCTTCGGCCTCGTCCATGTAGTGAGTGGTCAGCATCACGGTGCGTCCGTCGGCCTTCATGGCGCGCACGATGTCCCACAGCGAGCGCCGCCCCTGCGGGTCGAGGCCGGCGGTCGGCTCGTCGAGGAACACCACCTCCGGCTCGTTGACCAGGGCCAGGGCCAGCGCCAGGCGCTGCGCCTGGCCGCCGGAGAGCGTGACGTGGTAGGCGTCGGCCTTGTCTTCGAGCTGCACCAGCGCGAGCAGCTCGTCGGTGCCGCGCCGCCGCGGGTAGTAGCTGCCGAAGAGGTCGAGCGCCTCGCGCGGCGTGATCCTGTTGTACAGGCTGGTCGCCTGGAGCTGCACTCCGATGCGGGCGCGGATCTCCGCCGCATGCTCGCGCCAGCTGAGGCCCGAGATCTCGATCTCGCCCTCGTCCGGCGGCGTGAGCCCCTCGATCATCTCGAGCGTGGTCGTCTTGCCCGCGCCGTTGGGGCCGAGCAGGCCGAAGACCTCGCCGGCCTCGACCTCGAGATCGACCCCGTCCACCGCGGTCACCTTGGGGTAGCGCTTTCGCAGGTTGCGGACGACGATCTGATGGCTCATGCGGAGGCGAGCTTATCCCGCCTGCTCCCGGAAACCGGCTCCGGCCTTGGCGAAGAGGCGGAAGAAGTTGTCGCTGGTGCGGCGGGCGACCTCGTCCGGGGTGGCGGCGGTTTCGGCGGCGAGGCGGGCGGCGATCTCGACCACGTAGGCCGGGCGGTTGGGACGGCCGCGGTGGGGGATGGGGGCGAGGTAGGGGGTGTCGGTCTCGACCAGCACGCGGTCGGCGGGAAGGATGGCGAGCACCTCGCGCACGTTGTCGGCGCGCGGGAAGGTGATCATCCCCGACATGCCGAGATAGAAGCCGCGGCCGATCAGCTCGCGGCCCATCTCGAGACCTCCGGCAAAGGAGTGGAAATCGGCGGCGAGGGCGCGGAGCTCGGCGGCGCGCACCAGCTCGAGCATGGCCTCGTTGCTGTCGCGGTTGTGCACCACCGCCGGCAGCCCGAGCTCGATCGCGAGCGACCACTGCTCGCGCAGCACGCGCTCCTGCACCTCGCGCGGCGCATGGTCGTAGTAGAAATCGAGCCCGCACTCGCCCACCGCAACCGCCCGGGGGTCGGCGAGCAGGCCGGCGAGGCGCGCGCGGTCGCCGCCCTGCCAGCTCGCCGCCTCGTGCGGATGGACTCCCAGGGCGCACCAGACGTCGGAATGCCGGTGACAGAAGGCGAGGATGTCGTCGGCCTGGTCGAGCCGGATCGCGGGCACCAGGAAGCCGCGCACGCCCCCCGCGCGCGCCTCGTCGAGCGCGCGCTCGCGCTCGGCGGCCGGCAGGCTCTGCAGGTGGCAGTGGGAATCGATGAGCGGGACGCTCACCGCACGCGCGCGCCGTTCGGCACCGCGGCCGAGGGGTGCAGCAGCACGGGCCGGTCGTCCTTCTCCACCGCGGCGAGCACCATGCCCTGGGACTCGACTCCCATCAGCTTGGTGGGTTGGAGGTTGGCGACCATCACGACCTGGCGGCCCACCAGCTCCTCCGGGCGGTAGGCGAGCGCGATGCCGGCGACCACGGTGCGCGTCTCCTCGCCGAGATCGACGGTGAGCTTGAGGAGCTTCTGGGACTTGGGGATCGGCTCGGCCGCCCTGACCGTCGCCACCCTCAGCTCGATCTGCTTGAACTGATCGATCGAGAGCCGCGGCGGGCCGGCAGACGGAGCCGCTGCGGGACCGGCGGACGGAGCGGCTGCGGGACCGGCGGACGGAGCGGCTGCGGGACCGGCGGACGGACCGGCCGCCGGGGCGGCGGTCGAAGCGGGACCGCCGGCTGCCGGCGCTGCCGGGGGGTTCCCGGCCGCCTGCGCCGGAGCAGGCGACGTGCCGGCCGGACCGCCGGCGGGAGTCTTGGCGGAGGCCGCGTGCGGCGGCTCCGGGCGGGCGTCGGACACCGGCGGCGGAGCGTCGGCTTCTTCCATGTAGGCCTCCTTGTCGATGCGTGGGAAAAGCGGCCTGGGCTCGGGCAGCGGAACGCCGGTCGGCAGGCCGCCCCAGCGCAGGCCGGAGAGGCTCTCCGGAACGGGCGCGCCGATCGCCGCCAGCACCGCCGCCGCCGAGCGCGGCATGAAGGGGAGCAGGCCCACGGCCACGATGCGGGTCGCCTCGAGCCCGTTCCACAGCACGCGCGAGAGCCGCTCGCTCGCGCCCTCGGCCTTGATCAGCTTCCAGGGCTCGCGCGCGACGAGGTACTGGTTGGTCTGGGCGAGCAGCCGCCAGAGGCTTTCGAGCGCGCGCTGGAAGGCGGGCTCCTCCATCGCCTCGCGGTAGTCGCCGGTCGTGCGCAGGGCGGCGTCGATGAGCTCGTTGTCGGTGCAGGCATGCGGCGGCGTGCGGCCGTCGAAGGCGCGCCGCGACAGCGTCACCAGGCGGCTCACGGTGTTGCCGAGGTCGTTGGCCAGGTCGCTGTTGTAACGGTCGATGAACGCCTCGTCGGAGAAGCTCGCATCCTGCCCGAAGACCATCTCGCGCAGCAGGAAATAGCGCAAGCTGTCGCTGCCGAAGCGATCGATCAGCTCGTCGGGACGCACGATGTTGCCGGAGGACTTCGAGACCTTGCGCCCGTCGCGCTGCCACCAGCCGTGCGCCCACACCGTGGTGGGCAGCGGCAGCCCCGCCGACATCAGGAACGCCGGCCAGTAGACCGCGTGGAAGCGCAGGATGTCCTTGCCGACCAGGTGCAGGCGCACGCCGCCGGGATCCTTCCAGTAGCGCTCGAAGAGCGGGGCCTCGCCGGCGCCCATCGCCGCGGTCTCCTCGCCCCCACCGCCGCCGACGCCCTGCACGCCCGGGGCTCCCATGGCTCCCTGAGCTCCCATGGCTCGCTCGGCTCCAAAATCGAGGGCGCTGATGTAGTTGGTCAGCGCGTCGAGCCACACGTACACCGTCTGGCCCGGGTGCCCCGGAAACGGGATCCCCCATTCGAGGTTCGCGCGCGAGACCGAGAGGTCGCGCAGGCCGGATTCGACGAAGGCGCGCACCTCGTTGGCACGGCTGGCCGGGCGCACCGGCTGCGGCCGCGAGGCGTACCAGTCGAGCAGCGGCTGCTGGTAGCGCGAGAGACGGAAGAACACGTTCTCCTCGGATTTCCATTCGACCGGGATCTCGTGCACCGGACAGGTCTTGCCGGGGCCGAGCTCCTTTTCGGTGTAGAAGGTCTCGCACGGCAGGCAGTACCAGCCCTCGTGGGTGGCGGTGTAGAGGTCGCCCGCGGCGTCGAGACGCCGCACCATCTCGGCCACGCCGCGCTCGTGCCGCGGCTCGGTCGTGCGCACGAAGTCGTCGTAGGAGAAGTCCAGCCGCTCGCGCAGCCGCTCGTACTGCGCCACCACGCGGTCGGCGAGCTCGAGCGGCGTGATCCCTTCGCGCTTGGCCGCGCGCTCGATGTTCTGGCCGTGCTCGTCGGTGCCGGTCAGGAAGCGCACGTCGTCGCCCGCCAGCCGGCGATAGCGCGCGAGCGTATCGGCGACGGTCGTCGTGTAGATATGCCCGATGTGGGGCAGATCGTTGACGTAGTAGATCGGGGTCGTGAGATAGAAGGTCTTGGCCATGGCGAAGGGGTGGATTCTATCCCGTAACCCGCCGCCGGCCCGGGGTGGTGGCGGTGCGCGCGGGCCAGCTCGCCTGGCCCTCTCCCTTCCCGCGGGACGCACGCGTTGCGAGCTAGCTCGGCGGACGCTCGTCGTCCCCTGCCAGCTCTTCCGGGGTGAAGCGGTAGTGATTGCCGCAGAAGACGCAGTCGGCCTCGATCGCGCCGTCTTCCTCGGCCAGGTAGTCGCGGTCTTCGGCCGAGAGCAGGACCAGGTGCTGCTGGAGGCGCTCGCGGCTGCAGCGGCAGCGGTAGCGCAGCGGCTGGGTCTCGCGCACCTCGGGGCCCAACCCGGCGAGCACGGTCGAGAGCACGCGCTCGACGCCCCCTTCCTCGAGCAGCCAGCTCACCCCCGCGATGCCGGCGAGGTTCTGTTCGAGCTGCGCCACCGTCGGCTCGGGGGCTCCCGGCAGCATCTCGACGATGAGCCCGCCCGCCGCCGCCACGCCGGTCTTGCGCCCGAGCACCCCGACCAGCACCGCCGAGCGGCTCTGCTCGCTCTGCGCGAGATAGTGGGCGAGGTCGTCGCCGATCTCACCGGTGACCAGCTGCACCTGGCTCTGGTAGCTCCCTCCCTCGCCGAACTCGCGCAGCACCCGCAGCCGCCCCGCCCCCACGCCGGCGCCCACCGCGAGCTTGCCGTTCGGGAGGTCCGGAACGACGACGCGCGGGTGGCCCACCGTGCCGCGGATGTTGCCCTCCTTGTCGATCTCGACCAGCACCTGGCGGAGCGGGCCGTCGCCGCGGATGTCGAGCACCAGCCGGCTCGGCGTCTTGGTGGCGAGGCGCAGCAGCATGGCCGCCCCCGCCACCGTGCGGCCGAGCGCCGCCGCGGCCACCGGCGAGAGGTCGAGCCGGTCAGTCACCTCGCGCACGATGTCGGTGACGTCCGCCGCCACCCAGCGCAGCGCGCCGGCCCCGGCCAGCCCGAGCTGAAGGCGCCTGCCCGGCGCGGCCGGCTCGGTGGAGGCACGAGAGCCGGGATGGGAATCGGGACCCGGATCGACGAGGCCGCGAGACTGGTCGCCGGAATCGGAAACCGGATCGGCGGGGCCGCGAGACTCGGGACCGGAGTCGGGGACTGGATCGGAGGGGCGTTTGATCTTGGCTGAGCTTCCCATGGCTGAATTGGCGAACTTCTGGCTGAATCGCCGAAACGCTCCCCCGCAAGAGCGGAATCGGGGTGAATCGGCGAGAAGCTCCCCCGGGAGGACTTCCCTTCCGGCGCCGCCGCGACCCACCCGGAAGCTGCGGACGCGGGAGCGCGGCGCGGGCTCAGGCTGCCGAGCCGGCGCCGGCGGCCGCGAGGGCGGCGCGATAGACCTCGCGCCAGGGCACTCCCCCCGCCAGGGCCAGCCGCCGGCAGTCCTCGAACTCAGGGGCCGCGACGAGCGGCCGCCCGTCGAGGCGCGCCCGCTTGACCCGGACCCGGCCGAACGCCGTCTCGACCTCCACCGACTCGCGCTCCGCCTCGAAGCGCGCCGCCATGTGATAACGGCAGCCGAGCGATCCGGATTCCATCAGGAGGATCCCGGCCAGCGCCGTGAGCAGGGGCCGCCGGCAGAGCAGGGTCACCAGCGTGCCGGGGCGGTTCTTCTTCATCTGCACCGGGGTGAAGAAGACGTCGAGCGCACCGGCCGCGAACAGGCGCTCCATGAGGAAGCCGAAGGCCTCCCCCGGGAGATCGTCGATCTCGCACTCGACCACCGCCACCTCGGCAACCGGGGCCGCCGCGGCGGCGTGCCCGGAGCCCGCCCCGGCCAGCACCAGCTCGGCCGCCACCCGCTCGCCGCGCAGCAGGCGCAGGGCATTGGGATGGGTCGGGAGCTCCTTGCGTCCGAGCCCGTAGCCGGTGCCGGTCAGCCGCAGCGGAGGCAGCTCGACGAAGGCGTCCACCAACTCGGCGAGCAGCACCGCGCCGGTCGGGGTGGTGAGCTCGCCGCCCGGCCCGCCGAAGACCGGCACGCCGCGCAGCAGCTCGGCGGTCGCGGGCGTGGGCACCGGCAGCTCGCCGTGCGCCGTGCGCACCCGCCCGCTGCCCAGGTTGACCGCGCCGCAGGTGATGCGCTCGGGCGCCAGGTGCTCGACCGCCGCCGCCGCTCCCACCAGGTCGACGATCGAGTCGACCGCCCCCACTTCGTGGAAATGGATGCGCTCGATCGGCACGCCGTGCGCCTTGGCCTCGGCCTCTCCCAGGCGCTGGAACAGCCGGAGGGCGCGCTCCCGGACCGGTGCCGCGAGGCCGCTCGCCTCGATCAGCCGGCGGATCTCGGCGAGCCCGCGCTGAGGGTCGTGACCGTGACCATGGGCCTGGCCATCGGCAGGGTCGTGAGAGTGGCCGTGCGCATGGGAGTGCCCGGGGCCGCGGGCAACCTCAGACCCCTGCGCGTCAGCCTCAGGCCCATGCTCGTGGGGGTGCGCATGCGCGTGACCGTGGCCCGGAGCCGCACTATGCTGATCGGCATGAGCGTGCTCGAAAGCCTGCTTGCCGGAGTGGCGATGCTCGTCGGCGTGCTCCTCGCGGGCGTGGTGCTCCTCGCCCTGTTGCTGGCCGCGGCCATGCTCGTCGCTCTGCTCGCGCTGATGATGATGAGCTTGGGGATCGGCGTCGTGAGCGTGGTGGTGGTGGGCGTCTACCTCGTCCGGATCTGGACCTTCAACGGGGCGCCCGCCGACCGTGACGCGAAAGCGGAGGCCGGCCAACCCGCCACGGCGGGCCGGGCGCGCCTCGACCCCGACGCCGTCCAGGCCGAGGCAGGCGACCGCGCCGGCGATCACCTCGATCGGCATCCCGAGATCGAGGCAGGCCCCTAGAAACATGTCGCCGGCGATGCCGCTCGCGCAATCGAGGTGATAGCTCGCCATCGCGCGGCAAGGCTACCATGCGTGCTTGTGGCCCTGGCGCAGCGACGCCCAGCGTCCCCCCGCTCCCAGCACGAGGTGGTCGAGCAGCGTCACCCCCACCACCTCGCCGGCCGCCGCCATGCGGCGCGTGAACAGCACGTCCTCGGCGCTCGGCGAGGGATCTCCGCTCGGATGGGTGTGGAAGAGGATCACGCCGGCGGCGCCGCGCAGCAGGCATTCCCGCAGCACCACCCGCGGCTCGACGGCCGCCCGGTCGAGCGTGCCGCGGAACAGCTCGCGGTGCCCCATCAGGCGGTTGCGCGCGTCGAGGAAGAGCGCGCCCATGATCTCCTGGTCGAGCTGCCGGTAGCCGAGCGCGAGGAAGCGCACCACCTCGGCGGTCGAGCGCAGCGGATCGCGCTCACGGAGCAGCTCGATGCGGGCGAGGCGGCGGCCGATCTCGACCGCGGCGAGCAGGCTCGCCTTCTTGGCCGGTCCGAGCCCGCGCGCC
>Ga0070763_10000547_pt1 | contig 10616 bp, 10 predicted proteins | sample HubBroMetageWRM3_FD_67279 | JGI IMG/M metagenome (GOLD analysis project Ga0070763, IMG submission 67279) | Warmed soil microbial communities from the Hubbard Brook experimental Forest, New Hampshire - Hubbard Brook CCASE Soil Metagenome WRM 3 | ecosystem: Environmental > Terrestrial > Soil >... | reverse complement strand
ACCGGCCTGGGTAGCCTCGACCGTGTGTAAGTCCGGTCACTGAAGGTGCCAGAACGTCTCAGGTGGGCGGTAGCCGTCTGGTTGGGGGGCCGCTGCCAGATCTGTTACTCCGGGGGGCGGTCGGCCAGGCCGACCCAGGGCGCGGCGGCTTCCCCCGCGCCGACGTTGGCGGCCAGCTGGCCGAGCAGGGTGCTTAGCGTCGCCAGGTCTGCGTCGGCGATGCCCGCTCGCAGCTTGGCGTCGAAGGCCATCGCGGTATCCCGCAGGCGCACGAACGCCGCTTCGCCCGCTTCGGTCAGCGCGACCACCTGGACTCGCCGGTTGGCGGCTTCGCGGGTCCGGGTGACCAGCCCGCGGGCGTCCATGGCGTTCAGGTGGTGCGTCAGCGTGGCCTCGCGAACTCCTACCGCCTCGGCGAGCTCCCGCTGGTTGGCGGGCTTGCGGATCTTCAGGTTGAGCAGGATCAGCCAGATCGGCAGGGTGCCGCCGGCCTCGCCGAGAGCCTCGTCGAACGCGCGCTCTACGGCGCGGGCCGTCTGGTTCAAGCGGAGCCCGATCGGGAGGGGAAACGGTGCTGGCACGTTGCCAAGCATATCACTAAGCATCGACATCTAATGAATTGACATCTAACTTTTAGGCATCTAAGGTTCCTTGATAGCGGCGGTTCCACACTCGGGCCGCCGCGGCAAGGCGATCCTCAGCAAAGGAGTCCGGTCTTTGGCAGTCAACCAAGCCGCGATGCAGCGGCGAGCGCGGATCATGCGCGCAGTCAACGTGCCCATGCGGGCCGCGCTCAGCGTGCCGTTCGCGACGCCGCTCAGCGGGAACCTGATGCTTATCTCCTACACCGGCCGCAAGAGCGGGAAGGCTTACCGGCAGCCGGTCAGCTACGTGCGCGACGGCGACGTGCTGCTCACCCCGGGCGGCGGCCGCTGGACGCTCAACCTGGCCGACGGGCGGCCGATCCGGATCCGCTTGCGCGGCCGCAATACGCCCGCCCGGCCGGAACTGGTGACCGATCCCGCCGAACTGGAGCGGCTGCTCGGCGTGATCGCCGAGAAGAATCCGAGGGCGGCCAGGTTCATCCCCATCCCGCGCCGCCCTGACGGGCATCTGGACCCCGATGCCCTCGACGCCGCGCTGCGGCACGGCTTCTGCATCGTGCGCTGGCACCTCGTGCAGTAAGGACGCGGATCAGGCTGTTAGATCGGCGCGCGTGCCCAGCCTGGCTTGCAGCATGGTCATGGCCTGGATGGCCAGGGCCTCCACGGCGCCCGGGCTGACGTCCATGGTCCTGGCGATCTGCGCCTCGGAGAGGTCCGCGAAGTACCGCAGGACCAGGACCTCCTGCTGCCGGGCAGGAAGGGCACGCAGCGCGGAGACGAGGTTAGCGGTACCGGACCCGGGCAGATCGGGGGCATCCGGGTGCTCGCGCAGCGCGGACTCGGCCCGGTTGACCACCGACCGGTAGAGATAGGCAAGAGCGGAGTCGGCGTCTGGCAGGCTCGGCCAGGCGGCATGCATCGCGACGAAGGAGTCCTGCACGATCTGCTCTGCGGTCGCGATGGCCGGCACGAGCAGCGCCGCGAGCCGGACCAGCGACCGGTAGTGCATCTCATACAGCGCGGTCACCGCGCTGTCGGCATCATGGCCGGCCGTCGCAGCTGGGAGCTTTGCCCGAATCGCCCTGGGCCGGTCTTTGGTAACACCGCGACCTGGCCATGTCGTCGCAAGCCGACCGCGACCTTCGGCGAACAGGATCATGACAGCCTCCGAGAGAAGTCCAGGGAACAGCGGCCTAGGTCGGGCCGTTGACCTCGCTCACTTGTAAGAGCCGGACGCCTGCGCGCCGCCAACAACTATTCGTTTCCGACGTACGACAGGTTCGCTGCAGTGGTAAGGGTTAGCCTCACCGTGTGGCTCCGAAGGAGGCTCATGTGCTGAGTCCCAGGCCGCTGGGTTCTGCCGGGATGCAGGTATCGGCGTTGTCGCTCGGCTCCTGGCGCACCTATGACAGGCTGCCCGCCGAGACCGGGGTGGCCATCATGCGCGCGGCCCGCGATGAGGGCATCAACTTCTTCGACGACGCCCGCTATGACGACGAGACTGGCACGGCCCCGATGCGGACCGGGTATTCCGAGGTGCTGTTCGGGGAGCTGTTCCGTGGCGCGGACATACGCCGGGACGAGGCGGTGGTCACGAACAAGCTGTGGTGGGAGTTCTGGCCGGAGCAGAGCGCCGCGGCGGAACTCGACGCGTCCCTGCAGCGGATGAGGTTTGAGTACGTTGACGTGATCTACGCGAACCCGCCGCCGCAGGGCCTGTCAGCGGCCGACCTGGTGTCCGAGGTGGGCGGGCTCGTCGCCTCGGGGAAGGCGCGCGCGTGGGGCCTGGTGAACTGGCCCGCCGATCTGGCTGGGCTGGCCGTCCAGGCGGCGTCCGCCCTCGGCGTCATGCCGCCGTGTGCCATCCAGCTGCCGTACAGCCTGGTGCGTCGGTCGTGGCTTGAGGACCCCGCGATGAGCCAGGTCTTCGAGGCCTCGGGCGCCGCGGGGATCGCCTCGTTTAGCCTGGCCGGCGGCGTGCTTACCGGCAAGTACCGGTCCGGTCCCGGGACCGGCCGCGCCGCGGGCACGCTTGATGACCCCAAGGTCACGCCCGCGGTTGCCGCGGCCGCGGAACTCGCCCTCCTTGCCGGCCGGCTGGACACCACCCCGGTCGCGCTGGCCCTTGCCTTCCCGCTTACCAACCCGGTCGTCACCAGCGTGCTGTTCGGAGCCACCAGCGTTGAGCAGGTCCGGGCCAACTGCGGCGCGGTCGGCCTGCTGGACCGCCTCGGCCCCGCCGACCTCGCGCAGTTGCGGCGCATCGGGCAGCCCGAGCCACAGGCCTGACCGAGGCGCAGGCTCAGCTAAGGGCGCAGGATCAAGCTAAGGGCCGGCGGCGCGCCGTGGCGGGACGGGCACGCGATCCAGGTCGCGGGCCAGTACCACCTCGCCGCCGAAGGCCGCCTCCGCCTCGCGGAGCAGCCGTTCGCCCTGCTCGGATTCGTAACGCTGCGAGAAGTGGGTCAGCACGAGCAGCCGCGCGCCGGACTGCGCCGCGAGCTGGCCGGCCTGCCCGGCGGTCAGGTGACCCCACTCGCGCGCGAACTCGGCCTCGGTCGCGGCGAAGGTGGACTCGCAGACCAGCATGTCCGCCTGGTCCGCGAGCGCGAAAGCGCCGTCGCACAGCCGGGTGTCCATGACGAACGCGAAACGCTGGCCCCGCCTCGGCTCGCTCACCTGATCGACGGTCACCAGCTGGCCGTCTACCACGAGCCGGCCGTCGCGCTGCAGGCGGCCGATGTCGGGGCCCGTGATGCCCCGGGCGGTGAGCTCGCCGGCGAGCATCCGGCGCCCGTCCGGCTCGACCAGCCGGTAGCCGACGGTCGGCACGCCGTGCGACAGCGACCTGGCCTCGAGCCGGAACGCCGAAGCGGCCGCGACCGGACCCGACCCGTCGACCGGCCGTTCCGTCACGTTCAGCACATCGCGGAACAGCGCCGCATGCCGCAGCCGCCCGTACACCTCCCGGTTCTCCGCCGGGAAGCAGACCTCCACCACATGCTGCACCTGGTCCAGGGCAATCCGCTGCAGCACGCCAGGCAGGCCCAGGCAGTGATCCCCGTGAAAATGGGTGATGCAGATGCGGGTGATCTGACTCGCCGTGACGCCGGCGAACAGCATCTGCCGCTGCGTCCCCTCACCAGGATCGAACAGCAGGCCCTCGCCATCCCAGCGCAGGAAGTAGCCGTTATGGTTGCGGCGGCGCGTGGGCGCCTGGCTTGCGGTGCCGAGAATCACCAGCTCACGATCGGACACGAGACCCGACCCTACGCCCTGCCCCCCGGTGTGCCAGCCTGGTGCCCGTAGATCGTGACGAGGCGAAGGGACTGCGATGGCACAGCGGATCTGCGTGACCGGGGCGAGCGGGCAGGCCGGCCGGGCGGTGGTACGAGACCTGCTCGAGCACGGCTACGACGTGGCGCCGACCGACATCGCCGCGACCAGGACCGACATGGAGAACGGGATGGTCCGCGCGGATCTGACCGACTATGGCCAGGCGGTGGAGGCGCTCACCGGCGCCGACGCCGTCGTGCACATGGCCAACATCCCGGCGCCCGGCCTTTACACGCCGGCGGTCACGTTCACGGAAAACATCACGATGAACTTCAACGTGTTCCAGGCGGCTGCGAACCTGGGCCTGAGCCGGGTGGTGTGGGCGTCCAGCGAGACCACGCTCGGGTTGCCGTTCGACGTGCCGCCGCGATACGCGCCGGTGGACGAGGACCACTACCCGGTGCCGACGACGACGTACGCGTTGTCCAAGGTGGCCAGCGAGACGATCGCGGGGCACATCGCGCAGTGGTCCGGGATCCCGTTTGTCGCGCTGCGTTTCTCCAACATCATGGACCCGGAGTGGTACCAGGAGTTCCCCGAGTACTGGCCGGATCCCGCGTCTCGTAAGTGGAACCTGTGGGGATATGTCGACGAACGGGACGTGGCCGCTTCCTGCAGGCTGGCCCTCGAGGCCCCCGCCGAGGCCGTCGCGGGCAACCCGGCCTTCATCATCGCGGCCGCGGACACAGTCATGAACCGGCCGTCCGCGGACCTGCTTGCCGAGCTGTTCCCCGGTGTCAAGCTGACCCGTGATGTGGGGGAGTTCGGCACGCTGCTCGCGATCGACCGGGCCCGGGAGGTACTCGGCTACGAGCCACGCCACTCCTGGCGCGACGACGTGCCCGCGCAGGCCTAAGGGCCGCAGCCTCAGCGCCGTAACCTCAGCGCAGTAACCTCAGCTGGCCTCGCCGCACCGGCTGATCCATTCGGCGGCGGACAGGACGGCAGCCTGCCGCGGGAACACCTTGTCAAGGAGTACCTGGTGGATCTGCGGGTCCGCGTCGGCGCAGCCGTCCCGCAGCACGGTGAGCTGGTAGTCCATGTCGGCGGCCTGGCGGAGTGTGGACAGCACGACGCCGCTGGTGGCAATGCCGGTCAGGGTGAGGGAGCCGACGCCGAGCGAGCGCAGGATCACCTCGAGGTCACTGCCCGAGAACGCGCTCACCCGGCGCTTGGTGACGATGATGTCGCCGGGCTCCGGGGCGACCGCGGCGTGGATCTGGGTGGACGGGTCGCTCTCGCCCAGGCCAGAACGGCCCAGGGCCGAGAAGGTGCGGTTGTTCGGGCTGATCTCGGGAGTACCGTCCCGGAACGCGACCCGGACGTAGATCACCGGCACCCCGGAGGCGCGGGCCGCCTTCACCGCGGAACCCAGGGTCTCCAGCAGCGCGTCGGGGTCGGCCACCCGTCCGACCACGCCGTTCTGCACGTCCATGACCAGCAAGGCTTCCCGAGCCACGGTCATCATCCCTCCTGCCCCTTACCCGGATCAAAGGCACTGTCGAACGCTAAGCTCCGATGCGGAACCATAACCGCGGCATCCTATCCGTCCGCGCTGGATACGCGTCGTATCGGGTGACGGTGATCCCCCTCTGATCAGTTGACAGGGAAGTCCGGATTGTTTAAGGAGTTATCTGATGAGGCTTACAAAGATGCGTGTTGTCACGGCTGCCGGGGTCCTGGCACTGGCCGGGGGAGTGGCGGCGCTGACCGGCGCCGGTGCTGCCGCCGCGGCCCGGCCCGCCACGCCGGCCCACGCGCAGGCAGAGGTCAGCTCGCCGCACCCCGGCGACCTGTACTTTGTCTCCGCCTCCGGCGAGTACATCATGCGGCTTCCGCTGGCGGGCGGGAAGCCGCAGCGGGTTGTGAAGGTTGGCGAGGTCAGCGTGACCGGGATCGCGATCTCCGGTAACCGCCTGTTCTGGGTGACCCAGGACGGCGAGAGCGGGTCACTGGACTACGTCACCCTGAACGGCGCGGCCGTTGCGCACACACTGGTATGGCACCTGTCCTTCTCGACCGGGCTCGTCGCCGCGGACGGCTGGCTCTACTGGGCCGACCAGAACGCGATCGGCCGGGTCCGCCCGAACGGCGCTCAGCTGACCAGGCGTTTCGTCGTGCCGCCGCAGGAGTTCGGCGGCGGCATCGCCGAGGGGCTGGCGACCGACGGCAAGCACCTGTTCTTCAGCCGCTGCCAGAACAATGAGATCGCCCGGGTGGGCACCAGCGGCCACAGCCTGGACCTGTCGTTCATCAAGCTCACGGCGGAGTCCTGCCCGCAGGGGCTGGCCGTCGGCAACGACTACATCTACTGGTCGGAACTGGCCAGCCACGTGGGCCGGGCGACGCTGCAGGGCACCGGCGCTAGCGGCACCTGGCTCAACATCCGCTCCAGTCAGGGTCCCTTCTACCTGGCCGCAGATGGCAGCAACGTCTACTGGGACTGGGGCGGCGGGGCTGGCAGCCCCACGCACGTCGGGACCGCGCGGGTGAACAGGGCCGGGCTCAACACCAGCATCCTCCTCGGTCAGGGAGCCTTCCTGCTCACCTCCCCGGGCGCGAACTCCTGAGCGCGAACTTCTGACCGCCAACCCCCGGCCCGCTTAGACCTCAAGCGTGTCGGCCAGCCAGTCGAAGATGCGGCCGAAGGCCAGGCGCTGCGCGCCGCTGTGACAGTGCGCGCCTGCGCCTTCGGCGCTGGAGAACCGCATCAGGGTCTTGGCGCAGGTCAGGTGGTCATATACCTGCTCCGGCTGGCCCTTGAAGAAGATGTCCTCCTCGGCCTCGCAGATCAGGGTGGGGCAGGAGATCTTCTCGGCGATGCCGCCGCCGAGGGTGTAGTCGAGGTAACTGGCCGGGAAGGCCCTCGGGGTGCCGACGCCCAGGTTGTAGATGCCGTCCACGGCGATGCACGCGGCGAGGCGGTGTTCGAAGGCGGCCGCGCGCGCAGCCAGGTAGCCGCCCGTGCTGACGCCGAGCAGGGCGATGCGGAACGGGTCAACACCGGGGCGGGTGACAGCCCAGTCCACCACGGGGGTGACGACGTTCTCCCAGTCCGGGCGGAAGGGGAGCCCGTCACGGCGACGAGCCGCGGGCTGGCCGGAGCCGTCGAAGCTCACCACGTTGTAGCCGCGCTCGGCGGCCGCGGCGGCGCCGAAGAAGTGCATCTCCTCGGCAGGGTCGTCGAAACCGTTGTGCATAACGACGGTCGGCAGCAGGCCGTGGCCGGCGGCCCGGTAGAAGTACCCATGCAGCGCGACCGGATCGAAGGGGATCTCGATCGGCTCCACCGGCGGGCTGAACAGCGCCGCGGCCTGGGCGAAGCAGGCCACCGACTGCTCGTAGCTGTAGTCGATGCGCGGGTCGTCAGGCTGGCCGTGCAGGAAGGATTCCGCGCAGCGGTAGTAGTTGCTGGCGCGGAGCAGGCCGTCGCGGCCGCTGATCCGATGGCCCGCTTTGATGGCACCCTCGGCCTCGCGGGCGATCCGTTCCGCGGTGGCCAGCCACTCGTCGTGCCAGCTGTCATGGTCGCCGGAGACGATGCGCTGAGCGGCGGACAGCACCTCCCCGGTGTCGGCGCCGCCGTAGGCGGCGTGGCCGAGGACTCGCTGGGTCTCGTACCAGAACTGCTCGTCGTCCGCGAAGAGTACGGGCTGCATTGCGGGGCTCCCTTGGTCGGCTGGCTGACCATGCCAGCCTCGCCCTCGGCCCGGGTCGCGGAATCTGTGAGCTCCCTAGTCATCGCCCGTGCCGGCCTCGGCTGCGGGCAGGATGCCGATGCTGGCCTCGACTGCGGGCAGGACGTCTGCGCGTGACTCGGCCGTGGGCAGGAGCAGCAGCACGACGATCCCGGCGACGGCGACCACCGCGCCCAGCAGCCAGGCCCTGGCGTATCCCGCGGCCGAAGGGAGCAGTACAGGCCCGACGGCGATGAGCCTGCTCACGAGCAACGGGGTGATCGCGGCGACCACGACGGCGCCGCCGATGCCGCTGAAGGCGCCGCCCACGCTGACGGCGGTCCCGGCCTCGTCGGGCCGGACCGGGCGAGTGATCATGATGTATTCGGCGACGAGGGCTCCGCCGTGGCCCGCGCCGAACAACGCGACCAGGGCCACCACCTGGCCCGGCGCACGGTGGAAGCCCGCGAGCAGCCCGAGCGCCAGCGCCTCGCAGCCCAGGCTCGCGATCGCGCAGCCGCGAGGGGACACCCGCCGCACCAGCCGCCCGGTGAGGTACGCCGCCAGCGTGATGACCGCCGCGAACGGCAGCATGGCCAGGCCGGACCCCAGTACCGAGGCGTCGGCCCCGTACCCGGCCGCCGCCGGCGCCTGCAGGAACGACGGGATGGTGCTGTTGATCACCCCGACGGTTCCCGCGGTGATCAGGAAGACCGCGGCGCCCGCCGATACCCCGGGCCTGGCGAGCACGCGCAAGTCCACCACAGGTTCGGCCGAACGCAGCGCGCCGCGCGCCCAGGCGGTCAGCAGGATCACCGCGGCGGCGAACAGGCCGATCACCCACCCGGAGGTCCATCCCCAGGTGCCGCCCTCGGTGACGGGCAGCACGGCGGCGACGAGCCCGCCGGCAAGCATTACCGCGCCTGTGACATCCATCCGGCGTACGGTGCGCCGGTTACCGCCGGGAACGAAGACGGCGGCGAGCACTGCGGTGAGCGCGGCGAGCGCGGCCATGGCCCAGAAGACGGCCCGCCAGTCGGCACGGACCACGTCCTCAACCACGCCGCTCAGCACGAACCCGGTGCCTGCGGCCACGCCCTGCACCGCGGCGATGACCGCGAGCGCCCTGACCAGGAGATGGCCTGACCTGCGTTCGCGCACGATCGCCGCGCTCAGCACGGCCGCTGCCAGCCCGGCCGACGCGATGGCCCGTCCCGCGATCAGGATCGCCACGCCGGGCGCGGCGGCGCTGATCGCCGACCCGACGGCCAGGCAGCCCATCGAGATCACCATCAGCCGACGCTGCCCAAGGACAGAACCCAGCGCCGGGAACAACCCGGTGCTGATCGTTCCCACGATCACCGTCACGATCGTGATCCAGTTGAGCGCCGACCGTGAGGCGTGCAGCGATGTGCCTATCTGGCCAAGCAGGGTGAAGACCATCAGGAACGCCGTGGTCGCGACCAGGAGGCATAGGCTCACGACGGGCAGCAGCATCTGGCCCCGCTGGCTGCTGCGGGTCAGGACTCGGGAGTCCACGGATTCGGCACCGCCGATCGCGGGGCGAGCATAGGAGCCACCGGGCTAGCCGGCGTCGATCGCGCGGGCCAGCTGGGCCCTTGAGGTGATGTCGAGCTTGGCGAAGATCTTATGCAGGTGGTATTCGACCGTACGGGGACTGATGAACAGCCGCGCCGCGATCTCTGGGTTGGAGTGGCCGTCGCTTGCGAGCCTGGCGATCTGGGCCTCCTGCGGGGTGAGCTCGGCCACCGGACGGATGTTCCGCTTGCTCACACGCTCGCCGGTCGCCGCGAGCTCGCGCTCGGTGCGCCCGGCGAACCCGTCGGCTCCCATCCCGACGAACATCTCCCTCGCGGCCCGCAGCTGTGCCCGCGCGTCGATCCGGCGTTTCTCCCGGCGCAGCCACTCTCCGTAGAGGAGGTGCGCGCGGGCGAGATGAGTCACGATGCGGGTCCGGGCCAGCCTGGCGATCGCCTCCAGGTAGAGCTCCTCGGCGACCGGTCCGGCGGAGACGAGTGCCCGCGATCGTGCCTCCATGCCGAGCCCCCAGTCGGTCCCGCTGGCCGTTGTGGTCTGGCTGAGGCGATCCACCGCCGACGCAGCCAGGTCGGGCTGGCCGCTGCGGGCGGCCGCCTCGGCGAGCTCGGGCAGCGCCCACAGCGGGTACCCGAGCAGCTCGGCATGCTGGCTGCCGCGCCGGGCGGCGTCCAGTGCCTCGGAATAGCGGCCGAGGCCGTTGTACAGCAATGCCGCCGTATACATGCTGATCTCGAAGGCCACGCCGGGCTCGGCTCCGTGGCCCGAGGCGGCCGGGTCGACGCGGCCCTGCCAGGCCGCGAGCGCGAGCCGGCCGTGCACCGAGCGGGACGTCCCGGTGATCGCGATCACCGCGTCGGTCTCGTCGATCAGCGCGGCGGCGGCCGCGAAGTCGCCGGTGAGCAAGGCCACGGCCGTCGACGTGTTGAGCGCCGCGGGAAGGTCGATGAGGACGCCGGCCCCGTGAGCCGAGGCCATCAGGCGGTTGGCCAGCTGATACCACGACTCGTCGTCCCACAGGTTCATCGCCGTCCGGCAAGCCAGCCACAGCACGCCCACCGAACCCGCGCTCCTTGAATCCTCGGCGAGGAATGCGGCCAGCGCCCGCCGCAGCGTGCCCAGCCCCGACTGGTAGCCTTCGGTGACCTGGGCCGCCAGGCCATCGAGCAGGAGATCGTCGGCCCGGTCAGGTTCGTCAGCGGGCAGGACCGTCCGCGCCGCGCGACCGACGTCACGCCATTGCGTGCCGCCGTCCGAGCTGACGATGATCGCCGACATGAACGCGTCGAGGCAGGTCCGCCGGGCGAGGCTGGCGTCAAGCGGCGCGAACCGGGCCGCCGCGCGCAGCAGCAGGGCCGGAGCGTCGCCGGCCCGGTTGACCGCGGCCGAGATCCGGGCCGCGAGCTCGTCGGCGTGCGCGCGCCGCAGCTCGCTCAGCCGG
>Ga0070763_10000546_pt1 | contig 10621 bp, 10 predicted proteins | sample HubBroMetageWRM3_FD_67279 | JGI IMG/M metagenome (GOLD analysis project Ga0070763, IMG submission 67279) | Warmed soil microbial communities from the Hubbard Brook experimental Forest, New Hampshire - Hubbard Brook CCASE Soil Metagenome WRM 3 | ecosystem: Environmental > Terrestrial > Soil >... | reverse complement strand
GGTGTCGGCATCCACGACCATCCTTCCAGCGGCCGCGACGCCTACCTGGCGTTGGCGCTGGCGGTCCAGGCGACGCGGCGGATAAAACTGTTCCCCGCCACCTCGAGCCCCGTGGTCCGCCACCCGCTGGTTCTGGCGTCGCTTGCCCACAGCCTGGAAGAAATAGCGCCCGGCCGCACGTGCCTCACCGTGGCGCCCGGCTTCATCTCGACGCGCAGCGTCGGCAAGCCGCGCGCCGGGGTGGCTTTCATGCGCGACGCGATCGGCGATCTCCGCCGGCTCCTCGCCGGCGAAGAGGTCGGGTTCGGTCCGACGTCGACCCGCCTCAGGAACCGAAGTGCGACGCCGACGCCGGTGTATCTGCTGGCGGCGGGCCCGCGCATGATCGAACTCGCCGGCGAGGTGGCCGATGGCGCCTTTCTCATGGTCGGCCTGCATCCGGCGTCGATCCGCGCCGCGTTGCGCCATCTCGAGGAAGGGGCGAGGCGGGCCGGCCGATCTCTGGCCGGCTTTCCGGTAGTGTTCGTGGTCACGCTCGGTCTTGGATCCGATGAAGAAGCGGGCGCGCGTTGGGTACGGAGCTGGTTCGCGCCCGGTCAGCCTTTCCTCGCCTATCCGAGCGTCGCCAATCTGCGCTGGCTCGGGAAAGCCGGTTTCGACATCGCGGAAACGCACGACCCAGCGGCCATCCCCGAGGACCAAGCGCGACGGATTGCCGATGCGTTTGGGCTGTTCGGCTCGCCGGAGCGTTGTGCGGAGCGGCTGCTGCGGGCGCGTGAAGAGGCAGGCGTCGAGGAGGTCTTCCTGTTCCCGGCGCACGACCTTGCGGGCGGCTACAAAATGCCGGAGGCCGAGCTCGAGGCCTTCGAGCGGATTATCCGCCCGCGGCTAGGCGGGTGAGGGCCACGCCGGCACGTTTTCAGCCGGCCGCCGTCTCGATCATCAGGATGTCGAGCAGGAACGAGCCGTCGGCTTCGATCGCGAAGTGCGCCCTGGTTTCCGACGAGGCGGCGGCCTGCAGCGCGCGGATCGCCCGGATGTTGTCGTCGGGTGTGCGCATGCGGGCCGTCCAGACGGGAAAGTCCATGCGCAGCCGCCATGTCCGGCAGCCCGACAGTGCGAACCCCGCATGGGCGAGGGCGGCGGTCCATTCCGCGGCCGTGTAGTCCCGGACATGCGAGGTGTCACGCAGCAGCTCGACGGCCTGGAGATGGGTGTCGAACAGGGCAGGGCCGGCCGAGTGGACGTCGATGAAGACGGCTCGCGCGCCGCCTTTCAGCACTCGTCGCGCCTCGCCGAGACCGCCCTGGAAGTCGCGCCAATGATGGGCCGAAAACCGGCAGGCCAGGAAATCGAAGCGGCCGTCGTCGAACGGCAAATGCTCGGCCGGTGCCTGGACCGTCTCGATGTTGGCAAGACCTCGCTCGCGCGCCGTGACGGCCACGGCGTCGAGCATGTCCTGCGACAGATCCGATGCCGTGACCGTGCCGGCATGGCGCGCCATCAGATAGGAGACGTGGCCGCCGCCGGTGCCGAGATCGAGCGCGCGCGGGGGGCGCAGCTCGCGGACGATCGCCTCCAAGGCGTCGAGATCCGCGCCCTGGGCGTGAACGGCGCTTTCGACATAGGCCTTCGCGCGCGGCCCGAACTGGGCCTCGACCACATTCTCGTGTGCTCTATCCATCGCTCTGCTCCTCGTGTCGGCAAGCAGCATGCTCCAGAATCAAAGCGTTACAAGCCTGATCGTTGTCCCGAGCGCGTGCGCCTTATTTTCAGTCCCAGCTGGCGCGCGATGATGCGGTCGACGACGCGCTTCGGCAACGTGTTGGCCATCAGGTTCTGAATCGGATTGGGCGCCTCCGTGTAGCGGGTTTTCGGGTTCGACGAAGTGAGGGCGGTCTTCACCGTTTCGCCCAGTCTCTCAGGCGTCAGGCCTTTGCGGCCGTTGGCGACCATGAATGCCTTCAGTTTCCTGAGCGCGGGGGCATAGGGCGTGTCGGCGAAGGGCGTGAGGTCGATTGTATCCGCCTTGTCCCAGATCGGCGTCGCCACGGTGCCAGGTGCGACGATGATCACGTCGATGCCGAACGGCATGAGCTCGCGGCGCAGCGACTCGGACATCCCTTCGAGCGCAAATTTCGACGCGCTGTAGGCACCGAGGAACGGCATCGCGTTCTTTCCGCCGACGGAAGAGACCATCACGATGCGGCCGGGGACACCGCTGCGCGAGCGGTCGACGCCGAGCAATGGCGCGAAGGCCTGTGTCACGATCAGCTGGCCGGTGACGTTGACCGTGAGCTGATGTTCGAAGTCGTCTGTCTTGAGATAGAGGAGCGGTCCAGGTACGGCGATGCCGGCATTGTCGACGAGCCCGGACAAGGTTTCGCTGCCGAGTGCTGCTTCTACCTGCCTGGCGCCCGCGGCCACCGCCGCTTCGTCCGTTACGTCGAAGAGGAGCGGCGTGAAGTTCGGGCCGAACTCCGTCGACAGACGATCGGCGTCGGCCTGTTTGCGGGCACTGCCGAAGACCCGTGAGCCGCTCGCGATCAGGACTTTGACGCAACCCCAACCGATGCCGGTGGAGGCGCCGGTCACGACGACAGTCTGCATCGAAGGACCCCCTGCGAATGTTCCCCCGTCTCCAGGCTCTAGAATGAGCCGGTGAACTCGAACTCTATCGCGTTCTTCACGTTGTCGATCTTCCACCAGCTCAGTCGACGCAGGAAACTTTGGCCGAGCAACGCTCGGCTCCGGGGCGCGCCGACGGCGGCCAGGACATTCTCCATCGTTCGATCGCCGATTTGCAGGGTCTTCAGCCGGAACACCCGCTGCTGCAGCCCGCTGCCGTCGGCCAGGATGAAACGCCGCTGTCCCAGGAAGTCGGACTCTGTCAGCGTGCCGGCGCGCTTCATCTCCTCGGCGACCTCTTCTGGGATCTGCACGTTGGCGGCGCCTGAATCGACGATGAAATAGGATTTGGTGCCCCCGTTGATCACGGCCGGCAGCACGAAGACGCCGCCCATCCTGTGGAACTGCGCCGTGGTTCGGGCCAGAGCCCAGTCCTGCAAAGCCTTCGCGCTGGGCGTGCTGGCGGCGGGGTTGCCGCCGCACGGAGTCCACGCCGCCGGGCCGGTTTTGTCTGCCGGTCCGTAGCAATAGTTTATCTGCGTCAAAAGCTTCGAGAGCGTGTCGCGCTGTTCGCACGCGCCGACGGCTGCCACTGCCGTGGCGGTCGGGCTTCCACAGGTCGTGTTGGCGGCCTGCCATCGCGAGACGAGCTGCCCGGGGTCCGTCGTCGCGCTGTCGGTTGCCTGGGCGTTGGCGCGCCCGGCGAGCGCAAGCAGCAACGCGGCAACATGAAGAGTCGCCGTCTTCATGGAAATTGACCTGTCAATGCAATCAGCCTCCATCGCCTGCAATTGCCACATCATTGCCACAGAAAAACTGTGACGTCTTGTCCATGGTGCTCTCTACACAACCTGTCGGCGGCAGTGGGTAGCGTCCACCAGTTTTCCGAGTAAGGAGAAAGCGATGAGGGCGAGCGGCCGCCGGCTATTCATTCCACCGCCAGACACGACACACGGCGTGCTTGCCGTGCGAAGCGAAGCAGTCGACGGCCAGCCGCAGATCTTTACAGCGTCGAAGCAAAGACTGTGTCGGGCGGTACGGGCTTGCAGATCAGGATTTCACCCACGAGTAGATTGCGACGTGCGCGCCGCAGAGCATCTCTTATTGAAAGTGTGGAATCGCACAGCGATCCGCGGCCACATGCACAACTTTGTGATGGGATGATGCAAAGCTTGTTCTTGAGCCCTCACGCCAATCGGATAATCAACATGCCCCGCGGCGCCGGCCACGTCGCCGCTCACGGTCCATCGTCGTCGCGCACGACCGAGCAGGAGTAGGGATCGCCCTCGCTTCCGAAAAATCACTTTCATCGTCAAAGCCTTTGCATTCTTGACGCAGCATGTCGGGGAGACGTGAATGCCGTTGCTTGAGCGTGAATCGTATATCGAAGAACTGAGCGCCGTGCTCGGCCGTATCCCGTGTGTCGGCGGCCGGGTGGTGCTGATTTCAGGCGAGGCGGGGATCGGCAAGACGTCGCTGCTTCGCCAGTTTGCCGCTGCGCAGAACAAGGCCGTTCGCGTGTTGTGGGGCGGCTGCGAGGCGTTGTTCACACCCCATCCCCTGGCGCCGCTGCAGGACATTTCCCGCCAGATCGGCGGAGACTTCCCCAAAACGATCGGCGCTTCGGCCGGCCGGCACGAGATCTTCAATGCGACGCTCGACCAGTTTGCGCGCCTGTCGGTGCCGACCGTCGTGGTCATCGAGGACGTCCACTGGGCGGATGCAGCGACGCTCGACCTGATCAAGTTCCTCGGCCGACGCCTGGCCGGGCTCGGCGTAATGCTGGTGGTGAGCTATCGCGATGACGAAGTGAACGACAAGCATCCCCTGCGCTCGGTCATCGGCGACCTGCCGCCGGCTTCGCTCTGCCGCATCCGGTTGCAACCGCTCAGCGAGGGCGCGGTCGGCCGGCTGGCCGCGGCGGCCGGTCGATCGTCGGCCGGCCTGCACGAGGTGACCGGCGGCAATCCGTTTTTCGTCACTGAGGTCCTTGCCGCGTCGGAGGAAAAGGTGCCGCCGACGGTGCGCGATGCGGTGATTGCGCGCCTGGCGCGGCTGTCCGAGGAGGCCCGCAGGGTGGCGCACCTGGTTTCCATCGTGCCCGGGCACGCCGAACGCTGGCTGATCGACGGCATGATCGGACCCGGCAGCGAGGTGATGCAGGAATGCCTGAATGCCGGGATGGTCGCCCGTCGCGATTGTTCGCTGGGCTTTCGCCACGAGATCGCCCGCCGCGCCGTCGAGGACAGCATGTCCCTGCCCGAGCGCCAGGACCTCCATGCCGGCGCGTTGGTGATGCTCCTGAAGCAACGCGAGGGCAAGGTCGCGATCGCCCGCCTGGTCCACCACGCCGACAACGCGGCCGACAGCGGCGCCGTGCTGCGCTTTGCACCGGTGGCGGCGGAGCGCGCCGCGGCGCTCGGCGCCCATCGCGAAGCCGCCGGCCATCTTCGTACCGCGCTTCGTCACGCCCCCGCGTTGGGAGCTTCGTTTCCCGACCAAGAGCGCGCGCAGCTGTTCGAGCAGCTGTCCTACGAATGCTACCTGACCGACGAGATGGCCGATGCGAGTGCGGCGCGCGAGAAGGCCCTTGCCGTGTGGCGGTCGCTCGGCTCGCGCCGCAAGGAGGGCGACGCGCTGCGCTGGCTTTCCCGACTGTCGTGGTTCAATGGCCGCAAGGCGGCGGCCGAGTGCTATGCCAGCGAGGCGGTGACGGTGCTCGAGCAACTTCCGGCCGCACGCGAGCTCGCCATGGCCTACAGCAACTGCTCACAACTCCATATGCTGGCGGAAAACGTCGTCGCATCGCTTGAATGGGGACGCAAGGCGCTCGAGCTCGCCATCCGCCTGGGCGAGACCGAGATCGAGGTGCATGCCCTCACCAACATCGGCACGGCCAAGCTCGTCGGCGAAGACCCGGTAGGGCGCGAAGACCTCGAACGGGCACTGCGCACCGCGCTGAACGGTGGGTTCGAAGAGCATGCCGCGCGGGCCTACACCAACCTCGGCACCATGTCGTTCCGGCATCGCGAATTAGGGGCGGCGGCCGAGTACCTGAAGGCCGGCATCGCCTACTGCGACGAACGCAACCTCGACTCGTGGATCCGCTACATGACAGCGTACCGCGCGCAGGTCGCGATGGCGCTGGGCCATTGGGACGATGCCCTGAAGGACGCGCAAACCGTCATTCGCCATCCGCGGGTGGCGCCGGTCAGCAAGATCCCGGCGCTGGCTACCCTGGGCCGCATCCGCTCCCGGCGCGGCGATCCGGACGCCGAGACGCCTGACGGTGAGAGCCCTCTTGCCGAAGGCTATCGATTGGCCGTACCGACCAACGAGATGCAAAGACTGGTGCAGGTTCTCGCGGCGCGCGCCGAAGCGGCCTGGTTGCAGGGCACAGATGCGTCGGATGTCCTGGCGGATGTGGCGAAGGCCTACGAGCTCGGCTTGAAGCACGCCGATTCCTGGATCCAGGGCGAGCTGGCGTTCTGGCTGTGGCGGCTCGGCCGTCTCGACGAGGTGCCGCCAAAAGTAGCGCGACCCTTCGCGCTGCAAATGGCGGGCGACTGGCAGGGGGCGGCACAGGCCTGGGAAGAGTTCGGCTGTCCCTACGAGCGGGCCATGGCACTAGCCGACAGCGATCGCGAAGGCCCGTTGCGCGCGGCCCTTGAGATCTTCGAGCGGCTGGGCGCGTTGCCCATGGCCGCCATCATCCGCCGCAAGCTCCGCGCCAACGGCGTCCGCGACATTCCGCGCGGCGCGCAGGAGCGGACCCGGCAAAACCCCTTCGGCATGACCAACCGCCAGCTGAAAGTCCTCGACCTTCTGGTCGAAGGGCGGCGCAACGCCGACATCGCCCGCCGGCTGTTCGTTGCCGAGAAGACCGTGGACCACCACGTGTCCGCCGTGCTGGCCAAGCTCGGCGTGCGCTCGCGCGGTGAGGCGGTGGCGGCTGCGGCCAGGCTCGGCCTGCGCGAGCTGCAAATTGCGGAGCCGGTCGGCAAAAAATAGGGAGAACTCCCGATGGCACGACGATCCGTCATGGCCATGTTTCGCCGCGTCGGACTCCTCCGGCATCGACTTTCGAAAGGAGAGGGCAAATGCCCCGTTACATAGTGGAGCGCGACTTCCCGTCCGGACTGAATATCCCGGCGACCGCGGAAGGCGCCAATGTTTGCCGCACCGTCGTGGACGTCAACGCCGCCGACGGTGTGACCTGGATCCAGTCCTACTTCAGCACCGACAATAAGAAGAGCTATTGCATCTATGACGGGCCGACCCCCGAGGCAATCCGCAAGGTCGCGGTCAAGAATCGGCTTCCGGTGAACCGCATCACCGAGGTGCGGGTGCTCGATCCTTATTTCTACCGGGCCGCCTGATCGAGGCTGTGCCGCGTCGACGGAGGCTTCCTGCCTTCGCCATCGACGTTGGCCGGACCGCGGGCCTCCGGGGGTCCAGGGTTTACCCCGACCCAGTGGTCCCCCAAGCCACCAGTGGCCCTCCCAGCCATGCGTGGGCCTGGAGGCCCGCGGTCCTATGATGTCGTGACACTGGCCGCACGTGGGCAAGAGACGTAGCGATCAGCCGTTGATCGAGAGGTGCCTCGGCCTACATCGCAGGACGTAGGCCGAGGCAATTCCGCCTTCGCCGATGCAGGCGCGGTGACAGCATGTTTGATCAGCCATCACCCATGCGGCGCGAGCGGCCGCCGCAACGAATTTTCACGGATCGTCTGTTCTTCGCGATCTTTCCCGACGCAGGCACGGCTGCGCGCATCGCACGACTGCGCGAGGAGCTGCGCCTCGAACTTGGGCTGCAAGGCAAGCCGCTCGCGGCCGAGCGCTTGCATGCAACCTTGCACCCCGTCGGCGACTATGCCGGCCTGCCGCAGGACATTGTTGGCATGGCAGGTGATGCCGCATCGACCGTGGCGATGCCACCTTTCACCGTCGCGTTCGACGGCGCGGAAAGTTTTCGCGGCAGACCGGGGCACCGGCCCTTCGTCCTGCGCGGCTGGGATGGCGTCGCCGGATTGATGATGCTGCAGCAGAGGCTGGGCTTGGCGATGGCGAAAGCCGGGCTGGGCTGCTCCGTGCCGCACTACACGCCGCACGTGACCCTGCTTTACGGCGACCGTCTCGTCACCGATCGGCCGGTCGACAGGGTGAGCTGGGCGGTGCACGAGTTCGTCCTTGTGCACAGCCTGCTCGGCCGCAGTTGCTATCGGCTGCTGGCGCGTTTCCCGCTCAGCGGTCAGGCCTGAGTGCTCACCAGGGAGAACATCGCGCCCTGCGGGTCGAGGCCCTGCACGATCCAGTTGCCGCCGGGCACTTCCATCGGACCGTTGATCACGCTGCCGCCGCCCGCCTTGAGGCGTTCCATTGCGGCGCCGATGCCATCGACCTGGAAATAATAGTTCCAGAAGGACACCGGCACGTCGGGCGGCTTGGTCATCATGCCGCCAATCGGCGCGCCGCCGGCGGCGAAGAGCTGGTAGACGCCCATCGCGCCCATATCCATCGCCTCCGCCTTGGTCCAGCCGAACAGGTCGGCGTAGAAGGCGAAGGCCTTCTCACCGTCGACCGCATAAAGCTCGTGCCAGCCGACCATGCCCGGCCTGTTCGGATCGGCGGCCGGGCGCGGCATGTCGCCCGACGGCTTGAAGAGCGAGAACGCCGTGCCTTGCGGATCGGCGACCATGGCGAAGCGGCCGACATTGGGAATGTCAGTGGGCGGCATGTGAATCTTCCCGCCGGCCTTGGACACGCGGCCGGCGGTGGCGTCGACATCGTCGACGCCGACATAGCCGGTCCAGCCCGGCTTGGCGCCGGCGGCGCAAGCGTCCTTGGGCAAGGTCATCAGGCCGGCGACCGGTGTGTCAGCCGCGAGCAGGCTGGTGTATTTCATGTCGCCCTGGCTCATGTCCTGGGCCTTCCAGCCGACGACGTCCTTGTAGAATTTTTCCGCCGCGGCGGCGTCGGTGGTCATCAATTCGTACCAGACGAACGGTGCGGGTGACGGAGACATGCCGGTATCCTTTCTTGCCAGGGGATGTGAATCAGATCTTTGTGGCGAGTGATGTGAGCTGGTCGGCGCAGATGCCCCAGCCCTGGTGAAACCCCATCTTCTCGTGGGCCTCGCGGTCGGCCACTGTCCAATGGCGCACGCGCGCGGTGTATCGCGTCTTGCCGCCTTCGTCCTCGAAAGTGAGGACGACCGTCATGAACGGCTTTTCCGACGGCCGCCACGCCATGGTGTAGGCATCGGTGAAGACCAGCCGATCGTTGGGCACGACTTCGAGATAGACGCCGCGGTTGGGCATGTCCTTGCCGTCGGGCCCGCGCATGACGATCAGGGCGCCGCCGCCCGGCCGGACGTCGAGCTCGGCGACCGGCGTGGTGTAGGGCAGGGGCGCGAACCATTGCCGCAAGAGCTCGGGATCGGTCCAGGCCCGGTAGACCTTCGCCGGTGGTGCGGCGATAAGGCGGGTGAGCACGAGCTCGCGATCGGCGGACATTGATTTTCTCCTTGGCAGGTCGTTTCTGACCTAAGGACGAACGGGGCGCCGGCGAGTCGACATCCCTCGCCAGGAATTTTCAGGACCGGGAGCTGGTTGCATGGCGAAGACGATAACGATCTACGGCATCAAAAATTGTGACACGATGAAAAAGGCGCGGGCCTGGCTGGGCGGCCACGGCGTTGCCTATGACTTCCACGACTACAAGGCGGCGGGCATCGAGCGTAGCCGCCTCGAAGGCTGGGCCGCCAAGGTCGGGTGGGAGACGCTGCTCAATCGCGCCGGCACGACTTTCCGCAAGCTGCCGGACAAGGATAAGGAAGGCATCACCGAGAACAAGGCGATTGCGCTGATGGTCGCCCAACCCTCGATGATCAAGCGTCCGGTGCTGGATGTCGGCGGCAAGCTCTTGGTTGGCTTCAAGCCCGAACATTACGTGGAGAGATTTGGCTAAGTTATAATAGTTAGCTATTTCAAAGCATTAAAATACTTTCTTGACTCCTGACTTCAAATAAAAGACTCTCCCGGCATTAAAGCCTTCAGTGGCTGCGAATAATAATCCGGGCGGCAAAGACCGGCCGCATCCCCCCTTCGAGGTCTGTCATGAGAACCAAGTTTGTTGCTGTGATCGTGTTCCCGCTCGCTTTGGCGCTTGCCGCCTGTGGCGATACCTGGGGCGAACGGGCTCTGAGCGGCGGCGGCATCGGCGCCGGCGCGGGCCTTGCCGTGGGCGCGCTGGCCGGCTGGCCACTCGTGGCGCCGGCGCTGGTGGGCGCCGCGCTGGGCGCCGGCATCGGCGCCGTCACGACGTCCAACAAGTAGCTCAGCCTAGCAGAAGCCGGAGCTTGCGGTCGAAGACCCGCAGCACGTCTTCGAGCGATTCGCCGTGCGCGAGCTTGCGCGGGCCGTTGTAGACCATGTAGCCGCCCCCTGAACCATTGGCGGCCGCGCCCGGCACCTTGGCGATGGCGTAGAGCGGCTGTTCGGCGGTGTGGCGGAAGATCGAGAAGATCGCCATGCCCGGCCGGAAGTCGATGGCGTAGTCGCGCCATTCGCCCGAGGCGACGCGCAAGCTGTAAAGATTGAGAAGCCGGGACAGTTCCCGGCGATCGAATGAGACGATCCGGCGCCGCGCCCTTTGGTCGGCGAAACGGTACAAGTTGGTCATGCAGCCGCGACTTGAATCATGTCGTGTGGCCGAATTGTTGCAGAACCGCCGGCCACGGTAAAGCGCCTCTAAAATGCCCCGTTACGTCGTTTGCCAAAGCTCGGGTGGGGGGCTATGAACCGCCCCTGAAGCTGTTGATATTCCGCGATAATCCGGGAGCCATCGTTGTCCGATTCCGCCGCGTTTCATGAGGTCGACGAGGCCGTCCGCAAGGACGAGCTCAAGGAATGGTGGGGCCGGTACGGCACACTGGTCGTGGCCGCCGCCGTGATCGTGGTGGTGGTCGTTGCGGGGCTGGTCGGCTGGCG
>Ga0070763_10000545_pt1 | contig 10624 bp, 10 predicted proteins | sample HubBroMetageWRM3_FD_67279 | JGI IMG/M metagenome (GOLD analysis project Ga0070763, IMG submission 67279) | Warmed soil microbial communities from the Hubbard Brook experimental Forest, New Hampshire - Hubbard Brook CCASE Soil Metagenome WRM 3 | ecosystem: Environmental > Terrestrial > Soil >... | reverse complement strand
CGCCAGCGCTGATCTGCCCAACACAGCGGTTGTGAGTGTCCAGTTGTTGGCGATCTTTAGTTGCATCGCCGCCTGCAAGATCGTCGACCTCAGGTGGTGGATCGTGCTCGGGGTGGTGTTCGTGCTGACTATGAATTCAGTGTATTTTTCGATTCATGAGGCTGAGCACGGCCTGCTGTTTTCCAACCGAAGGGCCAACAACGCGGCAGGTACTCTACTCTCCTTCTTCCTCCCCGCCTCCTTCACCTTTATCCGCAATGCGCACCTGGCACACCACATTCACAATCGTTCCGATGAAGAAGTCTTCGACGTCTATACCAGCGACGACCCCGCGTGGTGGAAACAATTTCAATTCTTCGGCATCCTTACAGGCGGTTTCTGGCTAACGCTCGTTCTCGGCAATCTTGCACTCGCAATCGTCCCCATGCGCTGGCTATCGAACGCAGCGCAACTCGATCGTCCCTCGGCCGCGATCATGAAATACGTGAACCGCCGCAATAAATGGCGCATTCGGGCTGAAGCCTGGGCGGTCCTTATCCTTCATTCCACAATCGCCTGGCAGCTTGGATCGTGGGCTATGCGATACGCCATGATCTATCTCGTGTTCGGCATTAGCTGGTCAACACTGCAGTACGTTCACCATTACGGCACGTGTCGCGACGTTCTTCGCGGCGCGAAAAATCTGCGCTACGGGCCGGTTCTCGACCTGCTGTGGCTCAACCATGGATGGCATCTGACTCACCATCTCCATCCGACGGTGTCGTGGGTCCACCTGCGGGAGGTTGCGAGTGACGCTGAGCCCTGCACCGAGTCGCTAGCGAGCGCTTACCTGAAGATGTGGCGCGGGCCGATTCTCACCACAGATCATGTGAAGAATGAATATGACGGAATTGTTGCACGGCACTAGCACGGTTGCAATCGATTGGCCAATGCATCGTCGCTTGATGATGGTACTGATTGGGTATGTTCCATTTCTCATGGCTGTTTTAGTCATCGGCTCCATCATCGTGACCGTACGGCAATGGGGGATCATCGGCGGACTTGGCAGCGGCATTGCGGTGATTTACCTTCTTCCGCCGCTCGCATATCGCATTCAGTCTGTCATCCTGGCTCCGCAATCGGGACGTTATACAGTGACATCGTCAGCGTTTCTGCGATGGTGGCTCTCCGCTCAGTGGCAGGTCACTTTCAACCGCCTCCCGATGTTCGAGGAGTTGCTTCGAATTGTTCCGGGACTCTACTCCGCATGGCTGCGTCTGTGGGGCGCACAAATCGGGTCCCTGGTCTATTGGAGTCCGGGCGTCGCGGTGCTGGATCGGCCGTTTCTGAGCCTCGGTAGTCGCATTGTGTTCGGCGCCGGAGTGCGCCTCAATCCCCACATAATCGTTCCTGGCAAGAAAGGGGAGGCTCAACTTTGGCTGGCGCCAGTCACAGTGGGCGATGACGCCTTAATCGGCGGCTACAGCCTGATCACGTCCGGCTGTACGGTTCCAGCCGGCGTTTCAGTCCCCGCAGGCAAATATCTTCGGCCATTTTCCACATGGCAGGATAACCAGCCCGCCGAAAGCCGATACGAGGGTGATTCCAATTGAATCGATTGAGACCGCTCCATTCCGCACTGTTCAGCCGACTTCATTCCAATTTGGTCTTGAAGCTTTTTTTGTTGCTCGCTTTGCCCACCGTCGTCACGGCAGCTTATCTTGCGGTTCAGCGGATAGTTGTTTTCCCCACGCGAAACGTACCAGCAAATTGGTTTGACCATGCCATTGCCTTTGAGCCGCGCTGGGTCTGGGTATACTTGTCGCTGTATTTACTCAACCCGATCAGCCCTCTGTTAACGCAATCGCGAAAAGACTTGCTGCGCTACGCACGCGGTATCCTGTTCTTGTTCGCGACAGGGTGCGTGTGCTTTTTGATCTTTCCAGTCGCTGGGCCGCGACCAACTGCGCCGCAAGCTGATTGGCTTTACCACCGGCTGATCCTTGTCGATCGCCCCTATAACTCGTTCCCGTCCCTTCACGCCGCGTGTGCGGTCTATGCAGTTCTTTACGCCACCTATGCATCACGGGACTCATCGCGGCCAGAGTTGCGAAAGTTTCTGCTGTCGCTTGCCTGGCTTTGGGCCGGGCTTATCTTGTATTCAACCATTGCCACCCGCCAGCACTTCGCCATCGACTTGGTTCCTGGAATATTTCTCGGCTGGTTGGCACAGCGCATCTTTTTTGCCCGAGCCTCTGAAGAAGTCAGATCCGGGCCGGAACTTCTGGCCGGTGGAGAAGTTGCATGATTCACGCCACCCCACCCGTGTACTCTTCTTGCGCTCCCCCTGCGGAGGCATTTCCCGAATGGCCATCGGGTTGGTACGTCGTCGCACAATCCTGTCAGCTAACGCGTCGCCCTATTGCAGTGGAGTTGTTCGGCCGACGACTCGTCTGCTTCCGCTCGGCGGATCAAAACCCGGTCGTCATGGACGCCAAATGCTGGCATTTGGGAGCGGACCTTTCTACCGGTAACGTGGTTGGCGACCAGATCGTTTGCCCGTTTCACGGCTGGCGATATGGTGTTTCAGGAAAATGTGAGCATATTCCTAGCCAGAGCGAAATTCCCGATTGCGCCCGGCAACGGAATTATTGCGCCACCGACTTCGCCGGACATGTCTTCGTCTATCCCGCCAGTCAATCCGACTATCCTCTTCCCTTCTTCGAAGGAACGGATTCTTCCGATTTGGTCGCTGCCCCGTCATTTGAGTTTGTCATCGGCTGTCCCTGGTGGCTGGTGGGAACCAACGGCTTTGATTTTCAGCACTTCGACGGACCGCACAACCGCCGACTCGTTAGCCAGCCATCTATCGAGGCCACGCATCCTGCGGCATGCAGAATCGTGGCAACCTTCGAGGTTTGCGGTCAAGACTTGCGAGACAGACTCACGCGTCGATTCGCCGGCAGCCGCGTGACCATGGATCTGACTGTCTGGTCCGGGACTCTCGCGTTTGTCATGGCTCATTTTCACGATCCGCTTCGTTCAGGCAGCAGGGTTCGCGGCACGACCAGCTACGGCATGACCGAGATTTGTCCAGTCGCATCGGCCCCGGACAAAAAATCACACGTGCGGGTGACTATTTTTCGACAACGTCGCTTGGGTTTGGGATTGCTGGATTGGTTCGACGTGCGGCTCAAACGATACTTTATCCGCGCTTTCTTGAGGCCTGATACACTCCTGCTGGACGGCGCAACCTATAACCCGGATCATCTGATCGAAGCCGACATTCAGATGATTGCTTATCTTCGCTGGCTTGTGCTCGCGTCCCGGAATCAAACTGCGTTGGAGGAGCCGATATGATGCTGAAGGCCCCGATATTCCTTGTCACGCTGATAGCCTTCGTCGCGGCAGTTTTTCCCACTCCGCTCATGGCGGATAACCCTTCAATCCCTCCAGCCACCGATCAATCCACGGCCGGTTTGGACCACTTGCGCGCATCCCTCAAAGATGCTTACACCAAGGGAGATGTGGATGCGATGATGCGCTACCTCCACCCCGATGTCGTTATCATTTTCCCGGATGGGAGCATCCTGAAGGGGCCCGAGGCCTTTCACCAATACTATATGCGGATGATGACCGCTCCCGACCGTCGCGTCGTAAGTTATTCCGCGAATCCAGAAGTCGAATCCCGAACCGTCCACAATGATGTCGGTCTCTCCTATGGTTCCATGAACGACAGTTACGTTCTAAATGACGGCAGGAAGTTCACCCTGAACAGCCGCTTTACCGTCACGGTTTTCAAATCCCCCGATGGACCGCGCGACACCGATGGATGGATGATCCGTAGCTTCCATTCTTCCGTGGACACCTTCGATAACCCCATCCTCACCATGGTGGCCCGAGGAGTCTTCTGGAGAGCAGGTATCGGCGGTCTGGTGATCGGAATTGTTCTTAGCTTCATTGTTGGCATTCTGTTGGCCCGGCGGCGAAGGGTAACCATCGCCCACACATAGACGACGCGCCTTCAGTAGTACGCCGAACCACAAAATAGTCTTTATTCGAATTGAAGTACGACAATTTCTGGATTCGATCCCAGACGCAGGGGCGGTCCCCACGTTCCTGCCCCGCTGGAAGTGAAAACTTGCATCTTCCCGATTCGGCTTAAGCCGTAAACAAATTGCCGGTACATACGCCGCGCAATCCAGCTCCACGGTATGAACTGCCCGAGGTGCGTGTGCCCTGATAGCTGCAGAGTCACCCCCGCGGCCTCGGCGATTTCAGGGTAATCGGGCGCATGCGTCAACAGAATGCTGGCACGGTTGGGATCGAGTTGGATGCCGCCAAGAGCGGACGCAAGGTGAGCGCCTTGCGTCGCATTCCGGTAAGGCACCCCCACGATTTGCAATCCGTCGACCTCCACCTTCTCATTGGTCAGCACCCGCACACCGGCGGCGGAAATCGCACGCAGATACTTGCTGTCGTCCCCAAACTGCTCGTGGTTTCCCGCGACAAAATAAACGCCATGTGGCGCGGCTAATTTATTCAGGGGTTCCGCTGCTCGCCCCTCATCAATGGCTGTTCCGTCGTACAAGTCACCAGTTATGAAAATCGCATCCGGTTCTTCAGTCAAAATCTTTCTGACCATGCGCCGCAGAAAATTACCGTTTCGAACATGGCCCAGATGCAGATCGCTGATCAGCGCCGCTTTTCGGCCTCGCCAGGCCTCCGGCAAATTCGCGAGTTTCACGGTCGTTCGCGTGATTCGCGTCCAGCCTGCATTGAAAACCCCATAGAGTCCTGCTATCGCCGCAACCCCGAAAAGCAATTCCACGATCCGATGAAAGTTCACTTGTAACCCCGCGAGATGCGTAACTCCAAAAACAATCCAGGAGACGATCGCGGCGGCGATGAGAAAAGTCAACAAGCCCAGCCAAACTGCGGCAGCCCGGTAAAATGCGCGCAGAACTGCATTGGTATAGCGAAAAGCGAGAATCGAAGCGGCAACAAAGCTCACTGACAAGAGACCAACAGCGATTTGCAGCGCCCGCAACCGGTCATTGTCACCGCTTGCGAGTGACAAGGTCCACGTTTTGTAGAGGAGATAATGCGTCAGAAAGAGGATGGACTGAAGAACCGCAATGAAGCCGATTAAGCGCGTTCGTACTCGCATGTTGGGTTAGATTCCCCAATTCATCATTTGGATTGCAAACCTGCGGATATCTGACATGGGGTTATTCGCTGACAGGCTCACTACGATCAGGCCGTGCAGACAACTTAGGTATTATGGACATCGATATGTCCCGGGTATTCATTACAGGTTCTTCCGACGGCCTCGGCCGTATGGCCGCTCAGCTCCTCGTCGAGCAAGGACACCGCGTGGTCCTGCATGCTCGCAACGAGCGGCGGGGCAAGGAGGCTTTGTCCGCCGCACCGGGAGCGGAAACAGTCGTCATCGGGGATCTGTCGAGCATTGCGCAAATGCACAGCGTCGCCGATCAGGTCAACCAGCTTGGCGAGTTCGAAGCGGTAATACACAACGCAGCCGTTGGATATAGGGAAGCTCAGCGAATTGAGACCGAAGACGGCCTCCCTCATGTCTTCGCCGTGAACACCCTCGCGCCTTATCTCCTTACTGCCGTCATCAAGCGGCCGAAGCGCCTCGTCTACCTGAGCTCAGGCCTGCACCAAAGTGGTGATCCGAGCCTGAAGGATCTCGACTGGAAGAATCGCCAGTGGCAGGGGATGCAGGCGTACTCCGACACGAAATTGCATGATGTGCTGCTCGCCTTTGCGATCGCACGTCGTTGGCCCGACGTTTTCTCCAACGCGCTCGAGCCAGGCTGGGTAGCGACCAGGATGGGAGGTCCCGGAGCGACGGACGATTTGGATGCTGGCCACAGAACTCAGGTTTGGCTGGCGGTCAGCGATGATTCGGCCGCCAAGGTTACGGGGGATTACTTTTACCATATGAAGGCCCGGAAACCGAATCCGGCCACCCGCAATACCGACCGTCAGGAGATGCTTCTGGAAGCCTGCAAACGCTTCTCGGGAGTGGAAGTGCCATAAGCTGAAGAGAATTTGGAGTCGGCCGCCGCTGGACTCGCATCCCGCAAGCTAGACTCGTTTTCGATTCATCCACCTCATCACAGAAACTCCGAGCCCAGCGAGCGTGGCAATCTTCCGTACCGCCCACGCTCTGTGGTTCGGGATAAAGTGCCAAACAACTAAGAGCAAACAGGAGCAGACCGATGCTTCCCATCGCTGCGCCGCCGGCGTCCATACTCGCGGCTTCCCTTCCGCGCGGGGCGCCGTGTAGTCCCTTTTTTCCTTCTTTTGCTTCTCGTGTTTCTTCAATGAGTGTCGCGCTAGCCGGAAAAATTGCCGGAAATGCCAGGAAGAGCCCTCCAACGGCCGCACCGAACTGCTTGGCGATGACTCCCGCGATGGCAGTAACGAGTCCACCGAAAAACAAACCGAACCGCGTAATCATGCCATCTTGTTTGACCCGAGAGCCTTCATTTTGTAGCGCATCATGATCCAGCTCACCAAAGAGGCGTAGAAAAAGAAGGCTACCGCGCCTGCCATCATGGAACGCGCCTCCGTGGCAGCATACGAAGGCCCCTCCGTCGCGACAGTCAGGCCCAACGTGGCCGGCGCCACCGAAGGCGCCGCGCCGAACAATCCAGCGAAGCTTCTTGGTTTGAGGGTTTGAGCACATCGCCAATGATCGCGAAGCCAGAAACGACCGCCCCGCTGACCAGAAATCGGATGAGAATTGGAATCATTTCATCCCCGATTTCACCAACTTCCGTGCGTGATCCGGCCCCTTCACTCCCAGAACTCGGTATTTCTCCTTTGAAAGTCTGTGATAGTTCACAAAGAATTCTTCCAGCTCCCGGCAGAAGTGTTTTCCCAGATCATCAATCGTTCTAATGTTTGCCCAACTGTGTGCACCCTGCTCGACTGCCACGATTCGATCATTCCGCTCCGTGTCTTTCTTATTTCCCTGCTCTCCCTCGATCACGCCGATTGGGCGGCACCTCAGCACGCATCCCGGAAACGCGGGCTCATCCATCAACACCAGTACGTCCACCGGATCGCCGTCGTCCGCTAAGGTTGAGGGAACGAACCCGAAGTCATACGGAAATGTCATCCCGGCAGGCAGTACTTTTTTCAATTCAAAGATGTGCTCATCGGGATCGAAGGCGAATTTGTTGCGGCTTCCTTTTGGGGTTTCGACGACGACCCGAAGCAGTTGCTTATCGTCTGAATCGAAAGGCTTTAAGCGGGTCGGGTCTGCAACACCATGTTTCTTGCTCATTCGGCGTCCTGAACCTCCCTTTACGCTCAGAGGTGGATGCCCAACTTTGAAGTAAGGTTTGTTTCTTTCAAGAGTGACGCATACTGGCAGCTCTGCGATTTGCCCGTCCCCAGGCCATCGCGCGACTGCGTTTCGAAGGAATACAGACGCGCAGCCTTCGCCTCTATCAAAAACCCCGATCGTATGCAGTTGAAATTACGATTGGTACCGATCGTGTCGTTCGTGCGAGACTACGCTTCATGTTCGGACTCGCAGGCCGGAATGCAAGAGCAAACATCACGCTTGATGTGTACCTCCGCCTGACCAAAATGTGCGTTTGCTGCGGTCCTCCTGCCTCTCTCTAGTTTCCGATTGTCCTGATTCGACGTAACGATCCTTAGCATCCGAGGGGTACGTGTATATGAGCGCAACGCCCAATCTTTGGGAGGAGACGATTCAGCCCGGGGCCACTTGGTCCCATGTGCTGAAGCGAGGAACGGCTTTGCGAGTCGTCGATCTGGAAGGCAACGCGAATGTCGGCGCAATCTTTTACAACTTCGAGTGCCCCGTCGAGCGCTACAACATGCCCGACACGCTCAAGGCCCAACACATCGCGCGGCTGACCACCGGCTTTGTACTGTATTCCGACATGGGGCGGATTCTTCTCTCGGTTATTGCGGACACCGTGGGCTGGCACGATCCACTTGGCGGCACTTCAAACGTACACTTGGTTGAGAAAAAATACGGGCCGTCCACCTACCAGGAAAGCCGCAACGACTACCCCAAGAACGGCCGCGACAGTTTCTTGATTGAGCTAGGCAAGTGGGGACTCGGGCCGCGCGACCTCGTGGCCAACATCAATCTGTTCAGCCGCGTCGACGTTTCCGAGGACGGCAGCATGACTTTTGTTCCCGGCAACTCCAAGGCAGGTGACTCTGTTGAGTTGCGCGCAGAGATGAATGTTCTCGCGATTCTGAATACCTGCCAGCACCCGCTCGATCCCAGTCCGAAATATGAGCCGAGGCCCGTGCAAGTGGCGATCCGTCAAGTTCCAGTTCCCGCCACGGACGATCCCTGTCGAATTTCGCGACCTGAGAACGGGCGGGGATTCACGCTAACCGAACGATATTTCCTCTGAGGACGCAACCATGAGCACTACGACCATATCCGGAAAGAATCTCATCGAGAGCAAACTCAGTCAGTCGAAAGCAATTTACCGACATGAGATACTCGCCGGCGAACCGTGGATCCGCGAACTGAGAAAAGGTCAGTATTTCCGAATCGTCGATCTCCACGGAAACCAGGCGGTCGACACGCTCTTTTACAACGCCCACGACTACTCCGATCGGTACAGTGCCCAAGACACGATTCAGCAACAGCGCAATATCTACCTGACCGCCGGGACAAAACTGATCTCCACGGCTGGCACCCTGCTACTCACGATTGTGGCGGATACGTGCGGACGTCACGACACTCTGGGTGGGGCCTGCGCAAACGAAAGCAATATGGTTCGGTATGCTCTCGAAAAACGTCACATGCACGCCTGCCGCAGCAGCTTCTTGAAAGCCATCACTGAGTGGGACCACGGGATGTCGAAGCGCGACATCACGAGCAATATCAATTTCTTCATGAATGTTCCCGTGACTTCGGAAGGTAAGCTCACGTTTGAGGACGGAATCTCCGATCCTGGCAAATACGTCGAGATGCGAGCGGAAATCGATGTGCTTGTCCTCATCAGTAACTGTCCCCAACTGAACAATCCTTGCAATGCCTATAACCCGACTCCGGTTGAAGTATTGATCTGGGACTCAGCTCTGTGACCCGGAGCCATGATGTTTCGTAAGGTTCTCATCGCCAATCGCGGCGCGATCGCCTGTCGTATCATCCGCACGCTGCGCAAGATGGGGGTGCCCTCCGTCGCGGTCTACTCCCAGGCTGACCGCCACTCGCTTCACGTGGATCAGGCCAATGAAGCCGTCTGCGTCGGCCCTGCGCCGGCTGCGCAGAGCTATCTTTCCATTCCCTCTCTACTGGAAGCTACGCGAAAGACCGGCGCCGAGGCGATTCATCCGGGGTATGGCTTCCTCAGCGAGAACGCTGGATTCGCGGAAGCGTGCGCGGCAGAAGGAGTTGTCTTCATCGGACCGACCCCCGCGCAGATGCGGGACTTCGGCCTCAAACACACGGCTCGCCACATTGCCGCCGCGAACGGCCTCCCGATGCTGCCGGGCAGCGGATTGCTCGCCGACATTCATGCCGCACTCGCAGCTGCTGACCAAGTCGGATATCCCACGATGCTCAAAAGCACTGCCGGGGGCGGTGGCATAGGAATGCGCTTGTGCAGTTCACCCGCCGAACTCCGCGAAGCCTTTGCAGCAGTCTCGCGGCAGAGTCAAGCAAGTTTTGGCAGCAGCAGTCTCTATCTCGAACGCTTCGTCTCCGAGGCCCGGCACATCGAAGTGCAGATTTTTGGCGACGGACAAGGATCCGTCATTGCCTTAGGCGAACGCGACTGCTCGGTGCAGCGCCGTAACCAGAAAGTGATCGAAGAGACTCCCGCTCCCGGTCTCGATGCGACGATTCGCGAAAAGTTATTGGAGTCTGCAATCCGGTTGGGCAAAGCAGTTCACTACCAATCGGCCGGCACGGTCGAGTTCATCTATGACAATTCCAGGGGTGAATTCTATTTCCTCGAAGTGAACACGCGCCTGCAGGTAGAGCACGGCGTCACAGAAGAGGTAACGGGCGTCGACCTTGTGGAGTGGATGGTGAAACAGGCGGCAGGCGAAATGCCCGCGCTCGGAACCACCAATATCCGGCCATCGGGGTGTTCGGTCCAAGTGCGCATCTATGCAGAGGATGCCGCAAAGGATTTTCAGCCCAGCGCCGGCCGTCTGACCCATGTCGTGTGGCCGGACGATGCCCGCGTCGAGACCTGGGTGGATTCAGGCACTGAGGTCACTCCGTTCTACGATCCCATGCTGGCGAAAGTGATTGTGCATGGTTCCAGCCGTGTCGAAGCACTTGCCCGTATGCGCACGGCACTGCATGCATGCGAACTCTCCGGCATTGAAACCAACCTCTCGTACTTGGAGCGGGTCTGTTCCGATCCAAACTTTGTGAACGGCGGTGTCACCACTTCGTTCTTGCGGGACTTTTCCTACCCGCGGCGGGCCATCGACGTCCTCGAACCGGGCACGCAAACGACTGTCCAGGACTATCCCGGACGCCTCGGCTACTGGCATGTCGGCGTGCCGCCCTCTGGCCCGATGGATTCGCTTGCCTTTCGCTTCGCAAACCGCCTGGTTGGCAATGCGGAAAACGCCGCTGGGCTCGAATTCACGC
>Ga0070763_10000540_pt1 | contig 10640 bp, 8 predicted proteins | sample HubBroMetageWRM3_FD_67279 | JGI IMG/M metagenome (GOLD analysis project Ga0070763, IMG submission 67279) | Warmed soil microbial communities from the Hubbard Brook experimental Forest, New Hampshire - Hubbard Brook CCASE Soil Metagenome WRM 3 | ecosystem: Environmental > Terrestrial > Soil >... | reverse complement strand
CGACGTGATCACGATCGTCAACCCGGCCACCGAGGAGGTGACGGGCGCCGTCCCCTCGATGGTCGAGCGGGACGTCGAGGTCGCTGTGGCCGCGGCCAGGCAGGCTTTCGACACCGGCGCGTGGCCGCATTTTCGGCCGTCCGATCGTGCCGCGGCCATGGACCGCCTCGCGGCGGCCATCGAAGCCAGGGGCGAGGACACGGCACGGCTGGTGACGGCCGAGATGGGCATGCCGATCACGTTGTCGCGGCGGAACAACGTGACGATCCCGTGCGCGATCATCCGGTACTACGCGGCACTGGCCCGCGAGCTGTGCACGGAGGAGATCCGCGACGCGGTCAGCTTCGCCGGGCGGACGATGGTCCGGCGCGAGCCTGCCGGGGTGGCGGCGGTGATCGCGTCCTGGAGCTATCCGCTGATACTCGCGTTCTGCCAGCTTGCCCCGGCGCTCGCGGCGGGGTGCACGATCGTGTTCAAGCCGGCCCCGGAGACCTCGCTGTCCGCCTACATCCTGGCCGAGGCGTTCGAGGCTGCCGACTTCCCGCCCGGCGTCTTCAACCTCGTCACCGGGACCGGGCAGGTAGGCGAGATGCTCGCCGCGCACCCCGGGGTGGACATCGTGGCGGTCGCGGGCCCGACCCGGTCGGGGCGCCGGATCGCGGCGATCTGCGGCGAGGCGCTGAAACCCGTGACGCTGGAACTCGGCGGGAAGTCCGCCGCGATCGTGCTTGACGACGTGGACCTGGCGGGCGCGGCGGCTGCGCTCGGCGTGCTGTGCTTCGGCAACTCGGGCCAGGCGTGCTACACCATGTCCCGGGTGCTCGCGCCGCGGTCCCGGTATGACGAGGCCGTCGAGGCGCTCGCGGACCAGGCCTCCGGCCTGGTGATCGGCGACCCGATGGCCGAGAAGACGACGATGGGGCCGCTGGCCAGCCCGCGGCAGCGGTCCAGCGTGGAGTCGTGCGTCTCGTCCGGTGTCAGCGCCGGGGCCGTCGTGGTGGTCGGCGGGCGTCGACCAGCGACGCCGGTTTACGGGTATTACTATGAGCCAACCGTGTTCGCCGGGGCCACGGCGGGGATGGCGATCGCGCGGGACGAGATCTGCGGGCCCGTGGTGGCGGTGATCCCGTACGACGACGAGGCCGAGGCGGTGGCGATCGCCAACGACTCCAGCTACGGGCTGGCCGGGAGCGTGTGGACCGACGACCCGGAGCGCGGGCTCAAGATCGCCCGGCGGGCTCGGGTGGGAACCTTCGGGGTGAACCTGTACGTGCCGGATCTCGGGTCGCCGTGGGGCGGGCGTAAGGCGAGTGGCATGGGGAGCATTTACGGGCCCGAGGGGCTTGACATATACCTGGCGACGAAGTGCGTGTTCCTGCCGTCTGTGGCTGAGGTGCCTGGCTGAGGTGCCTGGCTTATGTCTGGTCGACTGGGTGGCTGGCGGCGAGGGCGGCGCCGACCTGGTCGGCGAACGCGATGGCCAGCTGGCGTTGCTCGGGCGTGGGGCGTGCGCCGGGGAGCGGGGTCATCAGGAACCGGCCCTGGAACAGCCCGCCGCCTTCGACGAGCAGTTCCGTGTCCATGCCGGGCGGGAGCCCGTCGAGGTCCACGTTCCAGCTGCGCTGGCCCGCGGTGACGGTCCCGTCTGACTGCAGCCGGGCCGGCTGGCCGAGCCCGGCGACGCCGAGCTGGAAGCGGCAGGCCTGCAGGGAGAGCAACTGGGTGAGCTGGCTGGTGACCTGATCGATAAGCATCGACTGCGAGCCGCCGGCCGCCACGGCCTTCACGGCGGCACCGAGACCTTCGAGGTAGCCTGCCCGCTTGCTCGCGGTGATGTGCTCGCGGCGGCCCCAGACGGCGAGCTCGGTGATCGCCACGCCGATGACAAGCAGCAGGATGGTGGTCTCCAGGTCGGTCCGGCCGGTGATGTCGAACTGCTCGTAGGGCTTGGTGAGGAAGAAGTCGAACCAGGCCGCCGCGGACACCGCCGCGAGGATCCCGGCCAGCCGATAGCCGCTCGCGGCGACGGCCACCACGACAAGCAGCAGCGCCAGCGCGCCGTCGGTGTTGGGGACGCTGGCGCGGAACGGTACCAGCACCGCGGCCAGCCCGAGCGGGACCGCGAGCGCGGCCAGCACCGCCATGCGGTCCCGGGTTAGATAGCGAGACATCGGGACACCTCCGCCGGAGTCGCTCCACCCCGAAGCCTGGCGCCGCCGACGGCCGGCGGCACCAGCGCCGAGACGGAGAACCAGCCCGGTATCAAGGATATCGCTCGGGATGCCGACGGTCTGGGCCGGGCGCGTCGGGGGACACGGCGTAGGCGTAGTACTTGAGGCAGAGCACTTCTTCACCTGGTCGGCGTGCCTGGGTGAGCACCGGGGACATAGGACGGGACCGGGAGTGGTTCCAGTGTCCGTTCGGGATAACTGGAAAGAAGATAAGCCGGCTACGGCGGCCACGTAGAAAAGGGAGAGCAGGGAAATGAGCGCGGACTCGGCGTACGTGATCGCGGGGGCGGGCCTGGCCGGGGCGAAGGCGGCGGAGACGCTGCGGGACGAAGGGTTCGACGGCCCTGTCGTGCTGATCGGCGAGGAGACCGAGCGTCCGTACGAGCGGCCGCCGCTGTCGAAGGGCTACCTGCTTGGCACGGCGGAACGGGAAACCATCTACGTCCATCCGCGGTCCTGGTACGCCGAGCACGGCGTGGACCTGCGCCTCGGCGTGCCGGTCACCGGCATCGACCCTGCGGCGCACGCCGTGTCGCTTGCCGACGGCAGGCGGGTCGGGTACGCCAAGCTGCTGCTGGCCACCGGATCGGCGCCGCGGCGCCTGCCGATAGCGGGCGCCGACCTCGACGGCGTGTTCTACCTGCGCCGGGTCGCCGACAGCGACCAGATCAAGGCCGCCTTCACCACGGCGTCGCGGGTTGTGGTGATAGGCGCGGGCTGGATCGGCCTGGAGAGCGCGGCCGCGGCCCGGGCCGCGGGCGCCGAGGTGACGATCCTGGAGTCGGCCGAGCTGCCGCTGCTGCGGGTACTCGGCAAGGAGGTGGCCCAGGTCTTCGCCGACCTGCACCGCGACCAGGGAGTCGAGCTGCGCTTCGGGGTCAAGGTCGCCGAGATCACCGGATCCGGGGGTCGCGCAAGCGGGGTTCGGCTGGCTGACGGAAGCAAGGTTGCCGCCGACGCGATCATCGTCGGGGTGGGGATCACGCCCAACGGCCGGCTCGCCGAGGCGGCCGGCCTGCAGGTCGGCAACGGCATCGTCGTCGACGCGCGGCTGCGCTCCTCCGACCCGGACATCTACGCCGCGGGGGACGTCGCCAACGCCTACCATCCGGTGCTCGGCAAGCACATCAGGGTCGAGCACTGGGCCAACGCGCTCAACCAGCCGCAGGCCGCCGCCAAGGCGATGCTCGGCCAGGACGTCGGTTACGACCTGATCCCGTACTTCTACACCGACCAGTACGACCTGGGCATGGAGTACGCCGGGCATGTCGAGCCGGGGGGCTACGAGCAGGTCGTGTTCAGGGGCGACGTCGCGGGGCGGGAGTTCATCGCGTTCTGGCTGGCCGGGGGGCGGGTGCTTGCCGGGATGAACGTGAATATCTGGGACGTGAACGAGGCGATCCAGGTCCTGGTGCGCAGCCGCAAGACCGTCGATCCTGGACGGCTCGCGGACGCTGACGTGGCGCTGGAGGAGTTGCTCGGGGGGTGACACGGCGGCCGGCCGCCGCCGGGCCAGCAGGGCTTACGGGTTCAGGCTGGCGTAGATGGCCTGGTGCTCGGCGGCGGACCCGGCCCAGGAGAAGCGCTCGCATACCTTGAGCGCGGCCGAGCGGAGCTCGTCGGCGAGGCGCCGGTCATCCAGGACCGTGCCGAGCGCCGCGGCCAGCGCGGAGGCGTCATTCACCGGCACCAGCAGGGCGTCCAGGCCGTGAGTCATGTACTCACGGAACACCGGCAGGTCAGAGGCGACCACCGGCAGCCCGGCGCTCATCGCCTCAAGGACCGCCAGGCCCCAGCCCTCCTTGGTGGAGGGGAACGCGAGCACGTCGGCCGCCGCGTACCAGGCGGGCAGCTCGGTGTCAGGCACCGTGCCGAGCATGACCACGTCGTCGTCCAGCCGCAGGCCCAGGCCTGGCAGCGAGGCCAGCACCCGGTCCCGGTACGCGCGGTAGTCCTGGAACGAGTGGCCGCCGACCACCGCGAGGACCGGGCGGCGTCCCTCCCGGCTGAGGATGGCCAGCGCCCGGACCAGGGTGTCGCTGCCCTTGCGCGGCTCGATGCCGCCGACGGACAGGATCAGCGGACGGTCCGCCGCGCCGGCGCGGCGGCGCAGGCCGGCCGCCATGGTCGGGTCCGCGGCCTGGAACCGGGCGATATCGACCCCGTTGTGCACCACCTCGGCGGCCGTGCCGTACTCGCGGCGGAGCAGCTCCCGCCAGTGCTCGCTGACCACGAGGATCCGGTCCGGCTCCAGGATGGCCTGGCGCTGGCACTCGATCAGCGAGGGGCTGGTGAAGTCGTCGACGTGGTGCACGGTGCGGACCACGACAGGCACCGGGCCAGGCCGGGCGGCGCCGTCCCGGACCTGGCAGGCGCCGTCCCGGACCTGGCAGGCGGCGTCCCGGACCTGGCAAGCGGCGCGGGCCGAGATGCAGTCCTGGGTATGCAGGACCGGGTAATCGGCCGCCAGGTCGCCAAGTCCGGCCGCAAGCGCGCTGACGCTCGCGAAGACGCGTTCTTCCAGGGTCGGCAGGGTGGCAGGGGCGGGGATGATCGTATGCGGCGCGCGGACGGGGCGGAAGAAGCCCACGGCGGGGTCGCCGAGGGCGATCACCCGGACCGGGTATCCGGCGTCGTGCAGGGCTTCGGCAAGGGCGAGGGTGTGCACGGCGCCGCCGCGCGGCTTGGCGGAGTAGGTGACCAGGGCGACCGGCACCGGCGTCCCGGCGGGCACCGGCGTCCCGGCGGGCACCGGCGGGGTCACCAGGGTCCTGACGTGGCCGGGGCGGGGTTTCTGGCGGCGACCGCGGCGGCTATCCGCGCCGCCTCGGCGGCGCTCGCGGCGACGATCGCACCCGCCTCCCGCAGCGTGTCGCGCTGGCGGTCCAGGCCCTGCGGGTCGGCGCGGGCACCCAGCACGTAGGCGATCACGGCGGCTCCGCCTGCCACGATGTCCGCGCAGGTTCCGGCGATCGCCCCGGCGGGGTCGGGATGTGAGCCGTAGCCGATGACGACATCGAGCAGGACGGCCGCGATGTCGTCGCCGAACGCCTGCTCCTGGAGGATCTCCCGGCGTGCGGCCGGGTCGATCATCGGGTGCGGGCGCCCGCTCGTGTACTCCTCCTCGCCGAGATCCAGGCAGATGTGCGCCCCGGCGGGCGCGGGCAGCGCGAGGTCCTTGTGCAGCGGGATGTTGGAGTAGACCGGCCCGAGCGCCCGGCCCAGCACGACCTGAGCCTCGTAGCACAGGGTGCCGCCGGTGAAGAAGCCGCGCACCGCGGTCCTGGTGGCGCCGATCTGCCTGGCGGCCTGCTCGACGGCTCCGGCCAGGCCCTGGGCCTGGTCAGGCACCTTTCGGCCGAGGATGCCCGCGGCCAGCAAGGCTCCCTGCTCAAGCGTGGCGGCCAGCGGCGCGCCGGCGATCATGCCGTCGGGAGCGGACATGCCGAGGCAGGCCGCGACCACGGGAGTGCCCCGGCTGGCGCCGATCACCGACCGGGCCACGTCGGCGTCGGGGGGCTTGGAGACGAGCAGGATGACCTCGGTAGCCGGATCGGCGTCCAGGTATCTGACGGCGTCCCGTGCCATCAGACCGCCGACGTCGGCGGACAGGTCCCGGCCGCCGACGCCGATCACCTGGGAGACGCCGATCCCCCAGTGGTCCAGCAGGCACATCACCTCCTGGGCGCCGGTCCCGGCGGCGGCGACCACTCCGACCGGGCCGGAGGTCACCGCGTTGGCGAACCCGAGGCCGACCCCGGCGAGCACGGCCGTGCCCGCCCCGGGGCCCATCAGCAGCAGGCCCAGGCCGCTGGCCCGCCGCTTCAGCTCCACTTCCTCGGCAAGCGGCACGTTGTCGCTGAACAGCAGCACGTGCAGGCCGGCGGACAGGGCCGAGTGCGCGGCGATCGCGGCATAGGGCCCTGGCACCGACACCACCGCCACGTTCGCGTCCGGCAGTCTCGCCGCCGCCTCGGCTACGGTGCGCGGCCGCGACTGGCTGGTTGCCTCACGTTCCCCGCGTTCCCCGCGGGACGAGCCTGGCGCGGCGAACAGCGCGCTGCGGCCGCGCTCCAGGGCCTGGCCCGCGGTGCCGTCGTCGGCGGCATCGACCGCAAGCACCAGCGCGTTGGCATCGGCGCCTGCCAGGTCGCCGGGCGGGAACCCGCGGCCCGCCAGGTCATCCACGGCGGCCGGGGTGGCCATCGCGGCGCTGGCCCAGCTCACCCCGGTGCCGTCCTCCATCGCCCGGGTGGCACTGAGCAGCAGCAGCGAATCCCGGTACGTGCCAGGGAAGACCTGCATCCGGCTGGCGCTCACCTGCCGTGCTCCACCGAGGCCTTCACCGGGGCGTCGACCGCGGTGCTGACCGAGGCGTTGACCGGAGCCTTCGCCGGGGCCGGGGCCTGCACCGGGGCCTGCACCCGGGCCTGCGCCGGGCTGAGTTCGATGCGCGTGCCCGATCGCGCTTCGCCGTTGAGCGTGGCCGCCAGCAGGCCGGGCGAGGTGATCGCGGCGAGTTCGCCGCCGTCGGCAAGGAAGCGCAGCGCCGCCTCGATCTTGGGGCCCATGCTGCCCGGCGGGAACTGGCCTTCGGCGAGGTGGCGGGCGGCCTCGGCGGCCGTGATGGTGCTGAGCTCGGTCTGCGTCGGCTTGCCGTAGTCGAGCATGACCCGGTCCACCGCCGTGACGAGCAGCAGCGCCTGCGCCCCGAGCAGGCGGGCGATCAGCCCGGCCGCGCGGTCCTTGTCGATGACCGCGTCGACGCAGGCGCATATCGACGAGGCGGTCACCGGGATTCCGCCGCCACCGCCGGCGATGACGAGAAGGCCCGCGTCGACTAGGGCACGCAAGGCGTCGATCTCGATCACGCCGACCGGCTCGGGCGAGGCCACCACCCTGCGATAACCGCGGCCGGAGTCCGGCTGGACGACCCAGCCCCTGGCCTTCGCAAGCCGCTGGGCATCGGCCGGCTCGAAGAACGGGCCGATCGGCTTGGACGGGGAGCCGAACGCAGGGTCGCCTGGATCGACGGTGACGTGGGTGATCAGCGCGGCGGCCGTCCCCGGGCCGCGCAGCAGGTCGACCGCGCGGGCGATGAGGCTGCCCAGCTGGCCCTGGGTCATCGCGCCGAGCAGCGCCAGCGGCTGTGCGGGCACGATTGCGGTGGCCTCCTGCTGCAGGGCCAGGTTCCCGACCTGCGGACCGTTGCCATGTACGATCACTACGCGCCAGCCTGCTTCGATCACGTCGTTGATGGCCGACGCCATCGCCGCCGCGTTCGCCAGCATCTCGTCATACGTCCCCGACTGGCCCGCCCGGGTAAGGGCGTTGCCACCGAGGGCCACAACCGCAGTCCTGGTCATGAGGATCCTGCTCATCGACTCGGCGAGATAGAGTTGGTATGAGTCGTATAGGTGACGACTCGTTTAGAATAGTAAACGCGACGCACGAGAGGTGCAATGGCAGGGTCCGGGTTCGCGGGTCGCGACGCTGCCGGCGGGCGTGATGTGCCGCGGGCCGTACTGCGCTCCTGGGACGAGGCCGAGGCCAGGCTCTTCCCGCTGGTGATGGCCAGGCCCGACCTGTACCAGCGGTCGGTCAGCATGATCCAGCGGCTGCTCGGCCGCCTGCGGGAGACCTGCCCCGACCTGCCCGCCTTGCTGGCGGCGAACGAGCGCGGGGGCGACCTCGCGGCGGCCGAACTGGCCGATGGGGCGGATGCCGAGATCCGGCCGGACCTGGTGGCGGCCGCCGCGTGCGCGATGCGTTACCGCGAACTGGTGGCATCGCTGGCCGCCAGCGACCGGCTGGCGGCCCTGGCCCGGGCCCGTGACGAGGGCCGGTCCTGGGCCGTGGTGGAGGAAACCGGATCGCCCCAGCGGCTGCCCTACGTCCCGTACCAGCGGATCGAGGCCGAGGTCGGCAGCGGCCGGGCGGTGCTCGTCTCGATCGAACCCGACGAGACCCTGAGCCGCGCCGTGCACCGCCTCGACCGCGGCCAGATCGACCTGGTCACCGGCGCGCTGCAGATCGGGGACCCGGTCGGCAGCTATCTCGATCCCGACGAGTTCGCGACGGCGCTTCGCCAGGCCAGGGACCAGGCGGGCGAGTCGCCGCCGGCCTGATCGCGGTCGCCGCGGGCCGCGGTGGCGGTGCCGCAGGTGCGGCCGGGGTACGGGCGGCGGCAAAGTACGCGGAGCACTTGCCTTGACCGGTCCGTTAGGTTTATCAAGGATGGTGAACGTTCGTATCGCATCAAACAGATGCGAGGACGACAGGCGCGGATTGGGCATGGGAGGAGTCATGGCTGATATCCCGGCCCGGTCCAGCCAGCCGGGCAGGAACGGACCGGGCAGCAGACCGGCCGGGACCGGATCGGCCGGGCCTGGCCTTCGGGCTGACCCTGGCCTGGCGCACCTCATCACCGAGTTGCAGGGGCACGGCCTGCGGGTGGAGGTGCCGCTCGAGTCCCGCCAGGGCGGGGCGGGACCCGCCGACGCCGGCATGCTCTGGATCGACGGGTTCGCCGCCACCGTGCCCACCAGCGCCGAGTACGTGCGGGACTCGCCGTACGTGCTGCGCGCCGAGGACGACGGCTGGGCGGTCTACCTGGAGGGCGAGCGGCTGGCTTCGGCCGAGCCGTTCCAGCGGCCCCGCTTCTACGACATGTCCACGGCGGACGGCATCCCGTACTGGCAGATCGCCCTGCTGCACCTCGATTCGCTGGCGAGCACGGTGATCCAGACCTGCGCCTACTGGGGCAACGCCGACCAGTGCGCGTTCTGCGGCATCGGGGTGACGCTGGCGAACGGCCGCACCATCGCCAAGAAGACGCCGCAGATGCTGGCCGAGGTCGCCGTGGCGGCCAAGGAACTCGACGGCGCGGTCGACGCGACCCTCACCACGGGCACCACCGCCACGCCGGATAAGGGCGCGCTCTACGTGGCCCGCTGCGGCCAGGCCGTGCACGAGGCGACAGGCCTGCCGGTCGAGGTGCAGTTCGAGCCGCCGGCGGACCTGGCGGTCATCGACCGGGTCCGTGACATGGGGATTAGTTCGGTCGGCATTCACGTCGAGACCTTTGATCCGCGGGTGCTGGCCCGGATCGCGCCCGCCAAGGCGCGCACCGGGATCGACGGGTACTTCCGCGCCTGGGAGCGGGCGGTGGCCGCCTTCGGGGAGGGCCAGGTATCCACCTACGTGATCCTCGGCATGGGCGAGGACCCGGAGCTGACCGTGGCCGGCTGCCGGCGCGCGATCGACATGGGCGTGTACCCGTTCGTGGTGCCGCTGCGCCCGACGGTGGGCAGCCTGATGGAGGACCTGGTGGCCCCGCCGCCGGAATACTGCGAGACGATCTACCGCCGGGTCGTGCCCTACCTCACCGCGCGCGGGCTCGGCGCGCACGGCGTGGCCGCCGGGTGCGCCCGGTGCCAGGCGTGCTCGGCGATGAGCCTGCTCGAGGGGAGCTCCGACGCAGATGGCCGAACCCACCTCCCGCTCCTTTCCAACCGCTAGCCCGCCGACGCCGACCGCTAGTACGTCGGCCGTCATGGCCAGGCTGACCTGCCGCGCCGTATCCACGGCGCAGGAGCGGGCGGCGCATTTCCGGATCAGGCACCAGGTCTTCGTCGTCGAGCAGGGCCTGTTCGGCGACGCGAGCGCGGGCGACGCGAGCGCGGGCGACGCGGGCGGCTCAGGCGCGGGGCAGGACAGGGACGCCCACGACGATGACCCGGCGACGGTGCACGTCGTCGGCCTCGCCGACGGGGTCATCTGCGGAACGGTGCGGCTGTATCCGCTGGCCGGGACGCCGGGGCGGTGGAAGGGCGACCGGCTTGCGGTGCTGGACGGCCACCGCCACCAGGGCCTGGGCGCTCCCCTGGTGCGGTTCGCCGTCGCCACGGCGGGCCGGCGCGGCGGGCAGGAGATGGAGGCCTACGTCCAGCCCGCGAACGTACGGTTCTTCGAGTGGCTGGGGTGGCGGCCGGCCGGCGGGCTCGTGACCTACGCGGGCATCCCCCACCAGCGCATGCTGATCGGCCTGACGCAGCAGGACCGGTGACCGGCCTCAGCCGGCCGCGGGCCCGGACGGCCGGGCCAGGTTCGTGATCGATTCCGTGCTGAGGTCGAACGCGGTGGCCGCCTGGCCGGCCAGGCGGAGCCTCAGCTGGCCGGTGTCGTCCAGGGTGCCGGCAACCTCGGCGGCCAGGTCGCGGTCCGCGAAGGCGCGCAGGCACTCCCCCTCCCGGCCGGACGGGACGCACAGCAGGAACGCGAAACACGGGAAGCAGCAGATCCACTGCTCCAGGCTCACCCCGGCCGGGACTGGCAGTACGCCGAGGTCGAGGGTCACGCCGAGCCCGTTGCACTCAAGCAGCATCGCCAGCGACCCGACCAGGCCCG
>Ga0070763_10000537_pt1 | contig 10652 bp, 11 predicted proteins | sample HubBroMetageWRM3_FD_67279 | JGI IMG/M metagenome (GOLD analysis project Ga0070763, IMG submission 67279) | Warmed soil microbial communities from the Hubbard Brook experimental Forest, New Hampshire - Hubbard Brook CCASE Soil Metagenome WRM 3 | ecosystem: Environmental > Terrestrial > Soil >... | reverse complement strand
TGTGGCGGGTCTCCCTCCCCTCCACGGCCCCACCGCTCGCACTGCCGGGCGCGGTGCTCATCGACTGGGGCGGCGCGCTGCGCTGGTACGCGGACCCCCCCGCCGCGGTGGACCTGCGCGCGCTGGCGCAGACCGCCGGCGGCAGCGCGCAGTGCTGGCGCGGGGCTGCGCCCGGGGCGCGCTTTCATCCGCTCAGCGCCCCGGTCGCGCAGCTGCACCGGCGCCTGAAGGAGCGGTTCGATCCGCACGGCATCTTCAACCCAGGGCGGCTGCTCGCCGGCATGTGAGGCTTCAGGGCGCGGCCGGCACCGCTGCGTCGGCCCATTTGCGCAGCGTCGCAACGATCTGCCGATGCAACGCATCGCCCTTGAGGTGCGCCAGCTGATTGAGTGAGTAGTGGTGCGCCAGTTCCCGCGCCACGCGATAGCCGACGTAGTAGCCGGCGCGCGGCGGAATGCCGCCCCGGCCCGCGGCAGAGCCGTACGTGAAGTAGGTCTGGAACAGCGGCTTGTCCATGCTGTCGAAGCCGGCCAGGAGCTCGCTGGCCATGCGCCCCAGGAGCGGCGCGCCGCGCTGCGCCAGATCGCTCGGTAGCATCAGCGCCTGTTGCTGCGTCGCACCCCGGGTCAGCACTTCGCTCACGTAGGTGGCCAGCCCTTCCGCCCACAGGTTGCGCCAGATTTCCTGGCGATCCTCCAGATCGTCGCTGAAGCCGGCTGCCTGAAAGTGGTAGCGGTGGAAGAATTCGTGCGTGAAAAACACCGCCAGCGAGATCTTGGTACGTTCGCGCTCGAGCGCATCCAGTCCGAGCACCATGGCGGGCTGACCTGCGATGACGCGCCCCGCACCATCCAGCGCGCCGAGCATGTCGGCGAAGTAGATGGGAAAGTTGCAGCTGAAGTCCTTGAAGACACCGAAGGCTGTGGTCGCCGCGGCGATGTGAGCGCGCAACAGCTGCTTGAGCTCGGTGCGCTCGCCCTCACGGCGCGCCGCCTCCAGCGATTTCAGGATCTGTCCGTCCACGAGCGCCGGGTCGTCGATGCCGATCACCTCCGGGCGGTAAAGATCCGGCCAGACCTCGATGATGCCGCGCCGAAACGCGGCGATCTGCGCCGCCGGCGGCTGCCCGGCGGTGGAATCAGCGATCTGCGAGAGCGCCGCGGTGGCATCGATTGTCGGGCAGGTCGTGGCGGCTGCTGCCGGACGCTGCAGCAGCAGCGCGAGCGCTGCGGCCGCCAGCGCCGCGATGCCGGCGGCGCGCCTCACAGGTGAATCGTGCCGCGCCCGAGTTCGACGACATCGCCGCTCACGAACACCTGCCGCTGCGCATCCACGCGCAGTCGCAGGGCGCTCGGGCGCCCCACATACTCGCCCTGCGCGATGTCGAACTCGCATGGCAGCTCGCGCTGCATGGCAAGGCACCAGCCGCCGAGATTGGCGGTCGCGGATCCGGTGGCGGGATCCTCCAGCACCGAGTTGCCCTTGGGAAAGAAAAAGCGCGCCACCAGCCCCGCGCCGCGCGTGGCGAACACGTAGGCCTTGCTGTTCTTGCTGTCGCTGTGCAGCTGCTCGAGCAGGTCGGCGCGCACGTGTACGCGGCGCACCGCCGCCTCGCTCGTCAGCGGAATCACCAGCTGCTCGGTGCCGGCGTCCACCCACAGCGGCCGTTCGCCGATATCGCGCTCCTCCAGCCCGAGCATCGCCGCCAGCGTCAGCCGTGGCTCGGGCACCTCGCGCCAGGTGGGCTGTCTGGCCTGCAGCGTCCAGCGATCGCCGCTGGCAAACACCGCGATAGTGCCCGCGGCCATCTCCAGGCTCACCCGATCCCCGCCCAGGCCCAGGGCACGGCACACGTGCGCGGTGCCGAGCGTCGGGTGGCCGGCGAAGGGCATCTCGTAGGTCGGCGTGAAGATTCGCACCGCGGCGTTGGCCCGTTCCGAGGGCAGGATGAAAGTGGTCTCGGACAGGTTGAACTGCAGTGCGAGCGCCTGCATTCTCTCAGCATCGAACGCCTGCGCCCGCTCGAACACGCACAGCGGATTGCCGCTGAGCGGCGCCCGCGACTGCGTAAAGACGTTCAGGATGCGATAGGCGTAAGCAGCCATGATTGGCAGATTCTAGCGCACGCCGGAGCGATCACCGTCATGAGTACTGAGCTACTGTTCCGCGAGGACGCGTACCTGCGCAGCACGAGCGCGCAGATCACGGCCGTCGGCCCGCGCGGCATCGAATGCGACCGCACCGTCTTCTACCCGCAAGGTGGCGGCCAGGCCGGCGACAGCGGCAACATCCGCCGCGCCGACGGCTCGCTCATCGCCATTGCCGACACGCGCAAGGGCGACGGCGCCGACGGCGTGCTGCACATTCCGGCACCGGGCGCCCTGCTGCCGCAGGTCGGCGACGCGGTCACCCTCGAGATCGACTGGGCGCGGCGCTATCGCCTCATGCGCCTGCACACCGCCCTGCACCTCATGTCGTGCGTCATCACGGCGCCCGTGACCGGCGGCAACATCGTGGCCGACAAGGCGCGCCTGGATTTCGACATCGAACTCAGTCTCCTCAATGCCGAGCATATTGCGCGCGAAACCAACGCGCTGATCGCGCGCGCCGTAGCGACCGAGACCGTGTGGATCAGCGATGCGCAGCTGGATGCGCAGCCGGAGCTGGTGAAGACCATGAGCGTGCAGCCGCCACGCGGCGCCGGCCGCGTGCGGCTGCTGAAGATTCCGGGCATCGACCTGCAGCCGTGCGGCGGCACCCACGTGGCGAACATCGCCGAGATCGCGGGCATCCGCGTGCTGAAGATCCGCAGCGAGGGCAGGCACAACAAGCGCGTCGAGATCGCCCTCACTGATAGCGGCTGACCTCCAGGCCGTTGCCGACGGCCAAGAGCACCGAGGTCATGTCGCGCGCGACGCGCACCTTGTCGCGGTAGGCACGCGCGTGCACGCGTGCGCTTTCCGGCTGCAGCATGTTGTCAGCGATCACGATCGCGCCCTGCGCCAACTTGGCGTGCAGCTGCTCGAACACCGGCACGTACATGTCCTTCCACAGGTCGATCAGCACGAAATCGAAGGGACCGGGCAGCTGCGCAAGCGCTGCCAGCGCGTCCCCGATATGAAACTCGACGAAGCCCTCGAGGGCGGCCCGCGCCAGCTGCGCGCGGGCATATTCGGTCTTGGCGGCACGCAGCTCCAGCGAGATGACCTTGCCGTCCACGGCGCGCGCCGCTTCAGCGAGCCACGTAGTCGAGTAACCGTAGGAGCTGCCGACCTCCAGGATGCGGCGCGCGCCCGCCTCCTTGATGAGGAGATTCATCAGGGTACCGGCGGCACGCCCCACCGGTAGCAGCATCTCGTCGCGGCGCCGCGCCGCCTCCTCGCCCGAGAGCGTGCTCCACAGTGACTTTTCGCGCCGGGCCCGCACCTCGTAGTCGGCAAGCACCGCCCGGACTGCGGCATCGATCGGCTGTTCATCCATCGGCACTCCCCGCGCTGTTCACAGCGCGCCGGAAAAGTATTCCTGCAGCGAAGCCACGCCGAGACGCTTGGCTTCGAACAGACTCTCGAGATGCTCGCGCGAGTTCACCAGACCGCGGGCGCGCAAGATGCCCTGCTCGTCCAACAGCGCCGCAAACGGTAGCCGACTCACCTGGTAGGCCAGCCCGAGAGCGGCCGAGACAACGTAGGGTATGCCCTCGAGCTGCTGCGCGCGCACGAATTCGCGCTGTTCCGCGCCGTCACCGTCGCTCGCCAGGATCACATCCAGCCAGGCGCGTTCGTCGCTGCGGCTCGACCTGAGCGCCGGCAGCAGGGTCTTGCACACCGGGCAGGTGGGCGAGACGAACAGCAGCAAGGTGCTGCGCCCGTCACCGCGCGCGCTGCCCACCTGATGCGAGCGCCCATCGAGATCGGCCACTTCCAGCACCGGTGCCGGTGAGCCGACGGTGAGGCCACGGTTCAGCATCAGCGCGCCGGCCGGCGCGATGCGCTCGTGCAGCACGCCCACCTGGCGTACCAGTGCCAGCACCACCGCCGACAGCAGCAGTACCAGGATCCACAGCACCGCATTGGACAGGGCGAGTGCGCTCACGCGGCGCCCCGCAGCAGTGCGACGCGCGGCGCCACACGAGCGAGCAGGCCCTCGAGACTCATATATAAGAGTGAGGCCACGGCGCTGCCGGCACCGATGGTCAGGGCATCGACGGCATGCAGGGACCTGCTGCCCACCGGCAGCCACAGGAGCGCCAGCAGCAGCGCCAGAATCAGGTTGCGCCATACCATCCAGGCGGCAATCGGGCGGCGATCGTTCGGGCCGCCGCAGCCGCAGGCAAGGTCGCGGCGGCCGCGCTGCAGATTGAGCGCGACCACGCCGGCGTACAGCGCTAGCAGCAGCGCGCCGGCAGCTGCGGCCGCCGGGCGCGCCGCGCCACTGAGGAGCGAGACGCCCACGACGCCCTCCAGCAGTGGCACGCACCGCGACAGCGACGCAAGCCGGGCCGGCAGGATGCGATACGCGACGAAGGTCGCCGCGAAGGCGACAGGCTGCAGCAGCTTGTGAGATGCGGCACTGAGGAACAGCAGCGCAAAGCAGCCGGCGAGCAGTGCGCTGATGGTCGGGTCGATCATGCCGCCATCATAAACCAGCCGCTTTGGCGGGCTTCAGGCGACGGCGAGGATCGCGCCGCTGGTCGGTACGCCCGTGCCGGCGGTCACCAGCACGTTGGTGACCGCGGGCACCTGGTTCACGGACGTGCCGCGCACCTGGCGCACGGCCTCGGCAACGCCATTGAGGCCGTGAATGTAGGCCTCACCGAGCTGCCCGCCGTGGGTATTGACCGGCAGGCGGCCGCCCATCTCGATGTTGCCGTCACGGATGAAATCCTTGGCCTCGCCCCGGGGGCAGAAGCCGAAAGCCTCCAGCTGCGGCAGCACGAAGGGTGAGAAATGGTCGTACAGCACCGCGGTCTGGATGTCACCGGCGCCAAGCTGTGCCATGGCGTACAGCTGCCGCGCCACCAGTCCCAGTTCCGACAGCGCCGAGATGTCCGGGCGGTAGAAACTCGTCATGTTCATCTGGTCATCGGTTGCACCCTGGGCGGCGGCGCGGATCAGGGCCGGCTTGTGCTGCAGGTGGCGGGCGCGTGCGGCGCTGGTCACCACCACCGCCACCGCCCCGTCGCTCTCCTGGCAGCAATCGAGCAGGTGCAGCGGCTCGACGATCCAGCGCGAAGCCTGATGCTCCGCGAGCGTGATCGGCCTGCGGTAGAACCAGGCGTGCGGATTCTCGGCGGCGTGGCGGCGACAGGCCACGGACACCCGGCCGAAATCCTCGCTCGTCGCACCGAAATCGTGCATGTAGCGCCGTGCCGCCATGGCCACCCACGCCGCCGGACTCGCCAGGCCGAACGGGACGCTCCAGCTCCAGTTGGCCGCCTCGGCATTGGGCACGGCCGGCGGCACGAAGGCCTGGCCGAAGCGGTACTGCGAGCGTTCGTTGAGGGCGCGATAGCACACCACCACTTCCGCTACGCCACTGTGCACTGCCATCGCCGCCTGCAGCAGCGGCGCGCAGGCGGCACCCCCCCCCGTAGTCGATGCGGCTGAAGAACTTCAGGTCACGGCCGCCGATGTTGCGGAACACTTCGATCTCGGGATTCTTGTCCATGGCGTAGGTGCACAGCCCGTCGACCTCGTCGCAGCGCAGCCCCGCATCCGCCAGCGCGGCCGTGATGGCCTCCACCGCCAGCTGCAGTTCACTGCGCCCGGAATCCTTGGAAAACTCTGTGGCGCCGATACCGACCACCGCGGCGGCATCGCGCAGCGGATGGCTCATGGCAGCGCCAGGCGCACGGTCGCGGCGACGTGCTCACCGAGTGCATTGGCACCGCGCACGGCGACCGCCACGAGCTTGTGCCTGCCGGCGCGCTCCTTCTTCAGCACCACGCCGGTAAAGCGCAACGAGTCGCCGGCGAAATTAGGCACGCCCAGGCGAATCTCGATGCCGCGGATGCGCACGGCGGGGCCGGCCCAGTCGTTGACAAAGCGCTGCACGTAGCCGTTGGTGGTCAGAATGTTCATGAAGATCTCGGGCGTGCCGCGTTCGCGGGCCGCGTGGCTGTCGTGATGCACGAGCTCGAAGTCCCCGCTGGCGAGCGCGCCGGCGACGATGGCGGATGGCGTGACGGCCAGCGTCAGCGGCGGCAGCGTGTCGCCCTCGCGCAGCGTGTCAAAATCGATTCCCTGTGGCACGGTGCGGTCTCGCTCTTCAGGTAAACGCCGGCACACCGTCACCGGCCAGCTGCGCGCCGATTTCGGCCAGCATCTGCGTGGCGCCGCCGAGGGACAGTTCCAGTTGTTTGGCGCGCAGAAAGAACGCGTGGATCGGGTACTCGACGTCCGCTCCCAAACCGCCGTGCAGATGCTGCGCGGTGTGGGTGACCTGATGGCCCGCGCGCGCGGCCCACCATTTCGCGGCCCGCACCGCGGCTGCATCCGGCACGTCGTGATCAAGCGCCCACACGGCCCGCAGGTACGCCGAGCGCAGTGCCTCGACTGCGATGTAGCCGTCGGCGAGGCGGTGCTGCACGGCCTGGAAGCTGCCCAACGGTCGCCCGAACTGCTGCCGCTCGCTGACATAGGCCGCGGTACGGCGCAGCGCCTCCTCCACCACCCCCAGCTGCTGCGCAGCCAGCGCCACGTGCGCGCGCTCGATCAGCCACGCGAGTGCGTCGCCGCACTGATCACCGACGAGGTCGCCCGCTGCGAGCCGCACGGCGGAAAACGTGATGAGCGCCTGCGGCTCGGCGCTGGTGGAGCGCTGTGGCTCGATGCGTACACCGGGCGCGCCGCGCTCGACCAGGAACAGGCCGCTGCCGCTCGCGAGGCGGGCGGCGACCAGCAGATGCTGCGCCTGGGCGCCATACGGCACGCAGGTCTTGACCCCCGTCAGTGCCCAGCCCTGAGCCGATGACGCAGCCGCCGTGACCGGCCGCTGCAGGTCGCCGCCCGCAGGTTCCTCCAGCGCGGCGCTGACGAGCAGCTCGCCCGCGGCGATGCGTGCCAGCAGCGCCCGCTGTGCCGGCGTGCCGAAGCGCTGCACCGGCAGTGCGCCGAGCACCAGAGTGGCCATGAGCGGCAGCTGCGCCAGCGTGCGCCCCTGCTCTTCCAGCAGCAGCCCGAGCTCGGTGAGCCCGAGGCCCGAGCCGCCGGCGGCGGTGCTGAACGCCGTGCCCAGCAGTCCCGCCTGCGCGAGCATCGCCCACAACTGCGCATCGTATGGCGCGCCGCCGCGCGCGAACGCCTTGCGGTGCGCATCGGTAAAACGCTGCGCCAGGAGACGCGCCGCGAGTTCCCGCAGTGCCTGCTGTTCTTCGCTGTAGCTGAAATCCATAGGCCTCAGGAGCTGCGCCGCGGACCGAAGGCGTACAGCATGTAACCGGGCTCGACCTCGAGGAACTGCACCTCGACCGGCAGGCCGATGCGCGCCTGCGCGGCGCTGATGCCTGCCAGGTTGGCCACCAGACGCACCCCTTCCTCCAAGTCGATGAGCGCCACCGGCAGCGGGTAATCGAATCCCGGCAGCTGCGGCTGGTGGACGATGACGAAGCTGTGGATCGTGCCGCGGCCGCTGGCCGCCTGCGTCTCCCACTCCATGCTGTGACAGCGCGGGCACATGGGCCCGGGCGGGTGATGCAGGTGCGCGCAGCGTGCGCACCTGCGCAGCAGCAGGCGGCGCTGCGTGAGGCCGTCCCAGAAGAACGCACTGTCACGAGTGATCGCCGGACGCGGATGCGGCGGCCGCTGCGGCGCGGCCGCCGGCGCTGCGCGCCCTGCGGGTTGCGCTGCCGGGCGGAACTTGAGGATGCGGAAGCGCATGGTGCCGACCAGCGCACCGTGCTGGTCAGTGAAGCGATAGCTGTAGTCGAGGAAGTGGCCTACGCCTAAGGCCGTGCGCTTCTCGTCCGAAACGCTCTCGAGCAGTACCTGCTCGGTCAGCAGATCTCCCGGTTGCAGGTCGCGCAGGTAAGTCTGCTCGAGGTTGGTGGCCACCACGGCGGTGAATCCTGCCGCGTCGAGCTCATCGATGCCGCGCAGGTTGCCGCGCTCGCGTTTGCCGTCGGCGCGGTAGCGCCCCATGGTCCACACCTCCAGCATGGCAGGCGGTGCGATCACGCCCTGGCCATTGGGGCGCTGCGCGCTCGCCTGGTCGCGATAGAGCGGGCTGGTCTCCCCCATCGCCTCGCACCAGCGGCGGATCATCGGCACATTGACGGGGTCGGGTGCGGTGCGCGGCGTCGCCGCCGGCGCGCCGACCTGACTGCGCAGCGCGCTCAACCACGGCGGGGTCGGCACAGGTTCGCGCATCCTTACCGGCCCGCCGCAGCGCGCGGCAGGTTGAGCGCCATCTGCGCCACCATGTCACGCAGCACTTCGGTAGCACCGCCGCCGAAGGTGTTGATCTGGCAGCGGCGATACTCGCTCTCCAGGCGCCCCTGCAGCAGTGCTCCGGGTGAGCCCTCCTGCAAGAGGCCGGCCGAGCCTGTCACCTCGAGCAGCAGCCTCAGCACTTCGACGTAGCTCTCGGTGCTGAATACCTTGCAGGCGCTGGCAAGATCGGCGCGCGTCTCGCCCTGCGCCACCTGCCAGGCGACGCGGTTGCCGAGGACCGCGTAGGCCTGCAGCAGCACGTAGCAGTGTGCCAGCGCCAGCTGTGCCCAGGGCTGGTCGATCACCCGCGCCACGCCCGCGGCCGGCGTGCTGCGCGCCCAGGCGAGGGTTTCATCGAAGCAGCCCTGCGCGCCGTACGCGAGAGCGGCCAGTCCCACACGCTCGTGGTTGAGCTGTTCGGTGATGAGCTGCCAGCCGCCGTTGATCTCGCCCACGACCATCTCGGCCGGCACGCGCACATTGGCGTAGTAGGTGATGTTGGTGCGTATCCCGCCGACGGTGTAGATGGGTGACACCGAGAATCCCGGCAGCCGGGTATCTAGCATGAAGATCGTGATGCCGCGATGCGCGGCGGCGGCCGGGTTAGTGCGGGCCGCCAGCCAGATGTAGTCGGCGCCCTCCGCTCCGCTGGTGAAGATCTTCTGGCCGTTGATCACCCAGCCGTCGCCCTCCTGCACCGCCGCGGTCTTGAGCGCGGCGAGATCCGTGCCGGCCGTGGGCTCGGTGTAGCCCACCGCAAAATTCAGCTCGCCGCTCGCGATGCGCGGCAGCAGCGCCTGCTTCTGCGCCGCCGTGCCGCGGCGGATGAGTGCCGGACCGATGGTGTTGACGGTGACGAACGGGAACGGCGCCTGCGCCAGCCACAGTTCCTCGAGCACGATCTTCTGCGCCAGCGGATCCAGGCCCCGACCGCCGTATTCCTGCGGCCAGCCCGGAGTGAGCCAACCGTCGCGACCCATCCTGCGGATCACTTCACGATAGGCCGGGCCGCTTTCGCGATCGCGCGTGGCGGCACGCACCGCGGGCGTCATAAGCTGCGCGAGATAGCCGCGGAACTCGTGGCGCAGCTGCTGCTGGGCGGGGGTGTAGGCAACCTGCACGCCGCTTCAGTCCCCGCCGAATGGCGCGATTTCGAGGGCCGCGAGGGCTGCGGCGGTCAGGGGCACGTAGCAGCCCGCGCGCGCATCGCTAACCCACAAGGCATCGCCGCCGCGCTCGGGAGCATAGCCGGCGCGCTGCAGGTCGATCTTGCGCAGCTTGAAAGTCGTGGTGAGATCGGCTTGCGCCGTCAGGCGCACGAACAGCGGCAGCGCGTAGCTCGCCAGCCTGCGGCTGGCGAACTCGTGAAATTCGCGTGGCGCGAACGGCGCGCCGCTGGCGAGCGTCAGCGCCACCATGCCGGCGCGTCCCTCGTTGCCCGGCACGCGCACGCCGTAGACGTTGGCCACGGCCACGCCCGGAAACTGCGTCAGCACCTGGGCGACTTCGTCGGTGGAGACGTTCTCGCCCTTCCAGCGAAAGGTGTCACCGACGCGATCGACGAAATAGAAATAGCCGTCTGCGTCGAAGCGCACCAGGTCGCCCGAGCGCACCCAGCGGTCGCCGTCGCGAAATACGTCGCGCAGCAGCTTGGCCTCGGTCGCGGCACGCGAGGTGTAGCCCTCGAAGAAGCCCGCGGCGGTCGGACCGTCGAGCACTTCCGCGATCAGCTCGCCGACCTCTTCCGCCTGGCACAGGGCGAGCTTGCCGTCGGGGCCGCGCCGATAGTCACCGTTTTCCACATCGAAACGCACGACCCGGATGTTACTGCGCTCCGGGTACGGCAGCCGGCCCACCGAGCCGATCTTGTTGTCGACGTTGGTGAGCCCGTAATTCGCCTCGGTCGAGCCCAGCCCCTCGCAGATGACCTCGATGCCGAAGCGCTCCTGGAATGCCTGCCACACATCCGCCTTCAGGCCCGCGCCGCTCATCCGGCGCAGCTTGTGCGCACGGTCGTCTGCCTGCCGCGGCTGGTTGACAAGATAGCGGCAGATCTCGCCGATGTAGTACCAGGCCGTCACCTGGTGCTCGCGCACGTCACTCCAGAACTCACTCGCACTGAAGCGGCGACGCAGTACGATCGGAATCCCCAGGTGCAATGCTGCCGACACCACCACCATGCCGCCGGCGCCGTGATAGAGCGGCAACACGTTGTAGAGCACG
>Ga0070763_10000533_pt1 | contig 10677 bp, 8 predicted proteins | sample HubBroMetageWRM3_FD_67279 | JGI IMG/M metagenome (GOLD analysis project Ga0070763, IMG submission 67279) | Warmed soil microbial communities from the Hubbard Brook experimental Forest, New Hampshire - Hubbard Brook CCASE Soil Metagenome WRM 3 | ecosystem: Environmental > Terrestrial > Soil >... | reverse complement strand
GCAGTATCGCGTTCGAGTCCGCCACTCGCGCGCGCCAGCGAGGGGTGCCGGCCTATGCCGTGGTCGCAGATCGGAAGTTGGATCCGTTCGAGGCACGGATCGTGGACCTGCAGGTGATTCTCGAAGCCGGCACGTCACGCGCATTGAGCGCGGCCGGGAAGAAGCTCGCCACGCTGATCTGAGGCGATCGCTCTTCTGAACGGCAGCGATCGTGGGTCAAGGGTGCGCGGGCCACACGAGCACACGACCGCGCGCGGTGAGCGTGACGTTCGAGCCGGGCTGCGGGCGAGCGCTCCCGAGCGTGCGCACGATCAGCGGTCTCGCGTCCTGGCCGTCGACGCGCACGTGCAGGACGGCGTCGTGCCCGTGATAGCCGGACCGCACGACTCGCCCGGCGGGACCCCGATCGCCTCCCACGCGATCGATGTCGATCTGCTCGGGCCGGATCAGAATGCGCACCGGACACCCGTTCGGCAACTGTTCGCCGTGCCATTCGGCGGGGAGCTTTCCGAGTGGGGTGTCGACGAGCTCACCGTCGAGCACGCCGGAGAAGATGTTCGCATCCCCGATGAACCTCGCCAGGTCATCGTCGACCGGCCGCGCGTACAAATCCTGCGGGGACGCACACTGGGCGATCGCGCCGTCGCGTAGGACCGCCACGAGGTCGGCGAGCGAGAGCGCCTCGTCCTGGTCGTGGGTGACCAGCAGCGTCGTCGTCGAGGACTCGCGCAGGATCTTCACGACCTCCTCGCGCACGCTCGCACGAAGATGAGCGTCAAGCGAGGCGAACGGCTCGTCGAGCAGCACGATCTCGGGCTTGACGGCGAGCGCGCGCGCGAGCGCGACCCGCTGTTGCTGACCGCCGGAGAGCTGGTGGGGATAGCGCCGTGCCAGTCCGTCGAGGCCGACCGTGTCGAGCAGGCCGCCCACCTCTCGCCGCCGTGCCGCGCGCGCGAGCCCGAATCCGACGTTTGCCTCGACGGTGAGATGAGGAAACAGACCTCCCTCCTGCGGCACATAGCCGATCCGGCGGTGCTCGGGGTGCACGTGTGAGCCGTCGTCGTCGAGCACCCTCTCCCCGATTCTCACGCTGCCGCGGTCGGGGACCTCGAAGCCGGCCAGCAGCCGCAGAAGCGTCGTCTTGCCACTCCCGGAGGATCCAAGGATGGCCGTCAGAGAGCCGGCCGGAACTTCGAGGTCGAGACCGGCGAGCACGGAGTACTCGCCGAAGCTCTTGTGCAAATCGCTTACCCGCAGACCGCTCACGCCGTGACCACCGCCCGAGACGGGAGCCGGTCGAAGAAGCGCCCGAGCACGTAGCTCGGCAGCGCGGCGATGGCGATGATCGCGAGCGCGAACGGCGCGGCCTGTCCGTAGGCGAGATTCTGCTGATAAGCCCAGAACTGGGTCGCCAGCGTCTGCGTGCCGATCGGGATCAGGATCAGCGTGGCGGTCAGCTCGGTCACCACCGAGAGGAACACCAGGCAAAAGCCGGCGGCCAGTCCCGGCAGCACCAACGGCAGCGTCACGCGCCACAGCACCGACAACCGTCGCCGGCCGAGCGAGCGGGCGATCTCTTCCAGACCAGGCGGCGCCTGCGCGACCGAGGCGCGCACGCAGACGAGTGCGAGTGGGAAGAACAGGATCGCGTACGCGAGCACGAGCAACGGCGCGCTCTGATACAGGAAGCCGCCGGCGTAGCGCTCGGTGAAGTAGGAGAACGCGAGCGCGATCACCAGGCCGGGCATCGCGAGCACGAGATAGGTGCTGCGTTCCAGCAGCTGGTATGTGCGCCCGCGATGACGGACGGCCAGCAGCGCGACGGGCAACGCCATCACGGTCGCCACGATCGCGGCGAGCAGACCGTAGGTGGCCGTGTACCACGTGGCATCGAGCAGCGAGACTCCCGTCAGGAAGGCGTGCCCCGCCTCGAGCATCCAGTAGACGGCCGACCCAATCGGAACGCCGAGCGCGAGCCCGACGAGCACGGCGAAGCCGACGAGGACGGCGGGCGTGGCGCGTCCCAGCCGCTGCGGGCGCACGACCCGCTGGGCGAGTGGGCCCGAACGGCTGACCCGACCTCGACCCCGCGCGAGTCCCTCGCCGGTGAGCACCACCAGGCTGAGCAGCACCAGCACGAGCGAGAGCGCCGAGGCGGCCGGCACGTTGAACGAGACGTTGAACTCGGTGAATATCTCCGTCGTGAAGGTCTGGTAGCCGAGGATCTCAAACGCGCCGTACTCGGCTAGCAGGATCAGCGCGACCAGCAGGCAGCCGCCGAGAATCGCTACCCGCGCCTGTCCCAGCGTGATCCGCCAGAACGTGACAAGGCGCCCGGCGCCGAGGCTGCGCGCCAGCTCCTCCTGACCGGGGTCGGCGTTGCGGAAGCTCGCGGCAACCGGCAGGTAGACGAGCGGGTACACCGCCAGGGTCATCACCAGCACCGCGCCGCGGAATCCCTCCACCCACGTGCTGATCGACTGCCACCCGAAGCTCATGACGAAATCGGGAATCGCGACCGGCACGACCACGAGCACCGCCCACACACGCCGGCCCGGCAGGTCGGTGCGCTCTACGAACCAGGCCGTCGTGATCCCGATCACCGAGCACAGCACCGTGACCACAGCGGTCAGACGGACCGTGTTCCACAGCAGGCTGACCGTGAGCGAGCGCAGGACGAGATGCAGGATCGTCGATGCGCCCACGCCGTGTGCCTCGATGAGCAGAAAGCAAAGCGGCAGCGCCAGCACCGTCACGACGGCCACGCTGAGCGCTATCAGCCCCCACGGTCGAGCGGCCGGGCGCGCGGGTGCGAGCGTGGCGTGTGCGCGCACCGACGCTCCACGCCGCGCAGCCGACGCCGGCGCGCTCATTAGAGGACGTCTCTATCCGGCGCCCCGTCGCTCATAGCAATCCGGCCTTGCGCAGCAGCCCGATGGCCGTCGAGCCGTCGCCCAGCTCAGGGATCGTGATCGGGTTCGGCTGCAGCTGGTCGAATGGGGTCTCCGGGGCCGCGGTGCCGACTCCCGAAGCGATCGGGTACTCGAAGCTGATCGAGTGAGCGATGATTTCCTGGCCTTGCTTGCTGACGAGGAAGGCAAGGAACTTCTGGGCTGCGGCCTCGTGCTTCGACGACTTCAAGATACCGGCGGTCGAGACGTCAAGCACATAGCCTGGGTCCCGTGGCGCGAGATACGCGATCTTGGAGTGCACGTTTTCCGCGCCGAGCTCGGCTTGCATGCGATACCAGTAGTACTGGTTGACCACCCCGAAAGCGACGGCGCCGCGGTTGACCTCGTCGGCGATCGTCTCGTTGTCCGGATAGACGTGGCTGGTCGCGTTGGACTTGATCGCTTCCAGCCACTTCAGCGCGGCGGCCTGTCCGTAGGTGCGAGCCACAGAGGTCACGATCGGCTGAAAGTCGGTCTCGCCCGCGGCGAAGGCGAGCTCGCCCTTGTATCTCGGTTCGGCAAGCTGCATGATCGAGCGCGGAAGCTGACTCGCGCCGATCAGGCTGGGGTCGTAGATCAGCACGCTGACGCGAGCCGAGATACCGAGCCAGTCGCCCTGCCGGGAGTTGTACTTGCTCGGGGTACGCGCGAGCGTCGAAGCGGCGACGGGGGCGAGCAGGCCCTTCTCCCGTAGGTATTCGAGCGCGGGCGAGTTCTCCGTGTAGATGACTTCCGCGGGCGAGTTGGCGCCCTCGGTGACGATCTCATCCGCGAGCGTGTCCTCGTCGTCGTTGCGCACGTTCACCTTGATGCCGGTCGCCTTTTCAAAGCCGGCGACGATCGCGTCCGTCGTCTGCTCGTGCTGGCCGTTGTAGAGGGTGATCGACCGCCCCGATCCCGACGAGGAGATCCCGCAGCCGACCAGCGGGCCGACCACCAACAGCAGCAGCGCCGCAAGGCAGACGCGGCGAGCCGCGAGAGCTCCCGGCCCGCGCGCCCGCACGGCCTCGTCGGCGACTGCTTCGTGTTGCATGACTGTCGCGATGCTCCTTCGATCGAAAGTCCGGAAGCGACCCTAGTTAGGGGAACCTAATCAGGTTTTTGTGCCGTGCGCGAGCAGCGCAAATGAAACGGCAGCCGCGCCCGACGGCGCAATCACAGGAAACATCGCCCCTCGCCACGATACGTCGGCACCACGTCGACGATCCGCTCGCCCTCGATCAGGTGCAGCCGGTCGAAACGCTCGCACAACTCGCCCGCCTTCGCGTGGCGGAACCACACGCGATCGCCCACACCCAGGTCGCCCGCGGCGGACCCGACGAGCGGTGTCTGCACCTCACCGGCGCCCTCCTGTCGATCGAGCGCCAAGCCGCTCGGCAACAGTGGCGTCGGCAGACGCGCACGGTCGACGGGACCGGATGCCGTGTAGCCGCCGCCGAGCACCGTCGCCACCGCCGGGCTCGGCTTGCGCACGACGGGCAGCGCGAACAGCGCCGCCGGCGCGGGACGGAACGCGCGATAGAGGTCGAAGAGGGTGGGCCCGTATAGCCCCGAGCCGGCGGCGATCTCGGTCACCGACGGCTCGGCGCCGGTGCGCTCCAGACTGCCGGTGCCCCCGCCGTTGACGAACTGCAGAGCCTGCGCCGAGGCGACACGGAGCACCTCCTCGACGGCCGCGACCACCTCCGCGCGCCGGTGCGCGAGCTCGCGCGCGGAACGCCGTTGCAACAATCGAACCGCCACGCCGCGCGCCCTCCCACCGGGTGCATCCCCGACGCCGGCGATCTGCGCCTCATACGCCATGATCCCGACGAGCCGCAGCCGCTCGCGCGCGACGATCTCGCGAGCGAGCGCGACGGCGTCGCGCGGCGTGTGAACGGGCGAGCGCTTGGCGCCGATGCGTACCCGTCCGCCGATCAGCCACAGTCCGGCGTCGACGTCGATGCAGACCTGGATCGCAGTGTCCGCAAGAGTCGCCCCAGCGTGTGTGGCCACCGATTCGATCAGGTCGAGCTGGGCCACGCTGTCGACCATCACCGTCACACGCGCGCGCGATTGGCCGCCTCCCGGCAGCAGAAGCTCACCCAGCGCCTGGCGATCGGTGCTCGGATAGGCCACGACGATGTCCTCGAAGCCCTGCTCGGCAAGCCACAGGGCCTCTGGCAGCGTGAACGCGAGCGTCCCGCGGAAGCCGGGTCGCTCCAACACGCGTCGCTGAAGCGCTCGGCAGCGCACCGACTTGCTCGCGAGGCGAATCGGCTTGGGAGCGGCACGACGTTCCATATCGGCCGCGTTGGCCCAAAACGCGTCGAGATCGACGGCGGCGAACGGCGCGTCCAATCCAGCTGTCGCGCGTTCCAGGCGCTCCAGGCGCGGATCGCCCGCCGGCCCGCCTGCTCGTGCTCCACCCATTACGACTCGACAGACGCGCACGTCTGCCCGACGGGCCCGAGCACTCGATCGGTCCACGCGTTGGAGAACACCCCACGCGGATCCAATCGTGCGCGCACCGCCTGGAAGCGATCCCAGCCGGGGTAGCGGGCGCGTAGGGACGCCGCGGTCTGGAAGTGGCGCTTTCCCCAGTGGGGGCGTCCGTCGAGCTCGTCCATGATGCGCTCGACCGCTTCGAAATACGGGCGCCACTGCATGCCCTCGTACATGTGCACCGCCACGTAGCCGCTGTCGCGACCCGCGGCGGTGCTGAGCAGCGCGTCGTCACCCGCCACCGTGCGCACCTCGATCGGGAACGGGACCGCGAAACCGCGCCGCTCGATCGTCTCCAGCACACGCCGCACCGCGCGGGTCGTGTGCTCGCGCGGCAGCGCGTACTCCATCTCGGTGAAGCGCACCAGGCGCGGGCTCGCGAAGATCTTGTCGGAGCGGTCGATCCGCTTGGAGCTGCCCGCAAGCCGCGTCACGATCCGGTTTATCTCCGGAATCCGATTCGGCACGCGTCTGCCGATCCGGCAGAACATCTCGAACGTACGGTTGGTGAGCAGCACGTCGTTTGCGTATCGCGACGCGCGACCGCGCGGGCGCGGCGGCTGCTCGGTGCGATTGTTGGTGCGCGTGAGCGCGATATCGGCGTGCGGGAACACATAGAACTCGAAGTGCTCGTTCGCCTCCGCCAGCTCCTCGAAGCGCTCGATCGTCTGCGCGAGCGGCGCGGGCGCATCGATCCCGCACAGCGTAAACGCGGGCACACAGCGCAGCGTGACCTCGCTCACCACGCCGAGCGCGCCGAGGCCCACCCGCGCCGCGCGCAACAGCTCGGGGTCGTGCTCGCGCGAGCACGCGAGTGTCGAGCCGTCGGCGAGCACGAGCGTCAGCGCGAGTACCTGGGAGGGGATGTTGCGCAGACGCGCACCCGTGCCGTGCGTGGCGGTCGAGATCGCGCCCGCGATGCTTTGCGCGTCGATGTCGCCGAGATTCTCCATCGCGAGCCCGTGGAGCGCGAGCTCGGCGTTTAGCTGGGCGATCGTGGCGCCCGCCTGCACGCGCACACACTGCGCGTCCCGATCGACCTCGAGCACACGCTGGAAGCGGTCGAGCACGATCAGCACGCCGTCGGTGCACGCGATGTCGCTGAAGGAGTGACCCGCGCCGACGACGCGCACACGCACACCTTCGCGCGCGGCGCGCTCCACCACGGTGGCGATCTCGTCGGTCGAGCCGGGGTGCACGATCGCGCGCGGACGGCAGCGCTCGTCGCCGCACCAGTTGCGCCACCGCGTGGCACCGTCCCGTGTATCGCTAGGCTCGCGCATCAGATGACCGCGTCCGAGCCTACTCCGAGCCCCGCGACGCCGCCCCCTCCTGCCGGCGCGGGGTCGTCGGGAACGGAGCCCACGGCACGCACGGCCGCGCCGTCTGTCTCGGGGAGACGAACCCGCGCGATTCCCAGTCCCGTAGCGCGCCGCGCGACGGTGATCGGCGCGGGCTCGTTCGGCACGGCGCTCGCGGTGTTGCTGTTCAGGGCCGGCCTGCGTACAACGCTCCAGACCCGCAGTGCCGAGCAGGCGACGTTGCTCGATGCGAAGCGGGAGAACGAGGCATACCTGCCAGGCGTGGAGCTGCCGGCACAGTTGCGCATCGAGGCCGTCTCGGAGGGCGTCGCGCGCGCCGACTACGTGTTCCTCGCCGTGCCCTCGCGCGGCCTGGGCGCCGCGATCGCCGCGCTGCAAGCCGGCGAGCTGGGCCGGCGCACAGCGATCGTGTCGGTGGCCAAGGGGCTCGTCCCCCCCGACGGACGACCCCCCACGACGGTGCTCAGCGCGATGTTCGGCGCGCAGCGGGTTGCGTGCGTGGGCGGGCCCGCCCACGCACAGGAGATGGTGCGCTCGGGGGCGGGGTTGGTGGTGGCGTGCCGCGAGGAGGAGCTCTCACACACGCTGGCACAGCTGTTCACACGCGCCGGGGTCGTGTGCGAGCAGTCCAACGATCCGATCGGCGTAGAGCTCGCGGGCGCGGCCAAGAACGCGGCCGCGCTCGCGGCCGGCGCGACCGAGGCGCAGGGCGCCAACGCGGTCGGCGCTGCCGCCGGGCACATCTTCGGCGAGGTGTGGCGCTACGGCGAGGCGCTCGGCGCCCGACCCGAGTCGATGATCGGCCTCGCGGGCATCGGCGATCTGGTCGCGACCGCGCTCGCCCCCGAGAGCCGCAACCGTCGCGCGGGCGAACTGCTCGCCGACGGCGTCCCCGCGCTTCAGATCCCGAGCCGCATCGGCCAGGCGGTCGAGGCGCTCGAGTGGGTGCCGCTGCTGGCGCGCACGCTCGAGCAGGCAGGCGTCGAGGCGCCCGTCACGGGCGCGCTGGGACGGCTGATCTCCGGCGAGCTGCCGTTGGACGAGTGGGTTGCGCTCGTGCGCACCACCGTGCCCCCGCCCGCGCGCTGGCGCCGACCGCAGCCGGGCTTCTGGCGGCGCGTCTGGCGCGGGCTGTCGCGCACGCGCTGAGCGAGCGGCCTCAAGCGGCCATAAGCGCGCTCACGACGGCCTCGTACACTCCCGCGCCGTGCGCCGCCTCGGCGACGCGGACGTTCTCGAACGCGTGTGCCTGCGCGTCGATCGAAGGGTCGCGCTGCACCGCGTTGGCAACCAGCCAGAAAGCGCCGACGTGCTCCGCACACGCGAGGTCCTCACGCGAGTCGCCCACCGCGAAGGTGTCCTCGCGCGCGTAGCCGCGCACGCGGCGATGAAACGCGACCGCCGCCGCCTTCGATGCGCTCGCCGGCACGAGGTGGTAGCCGCGCACGTGTGGCAGCGACTCGAGCGCGGGCGAGCGGCGATTGACGACGCCGTTGTCCACGAGGCGCAAGTGCCGATAGCCGTGCTCGGCGAGCAGCTCGTCGACCTCGGTCGCGTCCACGAGACCACGAAACAGGTGCGAGACTTCGCGGTCCACGTGCCACGGCTCGTGATACTCGAGACGGCCCTCGAAGCGCTCCAACAACAACGCGGGCGCGCCGCTGAGATCGATCTGCTGGGCGATCGTAAGCTCGCCGGGGACCAGCTCGCCGGTGAGCCAGTGCTCCTCGCCGCCCGCGGGCGCGCCGACTCGCACTCCACCCGCGTTCGCGCCGGCGCCGTCGGCGCGACCAGCGGCCGGACCGAGCATCCCGGCGCCCAGCACCACGCACGCGCCCGCCTCGAAGATGTATGCGCTCTGGCCCAACAGCCGCGCGTCCTCGGCCACTTGGATGCGGCGTCGGCCGGACATCAGCACGATCTCCACGTCGGCGCGCAGGCACGCCTGGATCGCGCGTACGCCCTCCAGCGACACGTTCCCCTCGCCGTCGTGCATCAGCGAGGCGCCGTGTCCGAGCAGCGTGCCGTCGAGGTCCACGTACAGGCAACGCATGCTCATCGGCCGATCACGCCCGCCATCGCGGGACGCTCGACCGGTGCCGGCGGGACGTTCGCCTCGCCGGGCGGCTTCACGCGAGAACGACCCCCTATCCCATCCCCTGAGAAGCGCCCTTCCGATTCGAGCCGCGCGACGACGGTGGCGAGCACGGTCTCGGACATCTCGGCGAGCGCCGACAGCGGCTGGTGGCGGTTGCGGTGCAGCTCCAGATCGACCTGCGCGATCGCGTCGAGACCGGCGGTACGCCACACGTCGATCAGCATCGCGATCTCCACGCCGTAGCCGGTTGCAAACGGAATCCGCTCCAGCAGCTCGCGCCGCGCCGCCACTTCGCCCGCGAGCGGCTGGCGCACGGCCGCGAGCTCCGGGTAGAAGACCGCTAGCACCGGGCGTGCCATCAGATGGTTGACGCGACCGCCCCCCTCTGGCAGCGAGATCCCACCGTGCTCGAACGGACGCCGGTAGAACGCCTTGACGAACTGCACCTCGCGCTCGCAAATCAACGGTCCGAGCAGCCCTGTCGCGAAATGCTCGGAGAAGCCCTCGCTGTCGGCGTCGAGGAACACCACCAGCTCGCCGCTCAACACCGACAGCGCGCGCCACATAGCGTCGCCCTTGCCGAGCACGGGACCCAGCTCGGGCAACAGCGCGCTCTCCTGCACGACGCTCGCCCCCGCGCGTTCGGCGACGGCGGCGGTGCCGTCCCTCGACGCGGCGTCGACGACCACCAGCTCGTCGATCGCGCCGCGCTCGCGCAGCGCCACGAGCGTGCTGAGGATCGCTGCGATCGTGGACGCGCATTCGCGCGCCGGCAAGCACACCGACACGCTCTGCTCGCGCTCTGCCGCGATCCTCGCGGCGGGATACAGCGAATGGTGGAAGGTGCGCGCTTTCGCCCACCGCTCGGCTGTCGGGGTGACCATCGGGTCTACTATCGCAAGCAATGACGCTGGACACCCATCCGCTCGAATCCAAGCGCACCACACGGGTGAGCGAACGCGCGATCGAGCCGTGGAGCGCGCTGATCGACGAGGCGCGCGCGGACGGGCGGCTCGTGCGCGAGGCACACGAAGGGCCCGGTGGCGCGCGGACGGTGGAGATCCCCGCGGAGCTTCACCCCGACGTGACCGCCGGCCTGCAGCGCGCGGGGATCGAGCGGCTCTACTCTCATCAGGCCGAGGCGCTCGCGAGCGCGTGGGAGCGCACCACGATCGTCACCACCGGCACCGCGTCGGGGAAGTCGCTGTGCTTCAACCTGCCCACGCTCGACACGCTCTGCCGCGACGCGTTCGCGCGCGCGCTGTATCTGTACCCCACGAAGGCGCTCGCCCAGGATCAGGCGCGCGCGTTGAGCGTGTTCGGCCTCACCAAGCAGGTACGGCCCGCGATCTACGACGGCGACACGCCGCGCGATGCGCGCGGGGACATCCGTCGGCGCGCGAACGTCGTGCTCACCAACCCCGACATGCTGCACGTCGGCATCCTGCCCCACCACGGCTCGTGGGAGCGGCTGTTCAGCCATCTGCGGATCGTGGTCGTCGACGAGGCGCACGTGTATCGCGGCGTGTTCGGCTCGCACGTCGCGAACGTGCTGCGGCGGCTGCTGCGAGTCGCGGCGGCGTACGGCAGCGACGTGCGCGTGCTGCTCGCGTCCGCCACGATCGCCAACCCGCTGGAGCTCGCCGAGCGTCTCACCGGGTTGGCGGACATCGGCCTGATCGACGACGACGGCTCCCCCACGCCGCGCCGGCAGATCGCGATGTGGAACCCCCCGCTCACCGATCGGGAGATCGGGGCACGCCGCTCGGCGCTCGTCGAGTCCGCGGAGCTGCTCGCACGGCTGGTGCGCGACGGCGCGCGC
>Ga0070763_10000532_pt1 | contig 10681 bp, 6 predicted proteins | sample HubBroMetageWRM3_FD_67279 | JGI IMG/M metagenome (GOLD analysis project Ga0070763, IMG submission 67279) | Warmed soil microbial communities from the Hubbard Brook experimental Forest, New Hampshire - Hubbard Brook CCASE Soil Metagenome WRM 3 | ecosystem: Environmental > Terrestrial > Soil >... | reverse complement strand
TCACCCGCACCTTTCCGCTCGGCCCGCCAGAGATGAGGAGCTCAGGCTGCGTCTGCTTTTCCTGAAAAAGGGAGTAACCCTTGAGGAACGCCTCGTAGCCGCGGCGCAGATCTTGCTCCGGTGACGGCCCAGCCTCGAGCGTCCTGATGATTTTAGCAACGCGCGCTTGAAAGTCCTTCGTTACGAAAACCGAGCGATTTCCGTTACCCAGCTCCGTCAATGTCTCCAGGGTAACGTCCCGCACGATTTCCTGCACCCTGTCGTCGCCGAGGACCACCCCATAGGTCGCGGCCTTGACGGCAGAGGCGATCATAGCCAGGCCGAAGAGCCAACAGGCAACATACCTCACGTCACCTCCCTATCGGCTGGTGCGCGGGAGACCCGCTCGATCACGATCCACGCGCCCAGCAGCGACAAAACCACGAGTGCCCAGAGAAAAAGCCGAGCCTGCGCGGCCAGCAGATCGTTAAGGGACCGCCAGTCCTCGAGGCTGTTGGCCAGCAAATATGTGAGCCGTGCCTTAAAGAGCCAGCCCGACCAGCTGGAGCCGAGCAGCAGAGCAGCCGGAGGACCAGCGAAGAGCACGTAGGCCCATTGAACACCTCGAATCCGCAGTGGTTCTTTGGTGACGAGCAGGCCGAGAGAACCGGCAAGGAGCAAAACGGCCCAATTGAGGAAAAGGTCATTTTGCTTTGACATCTCTTCGATAGCCCGGAGGGGACCCTTCTCAGTGACCGCAGGGCCGGGTTTGATCTGATAGCGGGCGCGAGTCACTGCAACCCTGTGGTAGGCGTACACGCCGCACGAAACTGTCAGGAGCACAGCGATTACCAGCCGTATCAGTCCGGGCCTCATGTTCCAATGTAGCGGATTCTAGAAGACGCAAAGAGTCTAACAGACGCTCGGCAAGTTGGCAACAGGCGCCGGATTTTGCAGTTACGCTGCGCGTGCGTGAATAGCCATGAGTCTAGGATCTGGTGGTAGGCGGCGCTTTGAGCACCTTGTGACTCGTCGAAGGAGCGACACTGGCTTTCTCAATGAGCTCCCGGGGTGCGAAAACATAATGTCTTCGACCTGACTAGCGCAGCATGGGCTCGAAGCCCTGCCGGCGCTTGAGCTGCAGCGGCCGCTCGGGGCTGCCGAGCCGGCCTTCGTGGCCCGAGAGGTCGGTGGCGACGACGTAGAAGTCGACCGTCCCGTTCTGGTGGAAGCCCGGTGGGATCTCGATCGAGTAGCTGAGCCCGCTCTTTTGCAGCGGCATCTCGCGCATCCGGCCCCCTTGCGGGCGGGCCAGCATCTTGACCGATTTGACCTGGTAGTCGTCGGTCACCCGGAAGCTCAGGGTCACCACCGTCCCGCGCGAGTACTCGAGCAGGTAGCCGTCGCGCAGCTTGACCTCGGGCGGCTGCGCGTCGAGCTGTGCCAGCTGGTCCTCGAGCCGCTTGCGCGCGGCCGCGAGCGCCGCCGCCAGGTGCGGCGTCGGCTTCAAGTCGCGCATCAGGTCGAGCGCCTCGGCGGGCTTGCGCCGGCGCTCGTAGCTCGGCAGCCCGTCGAGCAGGGTCTTCTGCGCCTCCTCGTCGCGCGCGTATTGCTGGTAGGTCTTCACCAGGTCCCTGATGCCGGTGCGTTCGGGCCAGGAGGACAGCACCGCCTCGAGCTGGGCGAGAGCCTCGGCGTACTTGCCGTCGCGCCCGAGCGACTCGGCGCTGTTCTCCAGGGCGGCGGCGGCATGCGCGCGCAGCTCCTGGGGATCGCGCACGTTCTTCTGCATCGCGTCGAGCGACTGGAAGCGCTGGAGCACCTGGGCGCTGGCGCCGGCCCGGGCCGACGCCTCGGCCTCGCGGTACAGCGTGACGAGGCTGCGGGCGCGCGCAAAATCGGCTTTCATCGTGCTCGGCACGTCCTGCTCTGAGCCGATCTCCACCACCCGGGCGAGCAGCGCCAGGTCGCCGCCGCGCAACGCGACCGCGAGGTCGGCGGGCACCGTCTCGCGCGCCGTCTGGGTGAGCGTCTGCTCGAGCGCGCCGACCTCGGCGCAGCCTCCAGCCGGCAGCGCCCCCTGTTCGGCGAAGGTGAGCGAGCCGAGCGCCGCCCGCAGCTGCGGATCGCCGGAGCGCCCCTCGACGAGGTAGCTCTCGGCGCGAGCGAGCTTGGCGCGCGCCGACTCGACCGGCGGCGGAGGAGGCGGGGGTGGAGCCCCGGCTGCCGGGAGCGTGTCCTGCCCCGGCGCCGGCCCGCGGAGAAGCAGGAACGCCGCGAGCCCGAGCACCAGCAACCCGATTCCAGCGGCGGCGAGGAGGAGCGGGCGAGGCGCGTCGCGAAGCCGTGCGGCGAGCTGGGCCGCCCAGGCGAGCGGCTTTGCCTCCCCCACCGCCGCCGCCGTCGCGGTCGTCGGCGGGGAGCCCGCCGCTCCGACAGCTGCCGCGGAAGGTGCGCCGCGCGGGGTCCGCTGCCGACCCCTCGGCTCGGACGTCCTGGCGGCTGCCGGGGCGGCCGCCGCGCCGGCCGGGGGGACCAGGCTGTTGAGGAGCTCCTCGTCGAAGGACAGCAGCTCGCCCGCCTGACCGGAGGACGTTGCCGCGGCAGCGGCGGCCGGGGCGGCGACGGCCGGTGCAGAGCCCGCCAGGCCAGACGCGCCCTGTGCAGATGCGGCCGGTCGAGGTGCGGCCGGTCCCAACGCCGCCAGTCCAGCGGCGGCCGGGGCAGCGGCGGCCGGTCCCAACCCTGCGAGCCCAGGGGCGGCCGGTGCCGATGCGGCCGGCGCGCCACCGGCACCCGCGAGCTGGCGGGCGGCAGCAGGCGCCGCCGCGTCGAAAGCCGGCCAGACCGTGCCGGCAGGGCTCGCTGCCGGCGCGGGCCGGTTTCCGGCCGTGGCTGAGCTGGAAACCATTTCACCGCCGGGTGCGGACCGGCTCACGGTCGGGCTGGGTACGGGGAACGTCTCACCGCTGAGCGCGGCGAGGACCTGCGCCGCCGTTCCGGCCAGCTCGTCGGGCACCGCGCTGCGCCGCCGCCGCGGTGGATCCAAGGCGGCAGGAGCCTCCGCCGGAGTGGACGCGAGATCCACCGGCGGGGCCGAGAAGAGGTCCTCGGGAGGCGTCGAGAAGAGCGGCTGCGCCCGCGCCGAAAGCGGATCGCCCGCGGGCGGCGCGGGGAAGACCTCGCTCGGCTGCGGTAAGAGAAGCTCGGACGGCAGAGCGAACGCTCCTTCGCCGGTCTCCGGGAGTTCGAGAGTCGCCTCGAAGTGCGGCAGATCGGGAGGGCGCAGGCCGGAGAGCGTGGCCGGCGAGCGCTCGGCTCCGGTCGCTCCCTCGGCCGACAGCCCGGCGGCGGCGGATGGCCACGCCGGAGGCGGCTCGACCACGCGCCAGTCCGCCGGCGCCTCGACGGCCGGCCAGGTGCCGGCCTGTCGCATCGCCTCCGGCGAGTCCTGGACGAGCCGCGGCGGCGGGACCGTGACCGGGGGGACCGTGAGCGGCGGAACCGTGTGCGGCGCGACCTCGACCGGCGCGAGTGGGACCGGCGAGGCTGGCGGGGGCGGCGCGAAGGCCGAGCCCAATGCCAGCTGCAGGCCGTCGCGCACTTCGCGATGCAAGGGCCGCTCGGCCGGGTCCTGCCGCAAGCAGGCTTCCAGCACCCGGCGCAGGGCCTCGTCGTTGGCGAGGTCGAAGGTGAGCGCGAGCGGCATCTGTACGCCGGGTCCGCCGGCGTCGCCGAACACGATGGTGGCGCCGAGGACTTGGCAGGCGGCGACCGCGAGAGAGTAGAGGTCGGCCTGCCAGCCGGCGCCGTTGCCCGGGCGCCCGATCTCGGGCGCCTGGAAGCGCGCCGCCTCGCCGCTGGCGGCCAGCGGCTCCGCCGAGCGGAAGGCCGCGCTTCCCAGGCCGAGGAGCTTCACCTGCTCGGTGGCCGCAGCGGCGCCGACCTGCCCCGGCTCCCCGGCCGCCGCCACGAGGAGGTTGGACGGGGTGAGATTGTGGTGCGCGAGACCGTGGGCGGCGAGCGTCTCAAGGCCGTCCAGGATCTGGCCGAGCAGCGGCAGGATGCGCTCGGGCGCCTCGCCGGCCAGCGTCTCGAGGCTGACGCCGGCGAGCAGCTCGCAGACCAGGAAGGCGCTGCCGTCGGTGGTGAATCCGGAATCGAGCACCGCCGGCAGGCTGGGATGCCGCAGCGCGGCCAGCTCGTCCGCGTAGCGGGCGAACGCCCGGGCCCGTTCCGGGTCGGCCACGGCCTCGGCCGTGATGAGCTTGATGGCCACCGTCCGTCCGGTCCGGAGGTCGCCCGCGCGCAGCACCGTGCCGCCGCGGCTCGATCCCAGGATCTTCTCGAGACGGTAGCGGTCGGTGAGCTCGCGAGGCTGCGGCATCTCACTCCTCCGGAATCAATGCAGGCACGAGCGGCCCAGGGGGCGCTGACCAGGAGCAAGGATCTGATGAGACAATACTATAGGGGATCGCCGGCACCAATGCGGGCCGCCCTCCCCGCCGCCAGCCCGGCGGCCGGCCTGCCCGGGCTGTGATAGCCTCTTGCGTTCTTACTCGCCCGGCGCCGGGCGCCGCCCGCAAGCGGGGCGGAGCAGCGGCCGGGTCACGGGAAATTCAGAGGGAGTAGGGCCGGCACGCGCGGCCGGCCGGGCGTCCCGCCATGCCCGGCGCGCGGAGGAGGGGTTCGCTCGAGCTCCCTCCCGGAGCCTCTCCCCTGTTCTGACCTGAACCAGTGCTGCTTCGGAATCTGGAGGAAAGACCATGCCTCGACCCGCTTCTGCCCCTGGATTTCTCCGCGCCCGCGGCAGGGGGCTGCTGCTCGCGCTGGCGACGGCTCTGCTCGCCGGGCTCACCGCCTCGCCGGCCGCCGCGAGCGAAGCCGAGCTCAAGCTCCCCGACCTGGGAAGCGTCTCCTTCTTCGGCGTCAACGGCCATGACCTGCTGCTCTTCGGGCTGATCGTCTGCGTGGGCGGCCTGCTCTTCGGGCTCGCCATGTACGTGCAGCTCAAGAACCTGCCGGTACACCGCTCGATGCGCGAGGTCTCGGAGCTGATCTTCGAGACCTGCAAGACCTACCTCGTGACCCAGGGCAAGTTCATCCTGCTGCTCGAGGTCTTCATCGGCGCGGTGATGATCTTCTACTTCGGGTGGCTGCAGCACTTCGACGCCGCCAAGGTGCTCACCATCCTGGCCTTCAGCCTGATCGGCATCGGCGGCAGCTACGGCGTCGCCTGGTTCGGCATCCGCGTCAACACCTTCGCCAACTCGCGCTCCGCCTTCGCCAGCCTGAGCGGCAAGCCGTTCCCGACCTATGCGATCCCGCTCAAGGCCGGCATCAGCATCGGCATGCTGCTGATCTCGACCGAGCTGGTGCTGATGCTCGCCATCCTGCTCTTCGTGCCGCGCGACTACGCCGGTCCCTGCTTCATCGGCTTCGCCATCGGCGAGTCGCTGGGCGCGGCGGCGCTCCGCATCGCCGGCGGCATCTTCACCAAGATCGCCGACATCGGCTCGGACCTGATGAAGATCGTCTTCAACATCAAGGAAGACGACGTGCGCAACCCGGGCGTGATCGCCGATTGCACCGGCGACAACGCGGGCGACTCGGTCGGTCCCACCGCCGACGGTTTCGAGACCTACGGCGTCACCGGCGTCGCGCTCATCACGTTCATCCTGCTGGCGGTCAAGGATCCCACCGTGCAGGTGCAGCTGCTGGTCTGGATCTTCGTCATGCGCGTCATGATGATCGTCACCAGCGGCCTCTCCTACGGCATCAACGAGGCGATCGCCAAGTCGCGCTACGCCAACGCCACGGCGATGAACTTCGAGGCGCCCCTGACCTCACTGGTGTGGCTCACCTCGCTGGTCTCGGTGGTCATCACCTACGGCGCTTCCTTCCTCCTCATCCCGAACCTGGGCGGCGACACCACGCTCTGGTGGAAGCTCTCGACCATCATCAGCTGCGGCACTCTCGCGGGCGCCATCATCCCCGAGCTGGTCAAGGTGTTCACCTCGGTCGAGTCGGCCCACGTCAAGGAGGTGGTCACCGCGTCGCGCGAGGGGGGCGCTTCGCTCAACATCCTCTCCGGCCTGATCGCCGGCAACTTCAGCGCCTACTGGATGGGCCTGACGATCGTGCTGCTGATGGGAGTCGCCTACGGCGTCAGCACCACCGGTCTCGGGCTGCTGATGATCGCGCCGGCGGTCTTCGCCTTCGGCCTGGTCGCCTTCGGCTTCCTCGGCATGGGCCCGGTGACGATCGCGGTCGATTCCTACGGTCCGGTCACCGACAACGCGCAGTCGGTCTACGAGCTGTCGACCATCGAGACCCTGCCCGGCATCCGCGAGGAGATCAAGCGCGACTTCGGCTTCGAGGTCGATTTCGAGCGCGCCAAGCACAACCTGGAAGCCAACGACGGCGCGGGCAACACCTTCAAGGCGACCGCCAAGCCGGTGCTCATCGGCACCGCCGTGGTGGGCGCCACCACCCTGATCTTCTCGATCATCGTGGTGCTCACCCGCGGGCTGCGGCCGGAGCTGGTGAGCAACCTGTCGCTGCTCCACCCGCCCTTCCTGCTCGGCCTGGTGACCGGCGGCGCGGTGATCTACTGGTTCACCGGCGCTTCGATGCAGGCGGTGACGACCGGCGCCTACCGCGCGGTCGAGTTCATCAAGCGCAATATCAAGCTCGACACCGGCTCCGAGAAGGCTTCGATCGCCGACAGCAAGCGGGTGGTCGAGATCTGCACCAACTACGCGCAGCGCGGCATGTTCAACATCTTCCTCACCATCTTCTTCAGCACCCTCGCCTTCGCCTGCCTGGAGCCGTACTTCTTCATCGGCTACCTGATCTCGATCGCCATCTTCGGCCTCTACCAGGCGATCTTCATGGCCGACGCCGGCGGTGCCTGGGACAACGCCAAGAAGATCGTCGAGGTCGAGCTCAAGGAGAAGGGCACGCCGCTCCACGCCGCGACCGTGGTCGGTGACACCGTGGGCGATCCCTTCAAGGACACCTCCTCGGTGGCGATGAACCCGATCATCAAGTTCACCACCCTCTTCGGCCTGCTCGCGGTCGAGCTGGCGATCACCCTGCCCAAGTCGCAGAGCACCATCCTCGCCGTCGTCTTCTTCGCCCTCTCCACCGTCTTCGTCTGGCGTTCCTTCTACGCCATGCGCATCGGCAGCGGAGGCGGCAAGGCCTGAAGCCCCGCCATATAGCCGCGCGGAACGCGAAGGCGCTGCCCTCACCGGCAGCGCCTTTTTGCTTGACGCGGTAGAGGCGAGGGATAGGCTTGGTCTTACCGGATTCTTACCACCAGGAGGTCGGGGCTATGACCACGCGCTTATCGACGAAAGGGCAACTGGTGATTCCCAAGGAGATCCGGGAGCGGCACGGGTGGGGAGCGGGAGTGGAGCTCGAGATCGAGGATTGGGGGGATCGCGTCATTGTGCGCCAGGCCGGCGAGGTGCCCGAGACGTCGCTGGAGGATCTGATCGGGTGCGCGGGGTACACAGGCCCTCCACGCAGCCTCGAGGAGATGGAAGCCGGCATCGCCGAGGGAGCGCGGAAGAGCCATCCCCGGGGACGTGCTCGCACCTGACCCGAGTTGCGCCTTACGGCCTGGGCGGAGTTGACTTCTTCCGCACCCTGCTCGCAGAGCGCTGCACCACCCGGGCTCCCGGAACGCTCCCGGAACGCGGCATTTCCTACCGTCATCCGGCAACCTGGCGGGCTCGGAGATCCCGCAAGGCGCCAAAACAACCCGGGCGGCGGACATCGGGCATTCAGCTAAGCTATTTTTCTTCAGCAGCTTGAGCTTGCCCCGGCGGGACGGAGTGGCTTAGATTTTCCGCATGCCTTTGTCCAAGGAAGTCGGGGAGGCCGTGAAGTGGCTGCGAACCCGCCGGCGATGGCCCCAGAAGCGGCTGGCTTCGCAGGCCGAGGTCACCAAGTCGATGCTCTCGTCCTATGAGACCGGCAGGCAGAGCCCGAACCTCGACACCCTGGAGAAGATCCTGCGGGCTCTGGATGCCGACTTCTGCGACCTCTACTGCGCGATGGAGATCGCGCGCGGGCGGCCGGGCACGGCCCATCCGCTCAGCCCCCACTTCAAGGACGACGCTCCTCCCAAGCGAGGCGCGGTCGAGGCCGCCCCGCACGCCGTCCCGGATTTCGAGCACGGTCTGAGCCAGCTGCTCGCGGGCCTCGAAGCCCTCGTCCGCGTCGGCTTCGGGGACCGCAAGCCGCGCTGAGCCCGGGGACTGGGCTGCGGCGCCCCTTCAGGCTCCCTCCAGCCTGCCGGGCGGTGCCGTGGGCGAGCGGCGTCGCGGGAAGCGGCGACGCTCGGACCCTCGAGGCGACGGGCTTGGTGCTGTTCAGAAATTTTATGCGTAAATCCGCAACATGACTCGCAGTCTATTCTGGGGAGGAGCCGGATCAAAGCAATTACGGCTTCTCTTTGGGACACTCGGGAATACTCTGACATCTCTTTAAGCTATTTTTACTCAATGAGTTGCGCTTGCGATTTCATCTCGACTGGCTTACATTTTCGCTATGGCGATGTCGGAGGTTGGTGCGGCCCTCAAGTTGCTGCGGAATCGCCTGGGATGGCCGCAGAAGAAGCTCGCTTCGGCTGCAGGCGTCACCCCGTCCATGATCTCTGGCTATGAGAGGGGCGAGAAGTTGCCGAACCTCCCTACTCTCCTGAAGCTCCTCGAGGCCCTCGGCGCAGACCTCTGCGATCTCTATTGCGCGACCGAGGTGGTGAATGGACGTCAGCCGGTCGGCCATGACCTCAACCCGCGTTTCCGGCTGGGGCAGGCGACCTCTGCCGGATCTCCTGCACCGAAACCGGCGGATGCGAGCACGCACCGCCTCCTGCCGCGCGGTTCAGGTGCCGCGGCCGAGGGCGATGCGGCCATTCCAGACGCGGTGGCAGAAGCTTTGACGGAATGGCTCGCTACGATGGGCACGCTGATGCGCTACGTCCTCGTCGTCGCTGCCAGGCCGCGCTGAACGCGGCTCGCCGGCCGAGTAGGAGAGAGCGCGCGCCGCGGGCTTCGAGCCGGTAGCCTCCCTCCTCCCCTCACTCCTCGAAATCCAGTCCCACCATCTCCAGCAGCCGCAGCGCGTTCGCGGTCGGCGCCAGCCCGGGCCGCAGCTTGTAGTCGAAGGTCATGGGCGGGCCGTCGCCTTCGGGGTGCAAAGTCTCGCGGAAGTGCACGGCCTGCGCCGCGGCGGCGAGGCCGGGGTCCTGGGCCAGCTCGAGGTCGTGGGTGGAGACGGCGCCGAGGGCGCCCGCCGCCAGCAGGTGGCGGAGGATGCGGCGGACCGCGATGCGGCGCTCCTGGCTGTTGGTGCCGCGCAGCACCTCGTCGAGCAGGTAGAGGTAGACGACCTTCCCCTGCGCCTCGGCCCGCAGGCGGTCGGCGGCGCGGACGATGTGGCGGATGCGCAGCAGCTCGGCCATGAAGAAGGAGACGCCGTCGGCGAGGGAGTCCTCGACCAGGATGCTGGTGCCGAGGGCGAGCGGGGGGAGGCGCAGGGCGGCGGCGCAGGCGGGGGCGCCGGCCTGCGCCAGCACGGCGTTGACGCCGAGGGCGCGCAGCAGGGTGCTCTTGCCGGACATGTTGGAGCCGGTGACGAGCAGGAAGGTGCCGGCGGGGCCGAGAGCGACGTCGTTGCCGACCCGCACGCCGTCGGGCAGCAGCGGGTGGCCGAGGTCGCGGCCGTCGAGCCGCTCCTCGCCTTCGCGCACGGTGGGGAAGCACCAGGCGGGATGATCGAAGCGCAGGACGGAGAGGGCGGCCAGGGCCTCGATCTCGCCCAGCGCGGCGAACCAGCCGCGTACCCGGCCGCCCACCTCGCGCTGCCAGCCTTCGAGCCGCGCCAGGGTCTGGAAGTCCCACAGCAGCAGGAGTTGCAGCGGCAGGTGCAGCAGCGCGGCGCGCCGGGCGTCGGCCAGCTCGACGAGCCGGTGCAGGCGCGCCATCCAGAGATGGGCCGGGCGGCCTTCCGGGTTGAGCGCCCGCCCGAGCGCGGCCGAGCGGGCCGCACGCAGGGGCGCGGTGGCGGCAATCTCCATCGCCTCCGCATAGAGCAGGAACTCGTGCTCGCGCGCGGCCACGCGGTCGAGCGCCTCCCCCACCGGCTTGGCGAAGGCATAGCTCAGCACGAAGTTGACCGCGATGAGCAACCACGCCGCCCTGCCCGGCAGCGGAGTGGTGAAGGCGGCGGCCACCGCGAGCGGAGTGAGCACCGCCAGGGCGCGCGCCAGCCGGACGAGCCACGGCCGCGCGAGCAGCCACGGCCCGCCCTCGGCCCAGCGCAGGAACCGCTCGCATTCAGGGGGCACGCGCTCGAACGGCCGCACCGCGACCTCCAGGCGCTGGCGCAGCTCCAGCTCGGCCGCCAGCTCGGCCACCGCCTCCTGCCGAGCGGGGATCTCGCCCACCGGCGCGGGGCGCAGCAGCGCCGCGCGCAGCGCCTCCTTGCCGGGCGGCGTATGGGCGGTGCCGAGGAGATGGAAGAGCGACGCCCGGCCGAAGAGGTTGAGGTCGCGGGAGAGAGTCGCATCCGGGTCCGCGAGCGTTCCATCCGGGTCCGCGAGCGGCGAATCCCCTTCCGTACTGCCCGCCGCCGCGGGCGGCGCGCTCGGCTGCGGCAGCCGCTCCCAGCGGCGCGCCAGGCGGTC
>Ga0070763_10000529_pt1 | contig 10688 bp, 8 predicted proteins | sample HubBroMetageWRM3_FD_67279 | JGI IMG/M metagenome (GOLD analysis project Ga0070763, IMG submission 67279) | Warmed soil microbial communities from the Hubbard Brook experimental Forest, New Hampshire - Hubbard Brook CCASE Soil Metagenome WRM 3 | ecosystem: Environmental > Terrestrial > Soil >... | reverse complement strand
CGTGGGCCGTACCGGGGGCGGCCAGCACCGTGGCGGTCGCCGCGGCGGCAAGGAGGATGTTTCTCACTGCGTTCATCGTGCCGACAGTTCTCGGAACTTCTGCTGAATCATCATCGTAGCCAGGTGTCGTTGGGGCCACTAGGCCAACCAGTGTTAGTTGCCGTGTCCCCACTGGTCGTCAGGGTGCGGCGCGTAGGGAATTCCGCCGGGTAGGCGTCCGGTTGGCGGCACGGGTGCAACTGGCACCGCTGGCGTTGGAAACGTACCGGGCGGCGCGCACGCCGTTATGGGGGCATTCTCCGGACATGGATACGTGCGATATCCGTTACCGCACACACCAGCCTGCTCGCAGGCAGGTCCAGTGGCAGTCGGAACCCCGCAGATGTAGCTTGCCTGCAAGTTGTTCCCGTTGGCTGTCATGCAGTCGCGGCAAGCCTGATTGGCAGCGTCGTGATGCCCCGGCGCGCCCGCAAGGGAGCACGGGGCGGCGTTGGCGGTTGGTGTGCCCCAGGCGATTCCGCCCAGTGTGATCGCACCCGCGATACCGGCTGCAATGATTACTTTCACGGGTTACTGTCCTCGTCGTTGGAACGTCCCGGTGTCGGGACGCCATATGAATCCGCAGCCGTACATATTGCGGAGACACCAGGGTGGATACTGTTGGACGCCGGGGAACGTCGGCCCCGACTGCCCCGGTATCTGGTAGCCGGGTGTTGGCGCGGGTGTCGGGTCGGCGCCGGCTGTACCGGCTGCGGCCAGTATGGTGGCCGCCACGGCCGCGGGGCCAGAACGATGTTTCTGTTCATGGTGGTGCCCCTTCTGGTTTGTTTCGGATTGGGTATCTGTAACCGGCCCTCTGGCCACGCCGTGCCCACAATTTGCCCACAGTTACAGGTAAATCCCGTGAACTACCGTGATGTCTTTTCGCTGCTAGGCCGCTATCCTGGTCCCTGATCAGACCCTCGAATACAGTTCGAATCTCACCGAGGGCACACTCCCTTCGCGGACCGCACCCCATTCGGGTGCGCGATTTTCTCAGCGCCGCCGAATCACTGAAGCCGCTAAAACCGGTACCGCCGACTAACATCGGATAGGAAAAAACTGATAGAAGTCTTTGATTCTTCCGAATATCCGGACATTTCGTCTTTCGCGTATTAAGAGGCTGTGCACAGTCTGGCGCTCGTTCACCGTGGCGGAAAGCGGTTCGCGCACTGGGCTTCTCCGATGTTCGCGAATACGTGGCCGCGTTGGGCACACCCGCGTTGACGAGATCTGCCCGACAAGACGTGAGGCCACGTTCCGCAAATTCGGGCCCACCGTTTAGGCTTTTGATGTGGTGGCTAAGAGGTGCAGCGCCCCACAACCAGGAGGTTCGCGGCGGACGCCGGACTGCGTAGGAGCAGTGCGGGAGCAACCGCGCGTCCGCAATCAGCACTACGCCGATCGCATCACGCGGCGGCGCCGCATCCTGCACCTCACCACCTCGATGGCAGTGATCATCAGCGCGGGTTTCGGGTTCATCGAGGTTTTCGCCGCGCCGCACCTTTGGTGGACCGGCGCCATCAACATCGCCGGCGCCGCGATCTATGCCATCGTCCCTTCGCTTTACCGCTTCGGTGAGTTGGTCCCGCCGCTGACCTTCATCGGCACCGCCTACGTGTCGATTTTTGTCATCTGCTGGATCGTGGGCACCGGCTCGGGCTTGCAATTCTATTTTTTGGTCGCATCCTGCCTCGTGGTGTTGCAATTGGGCATCGACCGCATCGTCTTGGCGGCGGGCCTGGCAGCGGTCGCTGCCGGGCTGGTGATCACACTGCAGTTCCTGGTCCCCCGAGACACCGGTGTCCAGCCGGCATGGGCTTTGTCTTTGGGCTTCGTCGTTACGACGATCTCGGGCTGCCTGATGGTCGTCACGACGGTGTGGTACGCGGTACGCGAGATCGTCCGCGCCGAATCGGCCATGGAATTGGAATACGAACGGTCCGAAGCCCTGCTGGCCAACATCTTGCCGGCCAGCATCGCTGAGCGGCTAAAAGACCCGGCGCGCAACATCATTGCCGACAAATACGATGATGCCTCAGTCCTGTTCGCCGACATCGCCGGCTTCACCGAACGGGCCAGCGACATCGCGCCGGACAAGCTGATCAGATTCCTGGATCGGTTGTACAGCACCTTCGATGGGCTGGTCGATAAGCATGGGCTGGAAAAGATCAAGGTCAGCGGCGACTCCTACATGGTGGTCAGTGGAGTGCCCCAGCCGCGGCCCGATCACGTCGAGGCGCTGGCCGACCTTGCGCTCGACATGGTTGAAGCCGTGAGCGGACTAAGGGATTCGCGCGGTGACGTGCTGCCGCTGCGAATCGGGCTTGCCTCCGGTCCCGTCGTGGCAGGCGTGGTGGGCTCCCGCCGGTTCTTCTATGACGTGTGGGGTGACGCGGTCAATGTGGCGTCCCGGATGGAATCCACCGATTCGGTGGGACGAATCCAAGTGCCCGAGGACGTCTACCAGCGGCTGAAAAACGATTTCCTGCTAGAGGAGCGCGGCGTCCTCGCCGTCAAAGGGAAAGGCGTCATGCGCACGTGGTATCTCGTTGGCCGCAAACCAGACACCGGTTCCGGCGGTGTGCGTGCCGAGGCGCCACAAGAGGCGGCGTATAAGGCGTAACGCAAACCTGCCACCAAGATCACCGTTTGTGGGAAAATTCGGCAATGGAAACCACTGCTGTCCCAAAGTTGTTGCCGCATCTGTGGAAGTCGACGCTGCTATCCGGAATTTCGGCGTTGGCCCTGGGTGCCCTGGTGCTGCTGTTGCCCGGAGACTCCATCCTCATAGCCGCTGTCCTCTTCGGCATCTACCTGCTGGTCACGGGTATCGCACAAGTTGTGTTCGCGTTCAGCCTGCACGTCTCCGCCGGTGGGCGAGTGCTGTTGTTCATCAGCGGCGCAGCCTCCCTGGTATTGGCGGTGCTGTGCTTCCGACACTTCGGCGAAGGCTACGCGATTCTGCTGCTAGCCATCTGGATTGGCGTCGGCTTCATCTTTCGCGGTGTGGCAACGTCGATCTCGGCCATTAGCGATCCGACCTTGCCCGGTCGCGGCTGGCAGATATTCCTTGGTGTCATCAGCCTGCTGGCGGGCATTGTGATGATCGGATCGCCTTTCGAATCGCTCGCGATCCTGACGCTTGTCGTCGGCATCTGGCTCGTCGTCATCGGCAGCTTCGAGATCGCGTCGTCGTTCGCGATCCGCAGCGCATCCAAGAGGGTGGACAAGGCACTCACGGCATCACCGGCCGAATCGTGATCGACGCGACAATGCCGTAGCGTTGATCGTAACCGTCTACTACACTGCGTCGTAGTAGCAGGCCTGTCGTCAAGGAGATGACAGATGAACGTCGTCGACGTGTCGCGGTGGCAGTTCGGTATCACTACCGTCTACCACTTCATCTTTGTGCCGCTCACCATCGGTCTGGCGCCGCTGATTGCCGTCATGCAAACGGCGTGGGTCGTCACCGACAACGTCGCCTGGTATCGGCTCACCAAGTTCTTCGGCAAGCTGTTTTTGATCAACTTCGCGATCGGGGTGGCCACCGGCATCGTGCAGGAGTTCCAATTCGGCATGAATTGGAGCGAGTACTCGCGGTTCGTCGGCGACGTGTTCGGCGCCCCTCTGGCGATGGAAGGCCTGGCCGCGTTCTTCTTCGAATCCACCTTCATCGGTTTGTGGATCTTCGGCTGGAGTCGACTGCCCCGGCTGGTCCACTTGGCATGCATCTGGATCGTCGCGATCGCCGTCAACGTTTCCGCGTTCTTCATCATCGTGGCGAACTCCTTCATGCAGCACCCGGTCGGCGCACACTACAACCCCGCGACCCGGCGCGCGGAGTTACACAGCATCACCGCGCTGCTTGGCAATAACACTGCGCGAGCAGCATTTTCACATACTGTCGCCGGCTCACTATTGACCGCTGCGACGTTTGTCGCCGCCATCGGTGCATGGTGGCTGGTCCGTTCTGGTAAACCCGCAACGGACCAGCCCGACGCGGCGGCCGATGCCCGCACCATCTTCCGCCCGGCCGCCATCTTGGGATGTTGGGTAGCGCTTATTGCCACGGTCGGCTTGTTCTTCACCGGTGACTCTCAAGGCAAGCTGATGTTCGTTCAGCAACCGATGAAAATGGCCTCGGCGGAATCGTTGTGCAACACCGAAACCGATCCGGACTTCTCCATCCTGACAGTCGGCACACACAACAACTGTGACAGCGTCACCCGCGTGATCGAAGTGCCCTACGTGTTGCCGTTTCTCGCCAAGGGCCGATTCAACGACGTCACCCTGCAAGGTGTGCGCAATATCCAGCAGGACTACCAAAACAGATTCGGCCCAAACGACTACCGGCCCAATCTGTTCGTCACCTACTGGTCGTTTCGCGCGATGATCGGACTACTGGCGATTCCCGGACTTTTCGCGGTGATCGCATTATGGCTCACCCGCGGTGGCCGGGTCCCCGGTCAACGATGGTTCTCCTGGCTGGCGCTGATCGCCATTCCCGCGCCGTTCCTGGCTAACATCTCCGGGTGGGTATTCACCGAAATGGGTCGTCAGCCTTGGATCGTCGTGCCAAACCCGACCGGTGACCAACAGGTCCGATTCACCGTCCACGAGGCCGTCTCACATCACGCCTCCGGCATGGTCGTCACCTCGCTGGTCACGTTCACCCTCCTTTACGCGGTGCTGGCAGTGATCTGGTTCTGGCTGCTCAAGCGTTACGTCGTCGAAGGGCCACTGGAACACGACGCGGAACCGGCTGCGCCCCGGTCACCTAGCGATGACGAGGTGGCGCCGTTGTCTTTTGCCTACTAAGGCCTGCTGACGGAAAGGAGCTGACCAGTGGGACTGCAAGAGTTGTGGTTCGGCATCATCGGGTTGCTGTTCCTTGGTTTCTTCATCCTGGAGGGATTCGACTTCGGCGTGGGAATGTTGATGGAGCCATTCGCCCGCGTCGGCGTGGGCGAACCAGAAACCCACCGCCGCGCAGCGTTGAACACCATCGGGCCGGTCTGGGACGGCAACGAGGTTTGGCTGATCACCGCCGGCGCAGCGATGTTCGCCGCATTTCCCGCCTGGTACGCGGCCGTATTCTCCACCCTGTATCTGCCGCTGCTGGCGATCCTGTTCGGCATGATCGTGCGTTCGGTGTCGATCGAATGGCGCGGCAAGATCGACGACTCGAAATGGCGGGCCTTGGCCGACTTCGGAATCGCGGCAGGGTCGTGGTTGCCTGCGGTGCTGTGGGGCGTGGCATTCGCCGTCTTGGTGCGCGGGCTCCCGGTCGACGCCAACGGCCGCGTGGACGTGTCGATCACCGATGTGCTCAACGCGTACACGCTGTTGGGCGGTCTGGCTACGGCGGGGCTGTTTCTGTTCTACGGTGCGGTGTTCGTCGCCTTGAAGACCTCCGGCGCGATCCGCGACGACGCTCACCGCTTCGCGGTGCGGCTGTCGCTTCCGGTGACGGCACTGGTTGGGGGCTTTGGGCTTTGGACGCAACTGGCCTACGGCAAGGACTGGACCTGGCTGGTGCTGACGGTCGCGGTGATCGCGCAACTGGCGGCGGTCGCGTTGGTGTGGCGGCGCGCATCGGATGGCTGGGCGTTCCTGTGCACTGCCGTGGTCGTGGCAGGGGTGGTGATCCTGCTGTTCGGAGCGCTCTATCCCAACCTGGTGCCGTCCACGCTGAACAAGCAGTGGAGCGTGACGATTTACAACGGCTCGTCGACCCCGTACACCCTCAAGATCATGACCTGGGTGACGGCGCTGATGGCTCCGCTGACGGTGATATACCAGGGCTGGACGTATTGGGTTTTCCGGCAGCGGATTTCGGCTGACCGCATACCGCCGGCGACCGGCCTGGCGAGGCGAGCGTCCTGAGCAGGAGCAGCCGGGGGCCCCTGGATCCGCGGCTATGGCGGGCATCAGCGGCGCTCCGCCGTTTCCTGGCCGCAACGACGGTTTGCGGTGTGGTGATCTCGGGTTGCGCGATCGGCTCGGCGATCCTGCTGGCGCACATCGCTTCCCGGGTCATCACCGACCCGGCTGCGCGCAATTTGGGCCAGTGGGTGCCGGCGTTATCGATCCTGTTGGCGGTGTGGGCGGTGCGTGCCGGGGCGCGCTGGCTGCAAGCCCGGCTGGGCCAACATGGTGCCAGCGCGGTGATCGCCGATCTCAGCGGTCAGGTGCTCACGGCCGTCACCGCTCGACAACCCAGGCAGCTGGCAGTCGAGCGTGATGCCGCGGCGGCGGTGGTGACTCGCGGGCTCGACGCGCTGCGACCGTATTTCACCGCGTACCTGCCGGCATTGCTACTGGCTGCGATCCTGACTCCGGTGAGCGCGGCCGTGCTCGGCCTCTACGACCTGAAATCGGCCATGATCGTGGTGATCACGCTGCCGTTGATCCCGATCTTCATGGTGCTGATCGGTCTGGCGACCGGTGACCGGTCCGCGACCGCGCTGGCCGCCATGGCCACCCTGCAGGCTCGGTTGTTGGACCTGATCGCCGGGATTCCCACGCTGCGGGCGCTCGGCCGTGCCAGCGGGCCCGAGCGCCGCATTTCCGAGCTGGCCGCCGCCCACCGGCGCTCAGCCATGGCCACACTGCGAATCGCGTTTCTTTCGGCGCTGGTACTGGAGCTTCTCGCCACCCTCGGCGTCGCCATGGTCGCGGTCAGCATCGGCCTGCGTCTGGTGTTCGGCGAGATCAGCCTGACCGCTGGTTTGACCGTGCTTTTGCTCGCGCCTGACGTTTACTGGCCGCTGCGCCGCATCGGCGTGGAATTCCATGCCGCCCAGGATGGCCGGGCCGCCGCCGACAAGGCGTTTGCGCTGATCGAGGACTCCGCAAGCCCGGTGCCGGGTTCTCGGACGGTCTCGGCGCGGGGGGCGACGATTGTTCTCGACGGACTCAGCGTCGCAGGTCGCGATGGGCTCTGCCCGGATGACCTCAGCGCGGTGATCCGGCCGGGTCAGGTAACGGTGCTCACCGGTGCGAACGGTTCGGGCAAAAGCACCACACTGCAAGTCATCGCGGGAATTACTGCGGCCACCAATGGTGGTGTCGCCGTCGCCGGAGTCGAGATCGCGGATCTCGAACCGACCGCGTGGTGGCGGCAGGTGTCCTGGCTGCCGCAGCGCCCAGTGCTCATCCCCGGGACCGTCGCTGACAACCTGGCCCTGTTCGGCGACCTCGCCGATCTTGAAAGCGCCTGTGCGGCGTCTGGATTCGATCAAGTATTGGCAGAATTGCCCGACGGTATAAGCACCGTTATCGGAAGTGGCGGAGTGGGCCTGTCGCTCGGTCAGCGTCAACGTCTCGGGTTGGCCCGCGCGCTAGGCTCACCGGCGCCGGTGTCGCTGCTCGACGAGCCCACCGCCCACCTGGACGCCGCAACCGAGGCCCGAGTGTTGCGGGCCCTTGTCGACCGGGCCCGCGCCGGCGCCACCGTGGTGGTCGTCGGCCACCGCGAACAGGTCGTCGGAATCGGTGATCACGTCATCGAGGTGGCCCGCGCGGGGAACGTCCACCATGCTCGGGTCTGATCCCCTGCCGGCCGCGGTGCGGCTGCTGCGCCCGCGGATCCCGCGCTTGCTGCTGGCCGTTGCGCTTGGGGTGTTATCGCTGGGCAGCGCTCTGGCGCTGGCCGGACTGTCGGCCTGGTTGATCACCCGCGCGTGGCAAATGCCACCGGTGTTGGATCTGTCGATCGCGGTGGTGGCGGTGCGCACCTTCGCGATTTCCCGTGGCGTGCTGCATTATTGCGAACGGCTCGCCAGCCACGACACCGCGTTGCGAGCCGCCGGCACTGCTCGCGCGCTGATCTATTACCGCCTGGCGCACGGTCCTGCCGACATCGCTACTCGATTGCATAGCGGCGAGTTGGTCTCACGAGTCGGCGCTGATGTCGATCAGCTGGCCGACGTACTGGTGCGCTCCCTGCTCCCGTTCAGCGTCGCGGCCGTGCTTGCGGTGACGGCGGTGGTGGTCGTCGGAATTATCTCGCCGTCGGCTGCGGCGATCTTGGCGATCTGCCTCCTGGTCGCAGGCATTGTTGCGCCATGGCTGGCGTCGAGGGCTGCCACTGCCCAGGAGGTTGTTGCACGCCAACATCATTCCGAGCGTGACGTGTCGGCGATGCTGGCACTCGAGCATGCGCCCGAGCTGCGAGTTGGTGGTAGGTTGCGCGATGTCGTCACCGAGTCGCGGCGTCGGCAACGTGATTGGGGCGAGGCCATTGATGCCGCGGCCCGACCGGCCGCGTTTGCGGAGGCCATTCCCACGGCGGCGGTCGGCGTCAGCGTGCTGGGGGCCGTGGTGGCGGCCATCGGGATGGCGGGCTCGGTTGCACCCACCACGCTGGCCGTCCTGATGCTGTTGCCGCTGTCAGCGTTCGAGGCGACGACTCCGTTGTCCGCCGCTGCCATTCAGTTGACGCGGTCACGGTTGGCGGCACGGCGCCTGCTCGACCTGACCCCGGCTGACCCAGCCGTGCCGGCCGCGCATCCCAGACCCATTTCCGCGTCCCCGCCATCCCATCCGATGCGGGCCGGGCGGCTGCGCAGCAAGGACGTGCTTGCCGCACACCCGGGCTCTCGGGCGCCGGCCGCGGTGACGGTCGACCTGCCGCCGGGCGCCCGACTGGCCGTTACCGGCCCCAGCGGCTCGGGTAAGACGACGCTGCTGATGACCCTCGCAGGTCTGCTGGCGCCCTCGCGCGGCGACGTCACCCTTGACGGATCACCGCTGCGCCTATTTAGCGAAGACGAAATACGCTGCGCTATAGGTTTTTTCGCTGAGGACGCGCATATTTTTGCGACGACCGTTCGGGACAACCTGCTGGTGGCGCGGGGCGATTGCCCGGACCATGAGCTGGGCGTCGCGCTGCACCGGGTCGGCCTGGACGCCTGGCTGGGCGGTCTGCCGAATGGCTTGGACACGATGCTGTCCGGCGGCGCTCAGGCGCTGTCGGCGGGCCAACGCCGGAGGCTGCTGCTCGCCCGGGCGATCATCTCACCTGCACGGATCGTGCTGCTCGACGAACCGACCGAGCACCTGGATGCCGCTGACGCCGAAACCATTCTGCGCAGCCTCCTGGATGCCCACGATGGCCTGGTGGCCGCAGAGCGGACGGTGGTGGTGGCTACTCATCACCTGCCCAATGACATTTGCTGTCCCGAACTACGCATCGGCGCCGACGGGTACTCTGACGAATAGTCACTGAGGACGCCCTCTAGAAAGCGAGCCATGAGCCAACCTCCGGACAGGCCGTCGGAAAGACGCCGAAACCCCGAGGGAGCACCGCAAACGGCGCCGCCATATCCATATCCACACCCGTACCCACATCAAAATCAGCCCGGCCCGTACGCCGGCGGCTATCCACCATCGCCCTACTACGGTTACCCGCCACCGCCGGTGGGGCCCAAAAACGGACTAGGTATCGCCTCGCTGGTGCTGGCGATTATCGCGCTGCTGTGTGTCTGGTCGGTCTTCGTCGCCGTCGTCCTGGGACTCGTCGCGGTGGTGGTCGGGTTCTTCGGGCGCGGACGTGTCAAGCGTGGTACCGCCAACAATGGCGGTGTCGCGATCGCCGGCATTGTGCTGGGTGGGCTCGCGATCATCGTCGGCTTGGCGTTCATTGCTATCTGGACGGCGGTCTGGAAGGACGTCGGCGGCGGCGACTACATCGACTGCATGCAGAATGCCGGCCCAGACCGCATCGAGCAGCAACGCTGCGCAGATCAGTTTCGGCAAAACGTCCAAGACCGACTGAGCGTCACGCTGACGCCGACACCGGTGCCGTAGACCGTTAAAGGCCGCGTCGACGCGGCATGAACTCGAGCGACAGCAACACGTAGATCAACGGCAGCAGCTGAGTCAGCGATACCAGCACATACCGCCGCTGGTCCGGCGAGCGGAATTTCAGCAGGTATCGATATAGCGACTCAAGCGCGATCAATGGATCCAGCAGATGGATCAGCCAATAGAACACGCTCTGCACCCGTCCACGCTGCTTCTCGTCGAAGATCTCCGGGAAGGCCGCGAATGCCAAGGAGACCCGTTGCCCGCCAGCATCTTTGGCCGCACTGATCATGTCGACGCTAAGGCGTTCATCGATTCCGTTGGGCGCACCACGGCGACGCCACGGCACGTCAAGGCTGATATCGCTACCACCACCGGCGGTGGCGTAGCGGTGGAAGCCCTGCGCCCGCCCGGATCTGTCCCTGGCGATGATCAGCTGTACGCCCGGGTACCGGCCCTCCAGCACGCCGTCCAGATTCATGCAGAATCCGCGATCGGTGTGCGACCCACTGGCTGATGCCCGCAGCACCTCGGTGAGCTCGGCCCGCAGCCGGCCGTCGAGTTTCTGCTCGGCGACGATCTCGGTGGTGATGCCGCAGTTGTGCGTGCGTTTGACTGCCTGACGCACGTTGCGGAACGTGCGCCCGACCATCTTGAAGCTGGACACGTCGATGACGACATCCCGACCGATCGGTACCGCTCGCAACGACTGGCCCAGCACCTTCGGGTCGTTCCACAGGTGAAGCTGTCGCTCACTGCAAGCGAGCACGGCGATCCGCCAGCCGTGGGTGTGGCACATGTTGGCGAAGTCGGCGACCAGTTGAGGGAACTGCGCC
>Ga0070763_10000526_pt1 | contig 10723 bp, 8 predicted proteins | sample HubBroMetageWRM3_FD_67279 | JGI IMG/M metagenome (GOLD analysis project Ga0070763, IMG submission 67279) | Warmed soil microbial communities from the Hubbard Brook experimental Forest, New Hampshire - Hubbard Brook CCASE Soil Metagenome WRM 3 | ecosystem: Environmental > Terrestrial > Soil >... | reverse complement strand
CGCGCACCCGCGCCGGTTCGCGCGCGAGGGGGTCGCCGTAACCACCCCCGGCCGGGCCGATACAAACAAATCGCTCGCCGGTGCGGATCTGCATGTGTGGAACTTTCGACGGCAGCATCTCCACCGTCCCGTCCCGCCGGACGAGCCGTAGTTCGGCCGGACTTCCGGGTGCACCGCCGGCGAACCCCCAAGGTGCGAATTCATGGCCCTCGCCTTCGACCGAGGCGCCGCCGTCGCTCAGATAGGCGAACTCGCGCGCTGAGCCGAGCCCGCCACGCCACTCCCCCGCCCCGCTCACACCCTCGCGTAGTTCGTAGCGGCTGACCCGCAGCGGCAAGTGGCTCTCGATATCCTCGATCGGGTTGTTGCGCGTATTGGCATAGAGCGTGTCGACCGCATCCATTCCGTCGAGCCCGCCGCGGCCGCCGTAGCTGCCCTCGAAAATTTCCATATGGACCCATTGCTTGCCCTGCTGCATGCCGGAGAAGGCAATGACTTTGAGATTGCCGATCCCGGCGGAGACCTGGCCGGGGAGAGCCTGCGCCAATGCCTTCATAACGGTATCTGCGACTTGATTGCCAGGGCAAAAGCGAGCAATCGTCGGCGCCGGAAACACCGGGTTGGCGAGCGAGCCGAGCGGCGCGGTGATCCTGATCGGACGCAACAGCCCATCGTTTACCGGGATATGGCCGCATACGGCGGTATCGAGCAGCACCGAACGCACCGTCAGCCACACTGCGACGTCGACAGTACCCTCGAACGGCATGTTGATCGGCCGATCGGCGACTTGATCGGCGGTGCCGGTCAGATCGACCTCGATCTCGTCGCCGCGAACCCGCACAGTCGCGACAATCGGCAGATGCCGTTTCTGCGGGTCAGGGCTATCGACAAACCCGTCGATCATTGTGCGCGCGCTATAATCGCCGTCCGGCAGTGCTGCAATTGCCTGCCGCATCAGACGCTCGGCGTAGTCCATGACTGCGCTGCACGCGGCGGTGAAGCACTCATATCCATAGCGCTCGATCAATCCGCCGAGCCGCTCGGCGCCGATCCGTGCCGCGGCAATCTGCGCCTCCATATCGCCGACAACAAGTCGGAGACGCGAATGTTGTCCCGCAATAGCTGCCAGACGGCATCGTTGCGGACACCTCGGTCGTAAACTTTGATGGCTTCTCGGCATAGGCATCGATCGCGTCGACGATGCCGCAGCTGCCAGGGGTCAGCGCGCCGATATCGAGATGATGTGCACTGGTGGCCGCGAAGGCGACGAGGCGCCCGTCGTGAAACATCGGCACGGCGAAGGCGACATCCGGCCCATGGCTGGCGCCGCCATAGGCGTCGTTGTGCATGATTACGTCGCCAGGCCGTACCTTGTCGCCACGCGCCTGCAGCGCATTCAAGATGCCGCGGATGTAGCCGGGGATCGGTCCCGATTGCAGCGGCGTCGATTGTGCCGACTCAGCCCGCGCCCCTCGGCATCGACCAATGCCGCGCCGAAATCTTCGGATTCGCGGATAATCGACGAATAGGACATCCGCATCAGCTTGTAACCCATCTCGACCGCGATGTTCTCCAGCGCGCCCTGCACGACGCTGGCGGTAATGCTGTCGATCGCGAAAGGTTGAACCATCGACGCCCGCCGTTGCTATTGGTCTATCGTCAGAATTAGGCTGCCGCCGACCTTGGGGGACCAGGGTCGTACCCGGCGGCACAACCGTCGTCGAGTCGGTTTGCAGCACGATTGCCGGTCCGGCGACTCGTTCCTCCAGTGGCAATAGGTTGCGCCGGTAGAACGGCGTCCGCCAACCTCTCGAGGGCGCCGTTGTGCCGAAACACGCAGCGTGCGGTCTTGACCAGCGCCTCGACGAGGCTGCCGCCGCGCGTCGGCCGGGGCGCTGCGATCTTCGGCATGCGGCCGATGCCAGTGACGCGGACATTGACGATCTCGATCGGACTCGCCTCGAACACATGCCCGTACTCGGCCCGGTGCAGCTCGACGAAGCGCGCGAAGATTTGCGCGAGCGCCGCCTGATCCAATTTCCCGTCGGGAAACGGGACGCGCAGCTCATAGCCTTGTCCGACATAGCGCAGATCGCCCGAGCGCTCGAACACGGCATCGTCGGGGGCGATCCCGTCGGCGGCGAGCTGGCGCGTCAGCTCGCGCTGCATCCCCGCGAGATCGGTGTCGAGCCGGTCGAGATCGACGGTGTTTCCAGCTTGGAATTCGGTGCGAACTGCGTCGTATTTGAGGTCGGTGGTCAGCAGCCCGACCGCCGAGGTGATACCGGGGTAGGCAGGCACGATCACCTCGGGGATGCCGAGCGCGCGGGCCACCTCGGCTCCGTGCAGCGGCCCGGCACCGCCGAACGCGACGAGCGCAAAGCCGCGCGGGTCGAGACCCTTTTGCACGGTTCGCGAGCTGATCGCGTTCGCCATGTTGGCATTGACGATCGTCAGGATGCCCTCGGCCGCTTCCTCGAGACCGAGGCCGAGCCGCTCGCTCAGACCATCGATGGCGCGCCGCGCGGCAGTGGCCTCGAGCCGCATCGCCCCGCCCAGAAAATTCTCGGAGTCGAGCCGGCCGAGAACGAGATTGGCGTCGGTCACCGTCGGCTCGGCGCCGCCTCGGCCATAGGCCGCCGGCCCGGGATCGGCTCCGGCACTACGCGGGCCGACGCGAAAAGCGCCGGCTCCATCAACATAGGCGATCGAGCCGCCGCCGGCGCCGATCGTGTGGATATCGATCATCGGCGCCAGCACCGGGTAGCCGCCGATCCACGTGTCGCGGGCGGTAGCCTCGGCAAAACGCCCGTCGACGACGATGCCGATATCGGCCGAGGTGCCGCCGACATCGAAGGTGATCAGGCGATCGCGTCCCGACAGCCCACCGCTCCAGGCGCCCCCAAGAACGCCGGCAGCCGGTCCCGAGAGCAGCGTCAGCACAGGGGTCTTCGCGACGGTTGCCGGTGTGGCGACGCCGCCATTGGAGCACATCACGTGCAGATCGGCGGCGAAGCCTTCGTGGCTGAGGCTGCTCGCCAGCCGCGCCACGTAGTCGCGCAGGCGCGGCCCGACGAAGGCGTTGAGCAAAGCCGTCGTAAAGCGCTCGAACTCGCGGAACTGCGGCGCCACCTCGGCCGAGGTGCAGATGAAGCAATCGGGGAACTCCTCGCACGCGATGTCGCGCGCCCGCTCCTCATGCGATGCGTTCAGGTAAGAGAACAGGAAGCAGATCGCTATCGCCTCGACACCGGCGGTGCGAAGCGTTCGCGCCGCCTCGCGCACCGCAGCCTCGTCGAGCGGAGCCAGTACCTCGCCGCGCGGTGGCGCCAAGCGCTCGGCGACCGTGAGGCGATGCCGGCGCTGGACCAGCGGCCGATCTTGCCAGGGAATTTCCTGCCGGATCGAATAATGCTGCGGACGCTGGTGGCGTCCGATGTGGACGATATCGCGATAGCCGGCAGTCGTAATCATGCCAGTGACCGCCCCGTTATGTTCCAGCACGGCATTGGTGCCGACCGTCGTGCCGTGCAGCACATGGTCGATCGCTTGACGCGGCAGGTCGAAGCGTGCGCACAGGGCGCTGATCCCGGCGACCACGCCGCGCGACGGGTCGTCCTTTGTCGTCGGCGTCTTGTGGATCAAGGTCCGGCTGGATTCCGTGTCGGCAAACACGATGTCCGTGAAGGTGCCGCCGACATCGACGCCGATCAGGTACATACGGTCCTCATACTGCCTGGCCGGCGTCCGAGCCAAAGCTTTCCCGGCGGCGGCGCACTGCAATGACACCCAGCAAACATGCACCAATGACAAGAAGGGACAGGCCCGTCGTCATCGCACCCAAGGCGTAAATGACCGGGGTGGTGGCGTTGGTCTGCATTGCTTCGAGCTCGAGCGGCAGCGTGTTCAGCGCCCCGACCGACTGCGAGGTTCGCGCGATCTCGTCGTAGGACAGGGTGAAACCGAACAGCGCGACCCCGACCAGGCTCGGAGCGATGATCGGTACGACGACGTACCGGATCGTCTGCGAGCCCCTCGCGCCCAAATCGCGCGCCGCCTCCTCGTAAGCGGGGTTGAAGCGGTTGAACACCGCCAGCATGATGAGGAGGCCAAACGGCAAGGTCCAGGTGAGGTGGGCACCGAGCGCCGAGCTGTACCAGGCCCGCTCGATCCCGAGCATTTCGAACATAGCGCCAATGCCGAGGCTGACCACGACCGACGGCATCACCAGGCTGGCGATAACGACATAAAACAAGGCGGTGGCGCCGGGGAAACGGCGGCGGAAGGCGAGCCCTGCGAGAAAGGAGAACAGCACGGTCGCGACCATCACGATCGCACCGAGAGCAGTCGAACGATCGAACGCTCCCCAGATGTCGCCGATCGACTGGGGCCGGAACAGCTCGCCGAACCAATGCACCGAAACGCCGTTCATTGGGAAGACGAGCCCGCCCTCCGGCCCCTGGAAGGCGAGCACCACGATGGTTGCGATCGGGCCGTAAAGGAACACGACAAAGAGCCCAAACAGCACCGCGAGCCCATAAAAGATCGGCGGACGGGCGGCGGCACGCATCCTCACAGCTCCTTGCGGATGTCGACGACACGCACGAGGAGGGCAATCATCGCAATGACCGCCAGCAATAGGATCATCGCATTGGCAGCGGCCGGCGGGAACTGGAGATAGGAGAGTTGGGTGGCGATCTGCTTGCCTACCGAGGCGACCTGCCCGCCGCCGAGCACGTCGACGGTAACAAAGTCTCCCATCACCATGGCGATGACGAATATCGAGCCGATTGCGATCCCGGTTTTCGACAGCGGCAGAATGACCGTCCACAGCACCTGCAATGTACTGGCGCCCGCATCGCTGGCGGCCTCGATCAGCGATCGGTCGATCCGCGTCATCGAGTTGAAGATCGGCACGATCATCATCAGCGTGTAGAGATGGACGTAGCCGAGAATGACGGCGAACTCGGAGTAGAGCAGCCATTCCTGTGGTCCTTCGACGACGCCGATCCCCAGCAGCGAGCGGTTGACGAGACCATTGCGACCGAGCAGCGGGATCCAGGCGATCATGCGAATTACGATCGAGGTCCAGAATGGTATCGAGCAGAGGAGCAGGAGCACTGTTTGCGAGGTTCGGCTGCGCAGCTGGAACGCAAGGAAATAGGCGATGAAGAAACCGAGTACAGACGTAATCGCCCACACGATGACGCAGAATTTCACGGTGATCAGGTAGGTACTGTAAGTAACCCCCTCCGAAAAGACCTCCCGGTAATTGTCCAGGGTGAAGCCAGGGATCAGGATCTGATAGGTCTCGTAGCCGAAAAAGCTGACCACAACGACCAATGCGATCGGCGCGACGAAAAACAACAGGAACACCACCGCGAGCGGCAGTGCCTGCAGGTAGGCAACGAATGACCATTGGCGAATTGACGCGACTGCGGTGCCCTCAGCCGCCTCGTTGCACTCGGCACCCTCTCCCGCAATGCGGGAGAGGGGGGACCATCGCGCCCGCGATGGTGGGTGAGGGGTCACGCGGCGACGAACTCGTTCCATTTGCGGACCATATAGCGGTCCTCGTCCATGACCGTATTCCACACGCTGACCCGGCCCATGCGGTCCCAGAACGAGCCGCCGTCGCGCACCGCGCCGGTGCTTTCAATCTTTTCGCCGGTCGGGCTGAGGATGTCGCCTTTGGCCGGCTTGCCTTCCATCCAGAAATCCCACTCGTCCGGGCTCATCTGCTGTTTCGCAGTGTCGAGCACGGCCGTGTAATAGCCTTGGCGGTTGAGAAAGGCGCCCGACCAGCCGGACAAGTACCAGTTGATGAACTCGTAGGCGGCATCGAGCATCGGGCCCTGCAGATGAGTCGGCAGGCCGAGCCCGGCGGCCCAGGCGCGATAGCCCTCCTTCAATGGCTGGTAGACGCAGGCGATACCCATCTGCCGCACCTTGGTCACCGCCGGCGACCACATTGATTGGATCACCACCTCACCCGAGGCCATCAGGTTGACACTTTCGTTGAATTCCTTCCAGAACGCGCGGAACTGCCCTGCCTTCTTGGCCTCGATCATGACTGCGATGGTCTTGTCAATCTCCGGTGTGGTCATGTTGCCTTTGTCGCCGTAACTGACCAGACCCTTGGCCTCGCACACCATCGCCGCATCCATGATGCCGATCGACGGGATGTTCAGGATGGCTGATTTTCCTTTGAATTCGGGGTTGAGCAGCTCGCCCCAGGATTCGATCGGGCGCTTGATCAGATCGGGACGGATGCCCAAAGTGTCGGCGTTGTAGACAGTCGGGATGACCGTCATCCATTGCGATGGTTGCGGGGCGAATTTCTCGGACTTTTCCGCAGTCAGATAAGCGACCTTGATCGGTGCGATGCCCTCCATCGCCACCTTCTTGCCGTTCGGAAGCTCGCCCTTGGTAAAGATTGGCACAATATTATCGTAGTACTTAATTTTAGTGACGTCGATGCCGCGCAGATTGCCCGACGGCACGATCTTCTTCAGCATCCAATATTCCGAATCCAAGAGATCGAACGAGCTCGGCTGGGTAACCGCTCGTTTGACGACGTCATCCGAGACCAGCGAGGTGTATTGAACGGTGAAGCCGAGATCGGCCTTGCACTTGTCGGCGAGTTCCTTGAACTGGTTGACGCCAGTGCCGGCAATTCGCAGCGTCACCGGCTCGGCCGCGTGGACGAAGGGGAATTGGGTGAGTGCACCAGCGCCAAGCGCCAACCCGGCAGTCGAAGCAGTATGCTTCAGAAACCTGCGTCGGGACATTACCACACTCTGCCGCATTACTTTCCTCCCTGATCTTGTTCAGCTCACGACATGCGCATCGGCGTCGTCCCAATCGATTCCCACGACGTCCCCCTCGGCGAGCGGCGCTGTGTAGAAGGATTGGTCCGCGAGCGTCACCGTCAGCTCGTCGCCCCAATCCGATTCGAGGCGCAGCTTGACAATGGCACCCTGGTATTCGACTGCGGCGACTCGCGACTCCAGCGCCTCGCGCGAGAACACTAAGCTGTTGCCTGAGCCGACGGCTTTTAGACGCTTCCCTGCCCGTTTTATGTGCATTCGATCGCTGCGGATCGCGACATGAACGACGCTGCCCGCCTCCAAGCCGGGCCGCAATGTCGCAATTGCAATCCCGCGTGGGCCGCGGAGTCGGGCGCCCTTCGCGTCGGCGGCCTCGACATTGCAGCGCAGAACGTTGTGCCCGCCGATGAAGCGCGCAACGAATACGGTCCCGGGCCAATCGAATACGGCGCGCGCCGGCGCTGCCTGTTCGATGCGACCCTCATTCATCACGATAACCAGATCGGCGAGAGCCAGCGCCTCGTCCTGGCTGTGAGTCACGTGGACGAAGCTGATGCCGAACTGCCGTTGGAAGCGCTTCAACTCCTCGCGCATGCGCACGCGCAAGAACGGGTCGAGTGCGGAAAGCGGCTCGTCGAGCAGCAGCACGCGCGGATTGGTGACGAGCGCGCGCGCGAGCGCCACGCGCTGCTGCTGCCCGCCGGACAGCTGAGACGGGAGCCGCTCCGCCTGGGTCTCCATCTCGACAAGGCGCAGCATCTCACTCGCCTTGGCGCGACGCTCGACTTTAGACACACCGCGCATGCGCAGGCTGAACGCGACGTTGTCGATGCAGTTGAGATGCGGAAAGAGCGCGTAGCTCTGAAACATCATCGCGGTGCGCCGTCTTGCTGGCGGCAGATCGGTCACGCGAGCGCCGCCGACGATGATGTCGCCGCTGGTCGGAGCCTCGTGCCCGGCGATCATGCGCAACGTCGTCGTCTTGCCGCAGCCCGATGGACCCAGCAGACAGCAATATTTGCCGCCGGGGATCTCGGCCGAAATCGCGTCGACCGCTACGGTGGGGCCGAAGGTCTTGGTCAGCTCGATGAGCCGAACTTCGGACGACGCTGTCATCACCAGTCGGCCGCAAGCAATTGTCGGGCCAGCGCGCCGCCGTTCAGCGGAGGCGGCGGGCGATTACCGCGATCGGTCCGCCGCCGTCGGGTCCTTGGTGCTCGGCGCCGCCTGAGACGAACAGGTCGGTGCGGCCGATTACTCCGGCGAGCACACCCCCGACGAGCGCGCGCGCATGGCGGCTCGCTTGGATGTCGCTGTCGTCCCACATCACGTGACGCACCCCACGGATTGCCCCGCTACGCGACGCCTCGGCCTTGGCGAGCACGGCCAAGATACGCGAGGCCGCCGCTTTGTCCAGTTGGCCCGCGATCTTAAAATCGAGCTTCCGCAGCACGCCGATTACACTGGGCAAATCGATCGCGTCCCGCATCACCCCATGGGCGATGACATTGTCGCCCGACCACGCGGCGCTGTTGCCGAGCACGATGATTTCGCTGTGCAAGAGTTCGACACCGGCCGATGCGCTGGCTCGCGGCGACCACAGGCCGAATTCATGCCCAATCGCCCGGTCATCGAGCATCGCGGGGTCGACTTCGCCAAGGGCGAGTGCCGCTCCGAGCGCCGAGGCCCCGCGTGACAACGCCATCGAGGCGTAGGTATTGTCGGTCGCCGTGGCCGTACCGCGTGATGCCGCCTCAGCCATGCGCTCGCTGGTCAGCAGCGGACATTTGACTTGCACCCAATGGACATCGGCACCATCGACGATTGCCGCGCGCTTCATCGCCTCACAAACCGCGGCCGCCGTCAACTCCACTTGCGGCATTCGGCCGATCTGCTCGGGCAACAGCACGCGGGTCGACGCTGCGCCGATTGCAAGAGATTTGCCGTCACTGGGCCCGGCTGCCCGGTCGCGAACAGCAAACACAAGAAAATGCGGCGACAACCCGCCCTCTGTGCCGCCGGACATTACGATCGCGACGCGCGAGGGCACCTCCTCGGCGGTGATGCCGAGGGGCTTCGCGAGGGCGGCCGAGAGCGCCATCGTCGCATAGCCGCGGGTGAAGTCGTTGACGCAGCCATTGCCCTCGGTCTTGCCGAGAATCGCGACGATTTCATGCGGGGCAATCAGTCCGTCGTCGATCAGCCGCAGAACCGCCGAGGCGTCGCCCGGATCGCGCATTGGCACGCGGTGAACGACGCATTCCATCTACGGGGCACCTTTTACAAAGATGCGGGTCGCGGCCTGTGTCGGTCACACGGGCCATCGCCCGGGCCTACCATCCATCAGTGCATCAGAGGATAGATGGGTGCGTTCGAGGCGGGGCTGGGCGAAATTCGGCGTGGCGCGGTCACGTCCCGGCAAGCCGCCGCAAGCAATGTCTGACGCTTCACCCACTCGCTCGCGTTGAGAGCTTTACAGACGGCTGTGCGCGCGCTAGCTGGAAGGAGGGCCAATTGCCCGTACCAATAGGCGATCCGCTGGATCCATTCGGTAAATGGGCGTTCCTGCATCTCCCAAGCGGCGATGCCGTCGAGCACGTCGCCTTCGCGATCGATCATGTGAGCCAGAACAAAGGCCGACATCATCGCGCATCCGCCTCCTTGGCCGAGAAAAGGCGGCTGCGCGCTGGCCGCGTCGCCGACGATCGCCACCCGGCCGCTCGACCAGCCCTCGAGCCGGATGATCTCGAACCAGTCGCCTCGTCCATCCTCCGGGATACGGTCGATAATCCAATCCAGATGGGGAAACAGCGCGCGACAAAAACCGCGATCGATTGGCACCGTATTGCCCGAACTGTCGCCCGCCAGTGAAGTCAATTGCACATAAGCGAGCTCGGCGGTGCATGGCGCGTAGAGCAGTCGGCGCGAGCCGTTCCAGTTCTCGCAATGTGCTTGCCCGACCGCCGTTTCGAGCTCATTCGGCTCGCGTCGGATCATCGCCCGGTAGCCGAATTGGTTCGCCGGACGCCGCCATTTCAACAGGCCTAGGCTGTCGCGGACCGGCGAGTTGACACCATCGGCGCCAACGACGAGGTCAGCGTGCCGCGAGCTTCCATCCTCGAAATGCAGCCACCCGTCCGGATCCGCTGCCACTGCGCGCGAATTGAACACGACCTCTCCGCCGGTGGCGACCAGGGCTTCGTGGAGCACCGTCAGCAGGGTTTCGCGCAGCGGCACGTATAGGCGAAAATCCTGGCCGACACGGCTGCTGGCGAATGCGCTGCCATTGTGGTTGCGCTTTTCATGGCGAGAGGCCGGGATGGCGCCGGCGGTCACTCGAGGCAGCACGCCCAATACGTCGAGCACCCGCAGTCCGTTTTCCCAAATGTAGACTCCCGCACCCAAAATTCGCAGTGCGCTCTCCTGCTCATGGACGCGAACGCGCCACCCCTTCTGCGCAAAGGCGAGACCAGTCGTCAGCCCCGCAATGCCACCACCGGCAATCTCTACCGTGCGCTTCATGTCGCAAACGCCAATGGGACGAGGCCGCGCTGGTCGACACGCATAATGTAAAACCCAGGTTTGCCACGCGATAGGTCGAGCGCGACATCACCCGCGGCGTGAACCGCATCGGCGAGCGGCGCGCCGACTTCACCAAAAGCAGCAACTGCCGCGGGAGTAAGCTCTGCGATGGCAATGCGGTTCATCCCGGCCGCTCCCTCGAGAATTTCGAAAAGAAGTCACCGGACTCTCGCAGGATTCGTGCCAGTCGGACCCGCGTCTATCCTCTCAACGCACGGCCCCCATCACTCGCGATTAGTGGCAGCCGTCTGCGCGCCTCACCCCTGGGCCGCTTGCAGCTCCAGCAGCTCGGGGTCGGCATATTGCGGACG
>Ga0070763_10000524_pt1 | contig 10743 bp, 8 predicted proteins | sample HubBroMetageWRM3_FD_67279 | JGI IMG/M metagenome (GOLD analysis project Ga0070763, IMG submission 67279) | Warmed soil microbial communities from the Hubbard Brook experimental Forest, New Hampshire - Hubbard Brook CCASE Soil Metagenome WRM 3 | ecosystem: Environmental > Terrestrial > Soil >... | reverse complement strand
TCGGTGTCGACACCGATTCCCTGCTGGTCAGTCAACCTGACACCGGTGAACAGGCCCTTGAGATCGCCGACATGCTGATCCGCTCCGGTGCGCTCGACATTCTGGTCATCGACTCGGTGGCGGCACTGGTGCCGCGCGCGGAACTCGAAGGTGAGATGGGGGACAGCCATGTCGGTCTGCAAGCCCGGTTGATGAGTCAGGCGCTACGGAAAATGACTGGCGCGCTGAGTAATTCGCGGACTACTGCGATTTTCATCAACCAGCTCCGCGAGAAGATCGGGGTCATGTTCGGATGCATGAATTACTCCACCCGAGTGACTCTGGCCGACGGCAGCAGCGAGAAGATCGGCAAGATCGTCAACAACAAGATGGGCGTCGAGGTTTTGTCCTACGACCCGGTGGCCGATCAGATCGTGCCCCGCAAGGTTGTGAACTGGTTCAACAACGGCCCCGCCGAACAGTTCCTGCAGTTCACCGTCGAGAAGTCCAGCGGCAACGGCAAATCGCAGTTCGCCGCCACGCCCAATCACCTAATCCGCACACCCGGTGGCTGGACCGAAGCCGGTGACCTCGACACCGGAGATCGAGTGCTGGCTGCCGAACCTCATCTGCTCAGCGACCAGCAATTTCAGGTGGTGATGGGCTCGCTGATGGGTGACGGGAACCTCTCGCCCAATCTGGGCGACCGCAACGGTGTCCGATTCCGGTTGGGACACGGCGCCAAGCAGCTCGATTACCTGCAATGGAAGACCGCATTGATGGGCAATATCCGGCACACGGTGCGGGAGAACTCCAAAGGCGCAAGCTTTGTTGACTTCACCCCACTGGCAGAGCTCGGAGAGTTGCAGCGTGCGGTGTACCTGGGGGGCGGCAAGAAGTTCTTCTCCGAGGAGTACCTCAAAGAGCTGACTCCGTTGGCTCTGGCCATTTGGTACATGGATGACGGCTCATTCGCCCTGCGCTCCAAGGGATTGCAGCAACGCACCATCGGTGGTAGTGGGCGCATCGAGATCTGCGTCGAGGCTATGACCGAAGGCACGCGGGTGCGGTTGCAGGATTATCTGCGCGACAATCACGAACTGGATGTGAGCCTGCGTTCCGCCGGCTCGGCCGGCAAGGCGGTGCTGGTGTTCTCAACAGCGGCGTCGGCAAAGTTCCAGGCACTGGTAGCGCCTTATATGGCGCCGTTTATGGAGTACAAGTTGCTACCGCGATTCCGTGGGAAAAGCACGGTTTCCCCCCAATTCGTCGCCCCGTCGCAGCAGCTGGTGCCGGCTCGGGTGCTGGATGTGCATGTCAAGCCACACACGCGGTCGATGAATCGGTACGACATCGAGGTCGAGGGCAATCACAACTACTTCGTCGACGGAGTGATGGTGCACAATTCACCAGAAACCACGACCGGTGGAAAGGCGTTGAAGTTCTACGCGTCGGTGCGCATGGACGTGCGCCGGATCGAGACACTCAAGGACGGCACCAATGCGGTCGGCAACCGCACCCGGGTCAAGGTCGTCAAAAACAAGGTCGCGCCGCCTTTCAAGCAGGCCGAGTTCGACATCCTCTACGGCAGAGGCATCAGCAGGGAAGGCTCGCTGATCGATATGGGTGTGGACCAGGGCTTTATCCGAAAGTCCGGTTCCTGGTTCACCTACGAGGGTGAGCAACTCGGCCAAGGTAAGGAGAATGTTCGCTGCTTCTTGGTGGAGAACACCGAGGTGGCCAACGAGATCGAGAAGAAGATCAAGGAGAAGCTTGGCATTGGCGCGGTTGTGACCGATGGCCCCGCAGGTGACGATGTCCTGCCCGCCCCCGTCGATTTCTGAGCCGTCTCGCGAGGAGCAGGCGCGGGCATTGTGCCTGCGCCTGCTCACCGCGCGATCACGCACCCGGGCCGAGTTATCCGGCCAACTGGCGAAACGTGGATACCCCAACGACGTCAGGGACCGGGTGTTGGATCGGCTGGCCGCAGTCGGCCTGGTGGATGACATCGACTTCGCCGAGCAGTGGGTGCGGTCCCGGCGGGCCAACGCGGGAAAGAGCAAGCGCGCCTTGACCGCTGAGTTAGCGGCCAAGGGCGTCGACAACGACGTCATCACCTCGGCAATGACGGGTATCGACTCCGGTGCCGAGCGGGCGCGGGCCGAGCAGCTGGTCCGGGCCAGACTCCAACGCGAGAACCTCGACGGTGACGAGATGCGAGTGGCTCGTCGCCTGGTCGCGATGCTGGCGCGGCGTGGCTACGACCAGACCATGGCCTACGACGTGGTGAGTGTCCAGCTGAACCTGGAGCTCGAACACCGCCGCACGTAGCGTTCGTCACTGGAACGCGGCGGCGTTCTGATCTGCCCACCGCGCGAACGAAATCGGTTCACGGCCAAGAATCGATGCGACGTTCGTGGTGACGGACGCAAGCTGATCGGCCCGTATCGCTCGGAAGATCCCAAGACGCGCTTCGATCAGGGGTTCCGGGGTACCCCAAGCGATTTGCCGCTGACGTTCCTGCTCGTCGGATATCGACCGGAATTCGAGTTTTCGCCCGATGGCCGAACCAACTTTTGCGGTCATGCCGGCAAAACTCAGCTGCTCAGCACCGGTGATCGGCAAAGACTGCCCGGTGTAGTGCGGGCTGGTCATCGCCTCGATCGCCACTGCGGCGATGTCGTCGGAATGAATGAACGCAATCCTGCCCTCGCCTGCGGAGCAGCGGACAATCCCGTCGGCCTTGATGTCTTCTGCCCATTTCAAGAAGTTGTCCATGAACCCCGACGGCTGCACGAAGACGAACCCGATCCCACTGCCCCGGATCGCGGCTTCGCCCTCCCGGTGCCAGGGACCGGTTCCCACATTCGGCCCCACGTCGTAAGTGGACAGTTTCACCACCCGACTCACTCCGGCGGCTTTCGCGACGTCGGCCGCGACCTTGTCCTTCCCTGCGAGATCCGGGCCGGCGGTCACCAGAAACACCGCATCGACGCCATCGACTGCGCGCGACACTGATGCCGGGTCGGCCAGATCGCCGACTCTGACGTCGACCCGGTCGCCATAGAGCTTGCGGGCTTTGTCGGCATCGCGGACGAAGACCCGTGTCTGCTCCCCTCGTCGAAGCAGGCCCTCGACGACCCGGGTTCCGATGTTGCCGGTCGCTCCGGTCACAAGGTGGGTGGTATTGCCCTCTGATCCGCGCATCTGCGTGTTCCCTCCAGTTGTGCTGGCTTAGTGCAGCCAGACTCGAGCTCAGCGTGCAAAAGCGCTATGAATTCAGCAGATTTCGACGGAAAGCACCGTAATCTGACGAATTATGCTGGAAATCGCTACCAGTGCACCGCCAGCCTTGGACGCCGTTGACCGCCGGCTGATGCACGCCCTCGGCGTCAACGGCCGGGCATCGTTTCGCGTGATCGCGTCAGTCCTGGGGATATCTGAGCAGACGGCTGCGCGGCGATATCGCAGGTTGCGGGAGACCGGTGTGCTTCGGGTCCTACTGTTGCCGGCACCCGATCCCGCCGATCGTGGTCAGCTGGTGCGCCTCGAGGTGCAGCCGCAGTCCGTTCGTACCATCGCTGATGTTCTGGCGCGCCGCTCCGACGTGTCCTACCTGCGGCTGATGAACGCGGGTGCCGAGATTCTGTTCGGTGTCCGGGCCCGGGCACGATCGGAGCGGGACTTCTTGCTGCTTGATCAGCTCCCGCGCACGGGTCGGGTCTTGCGCACCACGGTCTATTCCTTGCTGCACCATTTTCGGACCCCGGGGGAGGCGGACTGGGCCGGGTTTCCAGATCGGCTCAGTGACGATCAGCGGCGACAGCTAGAGGCCGGATTGCAGCTGCAAGTGCCCGACCAGCCGTTGCTGCGCACCAACTCGTCTGACCAGGCGATCGTCGACGAGCTCGCCCTCGACGGGCGCGCGACGTACGCGCGATTGGCCCAGGTCAGCGGTATGTCCGAGTCGGCGGCGGCCAGACGTCTCGAGCTGCTGGTGCACAGCGGAGCCCTGTACGGCGACGTGGATATCGCGCCCGAGATGTTGGGTTATCCCGCGGGCGCGACGCTGTATGTCAATGTGAGTCCCTCTCGCGTGCCGACGGTCGGGACACTGCTGGCCGCCCACCGAGAGACCGCCTTCGTCGCCGCGGTGGGAGGTCCGGCCAACATGATCGCCGCCATACGATGTCGCAACGTCGCCCAGATGTATGAATACGTCACCGCCACGCTCGGCCGGGTACATGGTGTTGAGCATGTAGAGGTCTCGACCGTCTCCCGCACCATCAAGCACGCCCGCTCGAGGACCGACGAGAACCGCCTCAAACCAGCGCCGGTATGAATGCAGGGAGCAGCGACTCCACCAGCCGCCGTACCATGGGCCCGTGACTTCGATGCTGGCCGGGGCCGCGCCCGTGGCGGACGGCGCCGGGGCGACGCGTACCTATGAGGTCCGGACCTACGGCTGTCAGATGAACGTCCACGATTCCGAGCGGTTGGCGGGTCTGCTTGAAGCGGCCGGCTACCAGCGCGCGGCGCAAGGCGCCGACGCAGATGTGGTGGTCTTTAACACCTGCGCTGTCCGTGAGAACGCCGACAACAAGCTGTACGGCAACCTCAGCCATCTGGCTCCGCGCAAGCGCGGCAATCCCGATATGCAAATCGCCGTCGGCGGCTGCCTGGCCCAGAAAGACCGAGACGCGTTGCTGCGCAAGGCGCCGTGGGTCGATGTCGTCTTCGGCACACACAACATCGGGTCGCTGCCCACGCTGCTCGACCGCGCCCGGCACAACAAGGTAGCTCAGGTGGAGATCGCCGAAGCGCTGCAGCAGTTTCCGTCATCGCTGCCAACCGCCCGCGAATCCGCCTATGCTGCCTGGGTTTCGATCTCCGTCGGGTGCAACAACAGCTGCACATTCTGCATCGTCCCCTCGCTAAGGGGTAAGGAGGTCGACCGCAGTCCGGCCGACATCCTGGCCGAAGTCGAGTCCCTGGTGGATGACGGCGTGCTCGAAGTCACTCTGCTCGGGCAGAACGTCAACGCCTACGGCGTCTCCTTCGCCGACCCGTCGCTACCCCGCGATCGCGGCGCCTTTGCCGAACTGCTGCGGGCCTGCGGACGCATCGACGGGCTGGAACGCGTCCGGTTCACCTCGCCGCATCCGGCCGAGTTCACCGACGATGTCATCGAGGCAATGGCTCAGACGCCGAACGTCTGCCCCGCCCTGCACATGCCGCTGCAGTCCGGATCCGACCGGGTGCTGCGAGGGATGCGGCGCTCCTACCGCGCCGAGCGCTATCTCGGCATCATCGACCGGGTCCGGGCGGCCATGCCACACGCCGCCATCACCACCGACCTGATCGTGGGATTCCCCGGTGAGAGCGAGGAGGACTTCGCGGCCACTCTAGACGTGGTGCGACGGGCCCGGTTCGCGGCCGCGTTTACCTTCCAGTACTCCAAACGGCCCGGCACTCCGGCCGCTGAACTCGACGGACACCTACCGAAAACCGTTGTGCAAGAACGCTATGAACGGCTCGTTGAGCTGCAGGAGCAGATCTCGCTCGATGGCAATCGCGCGCTCGTAGGGCAGACCGTGGAACTGTTGGTCGCGGCCGGCGAAGGACGCAAGGACACTCGCACGGCGCGCATGTCCGGGCGGGCGCGTGACGGCCGGCTGGTGCACTTCAGGGCGGACGAACAGGCGCGGCCCGGCGACGTCATCACCGCGGTGATCACCGCGGCCGCGCCGCACCATCTCATCGCAGACGCCGGCATCCTGAGCCACCGCCGTACGCATGCGGGCGACGCGCACGCCGCCCGCCAGCGCCCGCGCGGTATCGGCCTTGGCATGCCGGGTGTCGGACAGTCCATCGGTTCGTTCCAACCCCTCGGATGTGCCCGATGAAGAAAGAACAGACAGACCTTGACGTCCTGCGAGCCGAGATCGAGGCCGCAGAACGTCGGGTGGCGCGTGAGATCGATCCTGGCCCAAGGGGTTTCGTAGTCGCCATCCTGGTGTTCGTGTTGCTGGCATCGTTCATCCTGCCGCACACCGGCAGTGTGCGGGGATGGGACGTACTGTTCGGCAGCCACGGCGCGGGCGCGGCCGCGGTTGCTCTACCTTCGCGGGTGTTCGCATGGCTGGCACTGGTGTTCGGCGTCGGTTTCTCGATGCTGGCATTGATGACCAGGCGCTGGGCGCTGGCCTGGGTCGCGCTGGCGGGTACCTCGATCGCGAGTGCGGTCGGGCTGCTGGCTGTCTGGTCGCGCCAGACCGTGGCGGCCGGTCATCCAGGGCCCGGGGTGGGGCTGATCGTGGCGTGGATCACCCTGATCTTGTTGACATTTCACTGGGCCCGCGTGGTGTGGTCGCGCACCATCGTGCAGCTTGCCGCTGAGGAGCAACGGCGCCGAGTCGTCGCCCAACAGCAGTCCGCAACGTTGCTGGAAAGCATGCAGAGCCCGGACACTCCAGACAGTTCCGACGGTCCGGAGCGGTCTTCGGATTCCGAAGCCGGCCGCTAGGGTCTGCGGGTCAGCGCCGCAGCGGCGGCTTGCGCCCACTGGTGCCATTGCTCGGCGTTGGCTTTCGCCTCTTCGGCCTCTTTGGTCCGCCCGGCGGCCTCTGCCTTGCGCGCCTGCCGCTCGAACTGCTCGGCGCGGGTTCTGAACTGCTCGGCGCGGGCCTGTGCCTGGGGGTCCGACCAATCCGATTCGCCGGCCTCGCGCACTTTCTTCTCGACCGCGCGCAGCCGCCGCTCGAGCTCGACGGACTGTTCCCGCGGAACTCTGCCGACCGCGTCCCATCTGTCAGCGATCGACCGCATCGCCGCTCTGGCGGCTTCATGGTTGCTGGTGTCGAGTTTCTCCGCTTCAACCAGCAGCGCTTCTTTGGCCGTGGCATTGGCCTGCAACTCCGTGTCTTTTTCCGCTGTCGCGGCATTACGGGCGCTGAAGAACAAGTCCTGGGCGGCTTTGAAGCGACGCCACAGCGCATCGTCGACATCCCTGTTCGCTCGTCCCACCGCTTTCCATTCAACGAGCAGCTTCCGGAATTCCGCGCTGGTGTTTGCCCAGTCCGTCGAATCCGACAGCTCCTCGGCCCGCTCGCAGAGCCGTTCTTTGGACTGCCGGATCCCCGATCGCTCCCGATCCAGCTCGGCGAAGTGGGACCCCCGGCGCCGGTTGAAGGTATCCCGGGCCGCGGAGTAGCGCTTCCATAGCGCGTCGTCGGCTTTACGGTCTAGGCCGGTGATGGTCTTCCATTCGTCGACGATGGCCCGTAACCGTTCGCCGGCGACCTTCCATTGGGTGGAGTTGGCAGCCAAATCCTCGGCCTCGGCGGCCAACGCTTCTTTGCGCGCGGTCTGGGCCGCCCGGTGCTCGTCGCGCCGGGAGCGATCCGCGGCGGCCGCGGCGTCGGCGTGCTCAAGAAGGCTCGTGAGTCGGCCTGCCAGCGCGTCGATGTTGCCCAGCACAGAAGCCGTGGACAACGTTTCGGCCAGCGCGGAAGCACTGGCCTTGATCTTGCGGGCATCGCCGGTCCCGGAGGCGAGCCGCTCCTCCATCAGCGTGACTTCGGTGCTCAGGTCATCGAATCGACGGCCGAAGTGGGCAAACGCGGCTTCAGGGTCGCCGGCCTGCCAGGAGCCGACGATGCGCTCGCCGGCGGCGCTGATCAGCCATACCGTGCCGTCGGCGTCGACGCGTCCGAACCGGTGTGGATCGCTGTGCGGGGGTGCCAACACCGGGTGGATGGCGGCTCGCGGGGCTGGCCGGGGGCCGGGACGCGGCCCCGGACGTGGCGCCAGCCCCGAAACTGGCCCCTGCACCGGTGGAGCTGAATCGTTGCTGCGGGGCTCGTCGGTCGTCATGCGCTCGTCACCTACCCTTTGGGACCTTCACGCGGCACCCTATGTTGTGGACGCCGCGCACCTGCCGCGCTGAGCGGCACCATACGGTCGAGCTGACTGGCGCGGCCTTGCCGCCATCACCAGGCTCCTCAACCGGCTACAACAGTATTCAAGCAGCTTGGCGAGCTGTGCGCGGGCATCTTGGCTACCACTGGCCACCACAGTTTTCCACCGGCCGCAGCGCTGGTTGAGTTGGGCCGCTGCGGATCTGCCGACTCCGTCACCTCGCTATCTAGTCGGAGCTATCTATTCCGAGCATGGTCGGCCGAGTCGATAACAAATCGATTCCACCGTCGCTCGGGCCATATGGCGATATCGCGTAGCCCGGTACGGTGACGGTGACTATTGGTGTTATTGGTGTTATTGAGGCTGGAGGGGGCGGGTCACCATCGCGAAGGTGGATATCGCGGCGTTGCTCGCGTTGATTGCCGCGTTGATATCGGGTGTCGGAGACGTGGTCCGTCAGCGGTCTGCTCAGGAAATCACCGATCAAGAGGTCGGCCACGTCAAGCTTTTGTGTATGTCGTTGCGGGACGCCCGGTGGTGGCTGGGCGGAGCGGCCGCGGTCGTCAGTGCCGCGCTGCAGGCGGTGGCGCTGGGACTGGGTTCGGTGGTATTGGTGCAGGCGCTGCAGGTGACCGCGCTGCTGTTCGCTCTGCCGGTCTATGCGTGGATGACCAAGCAGGGGTTGACGCGCCGGGAGTGGGCCTGGGCGATACTGCTGGCTGCAGCGGTCGCGATCTTCGTCGCGGTCGGCGAACCGGCCGCCGGCTACCAGCGGGCATCGCTGCAGGCCTGGGCCGTGGTGGCGATGGTGCTCGGCCCGGCGATGGTGTTCTGTGTGCTGGGCGCCCGGATCTGGTCGGGTCCGGCAGCCGCGGTGTTGCTGGCGCTGGTGTCGGCCGCGTCGTGGGCTTTGTTCGCGGTGCTGACCAAGGCCATCGTCGACGTGCTCGACGGCGGTCTGTGGGCCGTAGTGCGCACGCCTGAGCTGTATGCCTGGTTGCTGGCCGCCGCGCTCGGAACGGTATTTCAGCAGTCATCGTTTCGGGCCAGCTCGCTGACCGCATCGTTGCCGACGATGACGGTGGCCGAGCCGCTGGTGGCTTCGCTGTTGGGGGTCACGGTGCTTGGTGAGAGTCTCGGCGCCGGCGGCCCGGAGATCGTCGCGCTGGTCGCCGCGGTGACGGTGGTGGTTTTTGCCACTACGGCGCTGGCCCGCGGCGAAGCCGCCACGATGGCAGTCGGAGAGAGGATGGCAGTCGGAGAGAGGATGGCAGTCGGAGAGAGGATGGCAGTCGGTGAAGCCGCAAAGGCGGCGGACCACCGCCGGCCTGTGACACCATTAGGAGCCGGTTCTCTGATCCTATCCGGTGCGACTGGCCAGGCACTCACCTCGCACAGCTCCCGCATAGGTTGGTGAACTAAGAATTAAAGATGTTTGCGCGCAGGATCGTTTCCAGGTGGCGCGGGGCGTCAGAGGGCTTGAACGTGGTGGAAACGTCCACGAAACGGGTAGTGAATAGCCTGTCTACATAATGGCTTCCGGGCCAGGGTGGGGAGGGGGTCGCAGATGACGAAAGCGGATATCGCGGTCGTTCTCGCGCTGCTCGCCGCGTTGGCATCCGCACTCGGCAATGTCGTCCGTCAGCGGTCCGCTCAGGAGATCACCAGCAAAGACGTCGGTCATTTAGAACTCTTCCGCTTATCAGTGCGCGATGCCAGGTGGTGGTTGGGCGCCGGCGGGGCTATCACTAATTACGCTTTGCAGGCCGCGGCGCTAACGCTCGGATCGGTGATGCTGGTGACGGCGCTGCAGGTGACGGCGCTGTTGTTTGCCTTGCCGATCTACGCGCGCATGACCCGGCGCCGGGTGACTCGCTGGGAGTGGACCTGGGCGGTGTTGCTGGCCGGGGCGTTGGCGGTGGTCGTCACAGTTGGTAACCCGGATACCGGCACCGCCCGGGGCTCGTTGGGAACCTGGATGGTGGTGGCCCTGGTCATGGGCCCGGCGTTGGTGTTCTGCGTGCTCGGTGCGCGGATCTGGTCGGGCGCGGTGGCCGCGGTGCTGCTGGCTGTGGTCGCCGGTTCGTCGTTGGCGCTGTTCGCGGTGCTGACCAAAGCGGTTGTCGACGTGGTCGGCGACGGCGTCGTTGCCTTGTTGCGGGCACCGGAATTCTATGCGTGGATCGCTGCGGCGCTGGCGGGAATGATCTTCCAGCAGTCCTCGTTCCGCGCCGGTTCGCTGACTGCCTCACTGCCGACGTCGGTCGTGGCCAAGCCGCTGGTTGGTTCGGTGCTTGGTGTCATTGTGCTCGGTGAGACGTTAGACACCGCTGGGCCTAGGGCGTTTGTGCTGGCCGCCGGCGTGGTGTTGGTGATGGTCGCGACGGTGGCGCTGGCCCGGGGCGAGGCCGCGACAATTTCGGAAGAAGCGTCGGAGAAATTGTCCAAGAAGGCGTCAAAGATAGCTTCGAAGAAAGCCGCCGAAAGCGGCGGGGACACCGCGGACCGGGGTAGGGCACCGTCGGAGCTTCGACCTGGTTCCGACCGGGCCGATGACCCGAGCCGAACTGACTGCCTACCGGGGAGAGCAGGGCGGTCGGCTTAGCTTGCCGGTTCGTTTCGGGGCTAACGCCCAGACGTTAGGTTTGGTGGCGTGCTGAGCGCCGTCGCGATCATTCCGTCTGCGCCGGTGCTTGTTCCCGAACTCGCCGGAGCTGCCGCCGCCGAGGTGGCCGACCTGGCAGCGGCGGTGCTGGCAGCGGCCGCCCTATTGCCAATGCGCTGGGTTGTCATCGGAACGGGTGAGGCCGACCACGTACTGAGTCCCGACGGCCCGAACTCCAT
>Ga0070763_10000522_pt1 | contig 10772 bp, 8 predicted proteins | sample HubBroMetageWRM3_FD_67279 | JGI IMG/M metagenome (GOLD analysis project Ga0070763, IMG submission 67279) | Warmed soil microbial communities from the Hubbard Brook experimental Forest, New Hampshire - Hubbard Brook CCASE Soil Metagenome WRM 3 | ecosystem: Environmental > Terrestrial > Soil >... | reverse complement strand
CTCATGGGCGACGAGGTCGATCCCCGCCGGGAGTTCATCCAGGCCAACGCCCTCGACGTCAGGAACCTCGACGTATGAGCCACGACGACGAGCAGACGCCGCCGGTACCTCCCGGCGGCGGCGGCGATGTGCCGCCGCCGCCGGCCGGCGAGCAGCCCATCCCGGTCGATATCGAAGAGGAGATGAAGCGCAGCTATCTCGATTACGCCATGAGCGTGATCATCGGCCGCGCGCTGCCCGACGTGCGCGACGGCTTGAAGCCGGTGCACCGGCGCGTGCTCTACGGCATGTGGGAGAGCGGCAACCGCGCCGACCGGCCCTACAAGAAATCGGCGCGCATCGTCGGCGACGTGATGGGCAAGTACCACCCGCACGGCGACAGCGCGATCTACGACACCGTGGTGCGCATGGCCCAGGACTTCGCCATGCGCTATCCGCTGGTGGACGGCCAGGGCAACTTCGGCTCGATCGACGGCGACAACCCGGCGGCAATGCGCTACACCGAGGTGCGGCTGACCCGGCTCGCCGAGGAGATGATCCGCGAGGACATCGACAAGGAGACCGTCGAGTGGGTGCCGAACTACGACGGCAGCGAACAGGAGCCGCTGGTGCTGCCGGCGCGGGTGCCCAACCTGCTGGTCAACGGCGCGGCCGGCATCGCGGTGGGCATGGCGACCAACATCCCGCCCCACAACCTGGGCGAGGTGATCGACGCCCTCGGTCTTGTGATCGAGAATCCCGACGCCAGCCTGCGCGAGCTGATGGCGGTGCTGCCCGGGCCGGATTTCCCCACCGCCGGCTTCATCCACGGTTCGAGCGGCATCCATTCGGCCTACGCCACCGGCCGCGGCATCATCCAGGTGCGCGCCCGCGCCGAGATCGAGACCCACGCGAAGAGCGAGCGGCAGGCGATCGTGGTCACCGAGATCCCCTACCAGGTCAACAAGGCGCGCCTGATCGAGCGCATGGCCGAGCTGATCCGGGAAAAGAAGATCGAAGGGGTGAGCGACCTGCGCGACGAATCCGACCGCGACGGCATCCGCATCGTGCTCGAGGTCAAGCGCGGCGAGGTGCCCGAGGTCATCTTGAACTCGCTTTACAAGATGACCCAGATGCAGACCACCTTCGGCATCAACATGCTCGCCATCGTCGACAACCAGCCGCGGGTGATGACGCTGGTCGAGATGCTGCGCCACTTCCTCAACCACCGCAAGTCGGTGATCATCCGCCGCACGCGCTTCGACCTGCGCAAGGCGGAGGAGCGGGCGCACATCCTCGAGGGCCTGCTCAAGGCGCTCGACCAGCTCGACGCGGTGATCGCGACCATCCGGGCGAGCCGCACTCCGCCCGAGGCGCGCGAGCGCCTGGTGGCCTCGTTCGCCTTCTCCGAGCCGCAGGCGCAGGCCATCCTCGACATGCGCTTGCAGCGGCTGACCGGGCTCGAGCGCGAGAAGATCGTCGAGGAGCACCGCGAGCTGGTGGCGCTCGTCGAGCGGCTGCGCGCGCTGCTCGGCTCCGACGCGCTGGTGCTCGCCGAGGTGCGGCGTGAGCTCGCCGAGCTCAAGGAGACCTACGGCGAAGGCCGGCGCACCGCGATCATCCCCGAGATGGCCGACATCTCGATCGAGGACATGATCGCCGACGAGGACATGGTGATCACGGTCACCCGCTCGGGATACGTCAAGCGCACCCCGCTCGCGCTCTACCGCGCGCAGGCGCGCGGCGGCAAGGGGCGCACCGGCATGGTGACCAAGGACGACGACTTCGTCGAGCACCTCTACGTCGCCTCGGCGCACAGCTACATCCTGGTGTTCACCGAGAGCGGCCGCGTGCACTGGCTCAAGGTGCACGAGATCCCGGAGACCGAGCCGGCGGCGCGCGGCAAGGCGATCGTCAACCTGCTCAACCTGGAGGCCAACGAGCGGCTGGCCACCACGGTGGCGGTGCGCAGCTTCGGCGCCGACCGCTATCTGGTCTTCGCCACCGAGAAGGGGACGGTGAAGAAGACCGAGCTCGCCGCCTACGCCAACCCGCGCCTGGGCGGGATCATCGGCATCAATCTCGATCCCGGCGACCGCCTGCTGGCGGTGCGCGAGACCGACGGCAGCCGCGACCTGCTGCTCGCCACCGCCCGCGGCTTCGCCATCCGCTTCGCCGAGAGCGACGTGCGCCCGACGGGCCGCGCCACCTACGGCGTCAACGGCATCCGCCTGCGCGCCGGGGACCGCGTGGTGGGCATGGCGGTGCTCGAGCCGGAGGGCGAGGTGCTGACCGTCACCTCGCGGGGCTTCGGCAAGCGCACCCCGGTCGAGGCCTACCGCAAGCAGACCCGCGGCGGGCTCGGCATCATCAACCTCAAGGTGAGCGGCAAGACCGGCGAGGTGATCTCGGCCAAGCACGTGCTGCCGGGCGAAGGGCTGATCCTGATCACCCAGGGTGGAATGATCATCCGCATCAACGTCTCCGGAGTGCGCAGCGTCGGCCGCTCGAGCCAGGGCGTCAAGCTCATGGACCTCGACCCCGAGGACCGGCTGGTGAGCGTCGCGAAGCTCGCCGAGAGCGGCGGCGAAGGCAACGGCGGCGACGGCGGGAACGGCGACGACGGCGGGAACGGCGACGACGGGGCGAGCGGCGAGCTGGGCGGAGCGGCCGTGGCGCCCGACGACGGCGAAACCGTACATTGATGGGGGCGCCGCTCGCCGGCCGTGTCTTCGAGGTCTGTTAGACTCGCGGAGCGGCTGGACCGTAGAGGAAAAAGGAGAGCTCGACGATGCCCAGGGACTCGCGCGACGTGCTGGCGCGCATCGAGAGGGAGAAGGACGGCTATCTCGAGGAGCTCAAGGATTACCTGCGGATCCCCTCCATCTCGACCGATCCGGCGTACCGCGCCGACGTGCTGCGGGCAAGCGATTTCCTGGTCGAGAAGCTGCGCGCCGCGGGGCTCACGGCCGAGCGCGTCGAGACCAAGGGCCATCCGCTGGTCTATGGCGAGTGGAACGGCGCTCCCGGCAAGCCGACGGTGCTGTTCTACGGGCATTACGACGTGCAGCCGGCCGATCCGGTCGAGCTCTGGCGCCATCCCCCTTTCGAGCCGACCGTCGAGGGTGACCGTCTCTATGCGCGCGGCGCGACCGACGACAAGGGGCAGTCCTTCGCGCACGTCAAGGCGGTGGCGGCGATGCTCGCCGAACGCGGCACGCTGCCGGTCAACGTCAAGTTCCTGGTCGAAGGCGAGGAGGAATCGGGCGGCGCCGCGATCGATCGCTACGTGCGCGAGGACGGCGGCCGCCGCCTGGCGTGCGATTGCGTCTGGATCTCGGACAGCTCGCTGTTCGCTCCCGGCCGGCCCGCCCTGGTCTACGGGCTGCGCGGGATCGCCTACATGGAGATCAAGGTCACCGGACCCGGCCGCGACCTGCATTCCGGCACCTTCGGGGGCACGGTCGCCAACCCGCTCAACGCCCTCGCCGAGATCCTCTCCCAGCTGCGCGACCCGCGCTCGGGGCGGATCGCGATCCCCGGCTTCTACGACGACGTGCGGCCGCTCGCCGACTGGGAGCGCGCCGAGTTCGCGCGGCTGCCCTTCGACGAGGCGGCCTTCAAGGCCGACCTCGGGGTCACCGAGCTGCCCGGCGAGGAGGGCTACTCGCCGCGCGAGCGGGCGTGGGCGCGCCCGACCCTGGACGTCAACGGCATCTTCGGCGGCTACATGGGGCAGGGGGCCAAGACGGTGCTGCCGTCGTGGGGCGGGGCCAAGGTCTCGATGCGCCTCGTCCCCGACCAGGACCCGGCGAAGATCGCGCGGCTGTTCACCGAGCACGTCCATCGCATCAAGCCCGCGGGGGTGACCGTTGAGGTCACCACCATCCACGGCGCCGAGCCGACGGTGGTAACGGTCGAGGGGCCGGTCGTCGAGGCGGCGAGCGCGGCGATGGCGGAGACCTGGGGCGCGCAGCCGGTGCGCATCCGCGAGGGAGGATCGATTCCGATCGTCTCGACCTTCGCGGCCGTGTTGCACAAGCCGGTGCTGCTGCTCGGCTTCGGCCTCAACGACGACGCGCTGCATTCTCCCAATGAGAAGTTCAATGTCTCGCATTTCTACAACGGGATCCGTTCGGTGGTGCGGTTCCTGGATGGGCTGGGTGATGTGAAGCCATGACGACGAAGGGCCATGTGGAACGAGAGATCAAGTTTCGCTCGGAGGACCTCGCCAAGCTGCGCGAGCGGCTGGGCGAGCTCGAAGCGGAGCGGGTCGGTCCTGCCGCGTTCGAGGACAACTGGATTCTGGACCGCGGCGGCGAGCTGCTCGAGAGCGGCAGGATCCTGCGGCTGCGCAACGACGGGGTGCACGCGCATCTGACGCTCAAGGGCCCGATGCGCATGGAGGGCAAGCTCAAGATCCGCGAGGAGCACGAGATCGGGATCGCGAGTGCGGACGAGGCGCGCACCCTGTTCGAGCGGCTGGGCTACGAAGTCGTGCGCCGCTATCAAAAGGTACGCGAGGAGTGGCAGCTGGGCGGGGTCACCATCGCCCTCGACCACACGCCGATCGGCGACTTCGCGGAGTTCGAAGGCGACGGCGCCGAGACGGTGGCGAAGCGCTGCGGCTTCGATCCCGCCAAGGGGGAGGCGCGTTCGTACCTGCGGCTCTACGAGGACTACCTCAAGGAACATCCCGAAGCGCCGCCCGAGATGGTCTTCCGCGACGGCCGCGACAGCCGGGCGTGAGATCCGCTGGAGGCGGCCCGGTGCGGGCCCTGGTGCTCGCCGCCGGGCTCGGGCTCCGCCTCCGCCCGCTCACTGCGGATTGCCCCAAGCCGCTGCTGCCGGTCGCCGGCGCTTCGCTCCTCGCGACCACGCTCGATTGCCTGGTCGAGGCCGGCTGCGAGGCCGCGGCGATCAACCTCCACCACCTGGGCGGCCGCATCCGCGACGCCTTCGGCGCGCGTTTCCGCGCCATGCCGCTCACCTGGTCGGCGGAGACCGAGCTGCTCGGCACGCTGGGCGCGCTCGCGCCGCTGCGCGGCTTCTTCGCCGCCGCCGGGACCGTCCTGCTGCTGAACGGCGACAGCCTCTGCCGCTGGCCGCTCGCCTCGCTGCTCGCCCGCCATCGCGCCGCCGCGGCGCGCGGCGCGCGGGCCACCCTGCTGCTCGCCGCGCGCGCCGACCCCGCGGCGTTCGGCGGCGGCGTGGGCGTCGGCCAGCGCGGCGAGGTGCGCACGCTCTTTGCGGGCGACGCCGTCCGCGGCCCGGTCGCGCGGCGGCTGGTCTTCGCCGGCGCCCACGCACTCGCGCCGGAGCTGCTCGCGCGCATCCCGGCCGGGGCTTCGGACAGCGTGCGCGATCTCTACCGGCCGCTGCTCGACCAGGGAGAGCGGCTCGCCTCCCTCGTCACGCGGCGCCGCTGGCACGACCTCGGGACCCCGCGCCGCTATCTCGACGCGGTGGGCGAGACGCTCGCCGTCCGGCGCTCCTCGTTCATCTCGGCCGGCGCCCGGGTGGCGCCCGGGGCGCGGCTGCGCCGGGTCGACGTCGAGGCGGGCGCGGCGATCGAGGAGGGCGCCCGGGTCGAGGACGCGCTGCTCCTGCCCGGCGCGCGGATCGGCCCGGGAGCGGTGGTGCGGGACGCGATCGTAGGCTTTGGCGCCGCGGTCGCGGCGGGGGAGCGGCTGGAGGGAGCGCTTGCCGCGGCGGGGGACGTGCGCATCCCGCTCTGAGCCCGCGCCCGGCGACGGCCGCCGTGCGCATTCCCTCTCAGGTCCCCGTGCACCCGGCGGCCGCTCGCGATCGGGGCGGCGAAAGATTCAGGTTGAACGCGGGCGACGCCTCTGCGAAGATGCTGGGCACGGGTCCCCACTCTTGCGCGCAACCCCCCAAGCCTCTTCCACTGATCCGCGGTCTTTCCGCCTGCTGGCCTTCGACTGGGACGGCACGCTGATGGATTCGGTGGCGGCCATCGTGGCCTGTGCCCAGGCCACCCTGCGCGACCTCGGCCTCGAGCCCGGCGGTGCGCCGGGGGCGCTGCCCGAGGCCAGGATCCGCGCCACCATCGGGCTCGGGCTGCGCGAGACGGTCGAAGCGCTGCGCCCCGGCTGCGACGAGGAGCTGTTCGCGAGCATCGTCGAGCGCTTCCGCCACCACTGGTTCGTCACCTACCGCGACCTGCCCCTGCTGTTCGAGGGAGTGGCGGAAATGCTGGCCGACCTCGAGGACCGCGGCTACCTGCTCGCCGTCGCCACCGGCAAGAGCCGCCGGGGTCTCGACCATGCCCTCGAAAAGACCGGGGTGGTCGGCCGTTTCCACGCCACGCGCACCGCCGACGAGGCGTTCTCGAAGCCGCACCCGCAGATGCTGCTCGACGTCTGTGCGGCGGTCGGGGTCGAGCCGCGCGAAGCGTTGATGATCGGCGACACCACCTACGATCTCGAAATGGCGCGCAACGCGGGGGCCGCCGGGCTCGGCGTCCTCTCCGGCTCGCACAGCTGGGAGGATCTCGCCGCCTGCTCACCGGTTGCCTGCCTGGCGAGCGTCGTGGAGCTGCCCGCCTGGCTGCCGGAAGCGGCGACCGGCGGCGGCGCCGCTTCCTGGGCGCCGGCCGGAGCCGCTAGCGGGCGCCGCCCTTCCACTGCGCGACCTGCGCCTCGAGAGCGGAGACCTGATCGGCCGGCGGAGGCTGCGCGCCGGCCTTTGCCGCGGCGAGCGCTTTCTCGCCATAGGCCACCGCCGACTTGAGGTCGTTGCGCTTGGCGAGCAGCATCGCCTTGGCGCGCTGGTTGGCGAAGGTGGGCTCGATGTCGATCGAGGCGTCGAGCCAGCGGGCGGCGTCGTCGAGGCAGCTGCCGGACTGCAGGCAATAGCTCGCGGCCTGGAATGGGGTCTGCCAGCGCAGCACCGAGCGCGCCTTGGCGGCCACCAGGCGCGGCGTATCGACCTCGATGTGGATCGGCAGGCGGAGCTTCTCCCAGCGCAGCGCCAGGGTCGCCGAGGTGTCGGTCAGGTCGGAGAACTCGAATTCCATCCATTCCTGGAAGTCGGCGGCGCGGGGCTTTGCCTCCAGGCGCAGGGCGTCGTGCGCCGGGTTGTAGCTGAACGCCCCCCACTGGTCCGCGTCCTTGCTCAGGATGACCGTCCAGGAGCCGGCGGTGGGCAGGGTCTGCAGGCCGTAGGTGCCGGCCGGCAGCTCCTTGCCGTCGAGCTTGACCGGCGTGCTGAAGCTGATGGTGGTGTTCTCGTTGGCGCCCGTCCGCCACACCTCGCCGTAAGGCACGAGCTTGCCCCAGATGACCCGCCCCTTGACGCCGGGCCGGCTGTAGTGGAGCGTGATCTCGGTCACCCCGACCGTTTGCGAGACGCTGGCGTTGGGGCTTGGGCGCGGGGTTGGGATGGCCGGTGGCTGGGCGGCGGCCGGGCGGGCGGAAACTGCGGCGAGCACGAGCTGCGCGGCCAGGGCGGCGGCGCCGAGCGGAGCTTTGATCATCTCGGTTCCTCCTTGGGCGAAAGGGTGGTCAAAGGGTGGTCAAAGGGTGGTCAGCGCCCGGCCATGGCTTGCCGCAGCGCCTCGGCGCGCTCGCGCGAGGCCTCGGCCGCGCGCCGCGTCCGGCTGCTCTCCTCGCCGCCGGCGGCCGCCGGAGCGCACCAGCCGCCCAGGTGGCGCAGGGTGAGGTCGGCGAGCATGCGGATGTGGTCGCGGCGGTCGTTGAGCGCGGGGACGTAGCGATAGCGCTCGCCGCCGGCGTGCAGGAAGACCTCGCGGTTCTGGCCGTCCATCTCCTCGAGCGTCTCGAGGCAGTCGGCCGAAAACCCCGGGCAGATCACGTCGAGGCTGCGCAACCCGCCCCGCGCGAGCGCGCGGATGGTGTCCTCGGAGTAGGGCTTGAGCCACTCCTCGCGGCCGAACAGCGACTGGAACGAGATCTCCCAGCGCTCCTCCGGCAGGCCGAGGCTCTCGGCCACCAGGCGCGCGGTCTTGTGGCAATGGCAGAAGTAGGGATCGCCGGCGAGGAAGGCGCGCTGCGGGATGCCGTGGAAGGAGAACAGCAGCTTCTCGGCCGTGCCCTCGCGCCCCCACAGCTCGCGCACGCTTGCGGCCAGCGCCGCGACATAGGCCGGGTCGTCGTGGAACGAATGCACGGTGCGCAGCTCCGGCACCCACCGCCAAGTGGAGAGCTCGGCCGCGACGGCGTCGAAGGTCGAGCCGGTGGTGACCGCCGCATACTGCGGGTAGAGCGGCAGCACCAGGATGCGGCGGCAGCCCGCGGCCGCGAGCTCGCGCAGCGCCTGGCGGATCGAGGGGTTGCCGTAGCGCATGCCGGCGGCGACCCGGATCGCCGGCCCGCCGGCGCCGGGCGAGCGGCCGGCGAGCTCGGCCGCGAGCGCCGCGGCCTGGCGGCGGGTGTTGACCAGCAGGGGAGAGCCTTCCGGCGTCCAGACCTTCCGGTAGAGGGCCGCCGACTGGCGCGGCCGCCGGGTGAGCACGAGCAGGTGCAGCACCAGCCACCAGACCACGCGCGAGCGCTCGACCACCCGCGGATCGAGCAGGAACTCGCGCAGGTAGCGCCGCACCGCCGCGGGCTCGGGAGCGTCGGGCGTGCCGAGGTTCGCCACCAGCACGCCGACCGCGGGGACCTCGCCATGCGTGAAATCGGGCTGGCCGAAGAACTTCATCGTCATCTCGGGGGCAGTTTAGTGCACTGCGTCGCCTCTGGCCCACCAGGGCGCCGGCCGGGCCGGCGGCGCTCAGGCGGTGCCGGCGCGGGCGGCCAGCAGGCCGAAGACCTCGTCGACCTGCTCCCAGCCGATCCGCAGGAGAAAGGTGTTGTTGCGCCCGTAGGACTTGCTGCCGAGGATGAAGAAGCCGGGCTCGGGGTTGACCAGCGTCTCGGCGCCGTGGGAGGTCTGCGCCAGGCAGTCGCCGCCCGCCCCGAGCAGGGCGGCCGAGAGCTTCATCGGTCCGCAGGTGGCATAGCACTCGTGGACCTGGAGCTGGCGGTAGAGGCCGTGATCGCCGACCGAACCGGTGAGCGCCACCACGCGATCCACGCTCACCTCCTCGACGCCGGCGGCGGGATCGGCGGCCGCACCCGCGGCGGGATCGGCGGTGAGGCCCGCCGCGCCCCCCTCGGCCGCCGCCGGGGCCGCCGGGGAACAGCGCAGCAGGACGCGGAAGCGCCCATTCGGCCGGGCGACCTCCTCGACCACCGTGCCGAGGCGCGCCTCGACCGCCGGATGCGAGCCGCGCGCGAGGGCGGCCGCTTCGGCCGCGAGCGCGGCGCGCGCGGGCAGCGGGTCCGCCACGGGGCTGCCCCAGTCCGGCGCCGGCTTGCGCAGCACCCAGACGAGGCGGGTGCCCGGCGCCTCCCAGGCGAGCGACGCCAGCTCCCGCGCCACCGTTTGCGCCGAGTGGCCGGAGCCCGCCAGCAGCACGGTGCGGCCGGCCCAGTCGGCGGGATCGGCGGCGATGTCCGGGATGTCGCGGCGGATCTCGCCGGCGAGCGCGCGCTCGCCGGGGGCGGGGATGCCGCCGTCGCCCAGGCTGTTGGGCAGACCCCAGGAGCCGGTGGTGTCGAGCACCATGTCCGCCGCCGCCGTCCATTCGCGGCCGGCATCGTCGGCGAGCAGCAGCCGGAACGAGCGCGCGGCGCGCGCCGGGCTCGAGATCTCCTCGTGCTTGAGCAGTCCTCGGCGGCCGACCGACAGCACGGTGGTGCCCAGGCGCAGGTGGGGAGCGATCGCGGGCAGGGCCGCGATCGGTTCGAGCAGGAGATCGGCGAGCTGGTGGCCGGTGGGCGGCTCGGCGGGATCGAGGTCGAGGCCGGCGAGCGCGGGCAGCTCCCGGCGCATGCGCGGCGAGACGTTCATCGCCCACGGGGTGAAGAGCCTCACGTGACCCCAGGCCCGCACGTTGCCGGCCACCCGCGGCGCCCGCTCGTAGACGGTGAACGGGCAGCCGGCGGCCGCCGCCGCCAGGGCGGCTTCGAGCCCGGCCGGGCCGGCGCCGAGGATCGCGATGCGGGGCTTCGGAGCGCTCATCTGGACCTCCATTCGACCCGCCTGAAGCCCGACAGATGCTCCCGCGCCGCCGGAACCTGGAGGGGGGCGAAGCGCGGCACGTTCAACCCCGGCTCAGAAGCGGGAGGCCGCCCGCTCGCGCGCGGGGAGGACCTCCAGGCAGGTGGTCCACCAGCCGGTGAGGATGGTCTCCACGAACTCCTCCGGCAGCTCCTCGCGGCGCATCTCGGCGGCGAGCCGCCGGTGGTCGTAGCGCAGGGGCAGCAGGGAGACCCCGAGCCCGCCGGATCGCACCGCCCCGGGGAGCGCCTCGACGAGCGCGTACCACACCTCGGTGCGGCCATCGTTGGCCGGGCGGCCGATCACCCCGACGTTGACCACCTCGCGCCCGGACGGCAGCCGGCGGTGCCAGTGCAGGCCGGTGTGGGTGCAGAGCAGGGCGTCGCAGCCGGACTGGTCGAGGAGCAGCTCGAGGAAGGGGTCGGGCGAGGTGGAGCGGAAGAGGAACTCGTTGACCCGGCGCGGCGAACCGTGCACGAGCAGCAGCTCGCGGCCGCCCACGACCACCCGCCGGCGCTCCGGCAGCGCTCCCATCCACTGCTTGAAGGCCGGCGAGCAATGCTCCGCCGTGTAGCGGTAGGACAGCGCGGCGAACTCGTTGTCGCGCGGGTCGGTGTACCCGCAGTTGCAGTCCTCGCGGCCGGCCGCGAGCGACTGCTCGTAGTTGCCCTGGAGAGTCGCGACGCTGCCCTGCGCGAGCAGCG
>Ga0070763_10000519_pt1 | contig 10789 bp, 9 predicted proteins | sample HubBroMetageWRM3_FD_67279 | JGI IMG/M metagenome (GOLD analysis project Ga0070763, IMG submission 67279) | Warmed soil microbial communities from the Hubbard Brook experimental Forest, New Hampshire - Hubbard Brook CCASE Soil Metagenome WRM 3 | ecosystem: Environmental > Terrestrial > Soil >... | reverse complement strand
CAGGCCGCGGTTGGCGCGGAAGCGCTCGACCCTTTCGCTGGAGGTGAGGGGATGGTCCGGGTGCAGGCGAGGGCGGGGCATCGGTCGATACTATCATAAGTTTCCGGAAGCGAAATGTAAGAGCCCTACCTTCTGCGGCCATTGAGGCACCGTCGAGCCCGCGCCCGCCCCTCACTCCTCTGCCTTGAGGCTCTCCAGCTCTTTCGGCAGCAGTTTCACCGCCGGCAGCTTTGAGCAGGCAGGCATGGTCACTGGACGGGACGGTATCGCGCAGTCGTTGGCTTCGCGTCCTGTAGGTCTATCCCGGTTTCCAGCGTGGTCGAGTAGATTCGCCTGCGGCAGAGCGCGGGACGCTTTGGCCTGCCGGTAGGGTCGGCAAGATCAGAGAAGCCCGCCGGCCCCACGTGGCTGACCCCGCACCGCGGGCAACGCAGGCGCCGCAGCGGGCGCAGCACGCCGCCCAAGTACCGGTGGTACCAACCACGAGCCTCCGCTCACTGCCTCGCTCCGACGGGTGGTCGCCTTCCGTCGGAATGGGTGGTCGCCTTCGCCGGAATCCGCAACATGGCTTCCTCGCGGAAGCCCGTCGGCCCTCTCCCCCCGCTCTGCCAAAAGACGAAGGGAGGTGGTTGCCGGAGGATCTGTGCGTGTATCGCGACGCTACTTCCGAGGCGGTGGAGTCGGCCCTGAGCGCGGACGGTTCGAGCGGCGGTGCGCAAGCGGCAGGGCAGGGTGGCAGATCCGGGGTGCGGCGGGTGCGCCGGTGGCTGCGCAGCGCCGGTGGACCCCTGGCCGGTGCGGTGCAGGCGCTGCTGGCGCCGGCCGCGGGGCCGTGGTGGCGGCGGGCGCAGGTGGGTGGTGGGCGAGGCCGCGGGCTGGCTGACGCGGCCGCGGCACTGGCTGTGGTCGCGGTGAGACTGCTTCCTCGGCGGCGTGAGCGGGCTGTACCGCCACGGACGGCCACGGCGACGACCGCCTTCCCGGCGCCGAGCGCTGAGGAGACGCTCCTATGGCGCCCGATCGCGACGAGCTCGGCGCGCTCGAGCGGCGGCTGGGCCTGGAGCCTCGCCGGCGTCGAGCGGCTGCTCTACCGGCTGCCCGAGACCCTTGCCGCCGTCAAGGGCGGCGCCACCGCCTTCGTGTCGAGGAGCGCTCGGCCTGTCTTGTCGGGAGCACCCGATGAGCAGACCGCGCCGCTCGGCTCTGCTTGGTCGAGTGTTCCCCTGTGCTGGAGCACCCGCCATGCACGAGAGCACCGGCTGCTGTCTGCATCGGAGCACCCTGCGAGCTCCCCGCGTAGTTGCTCCTCGCTTGTCCCTGCTCCAGCTCTCCCTGCTCGAGCAGCCGGCGAGCACCCGGCCAGCCCCCGTCTGCTCTCTCGGCAGCACCCGCCGCTCAGCTCCACCGTGCTTGCTTGCCCGTTGCTCCAGCTTCCTGCTCGAGCCCCCCCTGGCGAGCACCTGAGCAGCCGGTCTGCTTGCTCCCAACCACCCGCGTGAGCAGATCGCGCCGCTCTGCTTCGGTGCTGCTCCAGTCTTGCTCGCCTCCTGCTCCCGCGCTCTGCTCAAGCTGCCGGCCCCCTCTGCCCAGCTGCTGTAGGCACCCACCAGAATCCGTAGGAATTCGACCCTCACGTCGAGGGATTGGCGAAGCAGCATCATCCCGCGCGTAGCGTCGGCTCGATCGCACTTCCTCCAGCGCATCCGGCCGCTTACCGCGGCCCACTGCCCGCATATGCGCCGCATCTCCGGCGACCATGCGGCGCCTCTCCGGCGCACGGCCGGCGCACCGCCCCTGCACATGCGGCGCTCATCCGCCGCACCTGCGGCTCCTGCGCTCCTAGACCGCCGCATCAGCTCCGCTCCTCGCGCCCTCGACCGCCGTATCCCAATCTGGAGTGCCGTCCGAACCTACCTTCGACCGCCAGATCCAAGTTCTCCCCGCCGCCCCCCTCCCGTCTCGGTAGGGTCGAGCGACGGCGCCCAGGATCGCCCGCTCCACGGTCTTCTCGCCGCCGCCGTCGCTCGCCTCCAGAGCCGCGGATTGCCGGCGCCCCCGTCCTCCCGGGCGCCTTCCTTCATGACTCCGCCCCTGCCCATGGTCACCCGCCGCTTCAGCCCCCCGGACTGCGCGTCGGGTCGGGAGCGAGCCGGGTTTTTGGCCGTCCGCGCGCCTGCCGGCGCGCTCCCGTCCAAAAACCGCTCGCTTCGCTCGCGCGGCTCTGCCGGCTCGCTGCGCTCGCGGGCGCGGTCGTGGTGACCGGGATGGCGCGCGATCCAGCGTCCGGCGATCCCGCAGCGCCCTCCCCACGCTGGCAGGGTGGCCGCCGGCGCGTGCCCGTCGTCGAGCGCCGCTCAACCGCCCTGCCCCGCATCCACCCCGATGAGTTCGCCCGCGTCCGAGGCCTCACCGCCAAGCTCCCCCTCTCGGTCGCGGAGCTCGTCCACCGCTCCGTCCGCCGCCGCCGCCTGCCCAGGACCATCCCCGCTCTCAACCGCGAGGCCTGGGCCAAGCTCGGGCCGCTCGCCGCCAACCTCAACCAGTACGTCAAAGCCATCCACCAGGGCCAGGCCGCCGGCGTGCCCAGCCCCGCAGCGCCTGTGGCCACAGATCCTGTCGTATCCCGACGACGGCGTGCAGCCCTCCGCCGCGGCGCCCGGCCTCGCTCGCGACCGCACCGCCCGACTCGGCAGCACCTGTGGCCACACATCCTGTCGTCCCCAGCCCTGGCGTACTGCCCTCCGCCGCCACTCCCGGCGCCCTCCGCCGCCCGACCCTCTCGCTACCGCACCATCTCCGCCGCGTCACCTCCCGGCCCGCGCCGGGCGCGGTCCGGCCGCACCCTCTTTGTAACGGCACCATGGCCGCGTGCTTGCGCACGCGGTGGGGCCGGATCCGCTCCGCGAATCCGGGACACGTCACGCCGCTAAAGCGGAACCCGGAGTAGCAGAATCAATCACTTGCAATCATTGACTTTTCAATGGTCCTTCTAAGTCGAACTGGCGCAACGCTTTACGATCATTGTTCACAATGACGCCAGAGTCTTGCGTGCTGCCGCGCCTCGCTTGATTGTTAAGGGGTCGCGCTGATCTCACAACATCGTACAGCGGAGTAGAATCGATCACTCCGTGGTCGGCGCCATCGGTGACGATCAAAAATGGGTGTATTATTCGAGCGTCTTGCACCCGAGCACTCCAGCGCTTCACCTCGCAGCGAGGAGCCCACGTAGGATTTTCGCTCGGCTGCGAAACGTGGCGCCGCTCGCATCGCCACAGAGCGGGCCGGGACGCCATCCGATGGAGGTCCAACCCTACTGCTTCGCATCCTTCGGCTCATCGCGCCGGACGTCTCCGGCATTGCCTGTCCACCCGCGCTGCTCTGTTGGAGGATTCCATGCCCACGCTCTTCACCACCTGCGAAGCCGCCCGCTATTGCCACCTCTCGCCACGCACCTTGGAGAAATACCGGGTTGTTGGAGGCGGGCCGTCCTACGTCCGCCTCAGCCACCGGGCGATTCGCTACCGGCAAGAGGACCTCGACCGCTGGATTGACGAGAACCGACGACGAACCACCTCTGACGTGGCCGCCCCGAGCCTCACCGCTGGCCAGCGCTGAAGAGACGCCCGTGACGACCGATCGCGACACGCTCGCCGAGATCGAGCGACTCCTCGCCGCGCGCCAGGCGAAACGGGAAGGCCGCGAGCTGCGCTTCCTCTGCCCGGCGCACGAGGACGAGCACCCCTCGGCCCGCTGGAACCCGGAAAAGCGCGCCTGGTTCTGCGACGCCTGCAAGGCCGGCGGCGACTGGCGCGACCTCGCCGGCCGCCTCGGCCTGGCGCTCGCCCGCGCTGGCGATCCGCTGGCCGAGGTCGAGGCGGTCTACGACTACCGCGACGCCGACGGCCGCCTGCGCTTCCAGGTCGTCCGCAAGCGGGGCAAGCGCTTCGCCTGCCGCGCACCGCTCGCCGGCGGCGGCTGGGCGTGGAGCCTCGCCGGCGTCGAGCGGCTGCTCTACCGGCTGCCCGAGACTCTCGCCGCCGTCAAGAGCGGCGCCACCGTCTTCGTGGTCGAAGGAGAGAAGGATGCCGACCACCTGGCCGCCCTCGGCCTCGGCGCCACCACCAACCCCGGCGGCGCCGGCAAGTGGCGAGCGTCCTACGCCGCCACGCTGCGCGGCGCTCGCGTGGTGCTCCTGCCCGACAACGACGACGCCGGCCGCAGCCATGCCTGCACCGCCGCCGCGGGCCTCGCCGGCACCGCGGCCGAGGTGCGGCTGCTCGAGCTCCCCGACCTGCCGCCCAAGGGCGACGTCTCCGACTGGATCGCCGCGCGGCAGAGCGCCGGGCGCACGGCCGCTGATCTCCGGCACGAGCTCGAAGGCCTCGCCCGCGCGGCGCCTCTGGCCGCTCCCGGGACTCTCGCGCCGCCACGCCGCCCGTCGCGTGTGCGGTGGCTCGCCGAGATCCAGCCCGAGCCGGTCGACTTTCTCTGGCGGCCCTACATCGCGTTGCGCAAGCTCACGCTGCTCGAAGGCGATCCCGGGCAGGGCAAGAGCTGGATCGCCGCCGCCCTCGCCGCGAGCGGCTCCCGAGGCGAAGGCCTCCCGGAGGTCCCGCCCTTCCCGCCCTTCCGCACGCTCTTCTTCACCGCCGAGGACGGCCTCGCCGACACCCTGCGTCCCCGTCTCGACGCCCTGGGCGCCGACTGCTCCCGTGTCTGCGCTCACGATCAACCCTTGAGCCTCGCCAGAGACGACGACCTCGCCGAGCTCGAGGAAGCCCTCGCCCGCTATGCCCCCCAGCTCGTCGTCGTCGACCCCCTGGTCGCCTACCTCGGCCCCAAGCTCGACGCCTACCGAGCCAACGAGGTGCGTTCGATCCTCGCTCCTCTCGCGCGTTTGGCCGAGGCCTACGCCTGCGCCATCCTCGCCATCCGCCACGTCAACAAAGCCAAGGGCGCCCGCAGCATCTACGCCGGACAGGGAAGCATCGACTTTGCCGGCGCCGCGCGCTCGGTCCTGCTCGCCGGCTCGAGCAGCGACGATGCCGAAGATCGCGCCCTGGTCCACATCAAGTGCAACATCGGCCGGCTCGGCGGCGCCCTCGCCTACACGATCGACGATCAAGGCTTTCGATGGGCGGGTCCGAGCCACCTGCGCGCGAGCGACCTCCTCGCCCCCGAGGTCGCCGCCGAGGACTCCTCGGCCCTGAGCGAGGCGCGCGCCTTCGTCCGCAACCTGCTCGCGAGCGGCCCCGTTCCGGTGGCCAAGGTCTGGGCCGCTGCCCGCCAGGCCGGGATTTCCGAGATCACTTTGCGTCGTGCTAAGCAGCGCGAAGGTGTCGTCACCCAGCGCCAAGGGTTCGGGTCGGCAGGTGGTGGGCTCTGGAGCCTCCCGGCCGCGGGAAGCAAGCCGGAAAAGCCACATTGAAGGGTCACCGCTCCCGAAAGACTTCAAGCCCTGCTGCCCCCGGCCGCCACCCGGGCCATCGTCCGCCCTGAGCGGCCAAAGGTGATCATCGATCTTATATATATGGAGATTGATCACCTATGGCTGCATTGAGGCCCCTCCAGATGCTCGCCGCGCCCCGCTTCTGTCCCAGAACGGTGCAGCGGGGCGGCCGACAGCGACAACAGGCGCTCTCCGGACGGCGTGGCACGACATGACGCAAGACATACTCCACTCCGCTCAAAGGTGATCAGCGCCAAACTCCGCAGCCTGCTACCGCTCGCTTCAGCCGCCAGGCGGCGCCTCGGCGGTTGCCCGAAGCGCCGGCAAGTGGCATTTCTTGAACTTCTTGCCGCTACCACAGAAGCACGGATCGTTCCTACCGGGCGATGGGCCTCCTGGCCTTGGCTTCAGCCGGTTCTCGGCTCGAAGGAACTCCTCCACGGATTCATCGTGCTCCCAGGGGTAGTCAAGCAGCACGCAGGTCTCGAACGGACGGTCCAGGCGATCGATGGCGACGCCGAAAGCTATGCTCTTGGCCGCTTTCGTTCGGTACTTCTCGATTGCAGCGCGCTCGTACACCTTCACTTCAAAAGGCTGTGACGGAGGATCCACGGCGGCGACAATCGACAGAACGAGGTTCTCGCCGTGGGTTTGCCCGTGCCGGATGTGACCTGGCGCGATTTCGGCCTGCCGGATCTCGTGGAATTGATGGGCCAGCGTCTCCAGAGCGGCGCGCGGGAGATCGAGGAGAGTGAAGGCGATCCAGGGAGCGGCATTGTCAGGCCTACTGCGCAACTCGGTCAGCACCGAGCGGATCGGCTCCGGCACCTCTAGCGTGGGGCGCTCCGGCGGCACCTCGATGTCACCGCGGCGGTAGGCGTACCAGTCATCGAACTGGTCGGCCCACCCGGAAAGCCAAGCGAAGTCAACCCTCTTGCCGCGCCAGAGCTCGCGGTCCTGCAAGCGCGTTTGAAGATAGGCGCCGAAAAGGTCGAGCTCATCAACTATCAGCTCCGTCGGACCCGTCTGGATTGCGAGCGCGCGTTCGACGAAATGCAGCCAGACATCGGGGCCCTCGCAGAACTCAAGGATAGTGGAGAGATCGTCGAGGTTGATGGCAAAAGGAAACTCGTTATCCACGAACAGCCCGAGATCGCGGACTCTAGTGAGGCCCGTTGCCAACCCGGCGAGGTAGCGAAGGGACACCGTCAGCAGGTAGACCCGCTGGACACGGGCCCGCTCGATCGTGAGCTTCCTGCCTCCCTTCTTCTCGATCAATTCGGGTCTTGCCGTGCCGGCAATGTAGCGCGCGGCCCGCCTCGCCTGATCAAATGCGTCCTCGACGTTCTTGCGCAGGTCGGTGCGTAGGCGGCCGGCGTCCCCGAGCTGCGACTCCAGCCGGAACTGCGAGGCTTTTGCCTCGATCAGCAGCAGGAACGGCCCGTGCGACACGGCGAGATCCAGCTCCGCCGTGCCTCCCGGCCGGTCGGGATCGCTGTAAGTGAGGCCGCTATAGATACTGTGCCGTGGAAACACGCGGGCCAGGCTTTCCGCGATGTGCGCTTCGAGCCAATCTGCCCTGAACCGTTGGTACTCCTCATAGAAGCTGGAGTCCTCGCGCGCGGTCGCCTCGTAGATCTCCCATAGGACGTCGAGAGCGTGCGGCAGGAAGTTCAGGACTACCCGGTCGCCCGACAGCGCGAACAGGGGACGGTTTCGCACCGACACGGGATCGGTAATGGAGTCTCGGCCCTCCTTGGTCAGGGCCAAGAGAGTGAGCAGCGTTCGCCACTCTGCTTCCGAGAGCGGCGGATCCAGATCCAGGTCGGCGCGGCCGAGCGGCAAGTGCTCGGCCGCGAGGAGGCCGAAACCGTGGAGGTAGTAGAAGCGGAAGGCCTCGGCGCGTGTGCGCAGGCTGCCGAGCAGCCGCCGCTGATCATCCGACCGGTCTTGGCGGCGAGTCTTCCTCGCCGCCTCCCAATGCGCGATTTTTTCGCTGACGTGTTGCTGCACTTCCACGATCAAGGTGTCGTACCGTGGCCGCCGTGCGCGGTGTAGGGCCCAGAGCACCTCTTGCGCCCTGGTCGGCCCGAGCCCCAGCCGCGCAGCAAACCAAGCTTCGAAGCGCCCCTGCACGCAGCGGATCCGCTCGGACGTCTGCTCGGGAGAGCTGTCACCCCGGACGGTTTCCGCGCGCAGCCGCACCTTCCTGAGGAGCGCCGCCACAGCGTCTGCGGCGCCGGTCTCATGACGGAGCCATCGGGCATCGAATAGCGTCCTCGCAGCTGCGATGACCTCGGTGATGTCGCCGGGCTCGATCGCGTCGTCCTGCGGCCCCGCGAAGAAAGGATAGAGCTGGAACGCGAGGTACTCCGACAACGCGGGTATATGGCCGTGGGACGCCTCGCTCATCGGCCCATCCACGGAAATTGTCAGATCCGCAAGGCAAGCCACGAATAGCTTTTCAGCGTCAACCGCTGTGGCCCGCTCAGCAATTGCCCGCTCGGCTTCGGTGGCAACCGTGGCGTCCAGCCGCGGTGGACGTGGCGGCTTGCCCGCTTTCGAATCAACGGGCGCTACACTGACTCCCGAAGAGCTGGCGCGACGGCACGACTCGTGCCCCTTTGGTTCGCTCCTGCCCTTGCTTGGCTCTTCTTCCGCCGAGGACCCTTCGCGCATCTGACCTTCACCTGTTGATCTTGAACTCGGTTGCATCCAATCTTCTGGCAAAGAGCACCTCGGCACCTCGCCAGAACACTTATTCTCGCATCCCGCGTCAGGCACCGAACCATTCTTCGTCGCGGCTCGCTCAGCTCGGTACGAGAAGGGCGCCCAGGTCGGCGCTTCACTCGATTGGCGATCCCGGTCCGGCCGATGAGTCGCGCTGTGGGACGACGAGGCCAGCGCTCGCGGATTGCCATCCTGAAGGCGAAGCGCACGCGAGGGCGACCCGGATCGTTCCTGGATGTGGGCGAGGGAGTGGCTGCTTTTCCTCTCGCAGTCTTGTTTCGAGGTGCCGGGCTCTTCTGCCGCCTGCTTCCCTCTTGCTTCCCCGGTGCCGGATCGCTTCGACGTTGGATCTCGTAAGTTATTGATTCTAATGGAGCCGACGATCGGGATTGAACCGATGACCTGCTGATTACGAAAGAGCAGACATACCTACCCGCAACCACGCCGATCTACGCTAAGTCGCTGCTATTGCTTTTTTTGAACCCTATAGCCTAATATCTACTTGTCTGGTTTTCGCCCGAAGTGACTTACGCAGGACTTACGCGGAAGGGGAGCTGATGAAGGCCCGGTTGACGCTCCGGCTGGTGAACTCCATCACCGGAAACCCTGACAGAGACACACTGGTCTGGGACCGCGAACTGCTCGGTTTCGGCCTCCGGGTGTCGCGAGGCGGTGTGAAGTCTTACGTGGTCCAGTACCGGGCGCCCGATGGCCGCGACCGGCGCATGACCCTCGGCAAGCATGGGGTCGCTCTCACCCTCGAGCAGGCGCGCAAGCTCGCCGCCAAGCGCCTGCTGGAGGCGAGGAACGACCACGACCCCACCGAGGAGCGCCGGGTCCTAGCCGCGGCGCCGACCGTCGAGGACCTGGTGAGGCGCTTCCTCGACGAGCACGTCGCGAAGCGCTCGCCCAGCATGCAGCGCAACTGCCGGGCGCTCTGCCGCCTCTACCTGCTGCCGGCGCTCGCCACCCGCAAGGTGGCCGACGTCCGCTGGGAGGATCTCGAGAAGATCCACCTCGGCCTGCACGACCGCCCCTACCAGGCCAACCGGTTCCTTGCCACCTGCTCGAAGGCCTGGGCGCTCGCCGCGCGCTGGGGCTGGTGGCCGCGCGAGATGCCGAACCCCGCCCAGGGCCACGACCGCCACCACGAGGAGCGGCGCGGCCAGGCGCTCGACATGGCCGGGCTCGCCCGGCTCGGCGAGGCCCTGCGCCAGGAGCGGCCGGGGTCGATCCCGGCGGCGGCGCTGACCTTCATCCTGCTCACCGGCTGCCGGCCGGGCGAGGCGCTCGCCGTCCGCTGGGCGGCGCTCGACCTCGACGCTCGCCTCTGGCATCTGCCGGCATCCAAGGCGGGGCCGCGCACGGTGTACCTGGGCCGGCCGGCGATCGATCTCCTCGGCGGCCTGCCGCGCTGTGGCGAGCTGGTCTTCCCGGGCCGGGGCCCCGGTCCCATGTCGGACCTCAAGCGGCTGTGGGAGCGCCTTTCGGCGCGCGCCCAGCTGCCGGCGCGGATGCGCCTCTACGACGCGACGCGCCACACCTTCAACAGCACGGCCGCCTACTTCGGCGTGCCGCGCGAGATCCGGATGCGGCTGATGGGTCACTCCCTCGGCCGCGACGTGCATGACATCTACACCCACTTGCAGCCCGAGCGGCTCCTGGCGGCCGCCGACCTGATCGCCGGCGGCCTGGCCGCGGCGCTGCGCGGCGAGCGGCAGGAGCGCCACCTGTTGCACTTCGAGCCGCGGGTTCGGCTGTAGCCCGGTCGCCGGAGGCGGCAGAAAGGAGGACCACGACAGGCCAACAGCGGGGGAGGGAAGTCCCCTCCACCCTTGACCAGCGAAGCCGGAGAGGAGCGCTCCTCTCCACACCGAACAAGCGGCCCCGGTGAGAGTGCGACCTCCCGCCGGGACCTGACTCCGCAAAGGAACGAACCCTATGCGAAGCTCCAAGCAGTCTACAGCCACCCCAGCCCTCGACCTCAGCGTCTACTCGGAGGTGACCCGGCGTGCCCTCTACGACGCCGTCGTCGCCGTCCACTTCTCGCCGCCGGCCGATCGCGAGGCGGCGCCCGAGGAGTGGTTCCCGCCCTACACGCCCGACCAGGCCGGCCTTGTCGTTCACTTTTGCCATCGACGCTGGTTCGCGGCGTGGACCCTGCTCGAGGAGGCCGACTCCGACCTGCCGCCCGACCGCAAGGTCGAGATGATCCGCATCACCTCGCCGGGAGGCGGCCCGTTCGGGCTGGATTTCCATGAGGTGTGACCGCGAGCTGGCCCATCACGTCGGCGCCGCTCTTCGGCACCTCCGCGAGCAGCAGGAGCTCGCGCAGTACGTGCTCGCCGACCTGGCCGGCATCACCAAGGCCATGCTCTCGGCCTACGAGACGGGACGCCAGTGCCCGAGCCTGCTCACCCTGTTCAAGCTCCTCGCCGCGCTCAGCCTTTCCTGGCAGGAGTTCGGCCGCGTGCTCCAGGCCCACGCGGACGCCGCTTGAGCCTCGCCTGTCAGGGGGAGGGGAGAGGCGATTTCCGCCAATCCCCTCCCCCTGTCCTTCAGTCCTTCATCGTCGAAACTCACCGTTTCGCGCGGCCGGCATCTCCCGCG
>Ga0070763_10000512_pt1 | contig 10823 bp, 8 predicted proteins | sample HubBroMetageWRM3_FD_67279 | JGI IMG/M metagenome (GOLD analysis project Ga0070763, IMG submission 67279) | Warmed soil microbial communities from the Hubbard Brook experimental Forest, New Hampshire - Hubbard Brook CCASE Soil Metagenome WRM 3 | ecosystem: Environmental > Terrestrial > Soil >... | reverse complement strand
CAGGCGCTGCGGATGATGCGGGCGGTATCGGCGGTTCCGGTGATCGTCGCGACCGCCTGCGACGAGGAGTCGGAGATCGTCCGGCTGCTCAACGCCGGCGCCGACGACTACCTGGTCAAGCCGTTCTCCTGCGAGCACCTGGCGGCCCGGATCGCCGCGGTGCTGCGCCGTAACGGGGCCGCCGATGGCGGCGACGGCAGCCATCAGGTGCTGACGGTCGGCGGCCTCCGGGTGGATCTGGCCGCCCGGGAGGCGAGCCTCGACGGCAGGCCGCTGCAGCTGAGCCGGCGCGAGTTCGACCTGCTCGGGTACCTCGCCGCGCGCCCGGACCAGGTGGTGGCCCGGCGTGAGCTGCTCTCCGACGTGTGGCACCAGTCTTACGGGGACGACCAGACCATCGACGTGCACGTGTCCTGGCTGCGCCGCAAGCTCGGCGAGAGCGCGGCGGCGCCGCGCTACCTGCACACCGTCCGCGGGGTCGGCGTGAAGCTGGCCAGCCCCCGGTGAGGCGCACGCTCGCCCTGGTCTGTGCCGCGGTGACCTCGATGGTCGCGCTCGCGTTCCTGATCCCGCTGGCCCTGCTCGTCCGGCAGATCGCGCAGGACAACGCGCTGCGCAGCGCCCAGTTCCAGGCTGCCTCCATCGAGCCGGTGCTCGCGGTCACCACCAGCCGGGCCGGCCTGTCCAGGGCGATCTACTCCGCGCAGGCGGGCGGGGACGGCAGGCTGGCCGTCTACCTGACCGGAACGGCCGGGGGGCGTGGCGTGCTGGCCGCCGGAAGCGGTCAGGCCGACCCGGCCGATCTGGCCCGGGCAGTCGAATCGGCGCGGTCGTTCATGGTGCCACGGCCGGGCGGGTACGTGGTGTTCCAGCCGGTGGCGCTCGGCGGCGGCAGGCTCGCGGTGATCGAGGTGTTCGTTCCCGGCGCGGACCTGACCCGGGGCGTGGCCGTGTCCTGGGCGGTGATGGCCGCGGTCGCGGTGGCGCTCGTCGCGGTCTCGGTGCTGCTCGCCGACCGGCTGGCAGCCCAGGTCACCGGTGCCGCACGGCGCCTCGCCACGGCCTCGGCCGCGCTCGGCGGCGGCGACCTGACCGCGCGCAGCGAGGTGTCCGGGCCGCCGGAGCTGACCGCGGCGGCGGCTGCGTTCAACGCCATGGCCGAGCGGCTCAGCCGGATGATCACAGCGGAGCGGGTTATGGCCGCCGACCTGCCGCACCGGCTGCGCACCCCGCTGACCGCGCTGCGGATGAACGCGGCTGCGCTCGGGCCCGGCCGGGCCGAGGACGAGACCAGGCTGGCCGTCACCCAGATGGAGCAGGAGGTCGACAAGATCATCCGTGCGGCCCGGCGCCCGGCGCTGGGCGAGCCGTCGAGCTGCGACGCGGCCGAGGTGCTGGCCGAGCGGATGGACTTCTGGTCCGCGCTGGCCGACGACCAGCTCAGGGCGTGGCGCCTGGTCGGCGCCGACCAGCCGGTGCCGGTGCCGGTGGCGAGACAGGACCTGATCGCGGCCGCCGACGCCCTGCTCGGCAACGTCTTCCTGCACACTGACGAGGGCACGGAGTTCGCGGTGACGCTGCACGCGGGCGACGACGTCGTGGTGATCTTCTTCGCCGACGCCGGGCCCGGGATCGCCGACCCCGGCGCGGCGCTGCAGCGCGGCCGCAGCGGCCGGGGCTCCACCGGGCTCGGCCTGGACATCGCCCGGCGGGTCGCCGAGTCGACCGGCGGCGAGCTGCGGATCGACCGGTCCGCGCTCGGCGGCGCGCAGGTCCAGATGTGGCTGCGCACCGGCGGGCCGCCAGCCGGGCGCGCGCGCGTCCGGAGGGCCGGCCGCAGGCGGAGGCTTAGCAGGCGTTCAGCCACCCATTAAGGGGGCCTTAACGCTCAGCCACTCCCCGGTCAGGCTGCGTGACGCGCGCCTAGCGTGACTCACGTTCGCAGGCCCGTGGAACCCGCCCACGGCCTTGGGACCCGACCGAGGGGTGACGCCGCCATGGGCAGGCCGCACGGACGCCACGACGGCAACTTCGGCAGCGACGGCAACGACCATCGGCACGTGCGGGCACGTCCGGTCCGCGCGCGGCGCGGCGGCGTGTCGAGATTCCTGCCCGCGATCGCGATGGCGGCGGTCCTGGCCGCTGGGGGCACCGTTGCGGCGCTCGCCGCCAGCAGCTCGGCGGCCCCGTCGCTGACGGTCAGCTACCAGACAACCTCCAGCTGGGACACCGGCTACACCGGCCAGTACACGATCACCAACTACGGCGCTGCCGCCACGGCCGGCTGGACCCTGGGGTTCCGGCTTCCCGGCGGCGCCTCGCTCAGCAGCCTGTGGAACGGCGCCGACAAGGTCAGCGACGGCCAGGTGACGGTGACGAACGCGAGCTGGGACGGCGCGATCGAGCCGGGAGCCACCGCGAACGTCGGCTTCGTGGTCGAGGGCTCCGCGGCGGCCCCGCAGGACTGCACGATCGACGGCGCGCCCTGCCAGCCCGGCGGGGGCAGCACCGGCTCGCCGACGCCGAGCCCGTCGGCCGCGGCCCCCACGCCGACGCCGACGGCCACGCCGAGCAGCAGCCCGTCCCCGCCGCCCTCCTCCCCGGCGCCGTCGCCCTCCCCGAGCCAGCCGGCCGGGACCACCGCTGGCTTCGCCCCGTACGTGGACACCAGCCTGTTCCCGCCGTTCAGCCTGACCAGCGTCGCCGCCAGCACCGGGGTCAAGCAGTTCAACCTGGCGTTCGTGGTGTCCGGCGGCGGCTGCACCCCCGAATGGGGCGGCACCACGGCGATCGGCGACAACCCGGTCGCCGCCGAGATCAGCGCGCTGCGCGCGATGGGCGGGGACGTCCGGGTCTCGTTCGGCGGCGAGGACGGCAGTGAGCTGGCGCAGACCTGCACCAGCGTCTCCCAGCTCGGGGCCGCCTACCAGCAGGTGATCTCCACCTACGGCCTGAACAAGATCGATTTCGACATCGAGGGTGCCGCGATCGACGACACCGCGGCCAGCGCCGCCAGGGATCAGGCCCTGGCCCAGCTCGAGGCGCAGGATCCCGGCCTGCAGGTGTCGTTCACCCTCCCGGTGGAGCCGTCCGGGCTCACCCAGGACGGGATCGACCTGCTGAACGGCGCGGTCTCGGCCGGCGTCAAGATCGCCGCGGTCAACGTGATGGCCATGGACTTCGGCGACGCCAACGCCCCGGATCCGGCCACGATGATGGGCACCTACGCCATCGACGCCGCGACGGCCACCGACGCGCAGATCGCCGGCGTGCTCGGGATCAGCGACGCGGCGGCCTGGGCGAAGGTCGCGGTAACGCCGATGATCGGCCAGAACGACCAGAGCGACGAGGTCTTCACGATTGCCGACGCCCAGCAGCTCGAGGCGTTTGCGGCCGCCAAGCACCTCGCCTGGCTGTCGATGTGGTCAGCCGGCCGGGACACCGAATGCTCCGGCGGCGTGGACACCGCCGCATCGCCGACCTGCAGCGGCATCGTGCAGGCGCCGCAGGATTTCATGGAGACCCTGGGCCAGTACTGAGGGCCAGCAGTCGCCGCGCGACGGCTCAGCCGGGCAGGCCAGCTCGGCCGAGCCAGGCGGGCCGGCTCAGCCGGGCAGGGCGTCCAGCCGCCGCAGGATCACGCCCTCGCGCAGCGCCCAGGGGCATACCTCGAGCTCGGGCAAGTCGAACAGGTCCATCGTTGCGTCGGCAATGATCGCCCCGGCGGCGAGCTGGGGGGCCCGGCCCCTGGACACGCCGGGCAGCTTCATCCGCTCCGCGGCGGACGTCCGCGACAGCCGGTCAGCCAGCGCCGTCACGTCGGCGTGCCGCAGGAACCGCCGCACGTACGGCCCGTCGCTGGACGGGGCGGCCCCGGCGATCCTGGCGAGCTGGCGGAACGTCTTGGACGTGGCAACCGAGTGGTCGGGCCGGCCGTCCCGCATGACCGTGCCTGCGGTCGCGGCGATCTCGGCCCTGACGTGCTTGCGCAGCTGCCGCACCTCGTCGGCCGACGGCGGGTCACCGCCCAGCCAGTCCCTGGTGAGGCGGCCAGCGCCGAGCGGCAGGGACACCGCGACGCTGGGCTCCTCGTCCACGCCCGAGGCGATTTCCAGCGATCCGCCGCCAATGTCCAGCATGAGAAGCCGTCCCGAGGACCAGCCGAACCAGCGCCGGGCGGCCAGGAACGTCAGCCGGGACTCGTCCGGGCCGGGCAGCACCTTGATGTCGACGGCGGTCTCCTGCTGGATCTGGCCGAGCAGCTCGAGGCCATTGGCCGCGTCCCGCACGGCTGAAGTCGCGAACGCCAGAAACTCCTGCACGCCCTTGTCCTCGGCGATCCGCAGCGCCTCATCCACGAAGTCGCGCAGCTGCACCGCGCAGTCCTCGGTAAGGCAATTCTCCGCGTCCAGGTGGTCGCCGAGCCGCAGCTCGGCCTTGTGCGAGAACGCCGGAACGGGCCGCGCGCCCTGGTGTGCGTCAACAACGAGCAGATGGACAGTGTTGGACCCGACGTCCAGGACCCCCAAGCGCATACCACGACGCTACCGCCTCTGCCGCAGCAGAAGGGGACGTTGACGGCCCTGCAGGGCGAGCCGGGCGCCCGCTGTATGTTCGGAAGCACAGGGATCACGGGAGGCCGCATGAGCGAGAGCGCGCGAGGCAGTGTCAGGGTTGAGCAGGGGCCAAAGAGGGTCCGCGTCTACCTGGGCGGCGAGCTGGTCGCCGATACCAGGACGCCGTACCTGGTGTGGGAGTCCCCGTACTACCCCACCTACTACCTGCCCGCGTCCGATATGCGCGCGACGCTGATCCCGGCGGGAGAGACCAAGCACTCGCCGAGCCGCGGTAACGGCGAGGTGCTGCACGTGAAGGTGGCCACGGCGACCGCGGAGCGGGCTGCACTGCGCTACCCGGACTCCCCGCTGGAGCAGCTGCGCGACCTGGTCCGGCTGGACTGGGGCGCGATGAGCGAGTGGCTCGAGGAGGACGAACCCGTATACACCCACCCGCGCGACCCCTACAAGCGGGTGGACATCCTGGCCAGCTCGCGGCACGTGCGGGTCGAGTTGGACGGCATCACCGTCGCCGAGTCGCGCCAGCCGCGGGTCCTGTTCGAAACCGGCCTGCCGCCACGGCACTACATCCCGCTCACCGACGTGCGGATGGACATGCTGCGGCCTTCTGAGACGGTCTCGCACTGCCCGTACAAGGGCAGCGCGAGCTACTGGTCGGTGGACACCGGCGCAGGCGTGCACCAGGACATCGTCTGGATCTACCGGACCCCGCTGCCGGAGAGCCAGAAGGTAGCGGGCCTGGCCTGCTTCTACGACGAGAAGGCGGACGTGTACCTGGACGGCAAGCTGCAGGCCAAGCCCAAGACGCCGTTCAGCTAGAGCCGGAACATCGCGGGGCAGGAACGCGAGACCGGCGATCCGCTGCAAGGTGGTGCTGGCTGCCTGCTGATCTTCGTGCCGGCATCCATGCCGCAGGTCAGCGATAACGAGACACTGTGGCTGTGGACACTGCTACGCCCGCAGGCTGGAGACCACTGTGAGAACCGCCATGTACTGGTGGCGATCCCACCGGAGCAGCACCTGGCGGGGCTTGCTCGCGATCGTTGTAGTGGGCGGGCTGCTCGGCGCTGTCGCGCTGGGTGCGCTGGCCGGCGCTCGCCGGACGGCGTCCGCCTACAGCCGGTACCTCGCCTCGACCAACGCGAGTGACGCGATGGTCAACATCCCGGGACTCGTGCCCGGTATACCGGTGACGCGGCCGATGACGCTGATCTCACAGCTGCCCGGCGTCTCGCAGAGTGCTGTCTACATAGGGATGGACGCCTATCCGGTGTTCGGCGGCAGGGTCGATGACGCGTTCCAGACCAACGACGTCACCGGAACTCTGCGCAGCTCTTCGTTTGGCGCCGACGGGTTCAGCCAGGACAAGATGACGGTCCTGGCTGGCCGGCTGCCGAGCGCCGGGTCAACCAATCAGGTGGTGCTGACTCCCGGCATCGCCGCCAGGTTCGGAGTGGGAGTCGGCGACGCGGTCACCTACCTCTTCAGCAATGGTGGCAACCCATCACCGGGGATCCCCAGGGTTAGGCCGGTCAGGCGGACATTCCGGGTCGCCGCGATCGTCGCTGTCCCTCCCGTGCTGACGGACCAGTCGGATACCGTCAACGCCACCGTCCTGCCGCCCGGAGCGACCCGTCAGCTGATTGCCTACTACCAGTTCGGCTGGGTCGGGGTGCGGTTGGACCGCGGGGCCGACGGCATACCCGAGCTGCAGCATCACCTGGCCAGGTTGGCAGCCACCGTGGAGCAGCAGATTCCGCAGCCCTTCCGGGCGGAACTGGGCGGCGGCCTGACCTTCAATATCAGCAGCTCGACGATCATTCATGATCAGGTGCAGCAGGCGATCAGGCCGCAGGCTCTCGCGCTCGCCATCTTCGGCGGGATAGCCGGCCTGGCCATGCTCGTCCTGGTCGGCCAAGGCCTGGCGCGGTTTATCAGCAGGGCTGGCGGCGACATCTCGGTGATGCGCGGGCTGGGAGCTACCCGCGCCCAGGTAGCGCTCACCGTCGGCCTGCCCGCCTGCAGTGCGGTCATCGGCAGCGTCATCCTGGCGGTGGCGGGGGCTATCGCGCTGTCCCCGCTGGCGCCTGTCGGCCCGATCCGCCAGTTCGACCCGGACCGCGGGCTGCGGGCGGACGCTCTCGTGCTCGGCGGCGGATCTGCCGTGCTGATCATGCTGCTGTTTGCGGCGCTGGCCCTTATCGCCACGCAAGCAGTTCGCCACCCCGGCGACCGCCCGGCGACCAGGGCGTCGAATGTCGCCCGGGCCGCAGCGGCTGCGGGGCTTCCGGCCTCTGCCGTCGTGGGCAGCCGCAATGCGCTTGAGCCCGGATCGGGACGGCAGACGGCTCCGGTACGGGCGTCCCTGATCGGCTCCGTGGCCGCCGTCACAGCTGTCGCGGTCGCCGTGGTATTCGGCGCCAGCCTGAACGGGCTCATCACCCACCCGGCGCAATACGGCTGGAACTGGGGCGTGCTGATCCAGGCTGAAGGCGGCTACGGCAACTGGACTCCCGGAGCCCTGGCCAAGCTGATCGATGGCCAGCCAGAAGTGACTGGCTGGTCTGAGCTCGGCTTCAGCTCCGTTCCGCTGGGCCGCGGCGGCACAATTGTCCCGATCCTCGGCGTGCAGCGGCACAGCGGCGCGGTCGAGCCGCCCACAACCAACGGTCATTCGATCAATGGCAGCGGCCAGATCGAGCTGGGCACCGTGACCATGCGTCAGCTCGGCGTGCACGTCGGCCAGACCATCCCTGCGGGGGCAGGGCCGCATAGAACGTGGCTCACGGTGGTGGGAACAGTCACGCTGCCGTCTTTCGGCGTAGCCCGGAGCGACCACGTCTCCCTGGGCCGTGGCGCGATGATGTCCGAAGATGAGCTGCTGACCGTCCTCGGCGTGACACCCGCGGAAATGAAGCAGGCACAAGTGTCTTCTCAGGCCGCTCCGTCGGCCGTAGCCATCGACCTGGCTCCCGGCACGACCGGCAGCCAGCGGGCACGCCTCGTCAGCAGGATCACTTCGGCCAATCCGGATGGGACCCCAGGCGGGAGCTACCAGCTCACCCAGTTCAAGGCGGCTGCCATCGAGAATGCCTCGCAGATGGGCGGTCAGCCACTGGCTCTCGCGCTGGGACTGGCAGCGGCGGCCGTGCTCTCACTGGCCGTCACGGTCCTTGCCGACGTCCGGCGCAGGCGCCGCGAGCTGGCCCTGCTCAAGGCCCTGGGCATGACCCGGCGACAGGTCAGGGCGATCGTGGCCTGGCAGACGAGCATCACCCTGGGCATCGCGGTGCTCATCGGGATCCCGCTGGGCATTGTCGCCGGCCGGCTTGCCTGGCGGGCGTTCGCCGGGTCGCTGGGCGTCGCGCCCGTCACGGTGGTCCCCGTCCTGATCGCCGTCGTCGGCGCAGCGGCGCTGCTGATAGCCGGCAACGTGCTGACGTCGGCGCCCGGCGCGATTGCCGCGCGGACATCGCCGTCCATCGCTCTGCGGGCGGAGTAAGTCGGCTAATCCACCGTGGCCGGCTTGTCCAGGTCTTCGATCCTGGAACGTGACGGTCCCCGGCTGGCCGAGAGCGCCCGGGCGGTCTGCTCGGCCGCGCGCAGCGTCCGGATGATGTTGCCGCTGGCGAGTTTCCCGCAGTCCTCCTCGCTCCAGCCGCGGCCGAGCAGCTCGGCGATCAGCGCCGGGTAGCAGGAGGTGTCCTCGAGCCCCTCGGGCAGCCAGTCGACGCCGTCGTAGTCGCTGCCGATGCCGACGTGGTCGACGCCCGCAACGTCCCGGACGTGCTCGACGTGGTTGGCCACCTCGGCGAGTTTCACGGCCGGCCGGGGGTGCTTGGCGATCCACTCCTCACGCAGGGCGCGGGCCTGGCCGCGGCCCGGGACGTTCTTGAAGTCGAACCCCCGCCCCCTGGCGTCCTCGGCGAACTCCCGCTCCCAGTCGCGGCATGCCTGGGAGACGAACGCGGGCACGAAGTTCACCATGCAGGTGCCGCCGTTGCCGGGCAGCCGCGCCAGGATCTCGTCGGGCACGTTCCTCGGGTGGTCGCAGATCGCCAGCGCCGACGAGTGGGAGAAGATGAGCGGCCCCTCCGCGGTGTCCAGCGCGTCGCGCATGGTGTCCGGGGACACGTGGGACAGGTCGACGAGCATGCCGATCCGCTGCATCTCGCGGACCACCTCACGGCCGAACGGGCTCAGCCCGCCGGAGATGGGATCGTCGGTCGCCGAGTCGGCCCAGGGCAGGCTGCGGTTGTGGGTGAGGGTCATGTAGCGGACGCCGAGCGCGTACAGCGCCCGCAGCGTGCCGAGCGAGGAGCCGATGGAGTGGCCCCCCTCCGCCCCGATCAGCGAGGCCACCTTGCCCGCCGCGATGATCCGCTCCACGTCGTCGGCGGTCAGTGCGAGCTCGAGGGTGCCCGGGTAACGCCGGATCAGCTCGTGCACCAGGTCGATCTGCTCCAGGGTGGTGGTGACCGCGGTCTCGCCCTCGAGGTCGGCCGACACGTACACCGACCAGAACTGTGCGCCGACGCCGCCGGCTGCCATCCGGGGCCAGTCGGTCTGGATCGTGGTGACCGGGTGGGCCAGGTCGGTGGTGTCGAGGTCGACATCGTCGGCCACGCGCAGGGTCCACGGCAGGTCGTTGTGGCCGTCGAGAATCGGGTGGCGAGTGAGCAGATTGCGGGCGGCGGTGGGGGCGGCAGGGCTGGCTTCGGTGCTCGTCATTGCCCCAGCTTACGTAGATCGTCCGGGCGCCACTTCAGCGGCTTGGCCAGCGGGGATCCGCCGATAAACGTGCAAGCGCGGCCCGCCGTCAACCCGCCGGCGCCCCGTCCGCCTCCGCCCGCCGGCGCCCCGTCCGCCTCCGCCCGCCGGCGCCCCGTCCCCCTCCGCCCGCCGGCGCCCCGTCCCCCTCCGCCCGCCGGCGCCCCGTCCCCCTCCGCCCGCCGGCGCATTGACGGCGTGAGGATTTGGGGCCGGGGCGTTCAGATGCCGTTAGGACCGCGGCCGATGCCGACCGGGCGGAGGACGCTGTATTCGGAGGGCTGTGTACAGGAGGTGTCTGGTGAGGCGCTACCTGACCAGGGACGCAGCCGCGGTCGCCGCCGGGCTGCTGCTGCCGCTCGCCGTCTCGGCGGTGCTGATCCCGCTGCGGTCCAGCTGGTCGAACACGAACGTGGCCTTGGTGCTGGTGGTCGCCGTCGTCGCGGTGGCCGCGATCGGCAACCGGTGGGCGGGCGCGCTTGCGGCGCTCTCGGCAGCCGCCTGGTTCGATTTCTTTTTCACCCTGCCCTATTACCGGTTCGCGATCTCCCGGTCGGCCGACATCAGGACCGCCGTGCTGCTGCTGGTGGTAGGCGTGGCCGTGTCCCAGCTTGCCGCTCGGGCCAGACGGCTCAAGGTGCTGGCGATCACCGACGCGCGCTACCTGGCCGAGATTCACGAGACGTCGGAGCTTGCCCAGACGGCCAGGTCCCCCGACGTCGTGGTAGACCACGTCAAGGATCAGCTCATCAACGTGCTTGACCTGGCCGGATGCCGGTTCGAGTACGGGTCCCTGCTCGGGCACCCGCCGCGGCTGGAACAGGACGGGAGCGTCATGGTCGGGCGGCACCGCTACGCCGTCGAGGACGGCGGTCTCCCGGGCGAGGAGATCGAGCTGCGGACCGTCGTCAACGGCCAGTATTACGGGCGGTTCATGCTGCGCCCCAAGCCCGCGTCCCGGCCGTCACTGCAGGCTCGCCTCGTCGCGGTGACCCTTGCCGAGCAGACAGGGCGCGCTTTCAGCGCCCGTTAAAGTGCGCGCCTCCGGCGCGCAAAAACCTTACTATCTCACGTATGACGTTATGGATCACCATCACGCTGCGGCGCAGGCTGGCGGGTGAGCCATGGGAGTAGCGATTATCGCGCTGGTAATTGCCTGCGTTATCGGCTGGAACGCCAGTAAAGCGCACATGTCTCATGGCCTCATACCGACCAGAAAGGGCCAGTTGCCCGGCATGCGCCGCGAGCGAACGCGCTATATGCTCCGGGCGTTCTTGCTGGCCGTCATAGTCGTGGTGATTTTTGTGCTCGTTGCCAAGCACTAACTAACCATCTCCGCGCCCTGGCCCGGGGCCAGGAGTGGTGCTGGCTGCCCGCTGACCGGTGGTGCAGCCTCCCCTGCCAGGGGGCGGCATCCAGGGCACAATGGCGATCATGAAGACAAGCCGGACCGGCGGCCCGCGGGGCTGATGCCCG
>Ga0070763_10000508_pt1 | contig 10832 bp, 6 predicted proteins | sample HubBroMetageWRM3_FD_67279 | JGI IMG/M metagenome (GOLD analysis project Ga0070763, IMG submission 67279) | Warmed soil microbial communities from the Hubbard Brook experimental Forest, New Hampshire - Hubbard Brook CCASE Soil Metagenome WRM 3 | ecosystem: Environmental > Terrestrial > Soil >... | reverse complement strand
AGGAAAAGCCTGGGACTGGGCCGTCCTGAAGTCGGCGAGGGCGAGAGTGCGGTTGTCGCGGGACCTTTTCGATGTTGGGGGCGGTCTGTCATATGGGCAGCTCGACACAATCGTTTTGATGCTCTGGATTGAGACGCCAGGCTGCGGATGTGAACTACACGCGCAGCCAGGCCGTTTTAGGACGCGACGAGCTAAATCACCGAGCAGGTCGTGAACGTGTCGTTGAAGTAAGTGTTCTGCGAGATTGTGTCCCCGGTGCTGGTGCTGTTCAACCCAAGACCGCAAAAGCCGGCGACGACAGTATTCTTGGTGATGGTGTTTCCGCCGGTCACGCCGTCGTCGTTTACCGAAATTCCACTGGTGCCGCTGATCCGGTTGTTCGAAACCATGGTCTGTGTCTGCGCGAAAAGAGAGATGCCGAATCCGTCCGGAATAGCAGTGATGGTATTTCCGGTGATGCTCACGGAAGAACTGTTGCTCGCGCCAATCCCCCAATCAAAATTGCCGGCGATGAAGTTGTTCGCGACCGTGGCGGGGCCGCCGAGCTGTTGAACGTCGATGCCGACCCTCGTGGCGGTAAGCGCTTCAATCGTGTTGCCGGTTACCCTCGTGTTGGAGCCGTAGTCGACTTCCAGACAGGCGCGGTCGCAACCGCTCAGGTAGTTGCTTGAGAACGTGAAATTGCTGGTCAGGTCGAGGAAGGCTGGAATTGAGTTGCCGCCGCACTGCGGCATATCCACGACCGAGGAGTTGGCCATGCTGCCGGCTGCGACCTGGAACAGGATGCCGACCGGGCGCACGCCGAGCGTGCATGTGGTGCCGCCGCCCCCGTCGATGGAGATATTGTTGACGGCCACGCTGGCGTTCTGGACGAGAACGTGCACCGCCAGCATCCCCCACAGTCCGCTGGTGGCGTTCTGCGGCACGCCGGCGGAGGGCACGGTGATCAAGACAGCGGCCGACTTACCGGAAGAGACGCCCTTCAGCGTCAAATTCTTCGTGATGGTCAGAATTTCGGGATAGTCTCCGGAACAGATCTGGATCGTGCTGCCCGCGTCGGCGGCGTTAATGGAAGCTTGAATAGTCGCGAATTGCGTGCCCGTCCTGCACTTGCCCACGACTGCATTGGTGATGGCCCAGCTTTGCGCAGGCAGTATGGCCAAGGCCGAAGCAGCAATCAGCACTGCGAAGTATCGCTTTGTCATGACATCCTCCTTTAGATTTAGGGTTTTAGGCCAATGAACCGCTTCTGGCCGCCCTACTGACAAACGCGATGTTTTGGAGCCGACTCCCGCATGTGCGCGGAAAGAATTCTCGCGGTGGAACTTGAAGCGCTCCAACCGCTTCGATTACTGGTTGTCGCCGATAAGGAAGCAACGCTGGAGCTGACGCAAAATTGCGCTCACCGACCTGCGGTCAAAACGTGAAATCGCCTGATCTTAAAAGGATTTGTCAGGGATCCGGTCAGGCGATGCAGCTGCGCCGTCTTTATCCTCCACCAGCTTGCGCCGTTCCTCCACCCGGTTCCGTATCCGCCGCGTGGCTTCGTTAACCAGCGTCAAACGGCGAGCTTGTCCGGGTGCTGCAGAAGCAGATCCAGCAGCAGATCTGCATCTCGCGGATCGTCCTTGGCTCGACGCAATGTTCGACATTCTTGGTAGCTCGCACCTGAGATTCGTTTGGGTGCCGAAGTCGCGGCGCGGTATAGTGGTCACCATTGCCGGGAAGGGGTGGTTCGGTCTTGTTAACCCGAAGCGAAGGACCAAATCCCGGCGAAAAACTCGCACTATTTTCGAAGTGTTTTGTCGAGGTTCGAGAATGGGCGACCCGGCCTTCGAGGGCAGAGTATCGCCAACGAGGCGGGGCATTGATTCAATTTCGTTGAAGGGAGCTCTTCCTGAGCGTGGATGGCGCCCAAGATGTTACCCAGTTGCTCGCGGCGTGGGGCGACGGCGACCAAGCCGCCTTTGAGCGGTTGGTTCCGCTCGTCTATGCTGAACTGAAACGCATGGCGCGGCGGCACATGTATGGCGAGTCCGAGGGCCATGTGCTGCAGACGACCGCGCTCGTCCACGAAGCGTACCTGAAGATGGTTTCGCAGCAGAGCGCCAAGTGGCAGAACCGCGCCCATTTCTTTGCGGTCTCAAGCCAGCAGATGCGCCGCATCCTGGTAGACGCGGCGCGGGCACGGATGCGCCAGAAGCGTGGTTCGAATGCGCCCGTCGTGTCGCTCGACGACGCACCGACGCTTTCGCTCACGCGCGCGTCGGAGTTTGTCGCTCTCGATGATGCCCTCGCGGAGCTGGCGGAGCTCGATCTGAGGCGCAGCCATGTGGTTGAAATGCGATACTTCGGTGGAATGACGGTGGAGGAAACGGCTGCCGCTCTGAACGTTTCCGTGGACACCGTGGCCCGCGACTGGAAGGCCGCCAAAGCCTGGCTCTATACAAAACTCAATAAGACCGGCCGGGAGACGGCGGGACCTCGTGGATGAGCCAGGAACGTTATCACCAGATCGAGGCGCTGGCTGAAGCTGCACTCAAATTGGAGGGTTCCCAGCGCCAGGATTTCCTGCAGCGCGCATGCGGCAGCGATCAGGACCTGCTGCAGCGCGTCAATGCCCTCGTGGAGGGCTACGAAGCTTCGAATGACTTTCTGGAGCGGCCCGCGCTCGAAACCTGGGCTCGCGATGCGGCCACCGAGAGTGCAGTCCAATCACTTGCAGGTCGCGATCTGGGCCGATTTCTGGTGTTGAAGAAACTTGGGGCCGGCGGTATCGGCGAGGTGTGGCTTGCAAAAGATAAAGAACTGTCGCGCGATGTGGCTCTCAAATTTCTATCGCCAGAACTCGCGGGCGGTTCCGATCAGGCTCGGAGGTTCCAGCAGGAGGCGCGAGCGGCGTCGGCCTTGAACCATCCCAACCTCGTAACGATCTTCGACATCGGGGAGTTTGAGGGAAGGCAGTTCATCGCCCAGGAATACGTTCCTGGTAAGACCGTGCGGGAAGTGCTCTCGTCGGATACCCTAAGCGCAGAAGCGGTGGTCGACATCGCCACCCAGATTGCAGCGGGCCTACGGGCGGCGCACGCTGCCGGGGTCGTACATCGCGACGTCAAGCCGGAGAATATTATGGTTCGGCCCGACGGAGTGGTGAAGATTCTCGACTTCGGCATCGCTCGTTTCAGGCAGGATCGGGCTGGGATCAATCAAAAATCTGCAACCGAATTGACGCGTCCCGGGCTCATTCTCGGCACCGCGCGTTATATGTCTCCCGAGCAGGCGCGCGGTCTGCCGCTAGATGGTCGCAGCGACATCTTCAGCTTCGGTGTGGTGCTGTATGAAATATTCTCCGGGAGTGCGCCGTTTACCGGAGCAACTCCTTCCGATGTACTGGCTGCCATTCTCAACTACGAACCACCTCCGCTCTCGCGGAAAGCACGCCACGTGCCAGCTGAGTTTGAACGCATCGTGCTGCGCTGCCTTGCCAAAGACCCCGCCGCGCGCTATGCAGCCGCCGCTCTTCATGAAGATTGTAAGAGCGTAGCTGCAAAGCTGAGACGAACTTCTTTGCCGCTGGCCACATGGATCTACGCCGCGATTGCAGTCCTGACCGTTGCCGCGATGGCTATTGGGCTCATCCTGAATACCCAACGGAAGTCAGCTCCGCAATTCGGCGCGATGAAGATCATGCGACTGCCCACGAGAGGTGAAGTTTCGGATGTGACCATCGCCCGGGATGGGAAGGAACTGGCGTGCATCATAGACGAGGGCGATAAGCACAGCATCTGGATCCGAGAAGTCTCTGGTTCCAATGAACGAGTCGCAGTGGCATCAGACGATGGGGAACTGTCCGGGATCATGTTCTCCCCCGACGACTCCTACCTTTATTACCGGAGCAGGGGAAGCGACGGGATCGGCAACCTGTCCCGAGTTCCCGTGAAGGGCGGACCCGTCGAGCGCGTCATCAGCGATGTTAGCGGTGCCGCCGCGCTGTCATCCGACGGGAAGCGTGTCGCATTCATTCGGCTCAAGCCCTCCACCTGGGAGGCCTCTCTGGTGGTGAGTAACTCCGACGGAAGCAGTGAGTTCGCGGTCGAGACGGTGCGCCGGCCCCAATTTCTTGATGAGCGCGCAGTGGCATGGCGGCCCGATGGTCAGGCGATTGCGTACTTTGCCGGAGAGTCCGCACCCGCTCCAGATGTGGCATTCCATCTGGTCGAAGTGAACCTGCGCCATCCAGGCCAGCGCCTCATCACTCCGCAGTTGTGGAAGCCGCTAGGCCTGGCTTGGGCCGCGAAGGGGGATGTCCTGATCGTGACAGCGGCAACGCCGGGCGATTTGCAACAACTCTGGACGGTGCGATACGGCACCGGCGAAGTCACAAGGCTAACCAACGACCTGAGCAATTATGGTCGAGTCTCGATCACAGACGATGGCGATTCGATTGTTGCCGTGCAGAGCGTAAGCTTCGTCTCCATCTGGGCGGCTACCAGCAGCGACAACTCTCGTTTCACTCGCATCGCTACGTCGATTCCGTCGCCTCGCACTGCGGTCGGATGGACTCACGGCGGCGGAGTCATTTACAACGATCCGGCCGACGGGTTTCGGGACATTTGGAGCATGGATGCGGATGGCGCAAATCCTAAGCGTCTCACCTCGTCGGCCTTCAACAAGGATGAACTCGTTGTAACTCGTGACGGACGCTACATCGTGTATCAACAAGACCCCAATATCTGGCGCGTTAAACGCGACGGTACTGAGCCAACACAGTTGACCCATGGTCGGCTGGATGTACATCCGGACATAAGTCCGGACGGAAAAAACGTTGTCTACGCCTCCTTCGCCGATTGGGTTCCCGGTATTGGTGGCGAGCCGACGCTGTGGCGTGTCTCGATCGACGGAGGAGAAGCCACTCAGATTTCACAGCAACCGGCTTCCATTCCGAGCGTATCGCCGGATGGCAAGCAGATCGCCTGCATTCATTTTCCAGGGAAAGACCCTCGTATCTCTAGCGCCCTTCTAGCCGTAACGAGCGTTGACGGCCGTGGACGGTTTACCCTGTTCCAGCGCTCGCCGGCCGCGGGGACAACGCTTTCCTGGAGTCCCGACGGACGGGCGCTCGACTTTGTCTTGAACACGGACGGAGTGGGCAACCTCTGGCGTCAGCCGCTCGCGGGTGGATCGCCAGTTCAGGTCACACACTTCGACCGTGACGATCTGATCCACTTCGCGTGGTCGCCTGAAGGCCGCTTGCTGTGCACGCGGGGTAAGCCGACCCACAGCGCCATACTCATCCAGAACTTTCACTGAGTTCTCGACGACAATGCGTCACTTCCTCCTCTATAGTTCCAGAGAAGCGAATCCGCCTGGAGCGCAAGGGACTATCTTATCCGGTCCCCGTATTTCAGTCTCCTTCCGGTTGTTGCGATTCGCAACATATTATTGACGTCTGCGTAAATAATGTAACGCCTTACCACAAAAAAATAGGGAGATCAGATTGCACCATGCAGCCACGAAGCTTCTTGGGCGATCTGCGAATGCCATTGATGGAACGAATGATATCTTCCATCAACTCATCCACTTGATCGGGGCAGCTATTAGCCAGTTCTCGCTTGGCCAGAGACCAGACTCCTTCGTCAGGGTTGAGTTCCGGAGCATAGGAAGGAAAGTGCTCCGGATGGAGGCGCGGTCCGGCTCAGGAGTTTCCGTAGGGGCTCGCCTTGGTGAGTGGAGGAGTTATCCAGCAGAACAATCACTGGGTCACGTAAGTGCCGCGGCAACTCCTGTAGAAACCTACAAACCTCCTCCTGTCCGATGTTGTCCAAGAAGAGCAGATAGCAGAGACCCAGGCGATAGCGTTTGGAGCTTACCGAAATTCCAGAAATGACAGAGATCTTGTCCCGCCGCCCCTGGCGATGGCGATGAATGGGAGTCTGGCCTTGCGGAGCCCAGGTCTGAATCACCGCGTGCATCTTATCCAACGAGCGCCTGTGATGAGCCGAGATGTGAGAGGGGAGCGGGGATCTGAGCCCTAATCTGCTCCGGCGTGAGATTGACACGCGATTACGCGAAGTGGGTCAACGGACGGCAAGACCGGCTTGACCGGCTTGACAAATTGGTTAGGGATTCTTGGGACTGGCGGCTATTGGTTCGGTTTCCTTGTCACCGCTGCCCTCAGATATCTGTTGGCTCTTGCCCGGCGCTTCGGTTTCGAAGGGTTTGGTATCCGCGCCGCAATCCATGCAAATCCAGACCTTCTTCGTAACCTCAGGGCGTTGACTATTATGTGCGCAGTCCAAACTCATTTTGTACTCTCCGGCGACGCCCACGCGGCGCGTAATTCTCTTTCTTACCGTTATTTCCTTCGGACTCCACCCCTCTGTTCAAAATTCGTCATGCGACACAGAAGCAAAGGCGTAAACAAAGGAACCGGTGGCTGTGGATTCTGGAATCTGCCAACTTGTCCATGCACAGAATATTACATCCTATTCGCACGAAGCGCTGTGACGAGGATCACACATCGTGGGTACGCGAATGCCTACCGTCGAGCTGTACTGAAAAGGGTTCTTGCGCACTTCGGTGCAGGCTTGACCAGTTTGCTATGTTGGGGTTGTGAGCCAACCTATTGATATTGTGCAGAGTTCGTTGCCCGAGCCAGAGTTGCTGGTACTGGACGCCGTGGATCCCGCAGCCTCGGTCCTCATCGGGGTCCTCCTGGCGTTCGTCGCCGTGCTCCTCGGTCGTGAAACCGGCGCTCTCCTCGTGGGAGAGAGGACCAACCGTACCCGCATTCGCAACATGAAGCAGATTATTAGCGATGATCCAGAGGTGAAACGTGTCTGCGAGTTGCTCACTATGCGGATGGGGCCACAGCACGCTCTGCTTACCGTCGAAATCCGTTTCCGGCGCACGCTCGACATTCAACAACTCGAATCGGCAATTAGTCGAATTAATATGCTCGACCTGCAAACTCACAAACTCACACCGCTTAAGATCACAGGACTGAACTGATTTGAACTCGGATAAGCAACCAGACTCATCTGCTCAGCACAGGCGTTGGGGTAGATTGGGGGATTTGAACCTCACCGCTCAACAACAAGCCAAGGACATGGCACACCAAACTTCCGTAATTTACGAAAGCCATCAATTGCATGTCCTATCGGATGCTCAATGGACGTTTTTTTCTCTGAGATCGCGAGCGATTGTCGGTAACCGCATGAACATGAGAATCGCGACTAGTTCAATCCAGGAAAACAGGGCGAGGCTGTTCCGCAATCCAAATGACCTCTGAGAAAGCCAGCCGACAACAAGAGGAGAAATGAATCCCGCCATGTATATAGCCATATTCACGAGGACGACGAATGCCGCCATCAGCGAGGGCGTCATCGACGGCAAGGACATAATGTATGTGTTCAAGACAGGAAGCCAGCCGGAGAGTCCAAGTCCTGCGACGAGCAGCCCAACCTTGGTCGTCGCACCTTCGCCGAAGAAAAGGGCGATGCTGCCTAGGAGGACCATCACGGAGCATGTCCACAGTAGATGCTTCCGCCATGTAGCCCGAGTCGCTAACATACCAAAGACAATAACTCCTGCTACGCCGCTAAACGGAACTAGTGAAGCCAGGCGACTGGCCTCTGACAACGAGATCCCCCGCCTGGTTTCCAGAAACAGGGGTATGAACGAAAAGTCCATGTGGTAAACCCATGAGATCGCAAAGGCGCCTACTACGAGGGTGCAAGCGACCGGCATAGTGAGCGCTTTCCGGAGAGAGCTCGGAGTCTTGGCAGTGGCGCCGGCCGCTGATGTCTCTCCAGCAGAGACAGCTTCTTGGAGATTTCGTCCGATGACCAGCCAAATAAGCGCCGTGGCGAGGATGCTGAGCCCATAAGTGCCAAGTGCTAGCCTCCACGAGCGATTGAACCAGCGAAATAGACCGACCGTGACAAGCATTCCTGATCCGATTCCCAAGAAAGTAACCGCAGCAAAAATCGTATTAATATACGGTTGTTCGCGCTTGGAAAAGCAGGCCACAATTAATGCACCCATCACGGGATAACAGATACCGATACCAATTCCCTGAAGAACCCTGCTGAATAAAACCAGTGCCAGGCTGTGCACAACCAGCATCATTGCAGCGCCTATTCCCAACAGTGCAACTCCAGAAAGCAGACCTAGTTTCAGCCCTGCGCGGTCGACGAGCACGCTTCCCAACACCTGGCAAATCATGATGGCAATGTTGAGAGCCGAGATGATCAGCCCGAACGCCGTTCGGGTCAGCCCCAGGTCTGAGATGATGGGGCTGGCGACAGCTGCAGGAGCAAACATTACTAACATTATCTGGAACTGCACCAGAACAATGATTGCAAGCACCATCCAACGCGAGGCGGAGAGTTTTTCAGTCGTACTGACGGTCGTAGCTTCCATTGGTTAAGGAACAAAGAGCCAACCCCAAAGTTCCTTAATAATTCCAGGAAGTTTGCGGCATCAAGCTGCTCCTTTGCACATTTCGGCTGTCTTGGCTTGAGTCGGCAAAGAGAAATGAAACGTTGCGCCCCGTCCCGTATTAGCGCTCGCCCACAGACGGCCGCTATGTGACTCGACGATCGTCCGACTGATGGAGAGTCCCATACCGGTACCCTGCGCCTTCGTAGTGAAGAATGCTTCGAAAATGCGGTCGGGTTTCTCCCCCGGGAGGCCGACCCCCGCATCACTCACGGAAATCACTAATTGACCATCTTCGTTTGACTTCGAAGTGACCGTCAGTTTACCGCCGGTATCTTTCATCGCTTCGATGCCGTTCAGCATGAGGTTCATCAGCACCTGCTGGAGTTGCACCCGATCGGCCATGACTTTGGGCAAACCTGGAGTAAGATCGCCACGAATCGGGATAGAGTATCGACTCGCTTCATCCTGCAGAAGAACCATCATCTCTCGAACAATTTCGTTTAGGTCGACCAACTCCCGTTGTGGCGTATCTCGCTTGTAGAGTGACCGAACGCGGTCGATGATCTTGGCCGCCCTTGTTGTATCTTTGACGACTCTTGATGCAGCCTCGCACGCTTCAGCAATATCAGGCTCATCGCGCTGGAGCCACAGCAGGCAAGTGCTGGCGTCGGTGATAGCTGCGGCGATCGGTTGCTTGATCTCGTGGGCCAGGGATGCCGCCAATTCTCCGACGGTGATTACCCGGCTCATATAAGCCAAGTCGGCCTGGGCCTGACGCAGTCTCTCGCGCTCTTCCTCGGCGCGCTTGCGCTCGGTGAGGTCGAGCACGAAGGCCAAGGTCTCGCTACGAGCGTCACCAATCAGAGTGGCAGCGACCAGCACGGGCACGCGGCTGCCGTCGCTCCGGAAATACTCCTTTTCGTACATTTCGCAGGTGCCTGTCGTTCTCAGCTGCGCCAACGCCCTTTCGGTGACCGCATGCCATTCGGGAGGCGTCAGATCCGTCCATCGGAGTCGTCCCGAGGTGACGTCCTCAGGCGTGTATTGGACCATCTGGAGAAAGGCGTCATTGGCCTCGAAGATCGGCCCTTCAACATTCGAAATCAACACCCCGACAATATTGGCATCCACCAAGCGCCTGATCTTGGCTTCGCGTTCCTGCAGATCACGATACAAGCGACTATTTTCGAGCGAAATCGCCGCCGCTGAGACGAGCACGTTTAACACCGCAATTGTCGCGGGCGTAAACACATTAGCTGCCAGATTGTTTTCGAGGTAGAGCACGGCAATCACCCGGCCTTGCTTTACCAGTGGGAGGCACAGTACAGACCGCGCGTGCGCACGCCGAATGTATTCGTCATTGGAGAACGAACTTCGAGCCGAAGCATCGTCCAGCATGACGCTCTCCTGTGTACGCGCGGCATATTGAATGACGGCTTCTGGCAGTTCAGCGCTGGAGAGGGGCGTGTCACGGAGCTTGACTGTGACTGAACTGCCTCCGGTAGTCGCTTCCGCCTGGATCCGCAGCTCGGTACCTCGTGGCAGGATGAGCAGTCCGCGTTCCGCGCCAGCGTGCTCGATGGCGGTGCGGAGCAGCGTGTCAATGAGGTTTTCCAGCACGATTTCACCGGACACCGCCTGCGAGATCTTGAGGACGGTTGCAAGATCCAAGTGTTCGATTGGCGCGCCGATCGTGCGGCGCGTGTCGGTCACCGGCTCTTCCTTGTGGAGGTACGGATAGAGCTCGTCAAGTTGCCGCACTTTGCCGTCCGCTCCCCAGCTCAGGTAGCACTGGCGGGCGTTTCGCAGGTACAGCTGTGCAATTTGCTCGAAACCGCGCGCCCCGTAGAATCGCCCGGCCAGTTCATTGGCGACCGCCACGTTCTGGACAAAGCCGTTTGCTTGGGCCGAGCGGATGGCCTTCTCGTAAAGGTGTTCGGCTTCAAGTATGCGACCTTCGATGCGCGCGATCTCCGCGCTCACAAGCGCGGCGCGATTTTCGAAATTCTCCGGGCAATTCACCGCCCAGACCTCGAGCTGTCGGTGGTGAGCGGCCAGCGCGTCCAGATGCTGCTGCCGCTCTTCAGGCAACGCAGAGTCGCAGAATGCCGCGCGGGAAAGCGCACCGTAAAAGTGATGTTCTGCCGTTTCCGGCGCAGTTTGCCAGGCCCCAAATAACCTTTGCGCCCTTGACGACGCCTCGACAGCCGACGCATAATCGCCGGCCATGAAGCGCGCCTGCAGCTTGCGGATCCAGTAGGCCGACTCGGCGGGTGCCAGCTCCTTACTACCGGCGAGATGGTGTTCCAACTGCTGCTCGTCAAAGTGCTGAGAGTCGAAGGACCCGAATTTCGCCGTTAGCCCACGTAGTGTTCGCACCAGACCGA
>Ga0070763_10000503_pt1 | contig 10867 bp, 12 predicted proteins | sample HubBroMetageWRM3_FD_67279 | JGI IMG/M metagenome (GOLD analysis project Ga0070763, IMG submission 67279) | Warmed soil microbial communities from the Hubbard Brook experimental Forest, New Hampshire - Hubbard Brook CCASE Soil Metagenome WRM 3 | ecosystem: Environmental > Terrestrial > Soil >... | reverse complement strand
GGGCCTGCCTCGCCCTGCGGGCCGGGGGGTCCGCCGGGATCACCGGGCGGTCCCTGCGGGCCGGGTAGCCCCTGCGGGCCGGGGGGGCCGGGCGGGCCGGGCTCGCCGGGCGGGTAGTCCTGGGGGCGCGGCAGCAGCGTCATGTCGGCGATGTCGGTCGCGCCCGCCGGGACCTCGATCGTGGCCAGCAGCACGCCGAGCGGGGTCGCGTCGTCGGGCGTGTAGACCTTGAGCCGGAACGTCGCGGCCTCGGGGTCGAGCACCTCGGCCCACAGCTCGTCGGTGCGGTCTTCGCCGCTGCCCGGCTCGGCGGCGGCGTCGATGCCGAGCGGCGAGGCCAGCACCGCGACCGTCTCGTCGCCGCAGTCGGCGATCGCGAGCCAGCCCGCGTCGACCGTGAAGTGCAGGCCGACGCCGGGGCTCAGCACGACCGGGGTCACGACGCCCGTCGCGCGGCCCGATAGCGCGGTGATCACCTGCCGGTCATCCCACGCGGCATAGCGCCCGGCCTGGCCCCAGCGCAGCAACGTCGGCGAAGTCATGGCGGCTCAGCTCCCGATGTCCTCGACGGTGAACGTCTGCACAAACGGACCCATGTCGGTGTAGCCGCCGGGCCTGATCGACACATTGGCCGGGACGTTCTGAGGGTGCTTCCAAATCCGGCCGTCGAATACCCGCCACACGGGCGCGTCGTTGAGATTGTGGCGAAACACGTACTCGGCCTGAATCATGGTCGGCACCGTGAAGAACGGCCAGGCGAAGACGAACCCGCGCCGCAAGATCGACAGGGCGGGGAGCTGCCCCTCGGTGCGCTCGCCGATCGCGACCGCGCCCTCTAGCCTGGTCCCGGCGGGCGGGATCGTGCCGACGAGCGAGCAGCAATGGGCGATATACCGCACCCGGTACCACTGGCCCGGCTCCATGAAACACGGCATCGACTCGACGCCCCGGCCGACCGCAGCGGCCCAGCTCGTCGCGTTGTAATCGTTGAATCCGCCGCCGGTCCCCATGTAGGTCACGGACAGCGTTCGCCGGTCGATGCGCGCGTCGACGGGCACGAGCTGCATCTGCGAGGCCAGGTTCGCGCCCGAGGGAACGGTGATATTCACGAGCGGCAGACCGGCCAGCCCCGCCGACTGCGCGAGCGTCATCACGGACAGCTCGAATGTGCCCTCGTCCGGGTTGGTCGAGCACCACACGACGTCGTTTCGGCTGCCGCTGGCCGGGCCGGGGTTGGCCTGCACGATCATGTCCTCGCGGCTGCCCACGACGGCGCTCGTGAGATCAGAGCAGCTCGCGGTGCCGACCCACCCGGCCGCGATGACGATCTGTAGCCCGGTCCCCGGCGTCGCGCGCACCGGCCGGACCAGCCCGAGCCGCCCCCCGGTCACGGCGGTCACCACGGCGCGATCGTCCACCGCGTCGTAGTTCGCGGCCTGGCCGTAGGCTAGCTTCCCGGTCGGGTTCGGTGTGGTCATTCGATGCTCCTCGGCACGTTCGGGACGTTGAGCCCGCCGCTATGGAACAGGGCCTCGGTCGTCCGGTTGATCCGGGTGAATGCCCCGGCGACGGTCTCGCGGGGGCGCTGCGGCGGGTTGACGACGCCGAGCTGCCACGTCGCGATGCCCTCGGCGGCGTTGACCTCGACCTGCTCTAGCCGGGCGGCGAAGACGATCCCCTCGGGGATCAGCGGGGTAACCGCCCGCACGGTCACCGTGTCGCCCGGCCCGTAGGACGTGATCACCGGATATGACTCGGGCGGGCTGCCGGTGATCTGCTGAGAGGGCACCGCGTGAATGCGGGCCTGGGTGTCGGCGCGATCGACCAGTGTCGGGATCAGGATCGTGCCGGGCCAGTCATCGACGGAATCGAGCCGGGGCAGTCGCGGCTGCGGCGCGTCGATGATCACGACCGGCCGGCGGGTGCCCTCGGGCGCGTCGGCGGGAAGATCGCCGACCGCATACGTGCGGGTGCGGAGCTGATCGGAGTCGAACTGCGCCCGGTAGCTGAGCACCGCGCCGGGCACCGACACGCCGAGCCCCGCCGTGTCGGACCCTACTCGCGGGTAGGCCATCCGCACCGTGCAGACCGGGCGGCCCTGCGGCGTCATCCGGTATTCCGTCCTGAACTCCGGGCCGTTGATCACGCCGCACAGGTTGATCAATAGCTGCCCGCGCGAGCCGCCCTCTAGCGGCTCGTAGTGCCGATCGCGGATCACCTGCTGCCCCTCGGTGATCATTTCGACGCCGACGTCGCGCAGCGGCTCCTCGGCGAGCTGGCGCGCGATCCAGAGCTGATCCGCCTTCCATATCTCGTCGCGCTCCCATTGCCGCCGGGTCAGATAGCCGGGCAGCTCGATCATCGAAAACTGCACGTGCTCGGACCCGTTCTGGTCGGCGAACCCGGTCGGCACGCCGCACCAATAGGGCTCGCCGTCGTAGAACGCCCAGACCCGCCACGACCACAGGGTCAGCATCGTTTCGGTGTCGAGCCCGCACGGCAGGTTCACCGTGAGGTTGCCGTGCCCGAACGCGCTGAACCGCCGCACGCAATAGAACGAGGAGACGTCGACCATGCCGAGCCGCTGATAGGGCGGCACCATCGCCTCGGCCCAAAACGTCCATTGGCCAGGCAGGGGCGTCTGAGTCAGCGGCAGCGGCAGCCGGAACGGCGCGGCCTGGCTCACACCCACGCCGACCGCCAGTGCAGAGTTACCGAGCCGCCGCCCGCCGACCGGAGAAACCATCGCGACGTCGCGCCGGGCGGGATCACCATCGGCCGCGAGCCGGGCAGCAGGTAACTCGCCCGCGACAAGCCGCCCTCAGCCTCAGCGGTCAGCGCGAGCGCGGAGACGAGGATCCGCACGCCCGCGTCGACTGCGGCCACGCGGATAATGCCGCTGCGGTTGTCGGTCACCGCGGATTCGCTCAGCGGCCCCTCATAGACCAGATAGACCGGCGCGTCGTAGTTGCCCACGTTCCGCAGCACCGTCGAATTTGGGATGTAGGGCTGCGCGTAAAACCACGTGTACTCGCGCGGGTAGTCCCGGCCCGTCGAGCCGGGGGTGACGTTCGTCAAGGTGGCCGTCTCCCACGTGCCCGAGTAGAGCGCGGGGTCGGCGGCGGTGAGCGCGACCTGATAGCGGAACCCGCCCGAGCCGAGCGGGGTGTGCCGGTACAGCTCGGTCCCGGCGCGCACGTCGGCGGTGAGCACCCGCTGTAGGTCGAAGTCGCCGACCGCGAGCAGCACGGGCTCGCGGTTGGCGGCGCGGGCGGCGAGCTGGTCGCGCAGCCTGCCCAGCTCGAGGCGCGGCCCGGTCACCGCGCCCGTGATCACGATCGTTCGCTGCCGCAGCACCTTCGGACCCCACGCCGCGCCGTCGCTGATCACCCGCGAGACGTCGTTACCGTCGAGCGGCGGCGAGTCGAGCCAGCCTGTGATGTTTTCCACGACCAGGCACGTGCCGTTGGCCTGGTCGCCGCTGTTAAGCCAGAGGTTGTCCCACACGACCGGAATCGGCTCGCGCGCTGGCGGCGGCGCGTCGCGGGTGTACGCCCAATCGAACTCGCGCTCGTAGCCACGGGTCGGCACCGTGAGCGGCATCGGTGTTCCGGTCGTCATGCGACACCCCCGGCCATCGCCCACGCCAGCTCGCGGGAGACCATCGCGGCGATCTCCTGCTCGTCCTGACCGGCCTGCGGATAGACGTTGATCGTCGCGCCGCCCGCCCCGCCCATGCCCGCGATCGACGGACCGGCCCCGGCCAGCGGCGAGCCGCCGATCGGCGAGTGCCCGAGGTCGATTTGCTTCGCCCCGGCGAGGCCGTCTTCCAGCCCGCCGATCATGTCTTCGCCGAGCCCGGCCATCAGCTTGGAGTGTGACCCGATGCCGAAAAAGCCCTTGATCGTGCCGAGGATCGGGCCGCATACGTTGTCCTTGATCCAGCCGCCCAGCTCGCGCGCCTTTTCGAGCCCGACCTTGAGGCCCTCGATTACCTCGGCGCCGAACGTGATCGTAATCGAGCTGGGCGAGCCGATGCCGAGCCCGCTCTTGAGCCAGCCGACCACGGGGCCGGTGACATTCGAGCTAACCCAGCTCCCCAGGTTCTTAGCGGCCTCCAGCCCGCGCCGAAGGCCCTCGATCAGATCGCCGCCGATCGTGATCGTGATCGTGCTCGGCGAGTGCGTGCCGAACCCCGACTTGATAAAGCCGGTCACGGGGCCGGTGACATTCGAGCCGATCCAGCCCCCGAGCCCCTTCGCGGCCGACAGGCCCGACTTGAGCCCGTCGACCATAGCAGAGCCCGCCGACCGTGCCGCGCCGACCATTGAGGAGAACCCCGACGAGACGACGCCCTGAATCTGGCTCATGGTCGAGCTGATCGTCTCGCGCATCTGTGACCAGCCATCGCGCACCGAGCCGAGCACCGCAGACGTCGCCGACGACACGACCGAGACGAGCCCGGAAAAGGCCGCGGCGACCGCGCCGCCCAGCAACCCGGCCACCGCGCCCGCCGCCTGGCCCAGCGCGCCGAAGGCGGGGATCAGCCCCGGCGAGCCGCCGACGATCCAGTGCCACAGCTTAGACACGATGCCGATCAGGAACTCTAGGGCCTGGCCCAGCAGCTTGATCGGGTTGAGCACGGCGGTTACCGCCGATACCCAGGTCAGCAGCTTAATGGCCACCTCGGCTATCGGCACGATGACCTTGACCGTGACCTCAAGCACGAACCCGATGGCCTTGATCAGCCCGAGGATCAGGGGCAGCACGCCGTCGATCGCGGAGCCGGTCCCGCCGAGCCCATCGGCTACGTTCTTGCCGAACAGCTCGCCGAGCGGGGCGAGCAGCTTAGACAGCTCCTTGATCACGGGCGCGAGGGCGTCGCCGATGGCCCCGACGATCTTCCACAGCGCCGAGAGGATCGGCTGTAGCCCGTCCCAGAGCCCGCGCAGGATGGGCATCAGGAAATCGAGCACCCCGCGCCCCAGCGCGAACACGGCATCGCGGAAATCTGAGCTGGCGATCATCAGCGCCGCGAACGCGCCGACCGCAGCGGTGACGGGCAGCGCGAGCCCGCCGAGGGCAGCACCGACCCCGCCGATTGGGCCGATCGCCCCGCCTAGCCCTGGTATGAGCTGGACGGCTGCGGCCTTGCCGACCGACCCGAGCCCGCCCGCGACGAGCTTCGCCGGGCCGAGCAGGTTGGACAGCATCCCGCCCAGGATCGGAATCTGCGAGAGGATGCCGGGCGCGACGAGCGCGGTAAGCGCGCCCGCGCCGATCATCACCGCCGGGCCGAATTTCTCGATGGCCCCCGTGATGCCCTCGATCTGCTCCTTTTTCAGCCCGGCTAGCCACTTGGCCCAGCCGTCGACTATGCGGATCAGCGGGCCGAGCAGATCGCTTAGCGCGATCGACAGTGACCCGAATATCTGGTGAAGCGCGCCGCTCGGCGCGACTGCGGCGCTTAGCGACTTGGCGACGTCGTAGCCGGCCAGGATCAGCGGGCCGAACGCCTGCACGAGCCCCTCGCCGACCGAGAGCTTTATGTCGTCAACCAGCCGGGGGAACGAGCGCAGCACCTTACCCGGCTCGGTCATGGCCTCGGCGTAGGCCCCGGCTACGGTCTTGCCCGATTCAAGGACCGCGTTGAGAACCGCCTGCGAGCGCTCGGCGTCGGTCAAATCCTTGGTGGCCTTACCGATCGACTTCGCGTACTTGTCGACCGCCTGGCCCGCCTGGACGTTGAGCCCGGCATTCCTCAAAACCTGGCTGTTCTGGGTCGTGATGCCATGCACCAAATCGCCCAAAACTTCGGTCGAATTGCGGCCGCTGATCACCGCCGCGTCCTGGGCGACGCGGGCGAGGTCCGTCGACTTGCCGAGGTCGAGCTGATTACGCGCGAATTGCGCGACGAGCTGCTGCGCGGTCCCGGCCTCGATGCCCTGCTTACGGATCGCCGCGACCGACTTCTGCATCTCGTCGTAGCTCAGCCCGTTCGCCTTGGCCAAGGCGCGCAGGCTCGCGTCCATCTCGCCGACACGAGCCGCCGTCTTGAATGCCTCGACCCCGAACCCCGCCGCCGCCACCGTCGCGCCCGCGATGCCGGTTGCAACTGACTTGCCAACTGCCGCGCCGAGCCCGCCGATCGCGTGCAGGCCCGCCGACATAGAGCTGCTGATCGACCCCGCCGCGTCCTGGCCCGCCGAGGTCGCCGCGTTGCGGATCGACACGGCCAGCTCGCGCGTGTCGGCGGTGACCCGGACCTCTAGCCCGCCGTAGGAGTAGCTAGCCATCGCCGCGCACCTTCACGCCGGGAATCCCGGCGAGCATCTTCGCGGCGTCGGCCCACGAGCCCGCCTTGGTCCCCTCATTTCCGGTGCCGTTTCGAGAACCCGCCGGGGGCGCGCCCAGCTCAGCGCGTCGTCGCGGGCGCGGCATCGGGCGGGGCTTCGGCGCGTTCTTGGCCCCGTGCGCCTTGAGCGTGACCCACGTCAGGGCGGCTACGTGGTCGATCAGCAGCGCGAGCAGCTCGGCCTCAGTCGACCACTGCTCGCCGAACCGGCGGGCGTCGGGGGGCAGCCTGTCGAGCAGCACCGCGATCCGCCGTGCAGACGTACGGGGGTCGAGCACGTCGACCCCGTACACCTGGAGCATTACCGCCTCGACGTCCGGGTCGAACCGCGCGGCTTGGGCCGTGGCAAATTTGGGAGGGTCATCCCGCTCTGTTTGGCGATCTCGCCGAATAGCACGTTTAGCTCGCCGAGCTTGAGCCCATCGGCGCACATGCCGTCGAACGCCTCGGCGCCGATCAGGTCGGACAGTGCGCCCTCTAGGTCCCCGGCGACGAGTGCGCGCAGCGACGAGATCGGCCAGGCGGTCGACGGGGGAACCTCGTAGCTCTGGCCGTGGTAGGTGAACGCGAACGGTCGCGCGTTGGCCTCGGCCGCCGCAGCGTCAGCCGCAGCCCCGAGATCGAACGTCGCTAGCCCGTTGGCGTCCGGGCTGGCGGTCACGCCGCCTTGTCAGCGGAAGCGCCACGACGAGCACGACGAGCGGCGTCGGGGTCCTCAGCCGGGCCGAGCAGGATCGTCGCGAGGTCGCCCGCGTCGTCCAGCGCCGACAGGGTGCAGTCGAGCGGCACCGTCGCGCCGCGCGTGATCTGCATATCGCCCGCGTCGGACAGCGACGCCCGGCCGAACGCGATGCGGAACACCCGCTCGGCGTCGCGCGAGTCGATGCCGACCGCGTAGAGGTGCTGCGGCGTGTCGCTGCGCAGTTTCATTTCGAGCAGCCCGTCGCTGTCCTCGGTGCCGGGGTCGGCGTCGAAGTAGAGCGCGATCGTGTCGCCGTTGAGCTGCCAGAGCACGAATTGCAGCGTGACCGCGCGGCCGGTGACAACCGACCGGATCGGCACGACCGACTGCCACGGGGTGAGGTCTTCCTGATCGACGCTCTGGCCCACGGTCGGCCCGTCGTCGCTCAGGTAGCCGAGCACCTTCCACGGGGCCGGCCACTCGTCCCACGTGTTCTCGGGCGGGTCGGTGCCCGCCGGGGCGAGATAGATACCGGGGCCGTTGGCGGTGCCGACCTGCACTTCGCTCGGGTCGAGCACACCGGCTGCTGGCGGGGCTGGAGGCATAGCGGGTTTTCCTTCCTACGGTGCCTCAGCAGGCGCGACGAGCGCGGCGCTTCGGCGGGGATGGACACGGATTTCGTACCGCGCCGTGTATCGCGGTCGGCCGTCGTCGTCGGGCAGCCAGAAAGGCCCCTCGACGGGCTGCACGTAACAGACGGTGCCCTCGGGCCAGTCGACGTCGGGGAGCGCGACGACGATCTGCCGCACCGTCTCGGCGAGCGCTCGCGCGCCCTCCTTGCGGTTGTGCCGCGCGTCGATCTGGATGAAATGGGCCATGATCCAGCCGGGCCATTGCTGGGTCGCGGCGTAGCTAAACGACGTCAGCTCGCCGAGGGCGCGCAGCTCGCGAATCTGGGCCCACACCCACGCCTCTAGGTCGGGCTGCACGATCACGGGCGCGGCGGTCATCGGTACTTGCCCCTGGCTGCGGCGAGCGACTGCCCGAGGGGCGCGCTGGCCGGCCTGCGGCGGGTGCCGTACTCGACGTAACGCGCCCACGGGGTGTCATTGACGACGAGCGAGGTTCCGGGGTCGCGGCCGGGCACGACGCGGTAGCCGCCGGCCATCTTGCCCGTGTCGCGCGGCGTGCGCGAGGCGGCGTCGGCGGCGAGCTGCTCGGCGATCGTGCGAATCTGCGGCTGGACGACCAGGCGGCGGGCCATCGCGTGGGTGACGGTGAACGTCGCGCCGCTAGCCACGGGGAGCCGCCGTCACAGCGCACGACCAGCACGACAGGAACCCCGCGAGGTCGGTCGGGTCGGTGATGAACCGCACGAGCGAGAGCACCCACACCTGCCCGCGCACGACTGCGGTCATGCCGTCGAGCGGGTCAGCGCCCGGCGGCAGGAACAGGTTTCCGGCGGCGACGCGGTTCGGGTCGTGCGGTCCGCGGCCGCCGCCGCTCTCGGCGCGCGGATCGCTCGTGCCCTGGTAGAGCTGGAGATTCCCGACCCCGGTCCACACCGGGCGCGTGCTCGTCGCGTCGTCGGGGGGCACGCGCCAGCCGTGCGCGTCCAGCTCGCCCGGCAGGTAGAGCGCTACCGCGTCGCTGGCCAGCAGCACCGTCACGACTCGCCGCCGATCTCGTAGGGCCACCAGTCGACGTCGACCTCGACGGGCGCGACGCGCAGCGGCACCGACACGAGCCCGTCGAGAAACGAGCGGTGCCAGTTCGCGCGGCTGATCGCGAGCCCGTAGTCGCCGACCGGCCCGGCGGGGCTGTAGCTCACCGACTGCGCGCCGGTCTGCACGAGCGACACGGCGGGCGTCGGCGGCAGGGTCGCCGCGTAGCTTTCCCATTGGAGCGCGGCGCACAGGTGCGGCTCGTCGTCCCAGCAGGCGTCGGCGATCGCTTGCGCCTCGTCTCGGGGCAGCCCGCCAGTCGTGGGCGGCGCTAGGGGCGGCGCCCACGCTTCCCACGACGGCGGGCTCACGGTCACTTCTTGGCGCTGGAGCGCTCGCCAGACTCGGCGGCGTCGGGCGCTGGCGGCTTGACCAGGCCCAGGAGCCGGGTCTTGGCGAACGGGATCGCCCCGGCGGGCACGCGCGGCGTCACGGGCTTGATGATCGTGCAGCCGAACCTGGCCCAAATCTTGCACGGCACCACGTTGTCTTGGAACCCCGAGACCAGCACCTTGCCGTCGCTGTCGGCGATCGTGCCTGACGGGTCGATGCGGAACCTGATGTCTTCCCGCACGCCGATGACCAGGTAATCCCACGCGCCGGTAATGAGGTCAACGACGTTGACCGCCGCGTACTGGCTGTAGGCGATCTGCACGCCGTAGAGGGTGGGCCGCGTGGTCTGCCCGACCTGCTCGGTGCCGAGCAGCAACGACCCGTTGGCGTCGCGGACGCCCCGGAACTGGCCCTTGGCCCCGATGTCGGCTGAGTGCCCGGTGACGTTGAGGCCCTGGCCCTCGACGTAGCTCATGCCGTTGTTCACGGCGTCTACCGCGTCGATCGCGAACGGGTACGGGTTGTTGATCGGGTGATAGGCCCCGCCCCCGCCGACCCCCATCGAGTAGAGCGGCCCGGTGACCCCGCCGACCGGGAAGGTGGCCGGGATTCCGGCGCCGCCGAACAGCACCGTCTGATCGAGGCGAACCGCGATAGCCTCGGCCATCTTGGGCCGCGCCCAGTTCCACAGGTTGATCGTGTTGTCATCGAGGTACTGCTGCGGGATGGCCACCACGGCGGCGATCTCCTCAGCCGTGATCACCTGCGGCTTGAGCGTGAGGTCGGTGTACGGCTTGCGGCCGGCCCCGGCGGGCGGCGCGTTCGCCCCGGTGACCCACTCGGCGGACGGGAGCTTGCCGGTCACGGGCAGCTCGGTAATCCGGGTGCCCATCGGCATCGTCTGCGCGAGCTGGAGCACGGCTGAGCGCTGCTCCACGTCTTGGATGATCTGCTGGCTGTACTCGTGGGGGATGATGCCGGAGAAGTCAGATAGCTGGGGTGCCATTTCAGCGCGGCCTTTCAGCGCGGGGGCAGGAAGGGATCGCGCCGCTTTACGCGCCACCTGGCCGCGCTGCATCACGCTCGCGCGGGGGCCTCGGACTCGCCGAGTGAAGCGCCCCGGATTCGGCTACCGGCTGCCGTCGCATCACGCCCACGGCAACGGGGTCAGCTTAACCGCACGATGCGCAGCGCGTGAAGCGCCCGGCATAGCCGCGAGCAGTAGACCGAGCCGGGCCGGGGCGGTCGGACGAGGCAGGTCAGGCACACGATGTCGGCCTCGTCGTCGTCGCCTTCGCGCCAGAGGGTCACGCTACAGGCTACGGTCTAGCGGCCTTGCAGCGTCGTCCGGAAAAAGTCGCCGTCGCCGTTCCCGCTCGGCTGGCGGGGGCCTGCGGGGATGTGGCCGGGCGGCGGGGGCACGACGGCGAGCTGCGCGACGACGGCAGCGATCGCGGTCGCGTCGGGCTGGCCGTCCTTGACGAGCTTGCCGAGGTCGAGCACGGCGAGCGCGGCGTCGGGGTTCGCGATCTTCCCGGCGGCCTGGGCGCGGAACTCGGCGGCGGCCAGGGCGCGAGCGTGCTCGGCGGCGGCTTCGGCTTTGCCCTCCTCGCGGGCCTTGGCGATCGCCTGCTCTGCCTCGGTCATGCCCTCGCGGGTCAGCTTGTCGAGCTTGGCTTCGGCTGCCTTGCGTTGCTTCCGCTCGTCGTCCAGCACGCCGCGCAGCTTGGTCAGCTCGTCGTCGGCGGGCGGGGCCGGGGGCGTCGGCGGCGC
>Ga0070763_10000493_pt1 | contig 10984 bp, 11 predicted proteins | sample HubBroMetageWRM3_FD_67279 | JGI IMG/M metagenome (GOLD analysis project Ga0070763, IMG submission 67279) | Warmed soil microbial communities from the Hubbard Brook experimental Forest, New Hampshire - Hubbard Brook CCASE Soil Metagenome WRM 3 | ecosystem: Environmental > Terrestrial > Soil >... | reverse complement strand
TGGCCTGCCAGTGACGGCGTGTTCCTGGTGGACGATATCCCTTTGGCGCCGTGACACGCGGTGCAGGTCAGCGCAATCGCCGGCGGCTTGACCGGCGGAGCAGCCTGCGCCGCTGCCGGAGTCATTGCTGCCGGGACGGTGGCGAACAGGGCACTCGCGGCCAGGGCTCGGACAATAAAATTCGACTTCGCGGACATCGCGCTCAACAAACCGTTTGAAACGAGACCCCGCCCGCTTGATTGCCGCGGGCGGGGCTGACAGAGCGGCTACTTCTGGTAGCTGATCCGGTAGATGGCGCCCGCCTGGTCGTCGGCGACCAGCAGGGAGCCGTCCGGCGCCTGAAGGATATCGTCGGGACGGCCGAGGATCTTCTGGTCGTCGAGCCAGGTGCCGGCAAAGACGGTCTCCTTGGGGTTCTTGCCGTCGGGGTCGACCGAGACAAAGACGATCCGGTAGCCGAGCTTCTTGTTCCGGTTCCACGAACCATGCTCGGCGATGAACATGCCGTTCTTGTACTCGGCCGGGAACTGATCGCCGGTATAGAACTTCATGCCGAGCGGCGCGATGTGCGGGCCGAGCTTGACCACGGGCGGCGTGAACTCGGAACATTTGTGTCCCATGCCGAACACCGGATCGACGATGTCGCCCTGGTGGCAGTAGGGATAGCCGAAATGCTCGGCCACCTTGGTGACATGGTTGAGCTTGTCGCTCGGCATATCGTCGCCCAGCCAATCGCGGGCGTTTTCGCTGAACCACAGGTCGCCGGTGCGGGGATCGACCGCGCCGCCGACGCTGTTGCGAATGCCGACCGCCACCAGTTCAGCGGTGCCGTTTGCCGGATTCACGCGCCGATATTGCGACAGGCTGGTCGGCGGCAGGCAGACGTTGCACGGCGGCCCGAAGGGCACGTACAGCCAGCCCTTGCCGTCGGGCACCAGGTATTTCCAGCCATGCGGCACGTAGGGCGGCATGTCGTCGTAGACCACCTTGCCTTCCGGTGCCTTGTCGAGGTTGGCTTCGGGATTGTCGTATTTGTAGAGCTTGTCGATGTCGATCACGTAGAGCGCGCCATTCATGAAGGCGACGCCTGTCGGCATGCGCAGCCCGGTGATGAAGGGTTTGGCGACCTTTTGGCCGTCGGGCCCGGTGATGGCGTGAACGGTGCCCTTGTCGAAGGTGCCGACGAAGAGCGTGCCCTTGTCTCCCATCGCCATCTGCCGCGCCTGGGGAACGCCGCTCGCCCAGACGGCGATCTTGAAGCCGGGTGGCAGTTTGATCTTGGCGAGAATCTTGTCGAGCTCCGCGGGCGGCGTCGGCAGCGGCTGACCCGGATTGGGAACCTGCCCCTTTTGCGCCTGGGTCTCGTCGCCTAGGAACCAGTCGTCAGGAGGATGGGCCCAGAAGTTCTTGTTGTTGGAATCGTACTTCTTGAGTTCCTGAGCCTGCACCGTCAGCGAGCCCCAGCCGAACACGGCCGCGATCGCGCCGACAAGGCACACTTTCGCCAAAGCTGTTTCTTGCCGTCTCATTGGTGTCTCCTCTCCTTGGTCGTGCAGGAGACGCGTGGATCGATTCTTGAGCGTCGAGCGTCCACTGCCGAGCGGTCAGGCTAGGCCGGCCATTTGCGCCGTTCAATATGCGCCGGGGCATAGCAGGCAGCCCGAAGGTTTGCTGCAGTGCGATGTTTCACCCGCGGTGCTTTTGCTGCCAAGCTGCGGCTGACCTGAACAGGCGACAGGGAGAGGTAGATGCGCATCCTCACGCTCGGGCTGTTGCTCGCGACCGGCCTCGCGGGCGCAGCATCGGCACAAACCGTCGGCGGCACCTATTCGGTCAGCGGCACGAACGCCGACGGCTCGAGCTATACGGGTTCAGCGGAGATCACCTTGAACGGATCGGACTGCTCGATCAGTTGGCAAACCGGCGGCTCCAGCTCGGCCGGCACCTGCCTGCTCACGGGCAACGCCTTCGGCGCTGCCTACCAGCTCGGCGATTCGCCGGGTCTCGCCGTTTACCAGCTTCAGCCGGACGGAACACTGAAAGGCCAATGGACGACGATCGGTAGCAGCGGCGTCGGTTCGGAGACGCTGTCTCCCCACAAGTGATCGAACACCATGCGCTTCAAGTGGTTGAATGCCCTGCAACACCTGTTTGCCGTCCCACCCGCGACGCCGGAGCGCGCGCGGCTCAGCATCAGCAAATTCGCGCTGGGCGTTTGTCCCGGCTGTCGCGGATTGCGCGGCGTCGCGAGCCTGCGCTGCAGCCATTGCGGCAGCGCCAAGCCTGTTACCGAGGACGCCTGACTGCGCTATAAATCCGCCGCGTTGCGGCGGCCCTCTCTCTGATGTTCCCCTGGACGCCGACGAGGAGGACGATGTCATGGACATGTCGACCGAAAGCATCCTGGTGATTCTCGTCGTCGGCATCGTCGCCGGCTGGCTCGCCGGCAAGGTCGTGCGCGGGGCCGGCTTCGGCCTTTTGGGCGATCTTGTCGTCGGCATTGTCGGTGCATTCATAGCCTCGTGGTTGTTCCCGCGCCTGGGCATTCACCTCGGAACCGGCATCATCTCGGCCATCCTCTATTCGGCACTGGGCGCAATCATCCTCCTGCTGGTCGTTCGCCTGATCCGCGGCCGCGGCAGCGTCTGAAGAGCGTCTCGATCGTAGTCGCGCGTCCGCGCGAATCGCTCTACGCTGCGCAAGAATCACGGAGGGGCGGCGTGCAGGGCGAGGCTTCGTACGATTTCATCGTGACCGGGGCCGGCTCCGCCGGCTGCGCCGTCGCGGGGCGGCTAAGCGAGGACGGCCGCTTTCGCGTGCTGCTGCTTGAAGCTGGCCCGCGCGACACTTATCCATGGATCCACATTCCGCTCGGCTACCACAAGACCTTCAACAATCCGAAGGTCAACTGGATGTTCGACAGCGAACCGGAGCCCGAACTCAACAACCGCGTGATGTACCAGCCGCGCGGCAAGGTGCTCGGCGGCACCAGCTCGATCAACGGCATGGTCTACATGCGCGGCAATGCCGCCGACTACGACGAATGGCGGCAACGCGGCTGCGAAGGCTGGGACTACGACTCGGTGCTGCCCTACTTCAAGCGGGCCGAGGACAACGTGCGCGGCACCGACGAATTTCACGGCACCGGCGGGCCGCTGAAGGTGAGCGACCATCGCTGGCAGCCAACGCTGGCCAAGGCGATGCACGAGGCCGCGGTGCAGGCCGGCATCCCGGAAAATCCCGATTTCAACGGCGCCACCCAGGAAGGCGTCGGCTACTACCAGACGACCATCAGCAAGGCGCGGCGCTGGTCGAGCGCCCGGGCGTACTTGAGCGGCGCCCGGCAGCGCAAGAACCTGACGATCGCCACGGGCGCGCATGCGACGCGCGTGCTGATCGAGGACGGGCGCGCGGTCGGCGTCGAGTACCGCACCTTTGGCTCCATGGGGGCCGGGCTCACGACGGCGCGGGCGACGCGCGAGGTCGTCGTCTCGGGTGGCGTCTACGGCTCGCCGCAGCTTTTGATGCTCTCCGGCCTCGGCCCGGCCGCACATCTGAAACAGCACGGCATCCAGGTGATCAAGGACATGCCGGGCGTCGGCGCGCACCTGCATGACCACTTCAACACCTATGTCGCCTATCGCTGTGCCCAGCCCGTGACGATGAACGACCTGGTCAACAGCCTGCCGCGCCGGATACTGGCGGGGGCGCAGTATGCGCTCGGCCGTACCGGGCCGTTGGCCAGCATGGGGCTGTATGTCGGCGCGTTGGTGCGCAGCGACCGGCGGCTGGAGCGACCGGACCTGCAGATCAACATGTTCGCCTGGGCGATCAAGGAGAGGAATCGGTTCGGCGTCGTGCCGCAGCCCTTCTCGGCCTTTGGCCTCAGCCCGGTGCATCTCAGGCCCGATGGCCGCGGCACGGTGCGGTTGAAATCCGCCGACCCGCTTGATGCGCCGGAGATCAGGTTTAATTTCCTGAAAAGCTCCTACGACTACGAGGCGATCATCCACGGCATGAAAATCTGCCGCGAAATCGCCCGGCAGCCGGCGCTGAAACCCTTCGTCGTCGAGGAGATCCTGCCCGGGCCGGCGGTCACCGGCGACGCCGAGCTCAGGGCCGACATCCGCGCACGCGGCGTCTCGAACCTGCACCCGGTGGGGACCTGCCGCATGGGCCGCGAGGCGGATGCGGTGGTCGATCCCCAGCTCCGGGTTCACGGCATCGCAGCACTCCGCGTCGCCGATGCCTCGATCATGCCGTCCATCGTGGCCGGCAACACCAACGCGCCCACGATCATGATCGGCGAGAAGTGCGCGGACATGGTGCGCGCGGCAGCGTGAGCCTTGTATTCAACGGCGCTGCAATTAGTCGGTCGCGTAGTCACCAGAATGCCACACCGCGCCGCGCCCTACTGGGGGAATATACAGACGGAGCTTCCCACAACCCCAGCTTGCTCCAATCGATCTGAGGCACTGCCCCAGTCGATCAAAGGCCCGCCCAGACCCCCAAGCCGGGCGGGCCTTTCTTCGCCTGCCGCCCATCCGATAGCCGCGGCCGGGCGGCCCCGCCGGTGTAGAAGCCGGCCCCTCCGCTACACCGTCGTCAATTCCGCCAGGGATGCCAGGGTCGCACCCGCTCCGCCCGCCGGCACCCACCATGTCCGCGGACCGACCATGCCGTCAGCCGGCAGCGCATGTTGCACCTGGTAGGCTTTCACGGCGGCTTCGGTGCGTGGCCCAAAATCGCCGTCGGCCGCGCCCGGATCGGTCGGCGAGCCGGCGCCGCCGAACTTCAGCAGGCCCTTCTGCAGGCCGCTCACCGCCTTGCCGACCCCGCCGCGTCGCAGGAGCGGCGTGTCGGGATCCGCCGGCATCCGCTTCCAGGTGTCGTCGCCGATGACGCCATCGGCCACCAGCCCCGCGCCTTGCTGAAAGGCAATCACGGCATTCTTCGTGACGGCGCCGAACACGCCGTCGATCTGGTCGAAGCCCAGCGTCTTTATCATGACGAAGATCGTCTGGGCGCGTTGGACGTCCCGTCCGAGCGCGCCGACCGCAAGCCTGGGACCACTGTTCATGGCGTTCCTCCCGGGGAGGCGTCGACATCAGCTATCGCTTGAGAAATAGCAGGACGCTCGCCGGGGGCTGTGACTTTCCGCACCGTCGAGCCATAGTGGCGGTCGATGGTGGCTACAGGGCGTAAGCCGGCTCAAGGCGCGAGCGGCATCAGGGCCTGGCGCAACGGCTCGCTGTCGATCTGCATCAGGCCGCTGAACGGCCGGTACAATTCGAGGATGAGGAAGATCGCCCCCGAGGCCGACAGCGCGATCACCGCGATGGCGGCGAAGGCTGTCGGGTTGAGCGGCGAAAACAGACAGAAACTCGCGAACAATATGTAGAGCCAGAAAACCAGCACGACCAGGAAGGGCAGCGGCATGCGGGTGCTCGATTGCTCGTGCAGGATCAACCGCGTCTGAAGGATCGTATTGGCCAGTTGAACGGCCTGGTTCTGAATGATGCGCTCAGCCTCCGTCGTCGGCGACAGGGCCGCGATCATCCGGTAGGTGGTGTGGCCTGCAGCCGTTGCGGCGAAGCGTTTGTTCTGTTTCGTCGTGCCGTCATCCCAAATGCTGTCGATCATGTCGGGCAGCACCTTGCGCAATTCCTCGCGCGCCGGCCGCGCCTGCGGACCATACTCATCCAGCAGGAAGTCGAGCATTTCGATCTTGGCCGTCAATTGCCTTATGTCGTCGCGCTGGGCGTCGAAGCTGTTCTTCCCTGAATTGATCAGCAGGCCAAGGACCAGGCCGGTGATGGTTGCGATCAGAGCGCAGCCCAGCCGGACGATGTCCTTGGCATGGGCGTCGAGATGATGGTCGGGCAGCAGGCGGCGCAGCAGCACACCCGATAGGGCGCCACCGATCAACACGGCGCAAATGATCAGCGACGTCGTCGTTGCGCTCACTGTCTCCTCCTTGGCGGTGCGGCCCTTACGCCGTGCCGACTGTCCTGCAAGCCCTCTACCCTCTAGGTCGTTGTATCGCGTCAAATATGGTGAATACACGACGGCGGCCGCTGATATGATCGTGAATTGCAGGGAGGGCGCTGGCCGGACTAGCGTCGCCCGCAGCGTTCTGCCTTCCAGGGAGCCGATCATGACGAATGCAGTCTCGCCCGATCGTCGCGACTTTTTCGGACTTGCGCTGGGCGGCCTCGCGCTGGCGCTGGCCGCGGTGTCGCCGCGGGCCGCGCGGGCCCAGGCGGCGGGCGCCAAGCTCAAGATCGCCACGATCGGCGCCGGCCGCGAGGGCGGCGCGCTCGGCACGCTGTTCGCCAAGGAGGGCCACCCGGTGATGTTCTCGTCGCGCAACCCCGACTCGCTGAAAGACCTGGTCGCCAGCGCCGGCCCGAACGCCAAGGCCGGCACGGTGGCCGAAGCGGTGGCGTTCGGCGACGTCGTGGTAATCGCGGTGCCCTATACGGCGATGGAACAAATCGGCAAGGATTACGGTCCGGCGCTCGCCACCAAGCAGCTCGTCTTCGACGTCTCGAACCCGATCCCGCGGCGCGACGGCGAGGACTTCGTGAAGAAGATCAACGACCAGGGCGGCGCCGGCGTCGCCTCGGCCAAGATGCTGCCCGGCGCTCACGTCGTGCGCGCCTTCAACGCGATCGGCTCGGGCGGCCTGGCCAAGGCGGCGCATCGCACGGGCGAGCCGCTGGGCGTGCCGATCGCCAGCGACGACGCGAAGGCGATCGAGCTGGCGAGCGCGCTGATCAAGGAGCTCGGATTCGAAGCGGTGCTGATCGGCGGCACGGCGAAGGGCAAGTATCTGGTGCCGGGAACGCCGCTGGGCGGCGAGCATACGCCGGCCGAGATCCGCAAGATCGCCGCGGACCTGACGTGAACGGGATCGCCGGCCGGTTTGGGTCGCGCCGAATTTGAGCCCGCAGGATCCGCCCGTGTCGGCGTCCGGCGCGGCCGCACCGGCGTTCCGGCTTCTGCAGCGCATCGTCGCGGTGCGCCCCGAAGAGGTGCGCGCCGTCGGCTGGTGCTGGCTCTACATCTTCGCGGTGCTGTCGTCCTACTACATCCTGCGGCCGATCCGCGATCAGATGGGCGTGGCCGGCGGCGTCAACAATCTGCCGTGGCTGTTCACCGGCACGCTGGCCGGCATGGTGCTGCTCAACCTGCCGTTCGCCTACCTGGTCAAGAAGCTGCCGCGCAGCCGTTTCATTCCGCTCACCTACCGCTTCTTCGCCCTCAACATCGTGCTGTTCGCGATCGCGTTGCGTGTCGTCAGCCCCGAGCAGGAGATCTGGGTCGGCCGGATCTTCTTCATCTGGGCGTCGGTCTACAACCTCTTCGTGGTCTCGGTGTTCTGGCAGCTCAATGTCGATCTGTTCAGCCCCGAGCAGGGCAAGCGGCTGTTCGGCTTCATTGCCGCCGGCGCCACCATCGGCGCGATCGTGGGCTCGGCAGTCACCGCAAGCCTGGCGCGCTACGTCTCGCCGACCATGCTGATGGTGGGCGCCGCCCTGCTGCTCGAGGTCGCGGTGTTCAGCGTCGGACGCCTGGCCAGGCTGTCGCCTGTCCTGCACCACCGTCCGGGCGATCAGGCCGCCGCCTCGGCGGATGAAAAGCCGGTCGGCGGCAGCGTGCTGGCCGGCATCACGCACGCCTTCCGCTCGCCCTACCTGCTGGCGGTCAGCGCGTTCCTGCTGCTCTACGCGGTGACCTCGACCTTCGTCTATTTCCAGCAGGCCGCGATCGTCAGCCACAGCTTCACCGACAGGGGCGCGCAAACCTCGTTCTTCGCCAGCATCGATCTCGGCGTCAATTCGCTCGCCCTCCTCTTCCAGCTGTTCTTCACCGGCCGGCTGATCGTGCTGCTGGGCGTCGCCCTGGCGCTCGCCCTGTTGCCGGCCTTGACCATGCTGGGCTTCGCAGCGCTTGCGCTCACGCCGAGCCTGGGCGTGATCGCGGCGTTCCAGATCATCCGCCGCGCCGCCGACTACGCGATCGCGCGGCCGACCCGCGAAGTCATCTATACCGTCGTATCGCGCGAGGACCGCTACAAGACCAAGGGCTTCATCGACACCTTCGTCTACCGCCTCGGCGACCAGGTCGGCGCCTGGGCGATGGCGCCGCTCAACGGCGTCGGCGCACGCGCGGCGTCGCTGGTCGCGATCGCGGTCGCGGCCCTCTGGCTGCTCAACGCCCTGTGGCTCGGCCGTCGGCAACAGTCGCTCGAAGCCGAAGAACGGCGCCGGGTGATGGCGGAAGCGCCGGCCGAATAGCCTGCCGCGCGTCACGCCCCCGTCACGCGCCAGATGACATTGCCCACGTCGTCCGCCATCAGGAGCGAGCGGCGGTCGGCGCCGATCGTCACGCCGACCGGCCTGCCATAGGAGACGCGCTCGTCCGGTGCGAGGAAGCCCGACAGAATGTCGCGCGGCGGTCCGGCCGGTTTGCCGTTGGCGAACGGCACGAACACCAGCTTGTAGCCGCTGAGCGTGCTGCGGTTCCACGAGCCGTGCTGGCCGATGGCCATGCCGTCGGGAAAGCCGGGCAGCGTGCCCGCCGGCACCCAGCACAGGCCGAGCGACGCGGTGTGGCCGCCCAGCGCGTAGTCCGGCGTGAGGGCCTTGGCGACCATGGCCGGATCCTGCGGCACGCGGTCGTCGACCGTCTGGCCCCAGTAGCAATAGGGCCAGCCGTAGAAGCCGCCCTCTTTCACCGAGGTCAGGTAGTCGGGCGGCGTCTCGTCGCCCAGCCCGTCGCGCTCGTTGACCACGGTCCACAGGACGCCCGTGCTGGGCTCCCAGGCCGTGCCGACCGCGTTGCGCAGGCCGGAAGCGAAGATGCGGCTGCTGCCGCTGGCAAGATCGATTTCGTAGATGGCGGCGCGGCCTTCCTCAACCGCCATGCCGTTCTCGGCGATGTTGGTGAGCGAGCCCACCCCGGCATAAAGCTTCCGCTTGTCCGGGCTCAACAGCAGGCTGCGCGTCCAATGGCCGGCCGGCTTGAACTCGACAAGCCGTCGGCCCGGGCCGGTGATGCGGTCGGCGCCCGCCGCGTAGGGGAAGGCCACCACGCCGTCGGTGTTGCCGACGTAGAACGTGTCGCCCACCAGCGCCATGCCGAAGGGCTGGTTCTGGCCCTCCAGGAACACGTGTCGGGTTTCCGCCACGCCGTCGCCGTCCGTGTCGCGCAGCAGCGTGATGCGATTGGCGCTGACGCCCATGGCGTCGGCGCGTCTCATCGTGCTCACCATGGCGTAGTCGAGGATCGACCGGGCCGGGCGGTCCGCCTGCATGGCCTCGGCGACCAGCACGTCGCCGTTGGGCAGCACTTCGATCCAGCGGCAATGATCGAGGCCGCTCGCGAACGCATTGACCTTCAGGCCGGGCGCCGCGATCGGCGTCTGGCCCGGGCTCCAGCCCTTGGCCGTCGGCATCTTGAGCGTCGGGATGGCGCCCTGCGGCTTGGCCGCCGGGATCGCGGGCGCGCTGCCCCATGCGGGCTCGGGGGTGCCGCCGGCGGTCAGTCGCCGTATCTGGAGCGCGGTCCCGCCAATGACGGCAACGCCTCGCGCAACAATGTCCGAAAAGCTCAAGGTACTGCTCCTCATTCTCATGCGATCGCCCTCCCCTGCGCGGGCTCCGCGCAGGGGAGGAAAGACATTATTCGAGGTCGCCCCAGCTCGCGACCCGTTCGATCCGGATGACTATAACGGGAAGCGGGCCGATCTCCATGGCCTCGAGCTGCGTGTAGCGCGCGCGCAGCAGCGACTGCGCCCGGTCGTGCTCGGCGCCTTCCGTCAGGATGCCGGCCCGCCCATGCAGCATCACCCAGCCGAGGCGCCGCCAGTCCTCGTCGTAGCGGTCGAACACGGCGGCCACGCAAGGGTTTTCGGCGATGTTGCGCAGCCGCTTCAGCGGCCGGGTCCCTGCTCGCTTCGGCTTCCGGTCGATGGTGATGTAGAGCACATCCTCCGCAAGGCCGAAGCACACCGGAACGACCTGCGGGACCGCCCGACTGTCGGCGGTCGCCAGGTGGGCGACCCGTCGCGTGTCGATGAAGTGACGCTGGCGAGCTGACAGCATGCCGGGACCGGCGTTCGCCAACCTACTTCTTCTTCCCCGCCGGCGGCCAGGGCATAGCCGCGGCGTCGGTCACGATCACCGCGGCATCCTCGGGCAACAGCAGCCGCTCGGCCTCCAGCTTGCGCGCCGCGATGCGGATCTGGTTCACATAGTCGTCGCGGTTCTTGTAGAGCTCGGCGATTCTCGCCTCGGAGAAAGGCAGGAAAGCGCCCGCCAAGGAGCAGCCGAAGGACTTCGGCTCCTGCTGGGCGGCATGGACGCCGAGCGGCGCCGCCATGTCGGGAAGGCGCACGCCGCCCAGCACATTGCCGTCGGCATTGCGCTTGGGCCGCTCGATCACAGCCTTGGGGAGATATTTCGGCGCGGCCAGCACATCGGCATCGGTCGTGGGTTCGATTGGCATCAGCTGGCTGTCGGGCGGAGCCACGTTGGCCGCGACCCAGCGGTCGAGCGCCACCAGGGTCGCGCGCGAAACCGGCGTCCAGTCGAGGCGGGCGAGCGGCAGGGTGCACTCCGACGCGCGCCGCAGAACGACATGCGAGGCGCCGGCGACGTCGTACATGCGCACATTGGCCGGGAGCGCCTGCTCGTCGGTACCGGCGCCGCCGGTGCGGCCGAGCGAGGCGCGCAGCGACAGAAAATCGGTCGTGCTGCTCACCATGATGAGCTTGGGCGGGACCTCGCCGCGCTTCTCCACGGCGGCGACGATCTCGCCGATCGTGAACGGCCCCTCATGGACGCCGCGGAACTCCGGGTCGGCAAAGGACGGCGCCTTGTCGGCGCTCGATTGCGGGCCGGGCGACGAGACGAGGATCGGCAGCAGGCCCGCGCCCGAGACGAAGATGTGCATGCCGTCGACCACGCGATGGCCA
>Ga0070763_10000490_pt1 | contig 11001 bp, 9 predicted proteins | sample HubBroMetageWRM3_FD_67279 | JGI IMG/M metagenome (GOLD analysis project Ga0070763, IMG submission 67279) | Warmed soil microbial communities from the Hubbard Brook experimental Forest, New Hampshire - Hubbard Brook CCASE Soil Metagenome WRM 3 | ecosystem: Environmental > Terrestrial > Soil >... | reverse complement strand
CAGGCGAGATGATGCCGTGCATGGCGGAGTTGCAGCAGGTCGGCCTCAGGCACCCGGCCGCGGAGCTGGTCCGGGACATCCAGCGCAACCGCACCGGAATTCCGCGGCGCACGTTCGTCGCCGAGGGCCTGTTCGAGAACAATGTGGTTCTCGAGGCTGGTGTGACTATCGACACGTTCCTTTGGTGCCCCGAGGCCGCGTACTCCGACGAGGCAAAGACGCGCAGCTCGCAGCTTGCCGCCCGGGCTCGCCGCGCCTACCGGATCTCCGAGAAGACCCTCGCCTACCTGACCGAGCGGCCCAACCCGGACGGCCTGATCTCGATCGCCCGGCTCCCGGACACCGACCCCGAGGCGTTCGCGTTCGGGCCCAGTGCCCTGGTCCTGGTGATCGACGGGATCGAGATTCCCGGAAACCTCGGCACGCTCATCCGGACCGCCGACGCATGCGCCGCCGACTGCCTGGTGCTGACCAACCGGCGGACCAGGCTGACCCACCCCAAGGTGCTCCGCAGCAGCCAGGGGATGAGCATCAGGGTGCCCGCGATCGAGTTCGATGCGGTGCCCGACGCCATCGCCTGGCTGGGACGGCACGGCTTCACCGGGTACCTGGCCGACACCGACGACAGTGTGAACTACCGGGGCTGCGACTACACCGGGCGCACCGCGCTGGTCGTGGGCAGCGAGCGGTACGGGATCTCGCCTCCCTGGCAGGCGTCCGGCTTCCGCCGGATCGGGATTCCTATGCTTGGCTTCGCGGACTCGCTCAACGTCGCGGTATCCGCGGCGGTGCTGCTGTACGAGGCGAGGGCGCAGATGAACGGATGGGGAGGCGAATGACCCGGCCACGGCGGTCTTGCATTTCGGTGCCTGGCAGCAGTGAGAGATTCCTGGCCAAGGCCACTGGCCTGAACGCTGACCAGGTCCTGCTCGACCTGGAAGACTCGGTCGCGCCAGATGCGAAACACGAGGCGCGGGGCAACGTGGCGGCCGCGCTGCAGACCGGGGACTGGGGCGGCAAGGTCCGGTCCGTGCGGGTGAACGGCGCGACCACCCGGTGGGCCTACCGGGATGTGGCAGACGTGGTCGAGCGCGCGGGGCAGTATCTCGACACGATCATCCTGCCCAAGGTGACCGGGTCCGATCACGTCGCCTGGCTGGACCTGCTGCTCGGCCAAGTCGAGCAGGCGGCAGGCCTGCCGCAGGGCGGGATCGGGATCGAGGCCCAGATCGAGGACGCGGCCGGGCTGGCCCGCGTGGAGCAGATCGCCGGGTGTTCGCCCAGGCTCGAGGCGCTTGTGTTCGGGCCCGCCGACTTCATGGCCAGCCTCGGGATGCGTTCGCTGGAGATCGGCGCGCAGCCGGCCGGGTACGCGGGCGGCGACGCGTTCCACTATCCGCACCTGCGAATCCTGGTCGCCGCGCGGGCGCACGGGCTGCAGGCGATCGACGGCCCGTTCGCCGCGATCGGCGATGCCGGCGGCCTGCGCCGGTCGGCCACATCGGCGGCCGCGCTGGGGTACGACGGCAAGTGGGTGATCCATCCGGGCCAGATCGAGATCGTGAACGACGCGTTCTCGCCCGCGCAGGCCGACTACGACCGTGCCGAGCTGATCCTCGAGGCCTACGAGTACTACACGTCCGTGCGCAAGCGCGGCGCGGTTTCGCTGGACGGCGAGATGATCGACGAGGCTTCGCGCAAGCTGGCCCTGACCGCGGTGGCGCGAGGGCGCGCCGCTGGCCTCGAGCGGACCTCCAGGTTCCGGCCGCCGGACTAGGCCAGCGGGGCGATCAGCGGGCGGGTGTAGGGGTCGCCGTTGCGGCGGCTGCCTCCCTCGCCGCCGACGGCCCAGCAGCTGCTGCCGCAGGCCAGGCCGCTCAGGTACCCGCTGTGGCGCACCGCGGGCACGGTCACCGCGACCCAGTCGGTTCCCTGCCAGCGCAGCGCCAGCGGCTGGTGTTTGCGGGTCATGCCCAGCAACCAGCACCCTTTGCCACCGGAACAGGTCAGCCCAACGGGGTGGGTCAGCGCGGCGGAGCTGACCGGCGTCCATGTCCTGCCGTTCCAGACGTCGGTGACCAGCTTGGTTCCGTTGTAAGCCGCCAGGCACATGGCCGGCTCGGTACAGCCGAACAGCGAGGGGAGCGCGGCGGTGCCCGCCGACGACATGGGCGGGGCAACCGCCGTCCAGCGGCCTGCGCTGAAAGCGGCTGCCCCGGCGGCGCCGTTCCGAACCCCAAGGGCGAGGCAGTAGCCACGTTCCGGGCAGGAGAACTGCTGCGGCTGCAGGCCTCCGGCCACCGAGGTGACGATGGCCCACGCCGACCCGTTCCAGTGCTCGAGCAGGTCGCCGGTAACGCCGGATCGCGCCTGAGTGCCGCCGGTCGCCCAGCAGGCGTCCGGCGAGGCGCAGCTGACGGCGTCGAGCTGGCCGCCGCGTACGGCCGGAGAGGGCGCGAGCTCCCATGCCCCGCCGGTCCAGTGCTCGATGATCGGCTGACCGCTCGTCGCGCTGCCGCCCACGGCCCAGCAGTCCGTGACCCCGGGGCACGCGACGGCCTCGAGCGCGTCCCTAGGCCCGGGCGCCGCCACGGCCACCGTGCGCCAGCGCCCGGCCGTCTCGTGCTTCAGCAGCGGACGGCGGGGCTCCGACAGCGTGTTCCCGCCCGGGGCCTCTGCTGTCTGCCCGACGGCCCAGCACTGCGCCGCGCTCGGGCAGGCGACCGCGTTCAGGTAGTTGTCGGGGTAGGTCTTCGTGGCCGCGTTTTTGTCGAAATGATGCACGGCCAAGACGTCGATTCCCACGATCAGGAGCGCGGCAACGACCGCGACGAGGCCGATCAGCTGCCGCCTGCTCATCGGGAAACCGGCCTCCGTCCGCCGAGGAAGTAAAACTGGGGCTCGCCGACCTGGGTCCGCCTGGCAAGTAACACCTGGAACTCGCCGGCCTGGGTTCGCCCGGCAAGTAACACCTGGACCCGCCGGGCTCTGTCCGCCTGGCAAGTAAACCTGGACCCGCCGGGCTCCGTCCGCCCGGCAAATCCACCCTGCTGAGGAATGATATCGGCGGCCGAGGCCCGCTCAGCCGCGGCGACTCACGGGGGGTATACGCCCCAGGCGGTGAGATACCCGGCCAGGCCGCTGGTAAGCGGCAATCTCTCCAGGTCCGCGGCCGCGGCCCAACGGGCGTCGGCCGCGTCATCGCCAGCGGCGAGCTCACCTCCGGTGACGACCGCCAGGTAGTCGCTGACGTCGATGACCGTCCCGTCGGCCCCCGGCAACTCGGCGGTGCCGAGCAGGCGGCGGCACTCCACCCGCAGATTCGTCTCCTCCAGGACCTCTCTGGCCAGCGCCTGCTGGTGAGTCTCGCCGGGCTCGATCCGCCCGCCCGGCAGCGACCACAGCCCGGCGCCGGGCTCGTGACCACGCTTGATCAGCAGCAGCCGGCCAGCCGAATCCTTGATCACCGCGCCGACGCACGGGATTCGCCTGGTGGTCACCCGCTCAGTATGTGCCACCCACCTACCTACCTATCCCCCTTCACCTGCGCGCCGACGGTGCATCGGCGAAACGGACGCGGCCTTGCATCCCCGGCTTCTGGCTGGCACCCCGAAGATTCTTCGTGGCCGCACCCTTTCGCCGCGGATGGCCTTGTGAGGGGATGGGGGATGGATTCTGCGATCGGCGTCAGAGCTGTGGTTGGTCCCCGGCCCGAGCCCGGTTGCTGACTGGAGCATCGGGCAATGGCTGCGGCTTGGGTCTTCCTGCGAGCTGAACTGCGCAGGCGCTGGCGCGCCTGGCTGAGCGTGGCGCTTCTTGCCGGGGCGTTCGCTGGTGTCGTCACGGCCGCCGCGGCCGGGGCGCGGCGGACGGATTCCGCTTACCCGCGGCTGCTGGCCTGGAGCAAGGCACCAGACATTGTGATCGTCTCCGGTTACTCGGCGGACTTTGCTCCGCTGCCGCGCGCGGCACTCGCCAGGCTGCCGCAGGTAACCGCCATGGGCTATGTCCAGGGAATCGACTTGGTGGCACCCACCGATATCACCCTGCTCGCCCCAGAGGACAACCGGATTCCCGGAGGCTTCTGGAAGAGGAAGATCGTGGCGGGGCGGCTGGCCGATCCCCGCAGGCCCAATGAAGTCAACGTCTCGTTCACGCTGGCGCAGGCGCGGCATCTGAAGGTAGGAGACACCCTTCCTGTCGTGCTGAAGACCGCGCGCGGCGAGCCAGTCCGGTTCGTGTTCCGGGTCGTCGGGGTCGAGGCCGCGGCGTCCGAGTTCCCTCCTCAGACCGATGCCGGGTCAGGTGACGTCTGGACCACCCCGGCGTTCTGGCGCACGCACCGTGCCAATCTCCAGACCTTCCCAGAAGCCGCGCTGCGGCTCCGCCACGGGGCCGCCGACGTCCCGGCGGTGCAGCGCTCGCTGGACCGACTAGCACGCGGCCTGAACGCCGGGACCGTTCCGCTCGCCGCGCAGGCCGCCAATACCGAGCGTTCAATCCACCTGCAGGCCGTCGCCCTGTGGCTACTCGCCGGATTCCTCGGTGTCATCGGCGTGCTGGCGCTCGGGCAGGTGCTGGTCCGGTTGAGCTTCGTCGAATCCTCTGACTGTGCCGCCCTGCGGGCGCTCGGCATGAGCCGCCGCCAGCTGATGGCGGTCGGCGTCGGCCGTGCGGCTGCGATTGGCACCGCCGCGGGCGGCGTGGCGGTCGCCCTTGCCTTCGCGCTCTCTCCGCTGCTGCCAGTCGGTCTGGCCGGGCTGGCCGAGCCGCATCCGGGCCTGGACGCGGACGGCCTGGTGCTCGCGACCGGAGGGCTCGCCACGATTCTCGTCACCGTCGCCGGGGCCAGCCCGTCTGCGTGGCGGATGGCGGCCACGGGCCATGCGCCCGACGCCGTTTCCGTCGTCCGTGGGCGGGCAGGGCCGCTCGCCTCGCTGATCGGCGGCTCCAGGTCCGCTGCCCGGATGATGGGCGTCCGCCTGGCCCTGCATCCCGGCGCGGGCCCGACGGCCCTTCCGGTCCGCAGCACGATCGGCGGGGCGGTCGTCGGCGTAGCCGCGCTGAGTGCGGCCCTGGTGTTCTCCGCTAGCCTCAGTCACCTGCTCGCCACCCCCCGCCTGTACGGCGTGGCCTGGGACGCGCTGGTAAGCAGCTCAAACGGCGCCGAGCTCACCCCTGTGGCCAGGATCGTGGCCCGCGACCCGCACGTGGCGGCCTGGTCGGCCGGGTACTCCGACGGCCTGCTGCAGGTTGACGGCGCCGCGGTCGGCGCCATCGTCATGGGCCAGGGCCGCGGCCCCTCCCTCATGGGGGTCCCGGTCCAGGGTCGGCTGCCGCGGGCCCGGGACGAGATCACCCTCGGCTCGCAGACGCTGGCCTCGATGCGCACTCGCGTCGGCGCAATCGCGCAGGTGTCCATGCCCGGCCAGCGCCCGGTGCGGTTCCGGATCGTCGGGACCGCGATCTTCCCGACCCTGAGCGACGCGCTCGGGCTCGGCCAGGGAGCCGCGCTCACCCTCGCCGGGCTGCGCCGACTGCCCGGCGTGCCGGCCGCGCCGCTCGACGCGCTCTTAGTCCGGTTCGGCTCCGGTACCGACCCGCAGGCCGCGACGGGCACGCTCACATCCCAGGCCGCCCGGGCCGGCCCGTTCATCGTTCAAGGACCCGCAACGCCGACCGACCTGGTCAACTTCGGCCGCGTACGGAGCCTGCCGATGCTGCTGGGCATCGCGCTCAGCGGTCTTGCGCTGGCGACGATCGCGCACCTGCTCATGACCTCCGTACGGCGGCGCCGCCGCGATTTCGCGATCCTGCGCACGCTCGGCTTCACCCGCGGCCAGATCCGCCGCACCGCGGCCTGGCAGGCGGCCACGCTCACCGCCGCGGCGCTGGCCATCGGCATCCCGGCAGGCCTGGTCTGCGGCCGCGTAGCCTGGCAGATCTTCGCCCGCCATCTCGGCATCCTGCCGGTAGTCGACATCCCTCTGCTGCAGTTCGCTGTCGTGATAACCACCGCCCTGGCACTGGCTGTAGCCGTCGCGGTGGTCCCCGGCGAATCCGCCGTTCGAGCGCACCCAACCCACGTGCTCAGAAGCGAATAGCGCCCACGGCCGCGCCGGAGCGTAGCCGCCCGGCGGCAGCGGATGGACAAGCACCCGGCGTGGTATCAGTCCGGCCGTGTCGGCGGGGTGACACAGGTCTGCGTCTGCTGGCTGACGGCCTGCGCACCGGCGGCTACGCGTTCCAGTTCGTCTCGGCGCCGCAGGTGGTAGCGCGACAGAGCCCGGGGCTGACAGACGCTGAGAAACGACGAACGGTACTTGACGTTCCCGGTCAGTCGCGTAACGGTCAGTAGTCATGAAGACTGCGCCCACCTGCCCGCGCTGCGGTGGCCCGGTACGCGAGCCCAGCGCCTGGACCAGCGCGTGGCACTGCGACGTGCACGGGCAGGTGCATCCGCTGCGGTCGGCGCACAGCCCAACGGCCGCAGGGCTCGAAGGGCTGCTGCGGGGCGTGGCGGTCCCGGTGTGGCTGCCGTGGCCGCTGCCCACGGCCTGGCTGGTCACCGGATTCGCCGGCGCCGGTGACGAGCGCACCGGCGCCAGGGCCTGCGTGGTCGCGTTGTCTGGCCCGGGGCCGGTGGGCGGGCCCGGCGAGATGCTGCTTGTCTCCGAGGAACTCGGGGTCGGCCTTGGCGCCAGGTTCGCCGGGCTGGACGGGCCCGACCCGGGCAGCGGCTTCGCATCCGGGCCGTCGGACGCGCTGGTCAGGTTCGACAACCACGAGTTCCCGCTGTGGCACGTGGAGTCTCCGGAGCGCGCCGCATTCGCCGGCGAGATGATGGGCAACTGGCTCTGGCTGATCCTCTGGCCGGACACCGCGGGCATGATGCTGATGGATCCGCTGGAACTGCGGGACCTCCGCGATCCCGGTCAGGATCTCGACCTGCCGTTCGGCGCGCCGTCGCCCCGGCTGCCCTAACCTTTCGAGCCATGCGCGCGGATATGCACAGCCACAGCACGGCCTCGGACGGCACCTGCCCGCCCGAGGAGGTCATGCGGCGGGCCAGTGCCGCCGGGCTCGACGCGATCGCGCTGACCGACCACGACACGGTGGCGGGGCACAGCGCTGCCGCCGGGGCGCTCCCGCCGGGCCTGACCCTGGTGCCGGGCATGGAGCTGTCCTGCCGTCTGCAGGGGCACAGCGTGCACCTGCTCGGCTACCTGTTTGATCCCGCCGACGCCGAACTGGCCGCGGAGTGCGCCAGGATCAGGGAAAGCCGGGTGCACCGGGCCAGGGCGATGGTCGAGCGGCTGGCCGAGCTCGGCGTGCCGGTCACCTGGGAACAGGTCAGCGCGCTGGCCGGAGATGGCGTGGTCGGCCGGCCGCACATCGCGCGGGCGATGGTGGCGGCAGGTGCGATCTCGTCACCGGGCGAGGCGTTCGGCCCGGACTGGATCGGCGCCGGCGGGCGGGCCCACGTCACCAGGTACGCGCTCGATCCGGCGCGCGCAATCGCGCTGATCCGGGCGGCCGGAGGGGTCACCGTGCTGGCACATCCGCGGGCCGGGTCACGCGCCTGGATGATGCCGGACGATGTGATCGCCGACCTGGCCGCCGCCGGCCTGCACGGGATCGAGGTCTGGCATCCGGACCAGGAGCGGTCGCAGCGGTCGCACCTGACGGCCCTGGCCGCGGACCTTGGCCTGGTCGCCAGCGGGGGAAGCGACGACCATGGAGCGCTGACCGGCTACCGGATCGGCAGCGAGACGATCGTGCCCGAGGAGTACCAGCGGCTGCTGTCTGAGGCCACCGGCGCCGCTCCGGTACGGGGACTGTGAGCTCGTTTCGCCGGGTCGGCTCGGGTGACAGGGCGCCACGCGCGCAGGCTCGCTATTGTCGCTGTGACCGCCACGGCAACCGATCACCGCGCGGTCCCGTCAGGCAGGGCCGAGAGGAAGGCAGGTCGCCATGGAGGCGCGGATCGAGCGCACTGGAACCCGCTCTAACAGCTGGATTGTCGGTGACGACGAAGAGGTCATCGTCATCGACCCGGGCGACGACGCGGAAACGGTGCTGACCGCCGTCGGCGATCGCGAGGTCCTCGCCGTGATCTGCACGCACGGTCACGCGACCCACACGGCCGCCGCCATGGAGGTGGCGGCCCGGGATGAGGCCCCCGTGGCGTTGCATCAGACGGACCGCGTGTACTGGCGGGAGGCGCACCCGAGGGACAACCCCGAGATCGACATGGAGGACGGCGGCATCTTCGAGGTCGCCGACGTCTCGCTGGAGGTGCTGCACGCCCCGGGGCACAGCCCAGGCTCGGTGTGCATCTACAGCGAGGACCTCCGTGCGCTCTTCGCCGGCGACGTGGTGTCCGCTGCCGGGCCGGTCCCCTACGAGAAGGAGTTCCCTGACTTCGCCAGGCAGCTCAGCTCGATCGGCGCGCACGTGCTGACGTTGCCGGGGGAGACCCGGGTCCTGCCGGGGCACGGGGACGAGTTCACGGTCGCCGCGGCCGAGAAGAAGTTCGATTCCTGGGTGACCGCCGGACCCAGCTCGCTGGCCAGCGATCCTGGCGAGCCGTAGCCGGAGCGCTGCTCGCTGGCACGGGGCGGGCCCGGGCGAGGCGGCCGCGTCGGCTCGCGTGGACTGCGGCCCGGGCGGCCGTCGATGCCCAGTAATGTCGGCGGGCCATGCCAGGATGGGACGCGTGGAGCAGCTTGGCTTCGAGGGCATGCCGAAGCGGCTCTATGCGTGCACGCCGACCAGGCTGAGCACCTGGCTGGATTGCCCGCGCCGGTACCGGATGACCTACCTGGACCGGCCGCCGCCGGCCAAGGGCCCGCCGTGGGCGCACAACAGCCTCGGCGCCAGCGTGCACAACGCGCTGGCCGGGTGGTGGCGGCTGCCGCGTGCCCGGCGGACTGTGGCCGCCGCTGGTGATCTGCTTGATCAGGGCTGGATCGGGGAGGGCTTCCCCGACTCGGTGCAGTCGGCGCGGTACCGCCATTGGGCCAGGGGCTTGGTGGAGGCGTACGTGACCGGCCTGGATCCCGCCACCGAGCCGATCGGGGTCGAGCGCACGGTGGCGACACGCACCGACCTGATCGCCGTGTCCGGCCGGATCGACCGGCTGGATGACCGCCGCGGCACGGACGGCAGCGGCGAGCTCGTCGTGGTTGATTACAAGACCGGCCGGCACGTGCTCACCGTGGACGACGCGCGGACGTCGCTGCCGCTGGCGCTCTACGCGCTTGCGGCCGAGCGGGTGATGCGCCGGCCATGCCGCCGCGTCGAGCTGCACCATCTGCCGACCGGCCGGGTGCTCGCCTGGGAGCACACGGACGAATCGCTGGCCCGGCAACTGCGCCGGGCCGAGGACATCGCCGCGGAATGCGCGGCAGCTGACCAGCAGTTCCGGGCCGAGAGGGACGGCGGGCAGGCGCCCGCGGTCACGGACGGCGGGCAGGCGGACGGCGGGCAGGCGGACGGCGGGCAGGCGCCCGCGCTGACGGACGCGTTTCCGCCGCGCCCGGGATCGTGGTGCGGATGGTGCGACTACCGGGCCTGCTGCCCGGAGGGCAGCGCGGCGTCCGAGCCGCGCCGGCCGTGGGATGCGCTGAGCACCGAAGCCGTCGCCCCCTCGCGCGACGGCGTTCAGGCCGACGTCGCCCTGGCGGAGCGCGGCGCGGTCGCCCGCACGCCAGTGCCGGAGTGATCGCCGTTCGCGGTCTGCTCGTCCGCATGCCGCTGCTCGTCCGCATGCCGCTGCTCGTCCGCGTGCCGCCGCTCATCCGGACGCCGGCGGCGTTCGCCCGCCCGCCGGTGCTCGCCGTCCTCCGCCTGGCGCCAGAAGGCCGTGAGCGCGCTGGCCGTGGTCTCCGGCGCCTCGACGGGGGGCGAGTGCCCGGCGCCCGGTATGCAGACCCGTTGGGCGCCAAGCCGCCTGGCCATCAGTTCCTGGACGGCCGGCTGCCACGCGTCGTCGTTCTCGCCGTATAGGACCAGGACCGGCGGCCCGTCGAGGCCCGCGAGCTCCGCCGTGCGGTCCGGGCAGGCGAGCAGGTACCTGCCCATGGCTACCAGGCCGGCCGGGTCGTTGCCCGTCATCCGCTCGTGCAGGAAGGCGATCACGTGGTCGGGCACGCCCCCTGCCGTGGCCTCGGGCGCTAGGTGCTCCCGCCATATCTGCGCGACCGCGGCCCGCAGCCCCGCCGCGCCCGCCGAGTCCATTATGGCCAGCATGCCGCGCAGCATCTCGGCGCGCTGGCCGGTGATGCGCCCGGGTCCGGAGCTGAGCAAGGTGAGCGAGATGATCCGTGCCGACCCCGCCAGCGCCGTCTCCCTGGCGATCAGCCCGCCGAGGGAGTGCCCGACCAGATGCAGTCCCTGGCCGCCTGCGATGGCTTCGGCGATCGCCGCGATGTCTGCGGCCAGCCCACCCGGCGCATAGGCATCGGTGTCCGGCGCGCCTGGGCTCTGGTACTGCCCGCGCATGTCGATGGCGACGACCCGGCGGCCCGCCGACGCCAGCGACTGCAGGACCGGGATGAAGTCCTCCTTGCTGCCGGTGAAACCGGGAATGAGCAGCGCTGGCCTTCGCTCGCACACGCCCATGGTCGGCTCGGCTTCGAGCGCCGCGAAGCAGCCACGGCGGCTTTCGATCGTCACCCGCCGAACCCGTTCGGGCAGTTCGAGTGTTTTAGGTGTGCTCACGGCCTGGCAGCCTAACCCAGCGTCGGTTGCATCCCGGTCGCGTCAGAATCTAGCCCGGCCGTTTTGCAGGGAGATGACGCTGATGTGTCGGCGTAGTTAGCTAACCGGGCCTGAGCCGACGTGCCCTGGGCTCAGGCCTCGCCACCCGACGCTTCGGCGGTGCCAGTGGGCTGGCCCAGCGCGCCGGGCCGGCCGCTGCGGCGACGCGACGGCCGACGCCGCCTGCGGGCGGGCTGGCGCCGCGCCTGCCCGGCCTCGTCGGCCGACGCCGCGTGC
>Ga0070763_10000489_pt1 | contig 11013 bp, 3 predicted proteins | sample HubBroMetageWRM3_FD_67279 | JGI IMG/M metagenome (GOLD analysis project Ga0070763, IMG submission 67279) | Warmed soil microbial communities from the Hubbard Brook experimental Forest, New Hampshire - Hubbard Brook CCASE Soil Metagenome WRM 3 | ecosystem: Environmental > Terrestrial > Soil >... | reverse complement strand
CTGTCCATTCGGGCGCGGGAGCGCTTGCCCACGCCCATCCCTGTCGCGCGTCGAGCATGGAAACTGAATCGAAATGAGCGTTCTCGTAGACGACGCCGCACCGCTGCCAAGTGTCGCCCGCGTCCGCCGTCACCAGCACCTCGAGGTTTTGCTCTCGAGTGGCGATGGATGCGAGGCCGTGCCAGGCATCGGCGAACCACAGGTGCGACCATGACAGGTCGGGAAGCGAGCGCCATGTCTTGCCGCCATCGCGCGTCTCCCACTCTGTTTCAACGTTGTGGCGCGACACCGAGAGCCAGCCCCGGAGCGGAGTGATGAAGGCAGACTCGATGGTCAGCCCTGTCGAATCATTGACAGGCTCGAGGACTCCCCGCAGGTGCATCGCGGCACCGGCTTCAGCCGAAAGCTTGATCGCGCGCCACGAGCGTCCGCCGTCGGCGGTCGAGTGATGGTTGATCCATGCGTGCGATGCGTCAGGAGCACTTCCGACGTCGAACGAGGTGTAGCAAGGCGCCGCCGACGGTGCCGAGGCGAGCGTGAGCACCGTCGTCGCCGCTTCGCCCACCGGCGCCTTTGAGCCGCGTGCCCCTCCCGCCAGGCTGAGCGTGAGTGAGGTTGCGGTGAAGACGCTGAATGCCATCCTGCGGGCACTCCGCAGGCGGAGGTCCGAGGGGTCGTTTCGCTTTGCTACCAATTCATTCCTCCGAGCACTTGTCCTTGCAATGTTGTGAGAACCATTGCGCTGCCGCGAAGACCTCTTTGAGCTTTTCGTAATACTGCTTGGTGCGCGTGTTGTACTTGGCGCGCTTGAGGTCGTCGGCGAAGTCCTTGATGTTCTTGGCGCCGCGAACCCTTTCCCCGTAGTTCTTCTTCCAGAAGGCGAAAGCGTCGTCGAGACCAGGGAAGCCGAGGTTGTTGCCGCCCGCGTGCGTGACCCCGAATGGATTATTGAGCTCTACGGCATGTTGCGGCGGGTCGCCAGGGTTGCCGTTCTCGTGATCGTTCCACTGGCTCTCCTTTGCCGCCAGAGCTAGGAGGAAATCGGGATCGATGTCGAGCTCGTCGGCAAGTTCCTGAATCTGCTCGCACAGCCAGTCGGCCAGGGGCTTGTACCAGCCGCAGTCTCTGGGGAAGAGGCCGCTGGGGTCGACGTTGTTGACCGGGTCGGCGCCGGCGTAGCCGTAGAGGGTCGGCTCGCCGCCCGCCAGACCCAGCGGGTCCTTCGCGGTCCAGCGGCCGGTCTGGGGGTCGTAGTCGCGGTAGCCGAAGCGCACCAGACCGGTCTGGGGGTCGTAGAGGCCGCCGGCGAAGCCGAAGGGCTGGAAGCCGGGGCTGGTGTCGAGGATGACCTGCCCGAATTCGTCGTAGTCCATGCGCTGGGCCACGGTGCCGGTCGTGGTGTCGACCACCATGCGCGGGCTGCCGAGCTGATCGGTCAGGATGCGGTAGGTCTTGCCGCCGGCGACCATGGAGTCGGGGACGTTCGGGCGGGTGGCGTAAACGAACACTGACACCACGTTGCCGGCGCCGTCAAGCTGAGCCACGGGGGCGAGCGCGTCGCGATAGAGGAAGCCGGAGACGAGGGTCCCGTTGACCTTCTTGCCGATCCGCCGGTTGCGGCCGTCGAGGACGTAGGAGATCGCGATGCCGTCGGCGGTCGTGACACCGAGCAGGTCTCCGAAGGCGTCGTAGCTGTAGCTCACGGTGTGGCCGCTCTGGGTCTTGGTAGCCAGCTCGCCGCCCGGCTGGTAGGAGTAGGCGAGGTCGCCGTATTGCAGGAGGCGGTCCTGGTTGTCGTAGGTGGCGGTGCGGCTCGCGCCGGAGCCGGTCCAGGACAGCCGGTTGCCGGTCCGGTCGTAGGTGTAGGCGGAGAGGGCGGTGCCGTCCTTGCGGACGGTCGTGAGGCGTCCGCGCGGGTCGTAGGTGTAGTCGAAGGTGGCGGTCGCGCCCTCGAGGGTCTCGACCTTCTGCGCGATGCGGCCGAGCTTGTCGCGCGTGTACCGGACGCTGTAGAGGGGTGTCGAGCCGGCGGCGGCGGTCGTGCCGGCGACCTCCCCGAAGGCGTTGAAGGTCGCGGCCGTGACCACCGTGCCGAGAGTGGTCCCGCTCAGCCATCCATTCTGCGCGTCGTTCTGGAGCGCGAGGTCCCCGGCCTGGGTGACGAGCCCATCGGCGTCGTACTGGTAGGAGACCGCGCCGGCGCCGTTGACCGCGAGCGTGGCCAGGCGGAAGTCGGGGTTGTAGGTGCGGTCGACCGTCCCGGCGACGGCTCCGGACCAGGCCGTGCGCGTCACGAGCGGGCCGTCGTGGCGCTCGCTCACCTGGCCGCCGTCGGGAGCACTGACCGCGGCGAGGAGGCCGGTCGCGGGGTCGTAGGCGAAGCGGGTGGTGCCGCGGCCATCGACGAGCGTGTCGAGGCGGCCCGCGGCGTCGTAGGTCGCGGTCACCGCCTGCCCGTCCGGCCGCGCCACCCGCACGAGCGCCCGGTCGAGGTCGTAGGTGTACGAGGTGGCGCCCGGGCCGGTCCCGAGGTCCGGCGGCTGGAAGGCAACGGGCAGGTTCACGGCATTGTAGGTGAAGCCATGGGCGGGACGCCCCGGGGGTGTGAAGGAAAGGGCATTGCCATTGCGGTCGCGGGTGAGCCGGAGGGTCTCGCCATCCGGGAGGGTTTCGGCGATGGCGCGGTCGGCGGCGTCGTAGGTGAAGCCGACTGCCCGCTGCAGGGGATCGGTCACCGCGGCGACACGCCCGCGGGCGTCGTAGGAGAGGGTGGTGACGCGGGCGTCGGTCCCGGCGCCCTGGGTGATGGTGGCGAGGCGGCCGCGGGCGTCGTAGCCGAACGTGGTGGGGGCGAGGTTCCCGACCGCAAGGCGCAGGGGCCTGCCTAGCGGGTCGACCTGGGTCGATTGCTGGCGGCCCATCGGGGTCGTGAGGGTGTGGAGGCCTTGCGCCGGAGCGAAGCTCTGAACGAAGCGCTGGCCGTTGACGGTGAGCGTTTCGGCGAGGGCCTGGAGGCTGGTCGGGTTGGCCGGATCGGCCAGGGTGACGCTCCGGCTGGAGGCAGTCGTCGAGGTCAGGCCCGAGGGCAGGGTGAGCTGGGTCGAGACGACGGGCGCCTCGAAGCCGAAGCGCGGGTCCGGCGTCACCGTGGTGGCGCTCGCGGTGCCGTCTGGATAAGTGGCTTGCTCGTTGCCGGCCAGATCCAGGGTGCGCCTCACCTGGAGTCCGCTGGGCAAGGTGTCCGTGCGGAGCTGCTGGCCGGAGGCGAGCGTCGTCACCGCGTAGGACGTCTTGCGCCCCAGGGCGGTAGTGACGTCGACGCTGTAGCCGCCGGGCAGCGGCGAGCGCACGAGCTGCTTGCCGCCGCCTGCCGGGTCGCGGTCGGAGGCGAGCCGTCCGGCAGGGTCGTAGGTGAACTGATAGGTGCCCCCGTTGGGATCGGTCAGCGAGGTCATCAGCGCCTGCGCGTAGGTGAAGGTGGTGGCCGCTCCGGTCGGATCGGTGATCCCGGCGAGATTGCCCGCGAAGTCGACGGTGAGCGTCGTGCGCGCGCCGAAGACCGTCGTGATGGCGGCCGGGTCGCCCAGGGGCGAGCGCTCGATCGTCGTCACGTTGCCGTCCGCGTCCGCCATCGCCGCGAGGCGTCCGGCGCCGTCGTAGGAGAACGTGTAGAGCCGGGCCCCGGAGAGGGCGCTGCGCGTCGTGGTGTGCCGGCCGGTGGAGTCGAAGTCGTAGACCTGGCTGCCGTCGGAGCTCGCGACCGTGAGGCCGCCGCCCAAGAACCCGTCGAGCGTGGGTCCCAGCCGCCGGACGTCGTAGCCGGTCGAGAGCAGCAGGTCGCCGGCAGGCCCCACGACCATCCCCTGCACGAAGGGCGCAAAGGAACGCGGGTCATCCGGCAGGCAGAGCGGGCAGCTGGCGGGGCCGGGCCCGACTCGCTGAGCGCTGCCGTCCGACTGGATCCGCCAGAGCGCGCCGCCCTGCCCACCCAGGAAGAGCGTGCCCTGGCGATCGACCATCACGGTCGAGTCCGGGGTGACGTAAGGGCCGGTCGCGGTGGGTCCGAAGAGGACGACGATACGGCCGTCGGGGAGGATCTCCTTCATCTCGCGGGTGCCGCCGTCCGGGATGTAGAGGGTGCCGGCGGCGTCGGCGGCGATGGACTGCGGGTAGAAGAACGGCACCGTGTTGGGGTAGGCGGAGCTGGGGCAGTAGCCGCTGAAGCCGGCGACATCGACCAGGAGGCCGTCGGCGGTGACCTTGCGGATCATGCAGTTGTAGGTGTCGGCGATGAAGAGGTTGCCGGAGGAGTCGGCCGCCACCCCGGAGGGAAGGCTGAGGCTTGCGTTGACCGCACGCATGCCCTCGCCGTTGTAGCCGAATGTGCCATTGCCGGCCACGGTCGAGATGATGCCACGGGCGTCGACCTTGCGGATGCGGTGGTTGAAGGTGTCGGCGACGTAGACGTTGTCCGCCGCATCGACGGCCAGGGTCTGCGGGCCGTTGAGCTGGGCCGCCACGGCCGTGCCGCCGTCGCCGGCAAAGCCCCGGGTGCCGCTGCCGGCGAAGGTGGTGATGAGGCCGGCGGGTGTGACCTTGCGGATGCGGTGGTTGCCGGCGTCGGCGATGTAGAGGTTGCCGGCGCTGTCGGCGGCGAGACCCTTGGGGTTGTTGAACAGGGCCTGCGCCGCCGGCCCGCCGTCCCCCCCGAAGCCGAAGGTGTTGGGGACGCCGGCCACCCTGGCGAGCTGGTCGGCGCCGAGCGTCGCCGTGGCGCCATCGCCCAGCAGCAGCGTGCGGCTGACCGGGTCGTAGGCGTTGTGCGGCGTCAGGCTCCAGCCCGGCGGGCCCAGGGGCCGGAGGTCGTGGTTGGCGAGGACGACCCGGCGGTCCTGGAAGAGCGGGTAGAGGGTGCGGGCGAGCGGACCGCCGAGCTCACCCGAGGCGGTGCGCCCGAAGCTGTACGAGGAGCCCGAGGGGAAGCCGTAGGGCGGGCGGTAGGCATAGACCACGGTCACCGCGACGGGCGTGCTGCCGTAGGCCAGGCGGCCGTAGGCGTCGCGGCCGTCCCACACGAAGGTGTACGACAGGTTGGGGGCGGCCGGGAAGTGGAGCTCGAGGAACTGGCCGGCGATGCCGATGTGGAGGTCGATCCGCGCCAGCTGCGGCGGCAGCGACGGGCCGCTCAGCGGGATGGTCAGGATGCGGCTCGCGGCGGTGCGGCCGCTGCGGTAGCGCAAGCCGATCGGGGAGCCGGTGAGCGGGAGGTTCTGCCCGAGCGACTGGGTCTGGCACTCGACGATCGAGCCGGGGACGCAGTCAGGTTGGTCCACGGGGGGATCCGGGACCGGATCGGGCAGATTGGGCGGCTGCGGCAGCTGGCCCACCGGCCAGTTGAAGTCCCAGGGGGAGAAATGCTGGATCGGCACGCGCCAGAGGCTCTGGCCGGGCGGGTAGAGGCTCGCGAGCTGCTGCCGCTCCGCGTCGGTGATGCCCGCGCCGGCCAGGTCGGCCGCGCTCGCGGCCGCGCCCTTGCCGGCGAGGTCGAGGACGGCGAGACCTGCCTGGACGGCCAGGACCTTGAGCACCAGCCCATCGGGGGCGGGGATCCACGCGCCGAGAACGCGGTCGTAGGACCCCGCCGGCACCGGGATGCCGACCGGGATGCCGAGGAAGTTCTCGAGGTAGGAGACGACCGGCTGGCTGAAGGTGACGGCCGCCGCGCCCGCGCTCGTGGCCTCATCGACGCTGAGCTCGACGGCGTAGGTGTAGACCGAGGTCGGCGGCAGGGGGGCGGGCATCGCGTCGGGCCCGCGATCGCCGACGGTGAACTCGGTCGCCCGCACGCTGAGCGTCGAGAGAGGCTGCGTGGTGCCGTCCGACAGGACCATCTGCGCCTGGGTGCCGGCCGGGAAGAGCAGCGTCGCCTGCCGCGCGCCGTCGGCGTCCTGGCGGCGGCTGGCGCGGGCCACCTGGAGCGCCGGTGCCCCGGACAAGATGGCGGTGACCTGGGTGTCCAGGGGAGTCATGACCGCGTCGGCCGCGCGCGCAAAGTCCCGCCACGGAACCTCGACCCGGCGCTCGACCTGCGGGTAGCCGCTCTTCCGGTAGACGACCGTGACGGGACCGCCGCCGTTGACGGCGAGGTCGAACATCCCGTCCGCGCGGCTGGCGGTGCTGCCGAGCTCCGGGTGGCGGGCGACCGTGACCCGCACCCCCGCCAGGGGGGTGCCGTCGGGGTTGAGCACGCGGCCGCGCACGACCGCCGCGCGGCGGGGGTCGATGGCGCCGGCGGCGACGCCGAACTGCACCGGGTTGGCGCCGGCGTAGAGGAAGCTCGTCGCCGCGGCAAAGGCGGTCGCCACGCCGGGATCGAGCGGCGGCGCGACGCTCGCCGGGTCGGGCGGCGTCCCGGGGGGAGGCGCTTGACCGGGCACGCTGACCGTGACCGGCGCTCCCCGGTTCCCGGCCGCGTCCGTGGGGACGAGGGTGAGCGAGTCTCCGGGCTGCGCGGCGAGGCTGGCGCTGAAGCTGCCGTCCGCAGCGGCGGTGACCTGGGTCGTCTGCCCGGTGCGACTGTTGGTGACCGTGATGGCGGCTCCGGCCTCGGTGCTCCCGGCGCCGCCGGCCACCGTCACCTGGCCGCCGCCCGCGGAGGCGATTCCGACCTTGGTGGTGTCCACGGAGGAGGGCGGGAGGGTATCGAGGGTGACGGTGCGGGCGAGCTGGGCGACGTTGCCCGCGCGATCGGTCGCGACCAGGAAGAGCGGGTTGGCGCCCTCGTGGAGGGTGATGCCCTGGGCGAAGGTGAGGTCCGCACGGACCGCCACGGGAAGGCCGTTCAAGGTCAGGCTGGACGGCTCGCTGAGCGTCCCGCTGACCAGCAGGTCGCGTTGATTGGTCAGCGCTCCGTCAGCAGGCTGGCTGAGCGCGATCTGGGGAGGAGTGGTGTCGACCGTGAAGGCGACAGTTGCCGGCTGGGAGGTGTTGTGCGCGAAGTCCTGGACGGTCGCGGTGAGGACGACCGCTCCCTCCGGCAGCGCCGTCGACGGAGTGCAGGTCGCGCCGTCTGGACGATAGGAGCACTGGAGGGGAAGGGGTGGGCCGCCGGCGCTCACCGCGAGCGTGCTCGCGTCCACGCCGAGACCGATGTCGCTCCAGGAGAGCTCGAGCGCTGGGGTGTGGGACCTGACGAACGATCCGGGTTGGGGGCTGCGGATTGAGAGCGTCGGGGGGTAGACGTCGGCGTAGGCGGCGAGGTCGCGGCAGGCGAACGGGCGATCGATCTCGACGCGGTGGCGCACGACGCCTGCCGGATCCACGTGGACAACTGCCCGGCCGCTCGCCACCCAGGCCGAGCCGTCGCCGGGATCGGTAACGACCTTCAGGGCCTCTCCGTCGTCATCGGAGATCTCCGCAGGGCGCCCGGCGATCCCCTGGCTGCTCACCTTGACCAGGCCCTTTGCGGTCGCGGCCCAGGCGCCTCCGGCGTGGTCGCCGGCCACGGACTTGACCTCGTGCAGTCGCGCCTCGAGCGAGAGGTGCCCTGCGCTGTCGTAGGCGCGCAGCGTGTCGCCGGCAGCTACCCAGAGGCGGCCTTCCGCGGCGTCGAAGTCGAGGGCGCGGAGGTCCGGCTCCTCGCCCAGGTCCACCGCGTGCCCCACCGTGCCGGTCGCGCTGTCGAGAGCCGTGAGGGAGGTTCGGGTGCCGACCCAGAGCAGGGCGCCGGCGGTGTCGAGGGAGAGCGCGCGGACGGCACGGCGCGCCGTGAGCGAGAGCGTGACGGCTCCCCCGGAGCTGAAGTGCGTCAGCTTCTTGCCCTGCGCGAGCCAGACCGAGCCGTCCCGAGGATCGGCGACGAGGCGGGTGGCGTCGGCGTCGGACTCCGGCAGGGCGATGGCGAGGCGCTGCTTGGAATCGAAGCCGTAGGCGAGCAGGCGATGGTCGTCCGCGAGCCAGACGAGCTCGTGCGGCCCGTCGAGCGCCACCGCGCGCACGTCGTCGAGGGTGCCGATGTGGGCGACCTGCGAGCCATCGGAGGCGGCGACCTTGACGGCGCCCGCGCCGCCGGCGACCCAGAGGCCGGCCGCGGCGAGCGGATTCGGAGAGGGCGCCTGGGCGGTGGCGGGGGCGGTGGGGGGTGTGGAGAGGGTGAGGACGAGCGACAGGAAAAGAAGGGCGGAGAGCAGGATGGGAGCGAGCCTCGACATGGGGACAGGTCTCCTGGGAGATGAGCTGCGCGCAGGTCTGCCGGCCCCCGTGGGAATAGGAGATGCGGGGCAGACGAACGGGCGCAGCTCCCTCCGGTTGCGCCGAGATTTTTCGCGCACCCCAAACGACAAGACGGCGGGGGGCGCAAGCCAAGCTGGAGAATTCGGGTTGAGCTTAGGTTGGGGTTGGGGAGGCGGTCAATGTTGGTGAGATATCGCTCTATCGCTATATTTATAGACACAACATCGAAGAGGAGAGTATTCGTCTCCTCGCGACACATCAGTGGGAGGATGGGAGGCCATACGTTGTAGGTAGCTCCAAGTTGCCAGCAAGCGAGCTCGATAAGGTGAATCCAGCCGAGGTGCGTGCGTATACTGTGGGAGCAAAGACCTTCAGGGCTGCGTGGCTAGGCTCGGTTTTCGTGATTGTACTGCGTCATCTGGAAGATGACGGCCCTGCCGCCGTGTTACACACGGCAAGAGAACCCTCATGCCCAGAGAGTCGAAACGGTCCCGCCGCCAGTTCAGTATCGAGCAGAAGGTGGCCATCCTTCGTCGCCATCTCGTTGACAAAGTGCCAGTCTCGGAGCTGTCCGAGGAGTACAAGCTCCAGCCGAGTGTCCTGTACCAGTGGCAACGGCAGGTGTTCGAGAACCTGGCCGCCGCTTTGGAAGGGATGCCCGTGTACTGCGTCACCTGGAAGATGACGGCCCCGCCCGCCGGTGCTCCGGCAGGTACTCGACCGTCGGCTGGCGGCGGACCGGCTGCGGGTAGAGGTTCATCAGGCCGACGATCGTGTCCGGGATGTCGTTGCGCACCGGCAGGCCGAAGCTCCTGGCGGCCTCGAAGGTGAGCGGGTGATCGTGCGTCCAGGTGCCCTCGGAGAGCAGGCGGGACAGCTCGTCGGCCTTCTCGGGCGAGGTCTTGTCGGCGAGCAATTCGTGCACGCTCGCGCGCACCTGGGCGATGGCCTTCTCCGCCTGGTCGGCCATGATGAGGGTCTGGTCGTCCACCTCGGCGACCGGCTTGCGCGCCACCGCCTTGAGGATGGAGGCCGCCGGCCACTGGCCGAGCTGCGGATCGACGGGACCGAGCACAGCGTGCTCGCTCATCACGATCTCGTCGGCGGCAAGCGCGATCAGGGTGCCTCCGGACATCGCGTAGTGCGGCACGAAAACGGTGACCTTGCCCTGCTGCTTGTGGATGGCGCGGGCGATCTGCAAGGCAGCCAGCACCAGGCCGCCGGGGGTATGCAGCACGATGTCGAGCGGCACCGCCGGGTCGGTCAGGTGGATAGCACGCAGCACTTCCTCGGAGTCGTTGACGTCGATGTAGCGCACCAGGGGGAAGCCCAGGAAGGCCATGGTTTCCTGCCGATGCACGAGCAAGATGACCCGCGAGCCCCGGTCCCGCTCGATGCGGGCGATGAGCCGCTGCCGCGTGGCGTCCAAGAAGCGCTGCTTCAAGACCGGCTGCAACGAGGAGAAGATGAAAAACAGCCACAGCGCGTCGGCTGGCGTCATCGGCCTTGCCTCCAGTCGTTGTACGGCATCCAGGCACCCGCCGCCTCGTACTCGTCGAGCGCCGGCAGGCGGTAGGCGCGGCCCCGGCGGATGAAGAAGAGCTGCAGCGCCATGCCGGCGATGAAGCCCCCGACGTGCGCCCACCAGGCGATTCCCCCCACCGCCTCCGGGTTGGCGAGCGACAGCGTGCCGCTGAAGAACTGGCTGAGCACCCAGAACAGCAGGTAGGTGACAGCCGGCAGCTCGAAGAAGAAGGGAATGAACAAGACAGGGAACAGGATGACCACCCGGGAGTTGCGGAAGAGCACGAAATAAGCGCCCATGACTCCCGCGATGGCGCCCGAGGCGCCCACCGTGGGGACGGTCGAATCGGGGTTGGTGAGCACGTGCACGAAGCCGGCGGCGAGCCCGCACAGCAGGTAGAAGGCGGTGAAGCGGCCCGGCCCCATGCGGTCCTCGACGTTGTCGCCGAAGATCCAGAGCGTCCACATGTTGGCGAAGATGTGCAGCCAGCCGCCGTGGAGGAACATGCTGGTCAGGTACGGCCAGTAGCTGTCGATCGGGAAGCCCATCCAGGCGGCCCAGTCGGGGTGGGTGAAGCGGGCCGGCACGATGCCGAGCAGGTAGAAGACCTGCTCGATCGCCGTCTCCGGCAGCATCAGCTCGCAGAGGAAGACGACCGCGTTGGCGAGGATCAGGCAGCAGGTGGCGATGGGGAAGTTGCGGCGCGGGACGCTGTCGCGGATCGGGAGCATGGTCCCTCCGGGCCTGTCACCGGTCGGGGGCGGCGCCCGCCCCTCCGGCGCGCCCGCGTTCGGCTAATGAACCGCCGTTTCGACTTGCAAACTTAATACCCTGGGCTACAGGATCGCCGCCAGCAGGCCGCAGCTGTCGGTGACGGTCGGCAAAGCCCAGGATGGCCGAGATGACGGTCAATCAGCGGTTCGCTTGGGCGGGCGTGTCGGCAAGAGAGCGATGCAGTGCTTTCACATGGCTCAGGTCGAGCGCTTCTACTTCTCGACCGCCAAGCGCCGGCAGGATACGGCGATCGAGAAGCCGCTCGAGCTCGGCCGCCGTCGAAAACTTGCCTCGCTTCACGCCCGTCGTGGCACGCTCCCGCAGATCAGCGATATAGGCGCTGGCCACCTCGGCGAACGTCGTCCGCTTGGCTCGGTCGCTGCGTCTCGACTCGGCCGGACCGCTTCCGCCCTTGACCTGGGCGTAGAAGCTCCTGGCAAGGGCAAGCACCACGTTGTGGCCTGAGGCCACACTGTAAGTCT
>Ga0070763_10000486_pt1 | contig 11033 bp, 1 predicted proteins | sample HubBroMetageWRM3_FD_67279 | JGI IMG/M metagenome (GOLD analysis project Ga0070763, IMG submission 67279) | Warmed soil microbial communities from the Hubbard Brook experimental Forest, New Hampshire - Hubbard Brook CCASE Soil Metagenome WRM 3 | ecosystem: Environmental > Terrestrial > Soil >... | reverse complement strand
CCTTTCCATGTGCGCGTGGAGCCCGCGAGCGAGCTCGCCGCTTGGCTCCGCACTGTGCGCGGCGAGTGGCTGGCCTTGCGCGCCGGCGACTTCGCCATGCCGGCGCAGATCCGCGGCTGGAGCGAGCTCGAGCCGCTGTCGCCGCTCTTCGAGACGTTGGTGCTGTTCGAGACCCACGAGATCACCGCGCGCCTGCGCCGCCTGGGCGAGCAGTGGCAATGCCGCTCCTTTCGCTACGTGCGCATGCCGCGGGTGCCGTTGAGCGTCTACGGCTCTCTCGAGGAGCGCCTCCAGCTCAAGTTCATCTACGACCCGGCGTCCTTCGACGCGGTCGCCATGCGCCGCCTCCTCGGCCAGCTCGCGCTCACCATGGAAGCCATGCCGGAAGGTGCCGGTCGAGCGGTCGCAGAGCTGCCCTGGTTGAGTGCCGCGGAACGGCACCAGGTGCTGGCCGAGTGGAACGACAACGCCGCGGGCGGAGGCGGCTCGGAGCCCGTTCATCGCCGTTTCGAGGTCCAGGCGCGGCGGGCTCCGCAGGCGCTCGCGGTCGCTGCCGCGGGCGAGACGCGGACCTACGCGCAGGTCGAGGAGCGCGCCAACCGCCTGGCCTCGCTGCTGGTCGCGCGCGGCCTCGTACCCGGCTCGATCGTCGCCGTGCTGCTCGAGCGCTCGTGTGAAGAGGTCGAGGCGCTGCTCGCCATCCTCAAGGCGGGAGCCGCCTATCTGCCCCTGGACGGCTCGACCGCTGCCGCTGTCGAGCGTTTGGAGGCCATCCTCAGCGATGCGGGAACGGCTCTGCTGCTGACCCGCTCGACGCTCCGCCCGCCGCTGCGCTTCCCCGCCGAGCGCGTCGTCGAGCTCGACCTCGCGGCAGAGGAGCTGAGCCGGCAGCCGGCCGAGCCGCCCATGACGCCGGTGGCGGCAGCCCAGCCGGCCTACGTCATCTACACCTCGGGCTCGACCGGAGAGCCCAAGGGAGTGGTGGTGCCTCATCACGGTCTGGCCAACCTGGTCGACTGGCATCTGCGGGCCTTCGCGGTGTCCGCCGCCGATCGGGCGAGCCGGCTGGCGGGGCTGGGTTTCGATGCCTCGGTCTGGGAGCTGTGGCCCTACTGGAGCGCGGGCGCCGCCGTCCTGCTGCCGCCGGAAGAGGTCCGCTCCTCCCCGCCGGCGCTGCGCGACTGGCTGCTCGGCGCCGGCGTCACCGTCGCCTTCGCGCCCACGCCGCTCGCCGAGCGGCTGGTCAGGCTGGACTGGCCCGGCCGCACCGCCCTGCGCCTGCTCTTGACCGGCGGAGAAGCCTTGAGAAGCGCTCCCCGCGCCGGGCTGCCCTTCCGGCTGATCAACAACTACGGGCCGAGCGAGAGCAGCGTCGTCGCCAGCTCGGGCGAGGTCGCGGCGTCAGAGGAGGCCGCGTTCCAGGAGCGTCCGCGCGCGATCGGCCGTCCCATCCGCAACCTGTGCATCCGGCTCCTCGATGGCGACTTTCGCCCGCTACCGATTGGCGTGTGCGGCAGGCTCATGATCGCCGGCTCCGGTCTCGCCCAGGGTTATCTCGGCCGTGCCGATGCGACCGCTGCCAGCTTCCTGCCCGACCCCTACGGCGCAGCCGGCGAGCGGATGTATTCGACCGGAGATCTCGCCCGCTTCCTGCCGGATGGCAGGCTCGAGTTCATCGGCCGGGGAGACGCCCAGATCAAGCTCCGCGGCTTCCGCATCGAGCCGGCGGAGATCGAGGCGGCGCTCGACCGGCATCCGGCAATCGAGAGCTCGGCGGTCGTCTGCCGCGATGCCGGGGGCACCGACGGCAAGCAGCTCCTCGCCTTCGTCGCCGGTCGTCCCGGCAGTGGCGCCACGGCCGGCGAGCTGGCCGATTTCCTGCGCGCCAGGCTGCCGAGTTACATGATCCCGGCGGTTTTTGTCTGGCGTGAGAGCCTGCCGCTCGCCGCGAGCGGCAAGCTGGACCGCAAGGCCCTGGCCGCGCTTGCCGAGACGATTTCGGGCCACGCCGCCGAGTCCGTTCTGCCGGCAACGCCGCTCGAGCGGCTGCTGGCTCAGGTCTGGGAGGATGCGCTCGGCGTCCAGACGATCGGCCTCGACGACGACTTCTTCGCCCTCGGTGGGCACTCGCTGCACGTCATGCAAGTGCTCGCCACGCTGCGCGAGATCTTCCTCTGCGATGCCCCCGCGGATCTCGTGTTCCTGGCCCCGACCGTCGCGCAGCTGATCGGCGAGCTCTTTCCGAACGAGGCCGAGCGCACGGCGGCCGAGGAGATCGCGGCCAGCACGCTCGCGGGCGGTGCCATGACCGATCGTTCCGCCCCTGGGCACCCGTGACTCGGCCACGATCCGAGCGCACCTCTTCTATAGAGAGGTTGCATTGGTTAAACTAAGCGGGTCACGAAAGGGGTGCGAGATGGCCCTTGACATGCTGGCCAAGGAGGTGCGCTTCGGCTTGCGTGAGCTTGCCAAGAGCCCGCTGGTCACCGGCATCGCCGTGCTGTCGCTCGCGCTCGGCATCGGGGCCACGACCGCCATCTTCAGCCTCATGGATGTCTTCTTCGTCCGCGCGGTGCCGGTGGCCGACCCCGCGCACCTGCTGTTCGTCTACGGCACCGACGCCAAGAAGACCGGGGCGGTGGCAAGCTGGAACTACTTCCCGATCTCGTACCCCAACTTGACCGACCTGCGCGCCCAGGCGAAGGCATTTTCCGGCATCGCGAGCTTCGCCTTTCTCCCCGTCAACATCAGCGCGGGCGCCGGCGCGGCGCGGCCCGAGCGGGTCTTTGGACAGATCGTCGACGGCAATTATTTCGCCGTGCTGGGAGTGCGTGCGGCGCGCGGGCGGACCTTCCTGCCGGAGGAGGACGCGACGCCCGGCACCCATCCGGTGGTGGTGGTCAGCCATTCGCTCTGGCAGCGCCGGCTGGGCGCCGATCCGGGCTGGGTCGGCCGCAAGCTCCTGCTCAACGGCAGGCCATTCACCGTCGTCGGCATCACACCTCCCGGTTTTCAGGGCCCGACCTCGGTGGGCGGCACGGAGCTCTGGTTCCCGATGATGATGCGCGACCAGATGCTCGCCAACGCGCAAGGCACCAAGCAGCGGCGATGGCGGCAGTTCGGCGCGCTGGGACGGCTGCGCCCGGGGGTCACCCAGGCGCGTGCGGAGCAGGAGGTCTCGACCATCGCCCACCGCCTGGAGCACGAGTACCCGGCCGACAACGAGGGCCGCGGGCTGACGCTGCTGCCGGTCTCCCAGGCCGGGCTCAATCCCAACGACCGTGCGAGCCATCTGCGGGCGGGCCTCCTGCTCATGGCCGCGGTCGTCCTGGTGCTGCTCATCGCCTGCGCCAACGTGGCCAACCTGCTGCTGTCCCGCGCGCTCGCGCGCGGCCAGGAGATCGCGATCCGCCTCGCCCACGGCGCGACCCGCGCGCGCATCGTGCGCCAGCTGGAGGTCGAAACCCTGCTGCTCTTCGCCCTCGGCGGCGGCTGCGGGCTGCTGGTTGCGGTGTGGACGCGCAACCTGCTGTGGGGAATCCGGCCCCCGTTCCTCTCCTTCGTCGATCCCACGATCGACCTCAGCCTGGACCGCAACGTGCTGGCCTTCAACCTCGGCCTTTCCCTGCTCACCGGGCTGCTCTGCGGACTGGTCCCGGCGCTCCAGGGCTCCCGCCGGGAGCTCATCGCCCGCCTGCGCCAGGACACCGTCGGCGGCGGCTCCAGCCAGGCCGGCATGCGCGCCCGCCAGCTGCTGGTGGTGGCGCAGATCGCGCTCTCGATGGCCGCCCTGGTCGGGGCCGGGCTGTTCGTGCGCAGCCTGCGCAACTTCGCGAGCGTGCGTCCGGGCTTCGAGACCCGCAACCTCCTCCAGCTGACCATCGGCCTCGAAGGGCAGGCCTACTCGGAAGGCCAGGTCCGCGGCTACCACCGGCGGGTGGTCGAGACCGTCGAGGCGCTGCCAGGCGTGGTGAGGGCCAGCCTGGCGAACAGCCGGCTGATGAGCGCCGCCGGCGTGATGATGCGTACCATCATGCGCCAGGGCATCGAAGACGTGAACGGCAAGGGCGGGACGCTGGTCCGCCTCGACACCGTCGACGTGCGCTATTTCGAGACCACCGGAATCCCGCTCGTGCGCGGGCGCGATCTGACGCCGCAGGACGGGCCCGACCAGCCGCAGGTCGCCGTGCTCAACGAGCTCGCCGCGCGCCGCCTCTGGCCGGGCGAGTCGCCCCTCGGCAAGCGGTTCTTCATCTTTGGCGAGCCCGCCCTGATCGAGGTCGTGGGGCTGGTCAAGGACGCCCGTTCGGGGACCGTCACCGCCGATCCCGAGCCGATGATCTACATGTCCGTGCGGCAGCGCTTCACGCCGGGGATCGCCCTGGTGGTGCGCACCGCCGTGCCGCCAGAGTCGCTCCTGCCGGTGGTGCGGCGGGCGGTCCAGGACCTCGACCCCAACCTGCCGCTGGTCGATCTCGAACCCATCGCGCAGAGCCTGCGCGGGAGCCTCTGGGGCCCGCGCGCCGGGGCGGCCCTGCTCTCGGCGTTCGGTCTGCTGGCACTGGTGATGGCGGCGGTGGGGCTCTACGGCGTGGTGGCCTATTCGGTGGAGCAGCGGCGACGGGAGCTGGCGATCCGCCTTGCGCTCGGCGCCCAACGCGCCGACATCTTCCTGCTCATCCTCCGCCAGACGGCGAACCTGGTGGGCAGCGGCCTCGCGCTCGGCGTGCTGGTGGCGCTCGCCTTCACCCGCACGCTCGGGAGCTTCCTGTTCGGCATCGGCACCGCCGATCCGCCCACTTTCGTCTTGATCCTCCTGCTGCTTGGCGCCGTCGCCCTCGCCGCCAGCCTGGTGCCCGCCCGGCGCGCCACCCGCGTGCAGCCGGCGGTCGTGCTGCGCTCGGTCTGATCCCGAGCACCGGCTCGACACCACCACAGGCCCCCACCGTTGCCGCCGCCCGGCCGCCCGGCGATGGGCGTCCGGGTCGCCGACCCCACCACGCGACCGCCACTCGCCGCTTGACAGTCTCACTGCTTTTAGCAAAGATGTAGTTCATGCTATATGCTGTTAACCACATGGGAATATTATGAATGCGGAGTTAGCGGTCTCGCTGGCGCCGCCCCCTTTGCTGGCTTTCCACCAGTTCCTCATGCTGGCGGCGTGAGGGGAGCTCCCAGTGACCGATCCCCAGAACCCTCCCCGGCGCCGGCCGCGAGCAGTGCCTTCCCCGCTCTCCCACCTGCCCCGCCCGCCGGCCGGACCGGCGCCGCTGTCGCTTGCCCAGCAGCGCCTCTGGTTTCTCGACCGGCTGGAGCCCGGCAAGAGCCTGTACGGCATCTTTCGCGCCTACGCTCTCGACGGCCCGCTCGGCCCGGCCGCACTCGCCGCCGCGCTCGCCCGCCTGGTGGCGCGCCACGAGGTGCTGCGCTCGGCCTTTCCCGCCATCGACGGCCAGCCGGTACAGGTCGCGGCACCGCCTGCGACCCTGGCGCCCAACGCGCTGCCGCTGGTCGATCTCGGCGCCCTCCCGACCGGCCGGTGCGAGGAGGCGGCGCGCGCCCTGGCCGCCGGCGAGACCGACCGCCCCTTCGACCTCGCGCGCGGCCCGCTGCTGCGGGCGCGGCTGCTGCGCCTGGCGCCCGGCCGGCACTGGTTGCTGCTCAGCCTCCACCACATCTTCTGCGACGCCCGCTCGCTCGAGCTGCTGCTCGCGGAGCTCGGCCTGCTCTATGCCGGCGCGCGGTACGGCGGGCCGCCGCTGCCCGATCCCGAATGGCAATACGCCGACTTCGCGCGCTGGGAGGCGGCGCGCGGGCCAGAGCTCGATGCCCACTTGCCGTACTGGCGCGAGCGGCTCGCCGGCCTTGCCGACCTGCGGCTGCCCTACGACTGGCCACGGCCGGCGGTGCGGAGCTACCGCGGCGCGCGCCTGTTCACGCCCCTTGGCCGCGAGCTCGAGCGCGCCGCGGCGCTAGCGCGCCAATTGCGCACCACCCGCTTCGTGCTCCTGCTCGCCGTCATGGCCACGCTCCTGCGCCGAGTCACCGGCCAGGAAGACCTGGCCGTGGGCTCCCCGTTCGGCGGCCGGACCTGCCGCGGCACCGAGAACATCGTCGGCTTCTTCGTCCAGACGCTGGTGCTGCGCATCGAAGCCGCCGGCGATCCGAGCTTCGCCGACCTCGTGCGGCGGGTCTTCGTGACGGTGGCGGAGGCCCAGGCGCACCAGGACCTGCCCTTCGATCGCCTGGTGCGCACGCTTCGCCCGGAGCGCATGCTCAATCACAACCCACTCTTCGAGGTGATGTTCTCGCTCCAAACGGCAGGCGCGAACCGGCTCGCCCTGCCCGGACTCCGGGTGGTGCGCATCCCGGTCGCGGCGCGCAGCGCGAAGTTCGATCTCACTTTCGACGTGATCGAGGACGCCGCACCTGCGAGCGACGCCCTGGCGATCGAGTACGCGAGCGAGCTCTTCGCCGCGCCCACAGTGCACAGCCTGGCGGGCTCGTTCACCCGCCTCCTCGCCGCCTGTCTCGACGCTCCGTGGCGGCCCCTCTCGGAGCTGCCGCTCCTCAGTCCCGCCGAGCGCCACCAGCTGCTGACCGAGTGGAATGAACCGCCGCGGACCGCCACGGCCGGCGCGGGCGAGGCGGACGCCGCGTGCCTCCACGAGCTGTTCTTTCGTCAGGCGGAGCGCACCCCGGCGGCCGAGGCCCTGGTCGCGCCCGAGGGCAGGCTCGACTACGGCGAGCTGGCGCGCCGCACGCGCCTGCTCGCGCGCCAGCTGCGCGCCGCGGGGGTCGGGCCGGAGGTGCTGGTGGGGATCTTCGCCGAGCGCACGGCCGAGATGGTCGTCGCCCTGCTTGCGGCGATGGCGGCGGGAGGGGCCTATGTACCGCTCGATCCCGCCTATCCGCGCGAACGCCTGGCCTTTCTGCTCGCCGACTCGGGTCTCGCTCTCGTCCTTGCGCAATCCGCGCTCGCCCCGCGCTTGCCGGCGAGCACGGCGCGCGTGGTCCGCCTCGAAGAGGCGCTGGCGGCGGCCGCTCCGGAATCGTCGAGGGGCGACGCGGAGGAGGGCGCCACCCGAGCGGACAACCTCGCTTACGTGATCTACACCTCGGGCTCGACCGGCCACCCGAAGGGAGTGGCCGTCACCCATCGCGGCGCCGTCGCGCGCCTCGGCTGGGCGCGGGAGACCTTCACCCCGGCCGAGCTCGGCGGGATGCTGGCCTCGACGTCGATCTCGTTCGACGTCTCGGTCTGCGAGCTGCTCGCTCCGCTCGCCTGGGGCGGCAAGGTGATCCTCGCCGGGAGCGTACTCGAGCTCCCCGGCTTGCCCGCGGCAGACGAGGTGGTGACCGTGAGCACGGTGCCCTCGGCGATGAGCGAGCTGGCCGAGAGCGGCGGCCTCCCACGCTCGGTGCGCACCGTCAACCTGGCCGGCGAGGCGCTGCGCCGCGGCCTGGCCGAGCGCCTCCTCGAGCTGCCGGGCATTGCTCGCGTGCTCAACTCCTACGGCCCCACCGAGGACACCGTGTACTCGACCGTGGCGGCCGTTGCGCTCCGCTCGCGCGGCGAGCCCACGATCGGCCGGCCGCTGCCGGGCACCCGCGCCTATGTTCTCGACTCTCACCTGGCGCTGCTGCCGCGGGGGGCGGCGGGCGAGCTCTGCCTGGCCGGGATCGGGCAGGCGCGCGGCTACCTCGGGCGGCCCGACCTGACGGCGGAGCGCTTCCGTCCTGATCCCTTCGCGCCGGCGCCGGGGCGGCGGCTCTATCGCACCGGCGACCTGGTGCGGCGGAGGCCCGACGGCGAGCTGGAGTTCCTCGGCCGCCTCGACCACCAGGTGAAGGTGCGCGGCTTCCGGGTCGAGCTCGGCGAGATCGAGTCGGTCCTCGGCGCGCTCGCCGGCGTGCGCGAGGCCGCGGTCGTCGTGACCGGTCCGCAGGGCGAGCCGTCACTCATCGCCTTCTGGGTCGCCGAGGAGGCCCGGACAGCGCCGCCGGCGGAGGCCGAGCTGCGCTCCCAGCTACGCGAGCGGCTCCCCAACCACATGGTGCCGGACCGCTTGGTTCGCCTGGACTCCCTGCCGCGTACCCCCAACGGCAAGCTCGACCGTGCCGCGCTCCGCCGCGCCGACCCTGGTGGGCGCCTCGCGGTCTCCGCGCGGCACCCGGCCACGCCGCTCGAGGAGCTGATCGCCGGGGTCTGGTCGGCCGTGCTCGGCGTGGATGGAGTCGGCGCCGACGAGGACTTCTTCGACCTCGGCGGGCACTCACTGCTCGCGACCCGCGTGCTCGCCCGGCTGCGGGAGAGCTGCGGCATCGAGCTCGGCGTGCGCGCCCTTTTCGAGCTGCGCACCGTAGGCGCCCTCGCCGCCTGGATCGAGCGCGAGAAGTGGCGGGCGAGCCCGCCCGACGCGCCTGCCCCGCAACGCGGGCAGGCGGGAGACTTGCCTCTGTCCTTCGCGCAGGAGCGTCTTTGGTTCCTCGACCAGCTCCAGCCCGCCAGCGCGCTCTACAACATGCCGCTCGCCATCGCTCTCGCCGGCCGCCTCGACCGCGAGCGTCTCCGCCGCGCCGCCGCTCAGGTGGTCGAACGCCACCAAGTCCTGCGTACCGTCTTCGCCGCGGTCGACGGCCGGCCCCGGCAACGACTCGTCACCCTCGAGCCGCTCGCGCTGCCGCTGGTCGACCTCGCGGCACTCGACGGCGGCTCCTCCTCCCGGCCCCGCGCCGAGCGGCTCGCCCGCGCTCTCGCCGCCCAGGAAGCCCTCCGCCCCTTCGACCTCGCGCGTGGACCCCTCGTGCGACTTCTGCTCATCCAGCACGCCCACGAGCGCCACCTGCTCGTCCTCCACTGCCATCACATCGTCGCCGACGGCTGGTCGCTCGCCGTTTTCCTGCGCGAGCTGGCGGCGCTTTACGCCGCCGACGGTGCCGCCGCCCCGCCACCCCTGCCGATCCAGTACGCCGACTTCGCCCATTGGCAGCGCCGGCGCACCGCGGCGCTCGACGCCCAGCTCACCTTCTGGCGCCAGGCCCTGGTCGGGGCGCCCCAGCTGCTCGAACTGCCGGCCGATCGGCCGCGGCCGACCCAACCCACCGAGCGCGGCGGCAAGGTGCTCGCCACCCTCCCGCCACCCGTCCTCGAGCGGCTGCGCGCGGTGAGCCGACAGCACACCACCACCCTGTTCATGACCCTGCTCGCCGCCCTCTCCGCCTTGCTCGCGCGCCTCTCCGGCCAGCGCGACCTGCTGGTCGGCACCCCGGTCGCCGAGCGCGGCCAGCTCGCCACCGAAAACCTCATCGGCCTGTTCGTCAACACCCTCGCCCTGCGCTGCGACCTCTCCGCTGACCCCACCTTCACCCGGCTCCAAGAGCGCACGCGAGAGCTCGTCCTCGCCGCCTACGCCCACCACGAGCTCCCCTTCGAACGCCTCATCGAGGAGCTCGCCCCGGCGCGCGCCCTCGGCCTGCCCCCGCTCGTCCAGGTCCTGCTCGTCCTCCAGCGCTCGCCGCTCGCCGGCCTCGCCTGGCCCGGGCTCGCCCTCGCCCACCTTCCGCTGCCCACCGCTTTCGCCCGCTTCGACCTCACCTTCTCCGCCCTCGACGGCGACAGCGCCTTGCCGCTCGCCCTCGAGTACGCGGCCGATCTGTTCGACGCCTCCACGGCGGCACGCTGGCTCGGGCACTGGACCGCGCTGCTCGAGGCGGTGGCCGAGCGGCCCGAGCTCCGCCTCTCCGAGCTCCCCCTGCTCAGCCCCGCCCAGCGCGCCCAGCTCCTCGTCGAGTGGAACGACCGCGCCCGCGAGCCGCTTGCCGAGCTCTCTGTCCACCAGCTCTTCGCCCACGCCGCCGCCCGCTGGCCCCAGCGCTGCGCCCTCGAGTGCGAGGGCCGGACCTCGAGCTATGCCGAGCTCGCCGAGAGCGTCCGCCGCCTCGCCGGCTGCCTGCAGCGGCTCGGCGTCGGTCCCGACGTCCCCGTCGGCCTGTGCGCCGAACGCTCGCCCGAGCTCGTCGTCGGACTGCTCGCCATCCTCCAGGCCGGCGGCTGCTACCTGCCGCTCGACCCCGACTACCCCCAAGAACGCCTCGCCTACATGCTCGACGACTCGGCCGTGCGGACCGTGCTCAGCCAGGAGCACCTTCTCCCTTGGTTCCAAGGCATCGAGCGGCTCGACTTCGAGGGGGCGGCCGCGGAGGGCGCTGCCGACCCGGTTGCCCTGCCCGCCGCCACGCCCGCCCACCTCGCCTACATCATCTACACCTCCGGCTCGACCGGCCGCCCCAAGGGCACCCTCATCGCCCATCGCGGCGTCGTCAACCAGCTGCGCTGGCGACAGGCCCGCTACCCCCTCTCTCCCCACGACCGCGTCCTCCAGACCGACTCCTTCAGCTTCGACGCCTCGGTCTGGCAGTTCTTCTGGCCGCTTGCGGCCGGCGCCCGCCTGGTCCTCACCCGCCCCGGCGGACACCGCGACAGCGCTTACCTCGTCGAGCTCATGGCGCGCCGAAAGATCTCCGTCGCCGGACTCGTCCCCTCCATGCTCCAGGTGGTGCTCCAGGAAGGCGGCCTCGACCGCTGCGCCTCGCTGCGCCACCTCTTCTGCGGCGGCGAGCCCCTCCACCTCGACCTCGTCCGCCAGCTCTGCCGCCGCCTCCCCCGACTCGCCCTGCACAACGTCTACGGCCCGACCGAGGCCACCATCGACGCCACCGACGACACCTACCGCAGCGACGAGCCCGACCTCGCCGCCCCCTTCCCGCCGCTCCAGGGCTCGGCGCCGATCGGCCGACCGCTCGCCCATCAGCGCGTCTACGTGGTCGATCCCGACGGTCCGCCGGTTCCCCCCGGCGTGGCCGGCGAGCTGTTCATCGGCGGCGCCGGCCTCGCCCGCGGCTACCTCAACCAGCCTGCACCGACCGCTGAACGCTTCCTCCCCGACTCCCTCTCCGGACTCCCCGGCGAGCGCCTCTACCGCACCGGCGACCGCGTGCGCTGGCTCCCCGACGGACGCCTCGAGTTCCTC
>Ga0070763_10000485_pt1 | contig 11037 bp, 8 predicted proteins | sample HubBroMetageWRM3_FD_67279 | JGI IMG/M metagenome (GOLD analysis project Ga0070763, IMG submission 67279) | Warmed soil microbial communities from the Hubbard Brook experimental Forest, New Hampshire - Hubbard Brook CCASE Soil Metagenome WRM 3 | ecosystem: Environmental > Terrestrial > Soil >... | reverse complement strand
ATTTTATATGGTTTCTCTTATTGTCAAACTTATGAGAACAACTTGCCGAGTTCCTTAACAACTTTTAGCTCTACGCCTTAGTATTCTCTACTTACGAACCTGTGTCGGTTTAGGGTACGGTAGTTTTAATTTATTATTTAATTAATAAATTATATATTTAAATTTCCTGATCTTTTATAATTTACCATAAAGATTTTCAATATATTACTCATCAGTCAAAACTTTGGTTTTGAACCTTAGAGGCCGCATTAACATAAGGTGGTTTAACCTTTCCTTACAACCCTTTCGTATTCGGCGAGAAGTATTATAACTTCTTTTACGTTACTCATGTCAGCATTATCTCTTCAGTTATTTACTAACAATGAAACACTGTTTATCATCAATTATACTGAATGTTCTACTACCTAATTTATAAACATAATTTTAATTTTATATTTATAATTAACAGGATATCGGTTGATTATTTAAGACCCGTTAAATTTTTGGCGCAATAGTCTAAAGGCTGCTACGTTGTTACAACGGTCATTAAAAGATAGCGACTACCAGGCTCACTTTACAGCTGCATTCAATCTATTACTTCCTTTAATTTCACTTAATAATCATTAGGGACCTTGATCCATGTTCTCGGCTGTTTCCGTCTTGACTATTCAACTTATCATGAATAGTCTGAATATCTATTATCAATTTATGTAATTCCGAGTTTCGTTTCCATTGGTAAGATTTTCAAGATCTCCTCAACCTAAACTTTTAATATAAATATATTATTAGTTGGGAATTACCGTGCTGTACCTCCATAAATTTATTAATAGATGTCATACTAAAATATGTTTCGTAGAAAACCAGCTATCACCAGTTCAGATTGGCATTTCACCGCTTTCCAAAACTCTTCGGAGAATTTTGCAACATTCAACCGTTCGATCCATTATAATCTGGTTTTGGAAAGATCAACTGGCTTCGGGTCTAATAATAGTAACTTCCCCAAATTTGTCTTTGTAAATAAATCACTTTTTTTATAAATATCATTTATAATATAAGGAATTTATTCTATTTTTTTATTGTAAAAATATTTTAAAATATATAATTTTATTATACTAATAATTTAGTCGCTTTCGCTAAGGCTAATTAACCTTGCTACTATCATTAACTTACTGACCCATTATGCAAAAGGTACGTCGTCATTTTATATCATAAAACTTCGACTGCTTATAGAATTACTAATTCAAGACTATTTCATTTCGTTATACAACGAACTATTTCAACTTTTCCTTTACAGTACTTTTCACTATCGCTAAATTTATTATACTTAGCTTTAGAGGATGGTTCCCCTATATTCCGACAAGTTTTCTCTCATCGTACTTATTTTAAGAAATTTTTTTTTATTTTACAGGACTAATATACCTTCTCTGGTAATTATTTTTGTATAATTATTATATAATAATTAAATTTTAATTAATGATATTCCAACTTCATTCTTTAATAAATAATATTATAATATTTCAAATATTTTTTTATTTCTTTAAGCTAATCCGATTTCACTCACCATTACTTTCGGAGTCTCGGTTGATTTCCTTTCCTTTCCTTAATACAATGTTTTGCTTCAGGAAGTATCAATATTTAAGGTTTCCCTTAGGATCGCCACAATTTGCTTACTATTTTTAATTAGTTTGTGGCTTTTGGTTTATACCTCCTTTTTAATAAATTTGCTAGTTATCCTTAATAATTCCTTTAAAATACTTTGATGTTTGTACTAAATTGTCATCTATACTTTTAATTTGTATATTTAATTTAAAACTATCTAATTAAAAATATTTTATCTAAAATATTTTAATATTTACTCCTAAATTAATAAGGAATAAAAATATTATGATATTTAAACCTTATAATTATCTTATAAGTTTGATATTAAATATAAACTTAACTGAAAAAAGGAATTGAACCTTTGTTTTACCGTCATGAATGGTAAGTTTTAACCATTTAAACTATTTCAGCTTAATTAATAGAATTAAATTATTTAATTTTTTTATTATAATTTTTATTAATAAAATGAGTTAGAAGAAAATTATATCTATAAGACTAATTAAGTTCATTTTATTTATTACTATATAATTAAATTATTTCATTAAAAAAATAATTAGGATTAATAAATTAAATACTGCTGGTATAATCTAAATATTAATAAGTCTTAGTATAGGACTAAAAATAGCTCATCTAATACAATAAGATATAAAACAAATTTAATTAATAATTAAATAGTTAACTATAAAAAAATTTAATAATTTAAATTTACAAAAGTGTTAGATATAATTATATTTATTATTTTAAATGAATATTTTTCTTTTTATTTATCCATAGATTGTTCTATTTTTGTGTTTTATACTATTAGAATTTTTTATATAATACTTTATATTAATAAAAGTTTATATAATGACCTAGAACCTTAACTTAAAACATAATATAAATTAAATTTTACAGGTTTAGATATCTTAACTCATTAAAAAAAATAAATTTAATTTTAAAATAATTAAATAGAGATTTAAATTATTAATTTAGGGTAAAATCAGAGATTTGAACTCTGAACAGCGTCGCCACAAGACGTTATTTTGCCAATTAAACTAATTCTACCTTATTTATAAAATTTGTTTATTCTATATTCAATATAAATATTATTTAATCAATCAAATAATTTAAATTGTTAATATTATATTACAAATTTATTCTTTATTAATTAAATTAAACAATAATACAAATATTTGTATTTATGATATTCTTTATATATCAACTTATAATTAAATTATATAATTTAAAGGGGGTAAATAAATAGTAATAGTATAATAATTATTTATAATTTATTATATGAAAGCAATTATAAATAATTTATACATAAGAAGTTAAGATAATAATATTTAATTATTATCCGTAGCTAAATCCATTAAAGTATTTTCTGCTATACCAATAATAGGAACAATAATTAAGAATCAAGCGAAATAAAATGTAGTAGCAATTTGTCCTACTTCTACAAAAGGACTTTCAGGATGTTGAGAACCAATTCACATTAATATTACAAAATTTACAATAAAGAATCAATGAGCTAATTTCATAGCTGGTCTAAATTGACTACCTCTTATTCTAGATAAATCAGTTAAAGGTAATATTAATAAAATTAATAATGAACCGAACATAGCTATAACTCCTAATAATTTATTTGGTATAGATCTTAATATAGCATAAAATGGTAATAGATATCATTCCGGTACTATAGAAGGAGGTGTACTCATAGGATTAGCTGGAATATAATTATCACTATGTCCTAATAAATTAGGATAGAAGAAAACTATAACAGATAAAGCTAATAAAAATGCAAAGATAGTTACTAAATCTTTAAATGTAAAATAAGGATGCATTGCAATTCTATCTCCATTAGAAGATATACCATTAGGATTATTTGATCCGTGTGTATGAAGAGCCATTAAATGAGCAACTACTAAAGCAGCTAATAAAAAGGGTAGTAAAAAATGAAGAGAGAAAAATCTATTTAATGTAGCATTACTTACACTAAAGCCTCCTCATATTAATTCTACTAAATCTTGTCCAAAAAAAGGTACTGCTGATAATAAATTAGTAATTACTGTAGCCAAATCTTTAATTTTACCTATTCTAGCTTAAGCTTTTTATGTTTAAAACAAGTAAATCATGTACATTATAATAATTTTTATTTTAAATAATTGAATTAAATTAATTTAAGGGGTAAATGTAAACAAAACCAATTAAAAAAAAAAATAATTAAATTTTATACACTTTTGTTGTCTTGTGTACTCTTTTACTCAAATTATATAATTTAAAGGGGGTAAATAAATAGTAATAATATAATAATTATTTATAATTAAATAATAAAACACAAAAAATAATTTCATCTTATATTAAGGATGAATATAACTTAAAATAGTAAGAATTATTTCATTAATGTCATTTGCATATAATGCAGGAGGTTCAAATGATGTGATTGTATCTCATACTTCTTCTTCAGTTACTCTAAATGAAACAATTTCTCGACCATAAACAAGATACATTTCTTCGAATTTTAATTCATAAATTGTATATGCTGATAAATCTCCATTTAATTCTGATGAAGGTATTAAAGAAATTTTGGTAATATATCTGTAAGTGACATTTTTATTATTAGATATAGTTTCTATTTTTGTACTAGAAGAATTATTTGTTGTAGCTGTTATATTTTTAGATAAATAACTATTCTTAATTAAACAATATAAAAAATAACCTACAAAAATTGCAGTACATATTACAATACTACAAATTAACAAATTGTAATTAAATAAATTAACCATTTTTTTTGTTTGGATTTTTTAATTAATACCCTTTTTTTTTTATAAAAATTTTTAAAATTAACAATATAAAAATTTTTAAAATTAACAATATAAAAATTTTAAAATACTTTAGTATTCGTTCTTTATTAAATTACACGGGGGTATTATAGTTAAATAAGTCTTATTAATAAATTAGACTTTTTTATTAAATTTAATTTATCTTATTTTAATAACCCCTTAAAATTTATAATATAAATATAATGCCTTGTGCTTCATTATAATATATAATGAATAAAGATTCCGACTGTACATTAAGCATCATTTCAGACACCCACCGATGACCCAGTCTGTCGCGATAGTTTACTCTACCGACGGTCTTAATGCTAAACAAACAATTTTGACCTGTTTTCATCAGCATTGCTATAATGTTTAATATATAACTTTTTAGTAAAAATTGCTTTATAAATTACATTATAACTATGTACAAATAATTTAAATTAATTTGTATTTCATTTCAGGTATTATATATGGAGATACTATATTTGTAAGATCTGTCATAGATTCTTTTCAAATATAGATTAAATATCGATCTTTTTTTCCTGCTGATTGTATAGAAGCTTTGATATTAAAATTATTATGTAAAGCTTTTACAAGTAGTAAACAATCATTATAAGAAAAAGAATTAGTAGTTAGCTTTAAAGCTTTACTTACTTTAGCTCCATCAACCATAATCCAAATAGCTAAAGCTAAAGGAGTTAAATATTGATCAATACATTCAGGTATATGTTTTACTTTATTATCATATCATAGATCATATATTCAATTAAAACTAGTATAAGTTCAAGTTGAAAATCTTACTATTTTCATTATTTTACCTTTACTACTTAATCTAGATGTAATAACAGGTATTTTAGAATTACAATAACCTAATTCAGACAATAATTTATGTAAGAACATTAAATAACTTATATGAACAGCTTTTTGATAAAAACTAAATCTAGTACCTACTCCTAATAATCTTTTTTCACCATGACCATTTCCAAGAAGAGATCCAAATATAATTGAAATTATATCTTTATTATGTGGTCCCACTCTATATTTACTTTTAAGTCTACTGACTTTAGGTTTATTTGTATTTAAACTAATAGGTGTAATTAATAATAAAGATAAACAAATAAAATATAAATAATACATTTGAGGCTTAATAAGTAAACCTCATAAACTCATTTGACCATAAGGTAACACATATCCTAAAAAGGCTATAGCCATCATTAAGATTAAAATTATTACTCCTATACTTCAAACTAATGTTCTAGGTGATTTATAAGAACTATAATATAATCCTCTAGCTATATGAGCATAAACAAAAATAAAGAAGAATGAAGCAACATTTGCATGTGTATATCTTAATATTCAACCAGCATTTACATCTCTCATAATATGTTCTACACTATTAAAAGCAAAATCTACATGAGGTTGATAATGCATTGCTAAAAATACTCCAGTTAAAATTTGTATAATTAAACAAGTTCCTAATAATGAACCAAAATTTCATAAATAGGAAATATTAGCTGGTTGAGGTGAATCTACAACATAAGAATTTAATAATCTTAATAAGACATTAGTTTTTAATAATCTCATTTGTATTTATATTTTATTTTAATTAATACCCTTTTTGTAATCTATTCGAAGTTTACTAAAATGTATTTTATATTGTTTTATTTTTATATATATTTTATTTTTTTTTTGCTATATTATTTGTGATAATATAAAGTATTAATTATGGGATTTTATACCCTATTTTAAAAAATAGTTTATAGTTTTATCTTAATTATTTATTTGATTAATAAATTAAGATAAAAAAATTTTATTTTATATTATATAATTATTTATTTGATTATAATATTAATTTTTATAGTTAAAAATATTAAATATATATTTAATATTTAATATTTAATACTAAACTAAAATTAATTGTTTAAATATTCTGACTGTGTAAATAAATTTTATTTTAAATTAATAATATAAAATTATAATAAGCCCAAGAAGATTTGAACTTCTATAAATTTCTCATCAAGAAACCATTCTACCATTAAATTATGGGCTTTCAAATAATATTTTTATTTTTTTTAATTACAAAATTTGTATATTATATAAAGTAAATAAATATAAAACATTTAAATTATAAACTTTATAGAAACATAAATTATAATAAAGATTTAAATTAATACTTTTATATTAAACGGGGGAAATATTTATGTATAATAAAAACACACAAATTGAAATATATTAAGATTTATATTATATTAATATAAATTAATCTAAAAATATAGATTAACTATTAGCTTGATCAACTCAAGCTAAATAATCTTGAACAGAAACAGCTTCTACAACAATTGGCATGAATCCATGTCAAACTCCACAAATTTCACTACATTGACCATAGAAAGTACCCGTTCTTTCAGCTATTATAGAAGATTGATTTAATCTTCCTGGTACAGCATCTACTTTAAGTCCTAAAGAAGGTACTGCGAAAGAATGTATTACATCAGCTCCAGTAATTATTAATCTAATATGGCAATCTACAGGTATAATTACTTTATTATCAACATCTAATAATCTAAATTGACCTAATTCTAAATCAGATTCTGGAATCATGTAAGAATCAAATTCAATAGATTCTCCACTTTCAGTTACATAATCAGAATATTCATAACTTCAATATCATTGATGACCTACTACTTTTATTGTTATTGTAGGTGATATTACTTCATCTAATAAATATAATAATCTGAAACTTGGGAAAGCTATAGCTATTAATATTAAAGCTGGTGTTATTGTTCATATTAATTCAATTAATGTACCATGATTTAAATATTTATGTATAATAGGTGAATTTTTTATATTAAAATAATATATTGATGAACCTAAAACTCAAAATACTCCAACACAAATTACTATTAAATAGAAAAAGATAGTATTATGTAGTTCTACTATTCCAGTAAATCCGGGTGCAGCACTGTCTTGAAATCCTATTTGTCAGGGTTGTGGAGCATCGTTGTATATAGTATTAAATAATGATAGTGGTTTAAACATTTTTTGTTTTTTTTTATTTTTTAATATTTTTTATCTCTTAGTTTAATACTAATCTACTTTATTTAATAAATAATATTATAAATTTATAATATATGACTTATTAGTATTAATACTTTATAATTTACTTATATTATATTTTTTTTTATATTTATACAAGTAATTAAAGTATTCTAAGATTCGCCTTATTCAATTATTTCATATATTTAACCAAAAAACCAAAATTAAGATAATTTAATTAAATATTAAAATCTTAACTATATTATTTGATATAGTATACTTTTATTATTATAATAATTATATTTTTATAAATATTATAATTTGTTAAAAAGGGGGGTAAATATATTTATAATAATTAAATTTAGATTAAACTAAAAATCTTTTTATTTATTAGAAAATTTATATTATTTAATTTTAAATTTAAGAATGAATTTGATTATAAATTTAATAATATAAATTTAATTTATGATTTATTACTTAATTTAGTAATATACATTCTTATTACTTGTTGGAAAGTAAATAATGGTAAAATATATTTAGAAAATACATAAATTAAAATAAGTAAAGTTAAAAATGATAATGAAAATTGGTTAACAAAATAAAATGGTATTAATTGAGGCATTAAATTTTTATGAAAATATGTAAAGATCTCATGTTAAACAAAGAATTTTTGTTTATTATTTTGAGAACTGTCTCTGCAGTATAAGCAATTTATTTTATTATTAAAAATAATAAACATTTTAAAATGAGACATTGATTGAATTTATATTAATAAATTTTGTTCTTGTTAATAAATAATTTTTATTTAATTAAAAATTTTTTATATGTAAAAAAGGGGGTTAATTTAAATAAGTATTAATTATATTTTTTAATTAATTATGATTTAATATTAGAAGGAGATAAGACTATAATTAAAGCAGCAATATATATTATAAATAATCTTATTTCATTTAATAAAGAAGTATTTATTAATATAGGAGCAAAAATTAAGAAAATTAAAGTAAGTAAAGATAAAGTAATATAAATAGAATATGTAGTAATAACTCCAGTATCTAATTTACTAATATTTTTCCCCGTATTAGTTAAAGTATGAGATAAACCATAAGGCCCTACCATTTCTATAATACCTCTATCTAATACTTTAGAAATTTTATAACCTAAATCTAATCCTTTATTTATAAAGTAATTATTATAAATTATATCAAAAAAATATTTCCCGTTAAAGAAAGTATATAAAGTTTGCCCTAAAAAATTCTCAGTTAAATCAATAATAAATGTTGGACCTTTATGATATAAAAACATAGCTAAGCTAGCACCAAATAATGATAATAAAGCAGGTAATAATTTTATAAATAAAGGTAAACTAAATTCAGCTTCAATTAAAGAAATATTATTAGGTTTTATAAATAAAGCATTACTGAAGAAATCACTAGCCATTCCTACAAATAAATCAGAAAATATAAATCCAAAAAATATACTAAATAAAGCTAATAAAAATAATGGAATAATTACTTTATTATTAACTTCATGAGCATTTAAATAAGATTGTTTTGGCCCATTTGGTACAGTTAAGAAAACTAAACATATTAATCTAAATGAATAAAATGCAGTTAAACCAGCTGTTGTACTTCCTAATATGAAAGCATATGTACCACTAAAACTATATTGACCATAAGCTAATTCTATTATTAAATCTTTACTATAAAATCCTGTTAATCATGGAGTAGCTAATAATGATAATGATCCTACTAACATAGCTGTATAAGTAAAAGGTAAAATTTTTATTAAACCTCCTAATCTTCTTACATCTTGTTGATCTGAAAAACTATGGATTACAGCACCAGCTCCTAAAAATAATAAAGCTTTAAAGAAAGCATGATTTACAACATGCATTAAAGCTACATTATATTGACTTAAACCTACTGCCATTACCATATAACCTAATTGACTTATTGTTGAAAAAGCAATTATTCTTTTTAAATCATTTTGAACTAACCCACAAGTAGCTGCAAAGAAAGCAGTAGTTGCTCCAGTTAAAGTTATTACTAATAAAGCTGTACTACTATATTCTAATAAAGGTGAAGATCTTAATAATAAATATAATCCAGCAGTAACTAGAGTAGCTGCATGGATTAAAGCTGATACAGGTGTGGGACCTTCCATACTTCCAGGTAATCAAGAATGTAAAGGTATTTGAGCTGATTTTGCCATAGCTCCTGTTAATATTAATATTCCTATTATAGTTATAGCTGTTTCATTCATAAAGGGTACTATACTAAATATTGTCGCATAATCTAAGGATCCAAATAAAGCAAATAATGAAAAATATCCAATACTTAATCCCATATCTCCTACTCTATTCATAGTTAAAGCTAATATAGCTGCTTTATTTGCTTGTATTCTAGTAAATCAAAAATTAATTAGTAAATATGAAACAATACCAATACCTTCTCAACCTACAAACATTACAAAAAAATTAGCACCTGATACTAAAACTAACATAAAAAAAGTGAATAAAGATAAATAAGAGAAAAATCTTTGATTATGAGGATCTTCAGACATATAATCAGTTGAAAATATATGAATTAATGAAGAAATATATAACACAGGAATAAACATAGATACTGTTAATTGATCAAATAAAAATTCTCAAGATATACTCATATATTCTGAATCTATTCAATTAAATAAATAAACTGTAACTGGACTTGAACTTAAGCCTACTTCATAAAAAGCAATAGTTGCTAATATACTAGATAAGATTAAACAAGTACAAGTTATTATATGAGATCCTGTTACTCCTATTTTTCGACCTAAAAAACCTGATACAAATGAACCTAATAAAGGTAAAATTAATATTGTTAAATACATTAAGTTTCTTGTCTAATTAAAATATTTCCTTTAATTCTATAAACTGCAACAATAATACTTAAACCTATTACAGATTCAGCTCCTGCTAATGAAATTATAAATATACTAAATATTTGCCCTATTCCATCATCAAAACTAAAACTTGATAATAATATTAACATAGTTACTGCTAATAACATTATTTCTATAGCAATTATCATTAATATTATATTTTTTCGGTTTAATATAAAACCTAATATTCCTATTAAAAATAAAAATAATGATAAATTCATGGTATTATCGTATTGTAAATCCTTTGGGACTGGTATTAAATGTCTAATATTTATATTTATTATTATTTTATATAATTTATTATAATAAATATAAAATATTACTTGCTAATTACAAAATTATTGTTAATTTTTTGGTTTTTGTTTAGCGGTTTATTTACTTATTTCAAGTAAATATAAAATTATTATGGGGGAACTTATTTATTTAATTAATATCTTATAAGAGTATTACTTATATTTAGAAATTAATTAGTATCTTTCTAAAAATATTACTTATATTTAGAAATTAATTACCTCCTCAGTAATAAACAGCTATAAATAGGAATAATCAAACTACATCTACAAAATGTCAATATAAAATTGCAGCTTCATGTCCTTGATGATGTGTATCAGTTAAATGATAATTAATTATTCTAATAAAACCTACTAAAATAAATAATGTACCAATAATAACATGTAATCCATGTAAACCAGTTGAAGCA
>Ga0070763_10000484_pt1 | contig 11039 bp, 9 predicted proteins | sample HubBroMetageWRM3_FD_67279 | JGI IMG/M metagenome (GOLD analysis project Ga0070763, IMG submission 67279) | Warmed soil microbial communities from the Hubbard Brook experimental Forest, New Hampshire - Hubbard Brook CCASE Soil Metagenome WRM 3 | ecosystem: Environmental > Terrestrial > Soil >... | reverse complement strand
GTCAGGGAGCGGGTTGGCCCCGTCTGGGGGCTGGGCTTCCCGCTCGTGCTGCTGATCATCTTCGGCAGCATCCACTCCTTCCACACAGCGCGGGCCACGTACGGCGGGCTCACGCTGCTCGACGTCTACCTGCCGATCCTCATCGAGATGATGCTGGCCTTGCTGGCGCTGGTCGCGATGCCGCTAGTGCTGGCCGGGTACCGGGAGCGTGGCATCCTGCGGCGGCTGCGGACCACGCCCGCAGGCCCGCTGCGGGTGCTCGCCGCCCAGATCCTGGTGAACTTCGCCTGCGCGGTCGTCGCGACCCTCGTGCTGGTGCTCGTGGCCCGGTTCGCCTACGGCGTGTCGGTGCCGCGCCAGTTCGGCGGCTTCGTCGTCACCGCGGTGCTCGTGGCCGTGGCCATGCTGTGCATCGGCTTGTTCGTCGCCGCGGTCGGGAAGACCGGGCGGATCGCCCAGATCATCGGCGCGATCCTGTTCTACCCGCTGATCTTCTTCGCCGGGCTGTGGCTGCCCATCCCCTCGATGCCGACGATTCTCCAGCACATCAGCCACGCCACCCCGCTCGGCGCGGCATGGGAGTCGTTCCAGAACGCCGAGCTCGGGCGGTTCCCCGGCGCGCTCCCGCTGCTGACGATCGCGGCCTGGGCGGTAGTCTTCGGCCTAGCCGCGTGGCGGCTCTTCCGATGGGAGTAGCCCCCTACCGGCGCAACCGGACGGCGCGGCAAAACGAGCAGATCTCGCGGCGGGTAGCCGGCGTCGTCCCGTACGTGCTGCTCGCCTTCGCCACCGGCCTGACGCCGCTGCTCGACGCGAGCGGCCGCCGGTCGGAACTGCTCGCGTTCGGCCTGGCCGCGGTGATCGCCGTGTGGATCCTCTGGATGTACACGCTGCACCCGGCGTGGCGCCAGCGGCCGCGAGTCATGGCCGTGTTCGTCACCGTGCTGCTCACGCTGACGGCGGTCGCCGTCATGCTGTACCCGTGGTTCGGGTTCTTCTCGTTCACCGGGTACTTCTACGTGTTCGCACTGCTGCCGCCATGGCGGAAACGGATGATCGGCGTCGGCGTCGTGGCCGTCCTCGCGGGCATCTCGCAAGCCGGCGGCCTGCGGCCGGGGACCACGGCGCACCTGGCCGTCCTCTTCGGCGCGATCGCGGTCAACGCGATTGTCGCGTGCGCCTTCACCTGGGTGGATCACGTCAATGACGTGGAGCACGAGCGCAGCGAGCGCGCGACAGCGGCGATAGCGGAAGCGAACCACCGGCTCGAGGCGACGCTGTCGGAGAACGTCGGCCTGCACGAGCAGTTGCTTGTCCAGGCGCGCGAGGCGGGCATGCTCGACGAGCGGCAGCGCATGGCCAGGGAGATCCACGACACGCTCGCCCAGGGACTCACGGGGATCATCACCCAGCTTCAGGCGGCCGAGCAGGCCGGCCAGGACCCGGTGGAACGGCGGCGGCATTTCGACGCGGCCATCATGCTCGCCAGGGAGAGCCTGACGGAGGCACGGCGTTCGGTGCACGCACTGCGGCCCGAGCCGCTTGAGCGGGCGCTGCTCGGCGAGGCACTCGCCGGCGTCGCGCAGCGCTGGTCGGCGCTGAACGGCGTCCCGGCCCAGGTCACGACGACTGGAACGGCGCGGCCGATCGGACACGACGCCGAGTCGGCCCTGCTGCGAACCGCGCAGGAGGCGCTGGCGAACGTGGCCAAGCACGCGGCGGCGACGCGGATCGGGCTGACCCTGTCCTACATGGACGACGCGGTCGTCCTCGACGTCCGCGACAACGGCAGGGGCTTTGATCCCGCGCAGGCGGGCAAGCCCCGCACCGGGCCAGGCGGCTTCGGGATTGTCGCGATGCGGCAGCGGATCGAGGGCCTGGCCGGGACGCTCCAGGTGGAATCGGAGCCAGGCCTTGGCACCGCGATTTCGGCCAGCATCCCGGTGTCGTCGCCAAGGGCCCAGGCGAACCCCGCCTGCGAAGACGCTGTCGCACCCGAGTCGGCCCGGAGGTGACGAGGTGACCATGCCCTACCCGATCCGGCTGCTGATCGTCGACGATCATCCCGTGGTCAGGGACGGTCTGCGCGGGGCGTTCGGGCCCGATCCCGAGTTCGATGTCGTCGGCGAGGCGTGCGACGGCGTCGAGGCGGTCCGGCTCGCGCAGTCGCTCGACCCGCACGTGGTCCTGATGGACCTGCGCATGCCGGTGATGGACGGGGTGACCGCCATCACCGAGCTGACCAGGCGCGGCGTGACCGCGCGCGTCCTCGTGCTGACCACCTACGACACCGACAGCTACGTGCTGCCCGCCATCGAGGCCGGCGCCACGGGCTACCTGCTCAAGGACGCGCCGAGCGACGAACTGCTCCGCGCGGTGCGGGCGGCCGCGCACGGTGAGTCCGTGCTCGCGCCCTCGGTGGCGGCGCGGCTGCTGAGCCGGGTCAGGTCGCCGGCCCCGGAAGCGCTCAGCCAGCGTGAGCTCGAAGTCCTCGAACTCGTCGCGGCGGGCACCACCAACCGTGAGGCCGCCGTCCGGTTGTTCATCAGCGAGGCCACGGTCAAGACCCACCTGCTGCACATCTACGCCAAGCTCGGCGTCAGCGACCGTGCCGCGGCCGTCGCGGAGGCATTCAACCGCGGCCTGCTCACTCCAGGCACGCCGGACCGGTCGCGCTGAGTTGACCGTACGCGGTTATCCCGACTAAGGTCGTCAGAAAACTCGCAAATCGCCCGGACCCAGCGAAGCGAGGGGACGTAGCCGTGGCACTGCCAGATTTTCTCGTAGCCGGCGTTCCCAAAGCGGGGACGACCGCCCTGCACGTCGCGCTTTCCCAGCACCCGAGCTTGTACATGTCCCCGATCAAGGAACCGAAGTTCTTCCTCACCGACGGCCCGCCGCCCGCTAAAGGCGGCCCAGGCGACGCACTCACCTACCGTGAGCATGTCTGGCAGCGGGACAAGTACGAGGAGCTATTCGCCCACGCTTCCGAGCGCAGCAAAAAAGGCGAGAGCACCCCGCTCTACCTCTACGACCAGGCCGCGATGCGCCGCATCAAGGACGCTATCCCCGGCGCCAGGTTCATCGTGATCATCAGGGACCCGGTCGAGCGCGCCCACTCCAACTGGACGCACCTGTGGTCCGCCGGCCTTGAGCCGGAAAGCGACTTCGTCCGCGCCTGCGCCCAGGAGGAACGCCGTAAGGCGCAAGGCTGGGCTTCCTTCTGGCACTACACCGGCCTCGGCCAGTACGGCCGGCAGCTCGAGCACGCTTTCGGCCTGTTCCCGCGCGACCAGATCCTCGTGCTGCGCTACCGCTCCCTGGTTGACGAGCCGGCGGCGACCCTCGACCGGATCTGCGCCTTCCTCGGCGTCGCGCCGGGCATCCTCACTGAGATCCCGCGGGAGAACGTCACCGCCCACCCCGCGCACACAGCGGCGCACCGGGCCGCGTCGCTGGCCATGCGCGCGGGCCACGCCGCGGAGCGCGTGCTGCCAGGAGAAGCGGTCACGACCGCGACTGACCGGCTTGAGCGGTTCCTCCAGCGCGGCAACCGGACCAGGCAACCGCTCGGCCAGGAGCAGCGCCAGGCCCTGCTGCCCGCGTTCACGGCTGACATCCGGCTGCTCGAGCGCTTGCTCGGCGAGGACTTCAGCGACTGGACGGCGCCACGCGAGCGGTCTGGCGGCATGGTGGGCGCGCGTCCGGCCGGCCAGGCCCAGGCCAGGAACGGGCGCCCGGCAGGACGCTAGCTACCGCAGTTCGGTGACCAGCGCGTGCGTGCCGTCGGCCTGCGTGAGCTCGTAGTAGAGCCGGCTTCGCCCGGACGGCAGGTCGACGATGTCCAGGTACCGCAGCCCGCCGCCGTGGTGGATGGACCACGCCGCCGGACCCGCGCCAGGCGCCGACGTCGCGACCAGCGCGGCGGGGTCCGCGCCAACGGCCACCCCGGTCCGCTCCTCGTAATTCTCCGCGGCGCTCGCCCGGCCGTCGTAAAAAGCAGTAAACCCATCTTTCCCCGAACGAATCGCCGTGACTCTCGTCCCCCTCGCATCCCACTCGCCAGGTCGGCCGGAAAGCGCGGTGCCGTGCCAGGTCCAGTCGAGCCCCTCCGCGGACGTGGCGTACTCGGTGGTCATCTGGTCGGTCTCAGCCGGGTCCGCGAGGGGGTGGACGGTCGCCCACATGTGCCAGAGTTCGCCCTGCCGCGTGATGACCGGGTCTTTCACGGCCCGTTTCGTCGTGTCGCCGGGGAGCACGACCTCGAACCGCTCCGCGCTGAACTCGCTCGGGTGGGCGGCGTCAGCCACCTCGACCCGCCAGTGCTTAGTGCCGGTCGTGGCGCAGCTGAGGTAGAGGCGCCATTGACCGTTCGGGAGGAGGGTTAGCTCTGGACGTTCGAGGGACTCGGTGTCCAGTTCCTCCTTGCTGAGCTGCCCCAGCGGCTCGAAGTGGACGCCGTCGCGCGCGAACGCGAGGGCGATCGCGTAGCCGCGGCCGTGGCCAAGGGGGCGCCGGAGGCGGTAGGCGAGGTAGACGCCGTCGTCGGCCGCGACCGCGGACGGGCCGCCGGCCCAGTAGCCCGGGCCGTCGCCGGGTGCGCTGATCGCGACGGCGGCGCTGGCAGGACGCGGCAGAAACGGTGTCATCAGCTTGATCATAGGGGCGGCACGGCGAGTCGCGTGACGGGTTCGGCCGGAAGGAAAGGGCGCGCACTCTAGTCAGATCGCTGGTAAATGGATAAAGATGGGAGATAACGGGCTCGTCGTAGCAAGGGGGCACGATGAGGTCAGCCGCCCGCGTCGCCTGGCGAATCGCCGGTGCCGTCGCCTTCGCCGCCACCGCGGCATTGGCGGTCACTCTTTCCCGGGGAACGTCGGTGGACACCTCGGCCGTCGCGCGCGACGGGACAAGCCACAGCGCGATTACGGGCCATGACGCGCGCCTGTGCAGCGGCACGTCGCTGCGGATCCGGCTCAGCGGCATCGTCAGCACCGTGCGCTACGCGCTGGAGTTCACGAACGTCTCCGCGGCCTCCTGCACGCTGAGCGGTTACCCGACGGTGTCCGCGTACGGCCTGCACGGGACGCAGGTAGGCAACGCCGCGGACCGTGAGAGGTCAGCGGCGGCAAGCCCGGTCGTGCTCGCCCCTGGCGAGAGCGCGCACGCCGCGGTGGACGCCAGGGCCGCCGCCTACCCCGCGCAGGCCTGCCGGCCAGTGACCGCGGCGGGGCTGCATGTCACCCCGCCTGGCGCGGCGACGGGACGGTACGTGCGGCAGTTGCTGACGGCGTGCTCGGCTGGCGGACGGCACGCGCCGGTCTTCCTGCACGTGCTCGCGGTCCAGGCGGGCGCGGGGCACTGGTCCTGACCGGCTGCTAGCACCTGTTTGCGCGGCCGGTCTCCCCGGGGAGAATGAGGATCATGAGCGAGACCGGGATCGTAGCCGAAATATCTGATGCTGGCGCCGCGGCGGCCACGCGCGCCGACCAGGCCTTGGCGCTGTCGCAGGCGAGGCCAGGGCTGCCGCCCGACCGCTACCTGGATCGCGAGGACAGCTGGGTCAAGTTCAACCAGCGCGTCCTCGAACTCGCCGAGGACGAGCGCGTACCGCTGCTTGACCGGGTGCGGTTCCTCGCGATCTTCGCGTCCAACCTGGACGAGTTCTTCATGGTCCGCGTCGCCGACCTGACGCGCAGGCAGGTGGCGGGCTTCCCGGTCGAGGGCGCGAGCCCGATGCTGCCGAGCCAGATCCTCCAGGGCACGCTCAAGGGCGCTCAGGAGAGCATGCGGCGGCACGCCGAGGTCTTCCAGCGTCTCGTCCGGCCCGCGCTCACCGCCCACGGGATCGAGATCATCCGCTGGAAGGACCTCGAGCCGGCCGAGCAGAGCCAGCTGAACCGGCTGTTCCGCGACCGCATCTACCCGGTGCTCACCCCGCTTGTCGTCGACCCGGCGCACCCCTTCCCGTTCATCTCCGGGCTCTCCCTCAACCTCGCGGTCACGCTTGCCGAGCCCGACACGGGCGCGGAGCTGTTCGCCCGCCTGAAGGTCCCACCGAACCTCCCGCGCTTTCTCAACGTGCGCGCCCGCAGGTACGTGCCGATCGAGGACGTGATCGCGGCCCACATGGACCAGCTGTTCCGCGGCCTCGACATCATCGACCAGCATGTGTTCCGCGTGACCAGGGCGCGCGAGCTCGAGGTCGACGAAGACGTCACGGAGAACCTGCTGCAGGCGGTGGAGCGGGAGCTGGCCAGACGGCGGTTCGACCCGGCGGTCCGGCTCGAGGTCGAAGACAGCATCGACTCCGAGATCCTCTGCCGCCTCGCCAAGGAACTCGGCGTGGACGAGCAAGCTATCGTCAAGGTGCCAGGCCCGCTGGACCTGAGCGGCCTGACCGCGATCGCCGACCTGCCGATTGGCGAGCTGCGCTACCCGGCGTTCGTCCCGTCCACGCGGGCGCTGTCCGCCGACAGCGTCTTCGCCACGCTCAGGGAACGCGACGTCCTCGTCCACCACCCGTACGACTCGTTCGCCACGACCGTCGAGCGGCTGATCGAGGAGGCGGCGGCCGACCCGCGCGTGCTGGCGATCAAGCAGACGCTGTACCGGACCAGCGGCGAGTCGCCGCTCGTGGACGCGCTGATCGACGCCGCCGAGGCCGGCAAGCAGGTGGTGGTCGTCGTGGAGATCAAGGCGCGGTTCGACGAGCGCGCGAACATCGCCTGGGCGCGGAAGCTTGAGCAGGCCGGCTGCCATGTCGTGTACGGCATCGTCGGCAAGAAGACGCACGCGAAACTGATGCTCATCGTCCGCGAGGAGACGGACGGGACGCTGCGCCGGTACTGCCACATCGGCACCGGCAACTATCACGCGACGACGGCGCGGTTCTACGAGGACTTCGGCCTGCTGACCGCTAACCGGCAGGTCGGCGAGGACGTCGGGGACCTGTTCAACCACCTCACCGGCTACTCGCGCAAGATCCAGTACCGGCGCCTGCTCGTCGCGCCCGAGGCGGTGCGCACCGGCATCGTCGAGCGGATCGGCAGGCAGGCCGCACGTGCGCGCGACGGCCTGCCGTCGAAGATCTCGTTCAAGTGCAACGCGCTCACCGACGAGGTGGTGATCGACGCCCTCTACCGGGCCTCGATGGCCGGGGTCCCGATCGACATCTGGGTGCGCGGCATGTGCGCGCTCAAGCCCGGCGTGCCTGGCTTGTCCGAGACGGTCAAGGTCCGCAGCGTGCTTGGCCGGTTCCTCGAGCATTCGCGGATCTACGTGTTCGGGACGGGGGAGCCTGGCGCTGGCGGCGGGTCCGGGGACTCCGGCGACGAGGTGTGGCTCGGCAGCCCGGACATAATGCACCGTAATCTTGACCGACGCGTGGAAACGCTGGTGCTCGTCGCTGATCAGGGGCATTGCGCTAGACTCCGGACTCTGATTGCGCGTGGCATGGATGACGCCACGTCGTCGTGGTGGCTCGACAGCGATGGCTCGTGGACCCGGCATTCCCAGGACGACGATGGCAGCCCGCTGCGCGACGTGCAGGAGAGCCTGATCAGGGAGAAGAACGGTGGACGGACCGCTGACGGCGCACAAGCTGGCTGACAAGCCGGCCGACACCAAGACGATCAAGGCGGCGGGGGCGGTCGCCTGGCGGCCGCGCGCCGCCGGTGGCGACGGTGGCGACGGTGGCGACCCCGAGATCCTGCTCGTCCACCGGGCGAAGTACGACGACTGGTCCCTGCCCAAGGGCAAGGTCGAGCCGGGGGAGTACTTCCCGGTCACGGCGGTCCGCGAGGTGCTCGAAGAAGGTGGCGCGCGGCTCGCGCTCGGCCGCCGCCTCAGGCCGGTGCGGTACAAGGTGAACGGCCGCGCGAAGGTGGTCGCCTACTGGGCGGCGCGGGTGACCGGCCTTGACGACGACGCGGTCCCGAACGGCGAGGTCGACGACATCGCATGGCTGACCGTGGCGCAGGCCAGGGAGAAGGTCACGTATGCCCACGACATCGGCGTGCTCGATGACTTCGCCGCCGCGCCCGCCGCGACCGTCCCGCTGATCATGCTCAGGCACGCCAAGGCCATGCCCAGGCCGGCCTGGCCGGGCGACGATGCCAGCCGGCCGCTCGATGCGGCGGGCCGCGCCGAGGCGAACGTCCTGGCGAGCCTGCTGGCCTGCTTCGCGCCCGACGCGCAGGTCATCAGCTCGGCGACGGTGCGGTGCCTGGAAACGGTCCGCCCGTACGCGGCGCTCACCGGCGCGCGGGTGCAGCCGACGGCGGAACTGCTCGCGTCGGCCGCGGGTTCCGGTGTTCGCGAGGCGCAAGTCGTCGCGGCGCGGGCCGTCGCCGCGGCGGCCCCAGCGGTGCTCTGCGCGCATCGCGAGAACCTGCCGGCCCTGATGGCCGCCGCGGCGGCGCGGCTCGGCGCCGCGTCCTTGCCGCCGCTGTGCGCGGACCCGCTCGCCACGGGCAGTTTCTGCGTCCTGCACATGGCCGAAGGGAGGCTGGCGGGCGCGGACCGTTACGAGGTCTTCGAGTCTTTAGGAGTGTCCTGGCGCGGCTGCGCCGCGGGTGGCGCTTTTGCTGGCTCTTTCTGAGGCTCTTTTTCTGGCTGTTTTGCTGGCTCTTTTGCTGGCTCTTCCGGTAGCTCTTTCCGCCGCGCGCCGCGGCGTCTGTGCAGCCGCATCGCGATGTAGGCGGCGATCGCTACCACGAGCGCGATCAGCACGTAGAGCGAATACCTCGTGATGTAGTTGTAAATCGGGGTGATGTGCTGGCCCGCGAGATATCCGACGCTGACCCAGGTCCCGACCCACAGGGCGGCGCCGATCATGTTGAACGCCACGAAGCGCAGCCAGTGCATCTTGGTGATGCCGGCGATGATCCCGTTCGCCTGGCGCAGGCCTTCGACGAAGCGGGCGAGCACGATGATCTTGCCGCCATGCCGGTTGAAGAACGACTCCGCCTTGTCCAGCCGCTCGTCCGTCAGGAACACGTACTTGCCCCAGCGCAACACCAGTGCGCGCCCGCCGAAACGGCCGATCGCGTAACCGACGTTGTCGCCGACGACGGCCGCGAGGAATCCGACGATCCCGACGGCCACGACGTTAAGCTGGCCGGACCCCGCGTAGACGGCACCCGCGATAAGCACGGTCTCGCCGGGCACTGGCACGCCGAAATCCTCGATCGCCACCAGGAGCAGGATCGCCCACAGGCCGTAGTGCGTGAGGGGGGCGGCCAGCGCACCGAGAAAGCCTGGCAGCGGCGGTGGCCCGCTGGCCAGTGTGGCAGCGGCGGCGGTCAGCAACTGGGCGGTCACTCCCCGGGCGTGGCATTGTCTTCGTCCAGCGTAGCCGCATCCGGCGTAGCGGCTTCGGCCGCCGCCTCGAACGCCGTGGCGAACCGGTCCGCCGTCAGCTCCGCCTGCCAGGGCCGTGCGCCTGAGGCAGTGAGAGCGGCCCTGATCGTCTCGGGCGTGGCCGGCTGCGGCGGCTCCCAGCTCAGCCGCCGCACGGCGTCCGGCGAGATCAGGTTCTCGGCCGGCATCGAGACCTCAGCCGCGATCGCGGTCACTACCTGGCGGGCGGCCTGGAGTCGCGCGGCGGCGAGCGGGTCCCGCTCCGACCAGCGGTGCGCGGGCGGGGGACCGGTCGTCGTGGGGCCGGTCACGTCGGGAAGCTCCGACTCGGTCAGCGCCAGTGCCCGGCGCACCGCGGCCATCCAGGCGGCACCGTGCCTGCGCGCGTTGCGCGCGAGGAAACCGGTGATCGCGTCGAGCTGCGGCCGGGTGGCCGGCGGGTTGCGCGCCGCCTCGATGATCGCCGGGTCCGCCAGCACACGGCGCGGTGACACGTCGGCTTCCCTGGCGATCGCGTCCCTTGTCTCCCACAGTTCGCGGACGACGGCGAGGCCGCGCCGCGTGCGCACCTTGTGGATGCCGGATGTGCGGCGCCACGGGTCGGCCCGCGGTGCGGGCGGCGGCGCCGCGGCGATCGCCGCGAACTCCTCTCGCGCCCACTCGGCCTTTCCCTGCTCGGCGAGCTGGACGGCGAGCGCGTCGCGCAGGTCGGTGAGAATCTCCACGTCGAGCGCCGCGTAGCGAAGCATCTCCTCGGTCAGCGGCCGCATCGACCAGTCGGCGGCGGAATGCTCCTTCGCCAGCCGGTACCCGAGGATCTCCTCGAGCATCGTGCCGAGCGCGACCCGCGGGTAGCCGAGGAGCCGGCCGGCGAGTTCGGTGTCGAACAGCGTGCGCGGGCGGTAGCCGATCTCGGCGAGGCATGGGAGGTCCTGCGAGGCGGCGTGCAGGACGGCCTCCACGTCCCGCAGCGCCGCGTCCATGCCGCTCAGGTCGGGGCAGGCGATTGGGTCGATGAGGACAGTGCCCGCGCCTTCCCTGCGCACCTGGACCAGGTAGGCCCGCTGCCCGTACCGGTAACCGGAAGCGCGCTCCGCGTCGACGGCTACCGGGCCAGTGCCGTTCGCCAGGCGCTCGACCGCCGCGGCCAGGTCCTCGGCCGTGATGGTCACAGGCGGCAGCCCGTCCCGCGGCTCGATCAGGTCGACGACGTCAGGGTTGGCTTGTTCTTCAGCGTTCGTTTGTTCTTCAGGTTTCTCTTGCTCGTCGGCGGTCATCGGCGGCGCTTCCCACCCGGGTGGATTACCGACCCGGCGGGCAGCCCGGCGGCGGACGCTATGAGGTCGTACCAGGCCGCGACGTTCATGCCGAGGTCGCTGTCCGCTGGCGGCGACCAGGAAGCGCGCAGCTCGAAGCCGGTGGTCGGCGGCTCGTCCTCTTTGGCCCCGAACCCTTCCGTGATCACCCTCGTCACCGTCCCGCTCGCTCCCGTGTACCCGGGCACGTGTGTGTCGAGCGCCTCGGTGAGCCAACTCCAGCCGACCTCGCCGAGCAGCGGGTCGGCGGCGATCTCCTCTTCGATGTCCGCGTGGACGAATGCCACCAGGCGGAACACCCCGGTCCATCCTGGCTGGCCGTCCGGGTCGTAAAGGAGCATGAGGCGCCCGGTGCCGATC
>Ga0070763_10000481_pt1 | contig 11082 bp, 8 predicted proteins | sample HubBroMetageWRM3_FD_67279 | JGI IMG/M metagenome (GOLD analysis project Ga0070763, IMG submission 67279) | Warmed soil microbial communities from the Hubbard Brook experimental Forest, New Hampshire - Hubbard Brook CCASE Soil Metagenome WRM 3 | ecosystem: Environmental > Terrestrial > Soil >... | reverse complement strand
GTTACGTGGTCTCCGTCATCATCGCCATACCTCTCGGCATTCTTCAGGCGGTCCGGCGCAACCGGCCCATCGATTACACCCTGACCGGCGCCTCCTTTATCGGCTACTCGATGCCGGTCTTCTGGCTCGGGATCCTGCTCATTCTGATCTTTGCCGTTTACCTGCACGCGCTTCCGCCCGAGGGGCCACAGGGAGCGACCATTCAGGCCGTGCTCGCACAGCCACTCGGCTTGGTCCTCCCGGTCGCCACGCTGTCCATCGTGACCGTGGCGCAGTTCAGCCGGTTTATGCGGTCGGCAGCGATCGACAACCTGGTACAGGACTACATCAGGACGGCCCGCGCCAACGGCCTGTCCACCAGGGCCATTCTATTCCGCCACTTGCTGCGCAATTCGCTGATACCCATCATCACCCTCATCGGCCTGAGCCTGCCCGCCACCATATCGGGGGCTGTGATCACCGAATCGGTGTTCAACTACCCCGGCATGGGCTTGCTGCTCTGGACCGCGGCCACGGTCCGGGATTACCCGGTGCTCCTTGGCTTCACGGTCGTAGTCGGGGCGGCCACGGTCGCGGGTTCCCTGCTGGCCGACGTGCTCTATGCGGTTGCCGATCCGCGGGTGCGTTACGCGTGAGCGACCACGATGCGAAAGGTGGTGATGGCTAATGACGCTCGTCAGTGAGCCGGACGCCCAGCTACCGCCCGTCGATGCGCCTATTCGTGCTGAGGCCGGGGCAGGAAGCATCTGGCGGCTCATCTGGAACGTTTTCTTCCAGAATCGGCTGGCAGTGCTCGGCCTCGGGATTATCACCCTCATGATCGGCTTCTGCTTCCTCGGCCCGCTCTTTTATCACACCAACCAGGTTCAAATCAGCATGTACCAGGTCACCGAGCCGCCGAGCGCGCGGCATCCACTGGGCACAGACAACGTGGGCTACGACGTCTTGGGCCGGCTCATGCTCGGCGGCCAGTCCTCGCTCGAGGTTGGGTTCGCAGCCGCGATCCTGGCGAGCGTCTGGGGCACTGCGTGGGGCGCGGTAGCCGGGTACGTGGGCGGCTGGGTAGACGCCATCATGATGCGCATCGTCGACTCGCTCATCGCCATCCCGTACTTGCTTGTCGTGCTGATCCTCGCGACCATCTTCGTTCCGACTATCCCGGTCCTGATCATCGTGATCGCGCTCGTCTCCTGGCTGGCCACGGCGAGACTGGTGCGGGGCGAAACTCTGTCATTGCGAGTCCGGGACTACGTCCTGGCGGCGAAAGGCGCGGGTGTCCGGGACCGCTGGATAGTGGTGCGCCACATCGTTCCCAACGTGGTGGGCACGATCGTCGTAGCCGCCACCTTCTCGGTCGCCGATTCGATCCTGCTGCTCGCCGCGCTCAGCTACCTCGGGCTCGGCCCCCCGCCGCCGGCCGCCAACTGGGGCGGCATGCTCAGCGATGGCCTGACGTACATCTATGACGGCTACTGGTGGCTCATTTATCCCGCGGGCCTAGCGATCGTCCTGACCGTGGTGGCCTTCAACTTCGTCGGTGATGCGCTGCGTGACGCCCTCGAGGTCCGTCTCCAGCAGCGGTAGCCCAGACCTAGAAGGACCTGTGCCTTGCTGATGGACCTTTTGCGCGACGACATCGCGACGCTCACCCAGCTGTTCGGGCCGTCCGGCCACGAGGACACGGTGATCGCCGAATTCCTGGCCCATGTCAGGAAGCTGGGCTTCAATACCATGGCCGACCGGCTCGGGAACGTCGTGGTGCGGGCCCGGCCAGCTGAGCCTGGCTGGCCCACGTTGGCCGTGTCCGCTCACCTGGACGAGGTCGGCTTCATCGTCAGCGAGGTCGGGAACGGATGGGTCCGGGTCAACCGGGTCGGCGGGGTGCACGACCAGGTCATGGCGGGACAGCTGCTGGAATTCAGGACCACTGGCGGGGAGATCATGCAGGGTCATGTGAGCGTCAATAGTGCTCATCTCAGCACACCGGATGCCTTGGGCAGCGCGATCCGGGTTGAGGACGCACACGTCGATCTGCTGATCCGCTCCGTTGAAGAACTCGTCCAGGCAGGGCTGTCGCCCGGAGTGCCCGCCGTTTTCGCCGGGCCATTTCATCAACGCGGCAGCCTGGTGAGGGCCAAAGCACTGGACGACCGGGCCGGCCTGGCCGTGATCCTGGCCCTGCTCCGCAGCGTGCCAGATCTTCCGCCGGGCCCAGGGCTGACCATTATCGCCACCGTGCAGGAAGAGTTCGCTCTCCGCGCCGGCATCACGGCGGCCGCGGCGGCCAAGCCGGACATCCTGATATGCATTGACATTACGCCGACAGCAAGTATCGCCGCCGATGTGGGCCAGCAGCTGCTCGGCGCGGGACCGGTGCTGCAGCGCTATTCACGGGGCAAGTCAGGCGGTGGGCTAATTCCCAATCCTCGCCTGGCGGGCTACATAACGAGTGTGGCTGCCACCCACGGCATCCCGCTAATCCAGCACACCCTCGATGGAGGCCTCACCGACGGCAGCTACATGCAGTACGCCGCCGGGGGGATACCAGTCATCGACCTAACCTTCGGTGTTCGCAACGCACACACCGCGATCGAGGTCGCCGACCTGCAGGATCTCGCGATGCTGGTAAGGCTGCTCGGCCACCTGATGGCCAGCCTGAAGCAGGACTCAGACTTTGCCCGTGGCTAAGCCCTGGCCGGGCGCGCCGGAGACGTTTTGGAGCACGCGATGAGATGCGGTGACATCTTCGGCTTCGCGCAGATTCCCGACGTGGTCATCTCACCTGCAGCGGACGCCGTCGCGTTCACACGGCGGGCAGCCGATCGCGAATCAGATCGCTACTACTGGGAGCTGCTCGTCATCGGGATTCCCGGTGGCGCCAAACCTGCCGTCGCCCGATCGCTGGGGTCAGACCTGCGATCACCGGCCTGGGCGCCTGACGGCCGCAGACTCGCCGCCGTTGAACGCGGTCCCGGGGATCTGGCATCGTCAATCGTCATCGTCTCCGCCGCTGACGGCGCCCGCCGGAGGCTGGACACCAAGGGCACCGAGCCCGCTAGTCCGGCCTGGTCGCCGGACGGCCGTGAGGTGGCCTTCCTCGGCCTGTCGCCGGTGCGCGAGCCCGGAAAGCCGGAACGGCGCTCTGGCTCGGGCAGCGCGCCAACGGTAGTCAGCAGTCTCTCGGCCAAGATCGACGGGCTGGGGATCGCTGGATCGTGGCGTCGGCATTTGTTTGCCGCGGATGCCGCCACCGGTGCCGTGCGGCAGCTGACCGACGGGGACCTGTGGATCGAGGACTTCTGCTATTCCCCGTCCGGCCTCCTCGCAGTGTGCGGCGGCGGCCCGGGCTCTGCACGCGTGCCCCGCCAGCCGGGCGCGGTCCGGCCATCGGCGCTGTGGCTGGTCGATCGGGCCAGCGGTGCGCGGCGGGAACTCGCCCCTGCTTCGGCCGGTGCCCGGTGCCCGGCTTTCGTCGCCGATCAGCTGGTCTTCGTCGGCCTGTCGGAGCTGCGTGCAGATCTGCCGCGCCTGTTCGCCGTGCCGGTAGCAGGGGGGTCGGTGCGGCAGCTTGGCGGCATGCTGGATCGCGGGTTGGTCACCGGCACTGCGACATTCACCGGCGGGTGCCGCCCGGTTGCCGGGCGCCGCGACGAGGTGCTGTTCTGTGCCCGCGATGGTGGCTGTGTCCAGCTCTACGAGACCACGCTGCGCAGGCCTGCCGTTACCCGTGTAGCCGGTACTGAGCTGGAGTCGATCGGCTCGGTCAGCGTCAGCCAAGCCGGTGACGTCATCGGTTACGTACGCTCCCTGGCCGGGGGCGGGCAGCAGCTCACGATTGTGGACCGGCGGTCCGGGCAACGTACCATCCTGGCCGAAGCGAACCCGCCCGGACAGGCATGGCCCGCCGAGCCCGCGGAATTCACCGCGCGCGACGGCCGCAGACTGCATGGCTGGGTCATCCGCGGCCGCTCCCGCGGCCGCGCGCCGCTGCTGGTGGATGTGCATGGCGGCTCATTCAGCGGCGCCTGGTCACCGATCGTGCAGCCGTCTCGGCTTTACCAGCAGCAACTCGCAGCAGACGGCTGGACGGTCCTGCTCCTGAACGCGCGGGGAAGCGACGGATACGGTTCTGAATTCGCCCGGGCGGCCATAGGTGCATGGGGCGCCGCGGATGCGCCCGACTTCCATGATGCTATCGACGCGCTCATCGGCCAGGATCTGGTCGACCCGGATCGCCTGGCAGTGACCGGGTACAGTTATGGCGGCTTCATGAGCAACTGGCTCACAGCCACGAGCGACCGTTTTTCCGCTGCTGTAGCGGGAGGGTCCATTTGCGACTTCGTCAGCCTCTTCGGAACCTCCGACATGGGCTGGATCATGTCCGAATATGACATTGGAGTGCGTCCCGACGTCAATCCCGTGGAAACGCTCAGGCGGTCTCCGGTGGGCATCGGCCGACCGATCCGCACACCCACGCTGCTGCTGCATGGGGAAGCCGATCACCGCTGCCCGATCTCACAGGCGGAAGAATGGCTGGCGCTGCTGCACAGCAGCGGATGCGAGGCAACGCTGGTGCGTTATCCCGGCGCTAACCATGGCTTCCTAACGGATGGCGCACCTTCGATGGCGGCGGACTACGGGAGCCGTCTGGTGGACTGGTTGGTCTCGCACGTGCCCGGCGGCTCAGCGAGCACCTCTTCCGTGCAATGGGGCGAAGGGTGAACGGTCCGCGCGGGCTGCCTCCGCTTTCCCGGCTGACCGAGGCCAATCTGACTGCCGTCGAGTCGAAGCTCGCCAACGTGCTGTCGCAGAGATACCCGGAAGCTGCGCTGCTCAGCGCCCGCAGCATGGCCGATGCGGCTGGCACGAGTCCCGCCAGCGTGACAAGGTTTGCAAGGAAACTCGGCTACACGGACTTCGCCGAGCTGCAGGCAGAGCTTGCCGTGGAGATGCGCGCCCGGCTCTCGTCGCCGCCCAAGCGGCTCACCGTCGACGTGCCAGGCCGGAGGAAGACGACCGCAGCATTGCTCCGCGACCTCGTAGCGAGGGACCGCGAAAACCTGGACGCAACCCTGAGCATGATCGACGAGGGCATGCTGGACGCGCTGATGCGGCGGCTGGCGCAAGGTTCCAGATCACAGATATACGTAACCGGATCGAAGAAGGGCAGCATCGTAGCTTCCTACTTCGCCATGCAGCTCGCCCAGCTCCGGCGCGGTGTCCGGCTGCTCAGTCTCAGCGATCTGCTCGCTGACGAACTGCTGGACATGACCCACGAGGACTTGCTGGTCATCTTCGAGCCCCGCCGCGCAACGGCCATGCTGGTCAGCGTGCTTGCCCAGGCGCGCTCGGTCGGCGCGCAGGTCGCGGCGTTCACCGACGAGCATCCGCCGGGAATCATTGCCGAATCCGATTTCCTGTTCCGCACCAAAGTGGACGCGATCAGCGTCTTCGATTCCTACGCGGCCATGTTCGCGCTCTGCGATGCTCTTCTCGCCGCGGTGGCCTTGCACGTCCCGCGAGTCGTCCGGGAACGGGCAGAGCGCCTCGAGGAACTGAATGCCGCCCTCTCTACCTGGTACCAGCCGCGCGGTGGCTCATCCCGGGATCCGGGCAAGAACCATTGAGGTTCGACGTCATCCTCCGCGGTGGGTGGATCGTTGACGGCTCAGGGGCACCGCCATGGCGAGCAGACCTGGGCATCGAGAGGGGCCGTGTCGCGGCCATTGGCCGTCTGGGCCAAGCGGAGTCGTCTACCGTTGTTGACGTCCGGGGCAAGTACATCTTTCCGGGCTTCATTGACGCGCACGTTCATGCCGATCTTCTGTTCAGCCGGCCGGACGTTCAGGAGGCCGCGCTGCGCCAGGGCGTTACGACCTTCATTGTTGGTCAGGACGGGCTATCACATGCACCGGCGCCCGCCCAGACCGCAGCATATGTACGTGAGTACTTCGGGGCCGTGAATGGCATGTCAGGTGAGGGCTTGCGGCTACCGCAGCCGACCATTGCCGAGGCGCTGAGTCAGGTTGAATCCGCGAGCCCGGTCAATCTGGCGTGGCTGATCCCGGCGGGCACGCTCCGGCACCAGGTCATGGGCCCGAGAGACCGCAAGCCGGAGCCCGCCGAGATATCCGAGATGCAGTCGCTCGTCGCGGCGGGCATGGCAGATGGCGCCGTCGGCCTCTCGACAGGGCTTGATTATCTGCCCGGGCGGTACGCCGATACCGCGGAGATAGCCGCGCTGTGCGAGCCGATTGCCGAAGTCGGCGGAGTCTACGTTTCGCATATGCGCGGCTATGACGTCACCGCTTGGCAGGGAATGGCCGAAGTATGCGCCATCGCCGAGCGTGCTCGGGTGCCAGTTCACGTTTCCCACTATTTCGGGCCCGGAATCATGCTCGCCCGGCTCATCGATGACGCGAGAAACGCCGGCGTGGATGTAACCTTCGATTCCTATCCATACCTGCGCGGCGCGACGATCCTGACGATGGCGGCGCTGCCGCCTGAGGTGCAGGACGGTGGCGTCGCCGAGACACTGAGCCGGCTGAAGGACCGGGCCGTGCGCAAACAGCTCAAGGAGCAGTGGTTCCCCGCCATCGCGGATCGCCTTCACGGCATCAGGCTGTCTTTTGTCGCCGATGGCGGCCTCGCTTGGGCTGAGGGCATGTCCCTGGAGGACGCTGCCACGCAGGCGGGCCTCGACCTCGGCGACTTTGTCTGTGATCTCCTCGTCAGGAGCGATCTAGCGGTCGGCTGCGTACGCGCAGAGCGCCCGACAAACGGAGAGGAAGACGTCCGGCTACTGCTGCGCCATGAAGCGCAGATGGGCGGCTCAGACGGGATTTTCGTCGGGTCTGTGCCTCACCCCCGCGGGTGGGGCACGTTCGCGCGGTTCCTGGGACGTCACGTACGGCAGCTCCGCGACTGGACGTGGGCGGAGGCTGGCCTGCACCTCGCCGGGCACCCAGCCCGCAGGTTCGGGCTGGAGGACCGGGGCCTCGTCCGGAACGGGTACATTGCCGACCTCGCGGTGGTTGACCCGCTTGTCGTGGCGGACCAGGCGACCTACGCCGAGCCGCGGCGGCCTGCCGTCGGCGTTTCCGACGTCCTTGTGGGAGGCAGGTTCGTGCTCCGGGACGGAGAGCTTACCGGCGCCAGGCCCGGCCGGGGACTGCGGCGCGTGAGTGGCTAAGGATCGGCCAGTCTTGGAGTCCAAGGCCCGATGCCAGGACCCATGCGCAGCCGGGCTACGGCTGACTGCCCGCCATGACCTCGCTCAGCGCGGCCGGCGCCGACTTGCGCGGCCGCCCGCGCGGCTTCTTGCCCGCCGTAATAGCCCCGTGCAGGAACAGCGCGCCCCCCCAGACGCCGAACGGCTCGCCCCGTTGCAGCGCCCCGGCCAGGCAGGCGGACCGCACCGGGCAGATACCGCACAGCGCCTTCGCGCGCATTACGTCCTGTGGTGAATCGGCGAAGAAAAGCTCCGGGTCGCTGCTGCAGGGCAGCTGCGGGGCGGCGGCCGGCTGCACCGGCTGGCGTCGGCCCGTTCCCGGCGCGTAACTCGCGTCGTACATCGGTTCCTCCCAGCTTGGACCGGCTCTCTGCGCCCGGCAGCATCAACTGGCCGGGCGCACGGGCCGATCGGTCCCGATCACGAGTGCGCTGCCCGCCGAACGAGCCGGGCACCCACGCGGGATGCCGCGATGCCGGATCCGGTGCGTGCCCGCCTTCCGCGGGCCCGCCTGACCCGGGCCCCCGTGGCTGCTTCATTGCGCAGATCCTTGGCCCGCTCGACGGCCATGCTCTGCAGTAGGTAGGGATACATCTCGTCCTCCTCGGTCCTCGCACCTCCGAGACTGTTCGTAAGGCCCCTCCCGGGACATCGGGAAGACGCCTTATCTCTGGGTGCGCCAGGGCCTTAGAGCCTGTTCGAGAACTAGCGGCGGCGCCGGCGGCCGATGGTCTGGTGCCGGGTCAGCCAGCGTTGGCACGTGCCCCATCGTCGTTCTCCTGACGTTGCCTGGTCTGGGCTTGGTACTGGATGAGACGACGAAGATCCCGGAAACTCATCGCAAGCTCCTATGCCAGCTCGGGCCCCCGCGCCGCCCCGACAGCCTCGGCGCCAACAGGCTCGCTTCTGCTCGAGCCCCGCATCAGCAGCAGGTAGACCGCGGCGGCCACCACCCACCCCACGATCCACGAGATGTCCGCGCCGCCCAGCTTGGCGACGAGCGGGCCGATGTAATCGGGTTGCGAGACGAATGGCCACTCCGCGGCCAGGCCGACTGCGTAGGCGAGCAGCCCGCGCCAGGCGACCTTGCCGTAGATGCCGTTCGGGATGAAGAAGGACTCGACGTCGTAGCGAGCGTGCCGGATCACGAAGTAGTCCGTGAGGTTTACCGCCGACCACGGGATGAAGATGACGAGCAGTACGTCAAGGAAGTTGCTCAGGTTCGTCACGAAGTGCTGGTAGCCGAGGAGCGCAACGACCAGCCCCGCGGCCATGACGCACAGGAAGGGCACGAGCCGGACGGTGAGTGAGACCGCCTTGAAACGGCGCCACATATTGCCGAACGCGAGTATCTGGAACCCGCCCGTGTATGCGTTGAAGGTGCAGGCGTCAATGAGGCTGAAGGCCATGACGATCAGCGCCCATTTACCTGAGACCTTGCCGACCGCGGCGACCACCCCGAGGCTCGGCAGCAGCGCGGCGAAGTAGGCACCAATGACGCACGATCCCACGGTCGCCAGGACGTTGCCCCCGTAGATCGCCCAGAACAGCCGCTTGCCGTTGGTCTGCGCGGGCAGGTAACGCGTGTAATCCGACACGAAGGGGCCGTACGACAGCATGTCAATGACGAGCAGCGCCACGCCTGCCATGAACAGGCCCGCCGAGGGCGCCGTCATGCTGGTCTCGTGAGCCGGCAGCGAGCCGTAGCTCAGGGCCTGAATGAGCATGATGAGGAGCGAAATCCCCACGATGACCGCCGTCGCCCGCATGACGTGGTGAATCCAGCGGTAACCGAATATGCCGATCACCACCGCGGGGATGGTGAGGATCACCGCCCACCACGGGATGCTCACAGAACTGATGACGCCCTGCATGCTCTCCGACTGGATGACGAGCTGGGCGGCGATGAATCCTACGTTGAGGAGCAGGACGCAGGGGAACAAGAATGCCGAGCCGTAGAACCCGAACTGCCCGCGGCTCTGAATGGTCTGCGGAACGCCGAGCACCGGACCCTGAGTGGCGTGCAGCGCGATGAGCAGTGCGCCGATTAATGTGCCTACGGCTATGGCGATGACCGCCCACCAGAAGGTCAGGCCGATCTCCACGACGACCGCGCCGATAACGAGGTTGAAGACGTTGACGTTCCCGCCCCACCAGAAGGCGAACTGGTGCCATGGTTTCCCGTGCCGCTCGGCGGCGGGGATCACGTCGATGTGACGGCTCTCGAGATGTCCGCCGAGTTCTTCGTTTGCTGCTGTGGTGTCGGCCATGATCTCGTCGCCCCTTTCGTGAGCGGTCGTGACTTATTTCTGAGAGCTGATCAGGTCGGCGGCCCTTTCTGCGATGGCCAGCACCGTCGCATGGGGATGCGCGTTGGGGATCGCAGGCATCACCGATGCGTCCGCGACTCGCAACCCGTCTATCCCTTGCACCCGTAGTTCCAGGTCCACCACTGCGCGCTCGTCCTGGCCCAGCCGGCAGGTGCCGACCGGGTGGTAGTAGCTGCCCACCGCGTGCCGGACGTAGTCCCGCACGTCGGCGGCCGCCCGCACGTCGGGGCCTGGGTAAACCCTCCGGTGGCGGTCCCGCGTGAACTCCCCCCAGAAGCCCCGGCCGGAGGCGGCCTCGGTCGCTTGCTGGATCAACGTCACCCCGGCAGCCAGCGCATCCAGGTCCCGTCCGGCGCGCAGAAGACCCGGGTCTATCAGGGGAGACGCTTGCGGGTGCGCAGATGCGAGCCGGACCGAGCCACGGCTTTCCGGCGCCACCACGGAAGCAACCAGCGCGTATCCATTCGGCGGAGGCTCGTTCCCCGCGGCCGTCAGCGGAAGCAGGATCGAGAACAGGTGCAGGTCGGGGACCGTGCCTCCAAGCCCGCTGCGCAGTGCCGCGTACATCTCGCCGTGGTTGTACTGGCTGACCGGCAGCGCATTCTCGGTGGCGTACGACGTTAGTGCAATGGGGTGATCTTGGAGATTCTCGCCAACCTCTCCGGCATCCGCCACCGGGCCTATCCCAAGGTTGCGCAGCCGATTTGCCGGGCCAATCCCCGAGAGCATCAGCAACTGCGGCGTGCCGATGGCCCCGGCGCAGAGGACTACCTCACGCGAGCAGCTCACCAGCGCTGGCGCTCGGTTGCGGACGTAGCTGACGCCGGTGCACCTGCCGCGGGTGAATCTTAATTTGGTGACGCGGCAGTCGGCGCGGACGACCAGGTTGGGGTTGCCCAGCATCGGCCGCACGTAGCCGTCGGCGGGGCTGACGCGCTCGCCGTCGGCGATGGCCAGATCGACCCAGCACACGCCTTCCTGGTTCGGCCCGCTCAGATCGTCGGTTGCTGGCCAGCCCGATGCGGTCAGCGCTGCCGCGAACGCCGCGGCGACCGGGTGCCGGTTCGCCTCTGGCACCGGGGCCACGCGTATCGGCCCGTCGCGGCCGCGGAGCTCCGGATCGCGTCCGGGCGCGCACTCGGTCCGGCGGAAGTATGGCAGCAGGTCCGCGAACGCCCAGCCTTTCGCCCCTGCCGCCGCCCAGTCGTCGTAGACCCGGCGGTTGCCACGGACGTGCGCCATTCCGTTGATCGCGCCGGATCCGCCAAGGGTGCGGCCCCGTGGGTAGGTGACCGGGCCTGCTTCGGCTTGCGGGACGGTGACGCCGGCCCAGTCTGCCGCCGAGCCGAGGTTCTCCGGCCATGCGTTGGGAATGGTCGTGGCGCGAGTACGTTCCGAGCCTCCGGCCTCCAGGAGCAGCACCCGGGCACCGGGATCCTGCGCGAGCCTGGCCGCGACGACGCAGCCCGCGCTGCCCCCACCGACGACGATGTAGTCGAAACCGTCCACCGCTTCCCTCTC
>Ga0070763_10000480_pt1 | contig 11085 bp, 8 predicted proteins | sample HubBroMetageWRM3_FD_67279 | JGI IMG/M metagenome (GOLD analysis project Ga0070763, IMG submission 67279) | Warmed soil microbial communities from the Hubbard Brook experimental Forest, New Hampshire - Hubbard Brook CCASE Soil Metagenome WRM 3 | ecosystem: Environmental > Terrestrial > Soil >... | reverse complement strand
GGTGTAGTGGATGAAGCCGAGATTGCGGAACTTGTTCATGAAGAAATTGACGCGGGAGCGGGTGGTGCCGATCATTTCCGCCAGGGTCTCTTGCGAGACTTTGGGGAGTGATTTGCGCGGGTCGCCGGGCGCACCGTAACGGGCAAGCAGCAGCAGAGTCCGCGCGAGGCGTTTTTCACTGGAGTTAAAGAGTTGGTCGATGAGGTCTTCTTCAACGCGGATGTTGCGCGCGAGCATATAGGCGATGAAGCGGTCGGAGAATTCGTGCTCCTCGTGGAGGACGCGAATCATTTCTTTTTTATCGATGACCAGCGCGGTGGTAGGGGCGATGGTGGTGGCCGTGGCCATGCAGAGGGACTGGCCTCCGAGGCAGGCTTCGCCGAAAAAATCGCCGGGGCCGAGGATGGCTACTACTGCTTCTTTACCGACCTGATTTACGACCGAAAGCTTCACGCCCCCTTCTTGGATGTACATCACGTGCTTAGCGACATCGCCCTGGGCGAAGATCGACTCTTTGCGGGCGAATTTGGCGACTTTTCTGCCGAGACCGGTGGAGTCCAGAAATGCCTTCACATCGAAGACACGGCTTCGGGACTTCGTCCTTTTTGGGGGGCGAGGAACCTTGATAGCGACACTTCGAGTAGCTGACGACGCCATAGGGAAGATTAACATGGGGCGTGGGCAGTCAATCTGTTCAAAATTGCACACTTGGGCTGGCGGGCGCCGGAGCTTTCGCCTGGTGTGCGCGTCTCGTCCCACGGACGAACGCCGCAGGCACGGGTTCTCGGTTCAACTTTTCGAATTCGGCGGGTGATTTCTGCTAAGCGCGCATGCAGAGCGATCGAGTTGCTAACGATGACGCGGCCACGCGCGTCCATAGAGCCACAGGGGCGTCGTGTCGTTCAGATTAGGGGCAGCTTCAGGGGTGCGTACTAGGAGGGACCTATGGTCTCTTTGTTCCAGGACATGCGCTATGCAGCGCGAACTCTGCTGAAATCTCCCGGATTCACTACTGTTGCAGTGCTGACGCTGGCGCTGGGGATTGGCGCGAACGTCGCGATTTTCAGCGTGGTGTACGGCGTGCTGCTTCGGCCCCTGCCTTTCGCGCAGCCCGAGCAGCTGGTGCGCATTTTCGACGATTTGGCTGGGCCGAACAGTAAGGATGTGGGCATGTCCGCGCCGGAGCTGTGGGATCTGGAGGAACGTTCGGGTGTGTTTCAAGAAGTTTCCGCGGTGGCGCCTGGCAATTCGGCTGTGGGCGGTGGAGAGCGAACGGTGCGCGCCGAGGCTTTGATCACCAGCCCCGATTATTTTGAGTTGCTGGGAGCGAAGCCTGAGCTTGGCCGCGTGTACACACGGCAGGATTCGGTGCCGGGGTTTCTGGAGCCGGTGGTGATCAGCGACGGCTTCTGGCGGCGGAATTATGGATCGGATCCGAAGATCGTCGGGCGAAAAATGTCGCTTGATCGCGATCTGTACACGATTGTAGGAGTGATGCCGCCGGGGTTTCGTCATCCCGGGCGGACGCTGGATACGGACGTGGAAGTGTGGCTGGCGACGGGTTTCAATGGCCAACCATTTCCTGTGCCTGCGGATCGAACGCTGCGATTGATTCCGGCGGCGATTGGGCGGTTGAAGCCGGGGATGACGGTGGCGCAAGCGCAATCGCAGCTCGATGCTTATGTGGCGCAGCTCACGCGCGAGTATCCCGCGGCGTATCCGGCTGCTTCGAAGTGGGCCGTACGGCTGGTTTCAGTGCAAGAGGATTTGGTGGGGCCGCAGCGGACGGAATTATTCATACTGTTTGGCGCGGTGGGATTTCTGCTGCTGATCGCTTGCGTGAACATCGCGAATTTGTTGCTGGCGCGCGCTTCGGGGCGGCGGCGCGAAATTGCGATACGGTTGGCGATGGGGGCGAGCCGCACGCGGTTGGCGCGGCAGCTGTTGACGGAAAGCACGCTGCTGGCGGTGATCTCTGGAGTCGTCGCGCTAGTGACAGTTTTGTTCTTGAAAAATGCGATCGTCAGCCTGGCGCCGGCGGATATTCCGCGGTTGAATGAAGTGGACGTCAGCGGCAAAGTTCTGTTTTTTGCATTTGTTATTTCGATCTGCACGGGCGTGTTGTTCGGGCTGGCGCCGGCGCTGCAGGCTTCCAATCCCAATCAGGTGGAGAATCTGCGGGAAGGAGGGCGCGGATCGGGAGCGAGCAGACGACATTCGCGACTTTCGCGGATTCTGGTCGTGTCCGAGGTAGCACTTTCGATTATTTTACTGGCGGGCGCAGGGTTGTTGCTGCGGAGTTTCTGGCGCGTGCTGCAAGTGCGCCCCGGATTCAACCCCACGCATCTGGCTACGGTGCAAATCTGGATTCCGCAGCCGAATAATCCGGACATGGATCCTTATGGTCCGATGGATAAGCGCGCCGCGTTTCTAATGGAAATTTATCGCCGGGTGACCACGCTGCCAGGCGTGGAAGAATCCGCGATTGCCGGCAACGACACGCTGCCGATGAACTCCGGGCGGAACTATTCTCTTTTTACGATTCCAGGGCGGCCAACGGATTCCGAGCGCAGCCCGGTGGCGGACATCGCAATCGTCGATACAAATTATTTTCGCACGATGGAAGTTCCTTTGATGGCTGGGCGAAATTTCAGCGCTCTGGATACGAGCTCGACCCAGGCGGTGGCGGTGATTGACCAGACACTGGCGCGGCGTTATTGGCCGGAGAAGGATCCGCTGGGGCAACAGGTTAAGTTTGGATTTGGGCCGGGTCCAAAGGGCGTGACGATTGTTGGCGTGGTGGGCGATATCAAATCGGACGGTTTTGAATCGCCGAGCGTGCCGCATATATATGTTGCGCTGGGGCAATTCGCGCCGATCAACGCGGTGCTGTTCTTCCGCAGCCGTGGCGACGCGGAACATCTGGGCGAAGCGGTGCGGCACGTGGTGGGAAGCATGGATGCGAACGTGGCGGTGCACAGCGTCAGCACTATGGATCAGATTATTGCTCGATCGGTGGCGGACCGGCGATTTGCGCTGGAGCTGCTGGGCGTTTTCGCGGCGGTGGCGCTGCTGCTTGCCGCGATTGGGATTTATGGCGTGATGTCTTACGCGTTCAGCCAGCGCACCCATGAAGTGGGAATTCGCATGGCGCTGGGGGCGCAGCGGCTGGATATCCTGCGCATGGCGTTGGTGGAAGGAATGCGGATTGTGGTGATCGGATTGGTTGTGGGTCTGGCTGGAGCCGCGGCATTGACGCGATTTTTCCAGTCCATGCTTTTTAACGTGGCGCCTTCTGATCCGGTAGCATTTTTTTCCGCTTCTGCGGTACTGGCTGGGGTCGCGTTTTTCGCTTGCTACATTCCGGCGCAGCGGGCCACGCGGGTGGATCCGCTGGTAGCCTTGCGCGAGGAATAACGTATGTTGGCCTCTGCCTGAACTACTCACCTTGACATTCTAGTGGAAGCTTTGTATACTCCCCTAGTATGTCTACCAAAGAGCAACGACAACGCATCGAACTGCTGCAAGGAACTTTGGACCTGCTGATCCTGCGCACGCTGATACTGGGGCCGGCGCACGGCCATGCCATCGCGAAGGCGATCGAATTCAACTCCGATGAGGTGTTGCAGGTGGAGCAGGGATCGTTGTATCCCGCGTTGCACCGGCTGATCAAGCGGGGATGGATTTCTGCGGAGGAAGGCACGTCTGAAAATAATCGGCGAGCGAAATATTACCGGCTGACGGCGAAGGGCCGCCGGCAACTGGTGCTGGAGACCAGCAAGTGGGACAAACTGGCCGGAGCGATTGCGCGGATTCTGCGGCCTTCGGAGCAGGAGGGCAAATCATGAAGCGGCGCGAGCGCATGATGGAAGATCTGGAACAGGATATTCGCGAGCACATCGAGATGGAGACGCAGGACAACATCGCGCGCGGGATGTCGCCGGAGGAAGCGCGTTATGCGGCGCTACGAAAATTCGGGAACGTGCGGCGCGTGCAGGAAGACGCGCGCGAATTGTGGAGCTTCGTGGGGCTGGAGCAGCTATGGCAGGACGTACGCTTCGCGCTGCGCATGTTGCGCAAGAGTCCGGGTTTCACTGCCGTGGCGGTGCTGACATTGGCGTTCGGAATTGGAGCGAACACGGCGATTTTCAGTTTGATTGATGCGGTGATGCTGAGGTCGTTGCCGGTGGAGAATCCCGCGGAGCTGGTTTTGTTGAAATGGAGCGCGCGCAAGGCGCCAAACCTTCACGGGTTGATGTCCTCGGGCGATTGCCCTAGCGATATGTCGGGCGCGCGTCTGAACCCGCAGGGCTGTTCGTTTTCGGAGCCGATGTATCGCGAAATCGCGGGGGCCAATATTTTTTCGGGGACGGCTGCGTTTGCGAACAGCGGACGGCTGGATTTGACAGGCAACGGGTCGGCGAGCGTGATTAGCGGGCAGTTGGTGTCCGGAGATTTTTTCCACACGATGGGACTGAAAGCCGCGGTGGGTAGGCTGATTGACGCGAGTGATGACACGCCAGCGGCCGCGCCTGTGGCGGTGCTGAACTATGGATATTGGCAGAGCGCGTTCGGCGGTTCGCGCGAGGTAATCGGTCGCACGATAGAGTTGAATGCGGTGCCATTCACGATTGTGGGCGTGACAGAGCAGCGTTTTACGGGAATTACTCCGGGGAGCGATTACGATGTGTGGGTGCCGCTCTCGAATCAGAAAAAAATCAGTCCACTGCAAGGAATGATGGATCCGCTGGGCGGAAATGATCGCCGGACGGATGTGGGGTTTTGGTGGTTGACGATTGTGGGCAGGCTGAAGCCGGGAACTTCGGTGGCACATGCGCAAGCGGTGGTGAGTGGGATGTTCCGCAACGAAGTGCTGCATGGAGCCGTGGAGCTTTTCGCTGGCGGAAAGATGGGAGCACTGCCGATTCCGATGGCGGGTGGGCCGAATATGGGGCCAAGTGCACCGGCGCCGGGGCCGATCCCTGCACCGGTGCCGATGCCAGGTGGGTCTGGAAACGCGGCCATTCCCTTTCACGGCGAAGCGGGTGGTGGGCCGCCGCCGCGGGCTGCGGCGAAGGGGAAGATGCAGTTTACGATGGATGTGCCGCTGCCGGGAGCAGCGCCTGCGGCGGGCGGCGCGCATCCGGCTGGAACTGAAGCACCGCAAGCTCCGAGTGCACCAAAGACACTTTCGGCGGCAGACGATGATCCGCAGGTGACGCTGGTGTCGGCGCAGACCGGCCTGTCGGGGACGCGCACGCGGTACACGGATCCTTTATACGTATTGATGCTAGCGGTAGGAATTATTTTGCTAATCGCTTGCGCGAATGTGGCGGGGCTGATGCTGGCGCGGGCGGCGGCGCGACAAAAAGAAATGGCGGTGCGACTGGCGCTGGGAGCGGGACGCGCACGCATCGTGAGGCAACTGCTGACGGAGAGCGTGATGCTCTCGGTATCGGGCGGCGCGCTGGGGATTTTATTCGCGTATTGGGGCGCGCACGCGATTGTTTCGTTTGTATCGAGCAATCAGACGCGGCCACTGGGATTCGCGACAGGCGTGGACCTGCGAGTGCTGGGGTTCACGGTGGCAGTTTCGCTGTGCACGGGAATAATTTTTGGCGTGGCACCGGCGTTTCGCGGCGCGCGCGTGAATTTGACGCCGGCGTTGAAGGAGGGCGACGGCGGCTCGGCGGGAACGGGAAATTCGGGCGGAAAATGGTTCAGCATCGGCAACGCGCTGGTGGTGACGCAGGTCGCGCTGGCGATCGTGGTGCTGGTGGGCGCGGGGCTGCTGGTGCGCACGCTGCAGAATTTGCGCAGCGTGGACATGGGATTCGATGCGCACAATATTTTGATATTCGAAATTGATCCGATGCTGGCCGGTTACAAAGACGCGCAGGCGGACAACTTGTACCGCGATTTGCAGGGACGGCTGGCGGAAACTCCCGGCGTGAGTTCGGCGAGCTATTCGATGATTCCGCTGCTGAGCAATGGGCTGGTGATTACGGTGTTCCACTGGCCTGGGACGCCGGAGGATCAAACCGCGGAGTCGGATGCTCTAGACGTGGGGCCGAACTTTTTCGAGACGCTGCACATACCGTTTCTGGCAGGGCGCGAATTCAGTGCTTCCGATTTTGAGCTGGCTGCTGCCAACGGCGGGGACAAGCCGACAGCGGCGCCGACGCCGGTGATTGTGAATCAGGCGTTCGTGCAGAAATATTTGGGAAAAGAAAATCCGATTGGGAAGGTCTATGGCTCGGAGCCCGTGGGACAGTTTGGCACAGCGTCGCCGGGGTATGAAATCGTGGGCGTGGTTCGCGACGCAAAATACAACGATCTGCGGCGGGAAATTCAAGCCATGATGTACGCGCCACATCATGTGGGCGTAGCGACGTTCGAGATACGCACGGCGGCGGACCCGCAGGCATTGCTGCCGGCGATTCGCGAGGTGGTGGGGCAAGTGAACGCGGACCTGCCGCTCTTTAATGTGACCACGCAATCGGTGCAAATTGACCGGCTGCTATTTCAGGAGCGGCTGGTGGCGCGACTGGCGGGATTTTTCGGCGTTCTGGCGCTGGTGCTGGCCTGCATCGGATTGTACGGATTGCTTTCGTATGAAGTGTCGCGGCGCACGCGGGAAATCGGGATTCGCATTGCTCTGGGCGCGCAGCCGGAAAGCGTGTTGCGGCTGGTATTGCGGCAAGGAATTGCGCTGGCGGTTGCGGGCGCGATCGTGGGGATCGGCGTGGCGCTGGGGGTGACGCGTTATCTGGCTTCAATGCTGTACGAGGTACGCGCGAGCGATCCGGTGACGATGATCGCGGCGGCGGTGCTGCTGGCTTTGGTGGCGCTGGCCGCGTGTTACATTCCGGCGCGGCGGGCGACGCGCGTGGATCCTATGGTGGCATTAAGGTACGAGTAGTTGTTTGCGCGGCGCATCGGCAAACGCGATTTTCAGAGGTGAGCGTTGTCCGGCTGCGGGACGTTGGCGCCAGAGAGTAAGGCGCTGTCGTTGTAGCCGGGCTTTACGACTATGTTGCTTTGTTCGCGGAGTTCGGCGAGGTAATCGCGGATGCGCGGCTGCATTTTTTGCGCGAGGATGACGCCGTGGATATCTGGTTCCACTTTTTCGAACGGTTGCAAGCCGGCCTGCAGGTGATCATCAACTTTCAAGATTTCGAAATCGGTGCGGGTCTGGATTACGTCGGTGATCTGGCCTTTGCTCATTTGGAAGACGGTTTGTTCCAGCTGCGGAGCGAGCTCTCCTTTTTTGAAAGTGCCGAGCGAGCCGCCGTCTTTCGCGGTGCTGCCTTGGGAATAAAGGCGCGCGACCTGGTTGAAATCATCGCCGTTGAGGACGCTGGTGCGCAGGCCTTCGACTTTGTTGCGCACGGCAGCCATTTCTTCGGGACTCTTTCCGTCGGTGCTGAGTGAAATCTCAGAGAGCACCACGCGCTCGGGCAGGGTGAATTCCTGCGGGTGGGCATCGTAATATTGCTTCACTTCTTCGCGCGTAATGTCCACGTGCGAGCCGACTTCGCGGCGCACGACTTCTTTCTGGAGCAGGCCGTTGCGAATGGTGGTCTTGTAATTCTCCCAACTGAGGCCGGAAGCTTCGACGCCTTTTTGTAGATCTTCGAGGGTGGCGAGGCCGTTCTGCTGGCGGACCTCGTCGAGGCGCTTGTTTACGTCGGATTCGACATTGACGTTCATGTCTTTGGCGCGCTGCACGATCAGCGACTCGTCAATCATGCCGCGCAGCAAATCTTTCTGCTGGTCTTTAAATTGGGCGTCAATCTTTTCCGGCGGGCAGCCCTCACAATCGCGGGTCACTTCATCGCGCAGCGTTTGTTCGGCTTTCTGATAAGCGGCGAGGGTGATGACGTCGTTGTTCACGCGCGCGACTATTTCAGCTTCGGACGCGGGCTTGGCTTGCCCGCGGAGGTCGGCGGGAAGCAATGCCGCGCACAACGCCAGCGCGCTGAGTGCGAAGACTCTGGCTGGGCGAAAGGTAAAAACCGATGCGCGATTTTTCATGCTGTGCGCCGCCTTGGATCCTGTCCCCAATATTGTAACTGGAATTTTGGATTCTGGCGTATATCTCGCGGGTGGTACGCTTCGCCTGCGTGCGGCGGCGATCTTACCGGAACTTCGCACGGCGAGGCGGCAGGAGCTGCCGCATCTAGGGTCCTAGCGACTTCCCGTGGCAAGATGAGATTGCTCAAACCGAGGCCGAACTCCCCAATGACTAAAGATGATATTCAGCTACTCTACGAATACGACCGCTGGGCGAACAATAGTGTGTTGCAAGCGGCCTCCAGTCTCAACTCTGAGGAGTTCACGCGAGATCTGGGCGGAAGCTTCCGTTCGGTGCGCGACACGCTGATGCACATCGTGCACAGCGAGCTGGGTTGGCTAACGTGTTGGAAGGAAACGTCGCCCAGCTCCGGGTTCGTGATGAATTTTTGGGCGCGGCACAACACTCTTTTTGATGCAAATGCGTTTGCTGACCTTGCGGCGGTGCAGCGAAAGTGGGCGGAAGTCGAGGGAGAGCAAGTCGAGTTCGTGAATCGCGTAACAAACGAATCTTTGGAAAGGATGCTTACTGTGGGCACCACACAGATCAGCCTGGCGCACCTGATGCAACATTTGGCGAACCACTCCACTTACCATAGGGGTCAGGTGGCGCTGATGATGCGGCAACTTGCCGCGGAGCCGCTCTCGACGGACTTTGCCATGTTTTTGATGGAGGGGCGCGGCGAGAGAGCCGGCCTCGGCTCGCGCCCCACATGATCCGCGTGGTGATCCCATCCTACTTTCGATCAGCCGCTCTATGCCGCTTTGGCCATTTCAACATTCGCCTCATGGTCGCCGCTCTGTTGGGAAAGCCATGCTCTGGCTACATCCTGCTTCAACAGATAGAACGATGCCGTAAGAAACAGCAGGTCCTTCATCAGAAAAGCGACGTGCTCGGTCATCGCCGGAAATCCTCCGGCCGACGCCGCCCAACCATCGGGCATGAATGGAATAATGGTGCTTGTGGCGATAAAGCTGAAGCAGGCACCGAGCGCGCCGAGAATTCCTAATTTCTTGTTCCAGAATCCAGCGAACAACAGCGCCCCAAACAGCCATTCCGAAGCTCCCAGAAAATAAGTGGCCCCTCGGACACCAAACACTGGGTACATCCAGAAGATCAGCGGACCATGGCTAATGTATGGAATCAACGCCTGCGCTTCATAGGCGAACCATTTCTGATATCCAAAAAACAAGAAGATGATCACCATCGAGGATCTGATTAAGTGATAGTCCAGATCGTCCTTCAGAATTCCGATTCTGACTAACATATTGATAACGAAATTCATGTGATTGCTCCTTTTTTTATCGACTCAATTTTTTTTCGCGATGCGATCTTGATCGCTCGCCGCTCTGTAGCTTTTATCGTTGACGGCGGCGCGAGGCTCATTGGCCTGCACCGCAGCAGCTGCGTGCAGCAGCGCGGTGAGCTCATTGTTGAACGTGGCGCTCGTTCCATTCGCGGATCGGGAGCACAAGGTAAAGATCCTTCCCGCTGGGAAGATGTGCCACGTAAGGCATTCCGTTCGACCCGTCATGGCTGAATGACTCCAGTTCCTTCTGGTTTTCGTGGGGAGTCACGATCATGATGTGAGGGCCGACGTGAAAATCTTGGGTTTTCGTGCCTGGACCGGACAGGTTGGGTACCCATGCGCCGACATACATGTAGGCAATGCCTACGGTTTCGATGTGCGGCTCCTTGCCGGCAAGACTTTCCTTTATCCATTCCATAAAGACGGGATCGAAGCAGCCCGGTTCGTCGTGCGTGTACCCCGGAACGCCCGGGAGGCAGGTCCATTCGTTTGAGCCTTTACGAAGGAGCCGGTACTCGCCTCCAGGCGCCGCCGGCCAATCGAGCAGTGTCGCGTCTTTGGTGACGAATGCGGGACCGGCTCGTAGGGCGTCCGCGATCTTCTCATCGTCAGTAGCTGGCAATCGATTTGACGACTGAGCGAAGGCGGCAGCCACGGCGAAGAGAACCGTTGTGAGTAGCTTCATCCAAACGTTGGTACGAATCATGGGTTTCTCCTTTTCTTGAGACCTGCGCTCTTGCCGGAACACGTGCAAGCGCGGGGAAAAAATGTTTTTCGCTTTCTTGGATGTCCGGCGGTGCTATCTGTTCCATGCATTGTAGGAATGACTCTCATGCGTTACGTACATTTGCGGAAATTGGGCCTGAATTTCATACATCTCTTTCTTGTGGAGCGGGCGGGTCTGAGACCCGCCCCTACATCTACGTCGCGTGCGTTCAGAGGGAAGAAATTAGGCTGGCAAGAAACGAGGCGTGGTTGGGGAAGTGCTAGGTTACGCGTGCGCACGGCGAGACGAAGTTTTTTGAGTCAGTCGGTGAGGAGGAGGGCGCTGGAGGAGTTACGCGACATGGTCGCAGACCACCTCACGCAATGATTTGGTGGCGTTGAGCACCTAAACTATTGATGCCGCACTCCAAGATGTCTCCAACCGCCATGTATCGATTCTTGCCCATGCCCACACCCGGTGGAGTTCCAGTTGCGAGGATGTCGCCCGGAACCATTCGCATGTAGCGAGAAAAATAAGCAAGCAGCTCGTAAACGGAAAACAACATGTCGCTCGTGTTCCCTTGCTGCTCATAGTGGCCGTTCAATTTTGTCCATACGTCAAGTTCCATTGGATTGATACCTGTGGTGAGATAGGGCCCGATGGGACAATACGTGGGACGCGACTTGGCACGCACGAGGTGCTGCTGCTTCTGCGCGTCCACCTGAGTTGAACGATCGGAAACATCGTTGAGGCAAACGTAGCCGAAGATGTAGCTGGCAGCTTCGTCCGCCGTGATGTCCTGCACCTCGCGCCCGACAACAATGGCAAGCTCGGTTTCCCAATCCAGCTTGACGCCCGGATTGGGACCGCGGCTGATGGGATCGAAAGGCCCGGTCAGCGAGAGCATCGATTTAAGGAAAACCTCGGGCTCGGTTGGCGTGGGCACCTTCATTTCCTCGATGTGCTTCTTGTAGTTGAAGCCTGTCGCCGGTA
>Ga0070763_10000477_pt1 | contig 11102 bp, 8 predicted proteins | sample HubBroMetageWRM3_FD_67279 | JGI IMG/M metagenome (GOLD analysis project Ga0070763, IMG submission 67279) | Warmed soil microbial communities from the Hubbard Brook experimental Forest, New Hampshire - Hubbard Brook CCASE Soil Metagenome WRM 3 | ecosystem: Environmental > Terrestrial > Soil >... | reverse complement strand
AGGAAGCTCAGCGCCGACAGCGCGTAGATCGAGTCGGCGATGGAAAAGGTCGCCGTGACCACGCTGATGCCCAGGGTGTTCGGCACCATGTGCCGGAACAGGATCGACCGGCCGGTGGCGCCCATCGTCCGCGACGCCTGAACGAACTCCCGGGGCCTCAGCGAGAGCACCTGGCCACGGATCAGCCGTGCGGTGTAGGGCCAGGACAGCGCGGTCAGGATCAGGATGATCACCGAGAGGCTGAGCGAGAACATGCTGGCCACGATGATCAGCAGGATGAACGTGGGCACCGCGAGCAGCGTGTCGACGAAGCGCATCATGAATGCGTCCACGATCCCGCCGGCCATCCCGGATACCGCGCCGTAAAGCAGGCCGATCACCGTGGTCGCGATGCCCACGGCGAAGCCAAGCTCAAGCGAGGACTGGCCGCCCACCATCAGCCTGCCGAGCACGTCGATCCCGTACTGGTCGGTGCCGAGCGGGTAGCCCGGCCCTGGCGGGCTGTTCTCGATGCCCAGGCTCACCTGGGTCTGGTTGGTGTGGTACAGCAGCGGGCCTGCGAAGCAGAACAGGCCAAGCAGCACGATGATCGCGGTCCCGGTCATCGCCCGCTTGCTGGTGGTGAACGCCCGCAGGCTGAGCTGGGCGCCGGCACCCGAAGCGATTACCTCGCCCCCCTCCATGACCACGGGGCGGCGGGCCGGGGATGGCTGTGTCGGCGTCGGCGCGGTTTCAGGCGCTGCCATAGCGGATCCTCGGGTCGAGCGCGCTGTAGGCGACGTCGGCGGCCAGGTTGCCGACCACGGTGGCCACGCCGATGATCAGCGTCCCGCCGAGCATCACCGGAAAGTCGTGGGCGAGCGCGGACTGCCAGAACAGCAGGCCCATGCCGGGGAAGTTGAATATCGACTCAACGATCACCGCGCCGGCCACGATGTCCGGAAGCGACAGGCCGAGGATGGTGATCACCGGCAGCAGCGAGTTGCGCAGCACATGACGGGTCAGCACCAGCCGCTCCGACATGCCCTTGGACCGGGCCACCCGGATGTAGTCCTCGGCCAGTACCTGCAGTGCGGTGGACCGCACGTACTGGCTGAAGCCGGCCACGCTGTTGATCGCAAGCACCGCCACCGGGAGGACCAGCGCTTGCCAGTCCGCGAACAGCCCGGTGACCGAGGTCACCCCGCCGGGGAAGGCCGGCGGCAGGATGTGGAACTGGACGCAGACCAGCGCGATGAGCAGCAACGCCTCCATGAAGTCCGGCGCCGAGTAGAGCGTGAACCAGGTTCCGGCCAGCAGGTCGTCGGCCAGGCGGTTGTGCCGCACCGCCTGGTAGATCCCGGTTGGCACGCCGATTACCAGGGCCAGCAGCGTGGACAGGCCGAGCAGGATCGCATCCCGCGGTAGCCGCTGCGCGATGAGCGTGGACACCGGCTGCTGGAGCTGGTAGGAGATGCCGAGGTTGCCCTGGAAGAGCTGCTTGACGTAGATCGCGAACTGCTGGTAAAGGGGCTTGTTCAGGCCGTACAGGCTGTCGAAGATCGCCACCCGGGCGGGCGTGGCCTTCAGCCCGAGCACGGACCTGGCCACGCTGCCCGGCTCCAAGTGCAGCAGGATGAACGTAAGGATCATCACGCCGATCACGACCGCGACCGACTGGCCGGCGCGGCGGATCAGGTACCCGGTCATGAGGCCGGCTTGACGTAATACCAGACCTCGGGATTCAGCACGAAATCGAACGGACTCGACGGGACGACGCCGGCCAGGTTGTTCTTGTACACGATGACGCCCGACGGGTTGGGCAGCCACAGCCACGGCAGCTGTTCCGCCGCGTAGTTCTCATAGGCGAAGAACGCCGACGGGCTCGACCCGTACTCGGTCTCGTTGATGAGCTGGTCCATCTGCGGGCTTGAGTAGCCGCCGTAGTTGTTGACCGCATTGGTGTTGAAGATGCCTGACCCGTTCGGGTCCACCGAGTACGGCTGGTAGCCGAACTGCTGCAGCTGCCAGTTGCACACCGAACCCGAGTGCGAGGCGGCGTTGCAGGTGGCGGTCGTGGCCACCAGTGTGTTGAACGGCTCGGCCTTCAGCGTGATATGGACGCCGGCCTGCGCCTCACTCGTCTGAATGGCCGCGTTCATCTGGTCGAAATAGGCTGATCCCGACGCATACAGCAGCTGGAACTGCAGCTTCTGGCCCGCGGCGACGCCCGCGCCGCAGTTGGCCGCGCCGGTTCCAGGCTGCTGGCAGGTGTCGGTGCCGTTCGGCGTCACGTTCCAGCCGTGCGCCTTGAGCAGCGCCTCGGCCTTGGCTGGCGCGTACGGATACGGCCCGCCCGCCTTCTCCAGCGGCGAGGCCCACTGCTGACCGTAGGTGACCGGGACCGGTCCGTTGCCAGGGTCGGCGTAGCCATGGAACGCGTCGGAGGTGATCTGCCCCCGGTCGATCAGGTACTCAAGGACTTGGCGGATGTACAGCTGGCGCAGCAGCGGGCCGTTGACCGGGTTGTACAGGTTCGGCACGATCTCGGCAACCCCTGGGGTGGGTACCGACGCAACCGCGTAACCCTCGGCCTTCAGTGCGCCGATCTGAGCGATGTCGTTGAGCGGCAGCAGGCCTATAGTCAGGCTGGTTCCCGAGCGCAGCGTGTCCATCTCGGCGGCGTCGGTGGTGAATGGGGTGAAGATGGCCTTGGATAGGATCGGCTTGTCCGGGCCGGAGTAGTTCTTGTTCGGCACCCAGACGTAATAGCCGCTGCTCTGGAACTGCGCGAGCTTCCACGGCCCGTCCACCACCGACCACATCGGATTGGTGGTGAAGGTGCCGATGTTCGAGCCCTGCTTCTGCAGGAAGTTCCACACCGCGTCGGCACCCTTGGTGGTCTCGTCGTAATTGCCGACCGTGCCGGTCAGCGAGGTCTTGTCCCAGGCGTGCTGCGGCAGCAGCGGGACCTCGGTCAGCACGTCGTCGGTGTAGAACGCGGGGTTGTAGGACCGTTTCAGGTCGATGACGACAGTATGCACGTTCGGCGTCGTCACCTTGGTCACGTCGGCCGGGAACAGCCCGGGATCGTAGTCGTCCCAGTCGTTGTAGTTGGCCTTCAGCAGGTTGTAGACGAACGTGAAGTCACGGGCGGTGATCGGCACTCCGTCGGACCACTTCCACGGCTTCAGCACGATCGTGATCACCGAGTCGTTGTCTGACCAGGTCATCGAGCTGTACAGGCTCTCCTGCGGGTTGACCACCGACTTCGCGCCGTCTCCGACGTAGACCAGGAACGGCCACTCGCCCAACGTAAGGTTGACGTTGTAGCCGTTAGTGTTGGTGGCGGCCGGCAGCGGGAAGATGTCGTTGGGCGACGCGCCAGACGGCTCGGCGACGGTGACCGTGCCGCCGCGCTCCGGCTGCCCCTTGACAGTGCTGCCGCCGCCGACCTTCGCGGTCGTGCCGCCGCATGCCGCGACGGCAGTCGCCACGGCAAGCGCCGTCACGGTCGTGGCCAGTGAATGCCTGATGCGCATGATCGCCTGCTCTCGTCGTGACCAACGGGTCCCGGTTCGTCCTGCGGTTCGCAGACTTAGCAGATGACCCTCAGTGCCCGGGCTTCCCTGATGGTTAACCAAGCCGATGACCGCAGGCAAGTAATTCGGGCGATTAGATACGGTACGCGTGGTAATGCCTCTTGATCCATGCCCCTGAGCACGCATTTTGGCGTATGGCGGCCAAGCCGTGACGGAAGTGTGACAGTCGCCGGGGTCAGGAATCGCACGCGCCCCTGACCGCGGCGACCGCTAGCCCGCCAAGCGTGGGCAGGTGGTAGCCACCCTCCTGGACCAGCACCGCCGGCCCGAGCGCCGCGACCCGCCGGCCGGCGGCGAAGTATCCGGCCTCGGTAACCTGCAGCGGGCTCTCGGGGTCGGCGGCCGCGGCGTCCAGCCCGAGGGACACCACCACGGCATCGGCCCTGAGAGAGGCTGCCTCCCCGCAGAGCAGATCCAGGGCGGTGAGCCATTCATCGTCGCCTGCGCCGGGGGCCAGCGGCAGGTTGCGGTTGAAGCCGGAGCCTGCTCCCGACCCGCGCTCGCTGGCGTACCCGGCGTAGTGCGGGAACCAGCCCGCTCCTGGGTCCACATGCAGCGAGCCGTACCAGACGTCGGCCCGGTCGTAGAAGATCATCTGCGTGCCGTTGCCGTGGTGGGCGTCGATGTCGATGACCGCCACCTGCCGCGCGCCCGCGGCCCGCAGCGCCTCGGCCGCGATCGCGGCGTTGTTGAGGTAGCAGGAGCCGCCGTAGGCGCTCGCGGTCGCGTGGTGGCCGGGGGGCCGGCACAGCGCGTAGGCCAGCCGGTGACCCGAGCCGACCAGGTCGGCGGCGGTCAGCGCGGCGTCCGCGGCCCCCCTGATCGCCTCCCAGCTTCCCGGGCCGACCAGCGTCATCGTGTCGTAGCAGAACCGGCCGGCCCGGCCGTGCACGGCGGGCGGCAGGCACACCGGCAGCCCGCCGAGCATGCCGGGGGTCGGGAACACGTAGGGAACGACGCGGTCGCGACCCTGCCGGCTCGGCAGGCCCGCCGCCTCCCACTCCCGCCAGACCCCGGCCAGGTGGTCAAGCAGCAGCGGGTCGTGCACGGCGCGCAGGATCTCATCACCGTGCCGCCGCGCGGGCAGGACCGCAGCGCCCGCGGCGACCAGCGCGTCCCGCAGTATCAGCGCCCGGGCCGGGATTTCGGTGCCCGGATCCCGGACGCCGAGCCACACCTCGCCGGCGGGCTCATGCCGGAGGCAATCCTCGCTCCACACCACCGGGACCGGCAGGCTCATGCGCACCCTCCGGATTGTCATCGCGGGATGCCCGTGCCACCGATCTTGGCATCACCACCGGCCCGCTGCCACCCGCCGGTCGCAGGGGATCGAGACCGCCCACGACGAGGCCATCCGCGACTTCAGGACTGCTCTGTGCGCAGCAGGTCGAGCACGGCCTCGGTAACGACCTCATCGGCCGCGGCGGCCCGGATCATGGCCCGGATCCCCCGGGCCAGGGTCATGCTGCTGACCGGCTGATCGAGCTCCACGGCGGCCTTGGCCAGCCAGCGGTTCAGGACCTGATAGTCGGCCGGGGTCAGGTCGACCGTGATCCGGACGGGCTTAACGCGGGCCTCCCGGCGAGACTTAGGGGGAGACTCCCGAGGAGGCGGGCCGTACGGCATGAACATAAATTTACTGCACGTACTGCAATCAGGCCATGCCGCCCGGGAGCGGTACGATAGCCGGGCTTCACCGCAGCACCGCCAAGACCGCGACACCCACACGATCCACCGGGCCGTGCGTCAGACGCTCAGGGAGCAGCGATGGCCGAGCTGACCGTCCGCGAGGGCGAACTGGTCGTGACGATGGAACCACGCGAGAAGCGGTCCTTTACCCGGTTCGGGCTCCGAAAATCGAGGAGCAGGCTCCTGGACGGACTGGAGCTGCGAGTTCCGCTGGCCGAAGTGGCCGGGGTGCGTGTCTCGGATTCGTACTGGGAACTGCGGGACCATATGGATATACGCAATGCCATGGGAGATGGGCAGACGAGAGGGACCTATCAGCCGCCGGATCACCAGCCGTGGATCGGCATTTACAACGTGAAGGAGGACGGGGGGTGGGAGAAGAAGCTGTGTGTCATCCATGGCCAGCACAGCCCGGTGGTCGTCGTGGATCTCGATGAGGCAACCAAGGCTCCGTTCGCCAAGCTGGTGATCAGCGTTCTTCCGTGGCAGGGCGATTCAGTCGCAGCCAGCGTCAAGGCGGCTGCCGGGCTGCCTTAACGTAGCCCCGGCCAGCCTGCCGCGCGATGACCTGGGCGCATGCTCCGGCACGGAGATGTAAGTTACCCTTAGTGTCAGTATTGCTGCCAAGTGTGACGAGAGCCGGGCGAGGCGGCGGGAAACCCCGGCCGGGGCAGCCGGCCCGGGTAGGGCAGTGGATATCTCGGGGGATCACGTTCGGGGGCTGACAGACATGGAAACAGACACGCCGGAGTCGGGGCTAGGCGAGGATCGCCGTGGCCTGCTGAGGAAAATGCTGGTGCTGGGCGCCGCGGCGCCGCTCGCTGGCGCCCCATTTGGGGCCCGGGCCGCGACGGCCGGCCAGCGTCCGGCAGTACGGCACGGCCGGGTACCGGCCGGGCTATCGTCCCGGCAGATGGCCGGCCAGCGGGTGGTCTTCTCCTATTCCGGCCTGACCGTGCCGCCGGCGCTGCTGGCGCTGATCACCGCGGGCGAGGCCGCCGGAGTGATCTTCTACGGCGACAACATCTCCGGTGACGCCCAGATAGCGTCCGTCATCGGGCAGCTGGGTAAGGCGCAGCGGCAAAGCCCGGTGCCGGCGCCGCTGCTGTTGATGACCGACCAGGAAGGCGGCGAGGTCCGGCGGCTGCCCGGCGCGCCGGCCCTGTCGGAAAAGCAGGTCGGCCAGTCCGGCAGCCCGGCCACGGCGGCCGCCCAGGCCGGGACCGGAGCCGGGCAGAACCTCGCCAGCGTGGGCATGAACGTCAACCTGGCGCCGGTCCTTGACGTGTTCTACGAGCCCGGCAACTTCATCGACCAGTTCGACCGTTCCTACAGCAGCAACGCGCAGACGGTCGCCGCCTGCGGCCGGGCGTTCATCACCGCCCAGCAAGACACCGGCGTGGCCGCCACCGCTAAGCACTTCCCCGGCCTCGGCTCAGCCACCGCCTCCCAGGACACCGACAGCGGCCCGGTCACCCTGCCGGTGTCGCTGTCTGGCCTGCGGTCCAGGGACGAGGTGCCCTACCCGTCGGCCATCTCCGCCGGGGTCCGGCTCATCATGGCGTCGTGGGCGATCTACCCTGCGCTCGATCCCGCCTTCCCGGCCGGGCTGTCCACGACCGTGATCCAGGGCGAGTTGCGCGGCAGGCTCGGCTACCGGGGCGTGACCGTCACCGACGCGCTGGAAGCCGGCGCGCTCGCCGCCTTCGGCACCCCGGCGCAGCGCGCGGTGCTCGCCGCCCGGGCCGGCATGGACCTCATCTTGTGCGCAGCCGGCGATGTCACGCAGGGCCAGGACGCCACCGCGGGACTCGCCAGCGCACTCGACGGCGGACAGCTGAACCCGGCCGACTTCGCCGCCGCCCTGCAGCGCCTGACATCCCTGCGCGCCGCCCTGCACTAAGGCCCGGTGGCTGTCGGAAGCCGGCTGATCGCCCGGCCGCGGCGCGGAGCCGTGGACTGGTGGATCCCGCTCCGCGCTACGAGCGCTCCGGCTGAGGTCGGCGAGCTCGTCGAGGAGTCCCCGCGCCTGGTCCGCGCCGCGATCGGAGAAGACGGCGTGCGCCCGCCGCCCGGCGGCATCGCCGTGCACCGAGGCGAGTGACAGCCTGCGCTGCACAGGCCCTTGGGTCAGCCGGACGCTCTGCAGTTTTTCCAGCCTCATGTAAACGGTCTTCTTGCATACCCGTCCGGTGACCGTTACGGCCATCACCTGGTTATGCCCGGCGGCGAGGAAGTGGTAGCTCAGCGGTGCCTTGACACGCGCACGTTTCGGCGGCCTGGTCAGTTCCGGCATGTCACGACCGAAGACCAGCCCGACCAGGTGCTGCGCCTCGTCCATGTAACCCACCGGGAGCAGGGCCTTAGTAAGGCCGCCGGACTTAGGCCCGGAGTTCCGTCCCGCCACGCCCGCCACGTCAACCACCAGCCTGCACCAGCCGAACGGGCGCCACAGCAGCGGCTGCACGAGGCGCACCGCCTGGACCCGGCGGAAAGGGACGGTCTCGGCCACCGTGCTCAGCAGCCCCCGGCGGATCCGTATCCCGTCGGGTGAGGTGGCGACCGTAAAGCCGTAGCGGCCCGTCACCTGCCGCCATGTCCTGGTCACGAGCCCGAGCGCGATCACGCCGAGGGCGGACTCCGATGCGAGGAAAAAACCCGGAGCGGCCGCGGCGGCGATCGCGGCAACAACTGCCAGGGCCAGGAACCTAGGCGCGGCCCGCAGCAACGTGGCGCCGACCACCCGGCCCGCCGGCACGGTGATCACCGGGAGTTCGGCGGGCTCCGGGGTGGCCGGGTCAAGACCGTGCTGGCCGGCCAGCAGCGTGGCCCGCAGCCTGGCGGCCTCACCGACGGCCAGGTAGGCCAGCCGGTCGCCAGAACGCCCGGCGCCGGCCAGCCTGATGTGCAGGGCCGCCAGGCCAAGGACGCGCGCCAGGAACGGCCGCACCACGTCGACCGCCTGGATCCTGGTCATCGGGAGCTGCCGGGAATCCCGCCGCAGCAGGCCCGTCTCGATGCGCAGCGTAGCGCCGTCCAGCTTCCATCGGGTCACGAGCCACCGGACGAAACCGGTGACCAGGAGCCCGGCGGCCACGATCAGCTGGTAGAGATATGCCTTGTAGTCGTCGGTCGTCACCCGGCTCAGGGCGAAGATGCCGAGCAGGCCGGACAGCAGGCCGCCCGTGCTGATCAGCGGAGACAGCGGATGCAGGCGATGCCACCCGGTCCCGACCGCGCCCCCGGCGTCCTCGGCGCTTGTCGCGTGCCCGGGGTCCTCGGTCACAGGCCGGCGGCCCTTGCCTCGCCGAGCATGGCGAGGCGGTCCCGCAGCCGCGCGGCTTCATCCCGCTCAAGACCGGGTATCCGGGCGTCGCTCGCGGCGGCCGCCGTATGCAGCTGCACCGTGGCCAGCCGGAAAACACGCTCGAACGGTCCCGCCGTGACCTCGACGAACTGCATCCGCCCGTACGGCACTACCGAGACCCGGCGGACGAGCACGCCGCGCGACACGATCAGGTCCTCTTCCCGTTCGCGGTACGCCCAGGCCAGGTAGCGCCGGCGCTCGACCCACAAGACGAGGCCGGCGGCCACCGCCACGACCGCCGCCGCGCCAGCCGCTGCCCACGCTCCAGCCCCGATTCCGGCCGCGAAGCCCGCGATCACGACGAGAACCGGTCCGGCCGCGGCCACCTGGGCAAGCCGCATCCGCCACAGCCGCGCCGAAGGGACCATCCAGCCGGGCGGTGCCTTGGCAGCCATGGCTAAACAGCCCGGGATGCCTGGCCCGCCCGCGGAACCCGCCGCCACCACCGGCGCCTGTCACGCCGGTTCAAGGTAGCCACCGGCGACGCCCAGAACTCGCCCTCCTCCGGCTCAGCCGACATGGCCTGCGGCGGCCGAGTCGGCGGATGGGGCCGCCTGGGCTCGCGGACCCCGGCCAGTCCCGGCCCGCCCCGGCGGCGGACGAACGGCAGCTGGCGCCATGCGCTGACAAGCCAGCCCTTCACGTCGAACCGAGGCAGACGTAGCACCATGCTCACCACCCTAAGCCTCCTGCTCCGAAGCCGCCTACCCCGCAGCGCCGTCGTCCCGCAGAATTAAGCCAAGGGCACATCCCGCCAAGAGCCAGGCCATGCCTGGAAGGAGCGCAGATGACCGCGATCCCGCACGTCCGCGTCGAGGGCACCAGCCTGCAGCGCGGCCGCCAATACGGCGCGCAGGCCAGGGACCGCGTGCACCGGTCGGTACGGGAGTACCGGCAGGTGTTCGCGCACTACGCGGGCTGGGACTGGGAGACTGTGCGGCGCGAGGCGGCCAGGTTCGAGGCGCCGATCGCGGATTTCCGCCCGGCCTACCTCCAGGAGATGCGCGGCATCGCCGAAGGCGCCGGGCTCGACCTCGCCGACGTGCTGGCGATCAACGTGCGGACCGAGGTGATGTACGCCGCCACGGCCCGCCAGGCCCCCCTTGCCGCACACGAGGCGCACCAGCCCCCCGCAGAGTGCAGCGCCTTCGCCGTCGTCCCCGTCCCCTGTTCCCCGTCCCGCCCAGCTACCACCCTCATAGGCCAGAACTGGGACTGGCTACTCCACGCCGCGCACACCATAGTCATGCTCGAGGTCCGCCAGGACGACGGCCCGGACTTCGTCACCGTGGTGGAGGCCGGCCTGCTCGCCAAGACCGGGATGAACGCCGCGGGCCTGGGCCTGGCCACCAACGCCCTGGTGACCGAGGCCGACGTAGGTGCGCCCGGGCTGCCCTACCACGTGCTGCTGCGCGCGGTGCTGGACTGCGAGACCGTGACCGACGCCCTCGCCACGCTGCAGGCCGGCTACCGGTCGTCCTCGGCGAACTACCTGATCGCCCACGCCAGCGGCGCCGCGCTAGACGTCGAGGCCGCCCCCGGCGACTTCACCCGCCTCTACCCGCTGTACCCCGAGGATGGCGTGCTCCTGCACACCAACCACTTCCTCGCCCCGCAACTCCACCCGCAAGACCTCTCCCTGTGGGCCATGCCGAGCAGCGCCGTCCGCCTGCAGCGCCTCCGCGCCGCCCTGACGGCCAGGCGCACGCCGCCCAGCCTGGACGACCTCCGCCCGCTGCTCCGCGATCACGCCGACCACCCGTTCGGCATCTGCGCCCACCCCGACCCGCGTGCCCACCCCTACAACCAGGGCGCCACCATCGCCTCCGTCCTAATGGACCTACCCGCACGCCACCTCTGGTCCGCCGCAGGCAACCCCTGCCAAGCCCCCTACACCCTGTTCGAGCTCACCCCCGCCGCTAACCGCACCCCGCCGCCTCCCCGATCGACGCCAGCCCCGCCGCCCGCGCCCGCCGCGCCAGCCCGTCGTGCATCCGTCGCGGCCACAGCGCCCCGCCGTAGATGAACCCGGTATAGGCCTGCACCAGCGTCGCCCCTGCTCGCAGCCGCTCCCACGCGTCATCCGGGCTCTCGATCCCGCCGACCGCGATAAGCACCAGCCGCCCCCCGCCACGGGCGTGCAGAAGCCGCAGCACCTCAAGCGCCCGCCCGCGCAGCGGCGCCCCGGACAGCCCCCCGCCCCCAGCCGCCGCCACATCCCGGGGCGACGAGGCCAGCCCGTCCCGCGACACCGTCGTGTTGGTCGCCACGATCCCGTCAAGCCCCAGCTCAAGCGCCAGGTCCGCGACCGCGTCCACATCCGCGTCGGCCAAGTCCGGCCCGATCTTCACCAGCAGCGGCACCCTGCGCTCGGCAGCAGCATCAAGCGCCTCCCGCACCGCCACGAGCACCGGCCTGAGCCGCCCGACCGCCTGCAGGTCCCGCAGCCCCGGCGTGTTCGGCGA
>Ga0070763_10000466_pt1 | contig 11150 bp, 14 predicted proteins | sample HubBroMetageWRM3_FD_67279 | JGI IMG/M metagenome (GOLD analysis project Ga0070763, IMG submission 67279) | Warmed soil microbial communities from the Hubbard Brook experimental Forest, New Hampshire - Hubbard Brook CCASE Soil Metagenome WRM 3 | ecosystem: Environmental > Terrestrial > Soil >... | reverse complement strand
CCGCACATCATCCGCGCCGCGGTGGCGCTGGTGGCCGAGCTGCCCGAGCACATGATCCGGATCGTCTCCCCGGACATCGGCGGCGGTTTCGGCAACAAGGTGCCGGTCTACCCCGGTTACGTATGCTCGATCCTGGCCTCGATCCTGCTCGAGCGCCCGGTGAAGTGGATCGAGGACAAGACGGGCAACCTCATCTCCACCGGCTTTGCCCGCGACATCTACCTGTCCGGCGAGATGGCGCTGCGCCGGGACGGCAAGATCCTCGCGGTGCGGATGAACTGCGACTCCGACCACGGCGCGTTCTTCTCCGACGCCCAGCCGAGCAAGTTCAAGATCGGGCTGCTGCACTCCGCGTTCGCCGCCTACGACATCCCGGTGGCGCACCTGACCGACCGCGGCACCTACACCAACAAGGCTCCGGGCGGCGTCGCCTACCGCTGCTCGTTCCGTGTCACCGAGGCGATGTTCTTCCAGGAACGGATGATGCAGGCCGCGGCGGACGACCTGGGCATGGATCAGGCCGCGTTCCGCCGGATGAACTTCGTCAGGGACGACGACTTCCCGCACCGCACCCCGTTGGGCTTCCTGACCGATTCCGGCCAGTACGCCAAATGCCTGGATGTCGGGCTGAAGGCCATCGGCTACGAGGACTTCAGGCGCGAGCAGGCCGAGGCCAGGAAGCACGGCAGGCTGCTCGGCCTCGGGATCTCCACGATGACCGAGCCGCTCGGCGCGGGCAACAGCCGCGAGTACGACATCCTCGGCATCAAGATGTTCGACTCGGCCGAGCTCAAGATACACATGACAGGCAAGGCCATCGTCAGGACCGGCGCCAAGACCCAGGGGCAGGGGCACGAGACGACCTGGGCCCAGATCGTCAGCCATGAGCTCGGCATCCCGGCCGAGGACATAGTGGTCGAGGAAGGGGACACGGACACCGCACCGTTCGGCATGGGCACCTACGCCTCGCGCAGCACGCCGGTGGCGGGCGCGGCGGTGGCGATGGTGTCACGCAAGATCCGCGCCAAGGCGCGCAAGCTGGCGGCGCACCTGCTCGAGGTATCCGAGGAAGACATCGAGTGGGAGCTCGGCAGGTTCTACATCCGCAGCGCACCCGACCGCGGCGTGACCATCCAGGAATGCGCGATGGCCGCCTACAGCAACATGCCCGACGGCATGGAGCCGGGCCTCGAGAACACCGCGTTCTACGACCCGCCTAACCTCACCTGGCCCTTCGCCGTCTACATCGCCACCGTCGAGGTGGACCCGGAGACCGGCGTGTGGGACGTGCTGAAGGTCGTCGCCGTCGACGACTGCGGGGTGCGGATCAACCCGATGATCGTCGAGGGCCAGATCATGGGCGGGCTCACCGAGGCCTATGCCATGGCCAGCATGCAGTTCATCACCTTCGACGCCGACGGGAACTGCGTGGGCGCGAACTACATGGACTACATGCTGCCCAGCGCCTGGGAGACCCCCGGCTTCGAGCTGCACAGCGAGGTGGTCACGCCGTGCCCGCACCACCCGATCGGAGCCAAGGGCATCGGCGAGTGCGCCGCGGTCGGCGGCCCGGCGGCCTTCGTCAACGCGGTGATGGACGCGCTGTCGGACACCGGGGTCCGCAACATCGACATGCCGCTGCTACCGGACCGGGTCTGGGAGGCCATCACCTACCAGCATGACGTCTCTGGCGCGCCGCCGGTGCGCTCGGACGACTGATCGCGGGAGCACTCATGGAAGGCTTGGATGTCCTGGCGGAGATGGGCGAGCTGACCCGGCGCGGGCAGGCGTTCGCCCTGGCGACCGTGGTCTGGCGCCAGGGCCCTTCGTCCAGCCAGCCGGGCTCGCGCGCGATCATCACCGCCGAGGGCGAACTGCACGGCTGGATCGGCGGCGCTTGCGCCGAGCCGGTGGTCATCCGCGAGGCGCAGCAGGTGATAGCCGAGGGGACAGCCCGGCTGCTCCTGCTCGGAACCCCGGACCAGTTCGGCGAGGCGGTGCCGGACGGGATGACCGTCGTGCCCATCTCCTGCCAGAGCGAGGGCGCGCTTGAGATCTATATCGAGCCGGTGATGCCGGTGCCGCACCTGGTGGTCATCGGCAGCTCGCCGATGGCCCAGACGCTGGCCGGCCTGGCCATGGCGCTTGGCTGGCGGACGGACCTGGTCCCCGGCCAGGACTTCAGCGCGGAAAGCGCGGACGAGCGCTCCATGGTCGTCGTGGCCACCCAGGGACACGACGACGAGGACGTGCTCGAGCGCGCGGCCCGGGCCCGGCCCGCCTACCTGGGCCTGGTCGGTTCGCGCCGCCGCGGGACTGCGGTGCTCGGCTACCTGGCCGAGCGGGGCGTGCCGCAGGAGCAGCTCGACAGGGTCCGGGTGCCCGCCGGGCTGGACCTGGGCAAGACGACTCACAAGGAGATCGCCGTTGCCATCCTGGCGGAGCTGGTCCAGCTGCGCGCCTCCGGCGCGATGGCCCGGCCGAAGGACAGTGCCAAGGCCGGCCATGTCAAGGCCGCGGAGCAAAGGTCGAAGGCCGAGCAGGACCCGGTCTGCGGTATGACCGTGGCCGCGACGGCAGGCAGCCGCCCGCTGCGGCATGACGGCATTGACTATTACTTCTGCTGCGCCGGCTGCCGCCGAGCGTTCGAGGAAGATCCCGACGCTTACGTGAAGAAAGAGACCCGATGCTGATCAAGAACGAGTTCGAGGTCGCTGAGCCGGTCGAGAAGGTCTGGCAGTTCTTCGAGAACATCCCGCAGGTCGCGGCCTGCCTCCCGGGTGCGAAGCTGACGGACGACCTCGGCGACGAGAGCTACAAGGGCACGGTCGCCGTCCGGATGGGCCCGGTCCGCCTGCAGTTCGCCGGCACCGCCGACATCACCGAGCGCGATGAGGCCGCCAAGCGGCTGGTGGTGCACGCGAGCGGCGCCGACGAGAAGGGCCGGGGCCAGGCCAGCATGGTCGTGACGGCCACGCTTGCCCGCGCGGGCCGCGGCACCAAGGTCGCCGTCACCCAGGACCTGCAGCTGTCCGGCGCGGCGGCGCAATACGGCCGCGGCATGATCTCCGACGTCTCGGCCGTGCTGATGCGTGACTTCTCCGCGAACATGCAGGACCGGATCGAGCGGATCGAGCGCGGCGAGTCGGCCGAGCAGATCGCGGCCGCGGCCGCGACCCCGGCCGGGGGCTTCACGCTGGGCCTGCGCGCCGCGCTGATGGCGCTGAACCGGGTGTTCCGCAGATTCTTCATGCCCTACCAGGCCGCGAGCTGAGGAGGACCAGTCATGGTCTTGTGGTGGATCGGCAACGTGATTCTTCTCGTGGCGGTGGTGCCTGTGGTCATCTACCTGCTCAACCGCGTGCTCGCCGCGGTCGAGCGGATACGGCACGCCACTGACGACATCCTGACCGGAGGGGTTGCCCTTATCGGCGAGCTCAACGGCGTGCCGGAGGCGCTGGCCGTCACCGACGAAACCGTCAAGGAAGTCGCCGTCGGGGCGGTCCGGTACGCCGGCTCCGTCGCCAAGCTTCTCGGCTGAGTAGGAAAGGAGAAAGGCCATGCCAGCAGCCGCCTGGTTCACAGTAATCGTCGCCGCGCTGATCATCGCGATCACCGCGCTCGGCCTGTTGCGGGTCATCTTCCACCTGCGGGCCATCAGGAAGACACTGGTCGCTACCACCGGAGGGGTCCAGGCCGTCGCCAGCCTCACCAGCACGGTCCCGGAGCGGCTCACCTCGGTCAACGCAAGCCTGAAGCCCGTCCGCGACTTCTGCGAAACGGTCTAGGGGAGGAGCCGCTCATGCAACCGAACGTCCTAGCCGCGGGCACCAGCACCACCGGGTGGGTGATCGGGTACACCCTCGGCATCATCGTGGTGCTGGCGGTGGTGGCACTGGTCGTGCCGATCCTCATGCTGGCACGCTCGATCGGCAACGAGGCGCCCAAGATCAACGACGCGCTGACCCAGGCCGTCGAGCACACCGCGCCGCTCGCCGCACTGCGCACGACCATCGAGCACGCCACGATCATCATCGGCGGCCTGCAGCGCGGCCGCGCCAGGCTGGGAGGGTAGCCGTGCACGCACTGGCCATGTCCTCGACCGAGCACAACCTGTGGACGATCGCGAACATCCTCGGCCTCGTCGTCGTGGTCGCGGTTGCCGCACTGCTGAGCCTGCTCATCTACCTGGTGAAGGTCATCGACCGACGGGTGGTCACGGTGCGGGACACGCTCAAGGCGGCCGCGGCGAACACCGCGGACACGGTGCTCATCCCGCAGGTCGCAGGCGGCGTGGAGGCGGTCCTCGCCGAAGGCCTGCAGCACCACCTGTTCCTCGGCCGCGTACTCGGAAAGGTCAAATCATGACCGGGCTGGTCGTCTTCACCGTCATCGACGTCCTGCTGCTGATCGCGGGCCTGGCGTTCTACCTGTTCTGGGTCGGGACGCTGCTCACCCGCATCGCGGGGAACCTCGAGGAGTGCGCGGAGACCGTCCATACGATCGTCGGCCACGCCAAGCTCATCGGGCCCGGTGTCGGGCACATCAACGAGACCGGCGGCGTGGTCGCCGGCGCGCTGCCGCTGCTGTACGGGATGGCCGAGGAGATTGTCACTGACGTCACTCCGAGGCCGGAGCAGCCCGCGACCCCCGAGCCCGCCAGGCCCGCCTCGGGCACCCGCCGCTCGCGCCTGCTCGACGCGGTCGGCTTCCGCCCCAACTAGCGACCGGACCAGCATCGCCATCCGCACGGCGGCCAGGCCCGGCGAGCGCCGTCTCGTGTTCCTGTACGCCGTCCTGGCGGGTGTCGCGCCTCCGGGCGCGGCCCGTCGTTGATGTCGTAAGGCTGCGCCGGTGTCTGGATGGCGTCGTGTGATGCAGTACGCCAATCCGGCGGGATCGCGCATGGTTATCCATCCGTCACCGTCATGCGACCGTGTCGCACCGAGCCCCTCGTGCCTGGCCACCTCCGCGTCGACGCCGGAGCACGCCAGGTCCGGATGGGCACGGACTGGCGTGCCGGGCTGGTCGCCGGTGCGCTGCAGCAGCAGCCGCAACGGCATTCCGGCGGGCCGCGTCAGGTACCGGAACTGCACCAGCGGGCTCTCACGCGGCTCCCATCCGGTCAGGTCCGCCCAGAATCTGCACTCGGCGTCGTAAACGTCCGCTGCGATGTCCAGGCAGAACTGGTCGACGCAGCTGACTGAGCCGCAGGGCCACCGGGCAGCTGGCGGCCTCGTCGGCCCGCCGTCCTCACCGGATACGCAAAACGGCAGCCGGCCCGGGGACCGGAACACCGCAAGTCCCTCCTCGGTGAGCACACGCCGCGCCCCGAGCCTGTCGGCCCGCGCCGCCAGCTCTGCCCAGTCCGCCGCATGGAAGTCGAGGTGGCAGCCGGCCGGACCGTCGTAGATCCGCTGCACCCGTAGGTACGCGTCACCCTCGCCGGGCACCAACGTTGCGAAGTCGCCCCGAGGCCCCCGCGGCGGCGACAACGCGTACCCTGCGACGCCAAGCCAGAAATCCCGTCCCGCCTCAAATCCCCCGGCCGGGAAGTCCAAGAATCCCGTCATCCACCGGATCGTCATACGTCAAGCCTCCCACGCGAGCCTGGCCGGGACCTTTACAGCCTGGGCCAGGAGAGCCTTCCTGGCGGTGTTGGTCGCCAGGAAGGACTCTGCCGGCCCTGTTTGCTGGGCCGCGCCCGCGAGGTAGGCGTTTAGGCTATCCGCACCTACTGCTGCGGTCGCGCCGACGGTCGGCCGTCTGCCCGAACGCAGCCCTATTGTGGATTATGCGGACTGTGCGTGGATGCGATAGATCTGGCTGCTGGGATCGGTCCCGGTCAGTCCTACCTGGCAATTCAGGTTGCTCTGAAGGGCCGCTAGAGCTGTTTCCAGAGCCTGCTGCCTGATGGCGGGCAGGGCGGTGAACCATACCTCGGTGAATTCACCCTTGATGTCGGTCAGGTTGACCCAGATAGTACCGTCCTCACCTGGTCCCGCACTTTGCACGTGGCAGACGAACCATTGCAGATTATCGGCGCTGGCCATTGGGGATGTGTGACTGGGGCTTGTCATTCCCGTTACTCCTTGCTCTGCGGTCCTGGGTGGCCTGACCAAGGCAGGGCACGACAACTTGGGGTCGGCCGCGCCGTGATGCAAAGCCCGGGCGGGTTAATCCATATTTCCCACTAGGCAGGCGCAGTATGGAGCCGAGGTGGAGACGCTCTGCAGACGCCGTGCAAACTAGCCCAACTAGTCGCACGGACCGGATCACAGTTATAATAAGTGCCGCGAGTGGTTGGCTAGGCGTGTTGGACCATGGCGGGCTGTTACCGGTCGCTGAACTTCGCCGCGCATTCACCAGAGGATAAGCAGCGCGGCATAAGACGCCGTTCTGCGCACCTCGGACGGACCGGGCTGAATGGGCTGTCCCAATACAGAACGGCGGGAATGCGTGCTGTCGCGGGCCGGATGGTCGTGACGCTAACCAAAACCAAGATGAACTCGTAGAGATCGGCTCGTGACGTCGGCTGGCTGCCGACGTATGAACGGGACATGCGGTGTGCGCAACAGGGCGGGTACACCCGCCGAACAGCAGCCGCGCGAGCGGCTGCTGCTGCGGCTGCGGGCATCTGAGCGGTTCGCCCGGGCGGCGAGTAGAACGGTCCTATGACCGAAGACTGTGTCTTTTGCGACCACGACAGGCTGCGCGAGGCTGACCTGTACTTCGAGAACGACTTCTGCATCTACACCTCGACCAGAGACCCTCGTGACCCGCTCGACGTCATGCCAGCCGCCGGTGCCATCGTCCCCAAAGTTCACCGGGCTTCTATGTTCGACTTGACCGCCGAGGAGTGGGCGGCAACACGGGAACTTCTGCTTCTCGTACGGGCCGAGCTGCACAAGCGGCTCGCTCCCGACCAGTACACGCTCGGCTGGAACGATAACGGGCTCCACCCGCACCTGCATGTCATCCCGCGCTTCGATGACGAGCCGATGATCGATCGTGGCGTCCGGTCGGGAATCAAAGATCCCGCCAACCGGCGACCTGATCCGTGGCGTCCCGGCACCGGGAGGCACATGGCCGGATCATGAAACCAGCTCCCGCGGGAGCCAGGGAAGGCGGCGGCGTGGTGGCGTGAGCCGCGGCCGACGGGGCGCGGGCCGGTCCCGCGCGATGCCGCCCGGCCGGGCTAAATGTGTCGCTTCTAGGTGGTACCCGTTGCGACAATCTGCTCGTGCGGAAGACGGATATCACCGCCGACCTGGTGTCGCGGCTGGTCGGGACGCAGTTCCCGCTGTGGGCAGGCCTGCCTGTCAGGCCGGTTGACGTCGGCGGCTGGGATAACGTGACGTTCCGCCTGGGCGAGGAGATGCTGGTCCGGCTGCCCAGCGCCGGGGAGTATGTCGCGGCGGTCCACAAAGAGCAGCGCTGGCTGCCGGCCCTGGCCGGCCACCTGCCGCTGCCGGTACCCGAGCCGCTGGCGGCGGGCGTGCCGGGATGCGGGTTCCCGTGGCCCTGGTCGGTGTACGGGTGGATCGACGGTGCCCCGGTCACCGAGCAGACGATCCATGACCTCCCGCAGTTCGCCGCCGACCTCGCGGGCTTCCTGGCCGCCTTGTACCGGATCGACCCGGCGGGCGGACCGCCGCCGGGACCGCACAACTTCTTCCGCGGCGGGCCGCTGGCGGTCTACGACGGCGAAACGCGGGATGCGCTCGGCGCGCTGCGGGGCCACATCGACACCGAGCTGGCCGCCCAGGTGTGGCAGGCCGCGCTGCGGGCCACCTGGCAGGGCAGGCCGGTGTGGTTCCACGGCGACGCGCAGCCCGGCAACCTGCTGGCTAAGAGCGGGCGGCTGTGCGCGGTCATCGATTTCGGCACCTCCGGCGTCGGCGACCCTGCCTGCGACACGACGATCGCCTGGACGTTCCTGTCCGGCGAAAGCAGCCGCGTCTTCAAACGGCGGCTGGCCGTGGACCGGGCGGCCTGGACCCGGGGACGCGGCTGGGCGATCTGGAAGGCAATGAAGGTTCTCCTCAGCGCGCTTGACGGCGACCCGCAAGATGCCGCGTTCACTACCCGCGTCATCGGCAAGATCCTGGCCGACCATCTGGCCAGCACCTAGCAGGCCCGCTCACCTGGCACGCAGGCGGCGGCTACGCATCCCAGTCGGGAGGCGTTCTCAGCGCCCGAGCAGCGCGCCGCCATTGACCTGGATTACCTGGCCGGTAACGAAGGAAGCCTCAGGCGAGGCCAGGTAGGCCACCAGCCCGGCCACATCGGCTGGACGGCCAGCACGGCCCACCAGCGTCTGCGCGATGAGTCGGCTGTCGCGTTCCCCGGTCATCGTGTCGCCGAAGAACTCTGTGCCGGCCGTGTACCCGGGCACGACGACGTTCACGGTGATCCCGGCCGGGCCAAGGTCGGCAGCCAGGTCGAAGGTCCAGCCCAGCAGCGCTGCCTTGGCTGCCGAGTAGGATCCGCCGCCGCCCCGCAGCGCGGCTATGGAGCTGATGTTCACTACCCGGCCGCCCGGCCGGCTCAGGCGGGCATGCAGAGCATGCGTGAGCATGACGGCCGAGAGGACATTGGCCTGGTAGTCGGCTTCCCAGGCGCGGGCCACATCGGCCAGCTGGTCGCCGGGCATGCCGCGGGACGCGACCCCGCCAGCGTTATTGACCAGGACATCGACCGTGCCGTCTACGCCTGCCGCGGCCCGCTGGACCTCCTGGGGGCGGCTGAGGTCGGCCGCCTGCCAGGACACCTTCCCCGGGCCTGCCGCGCTGAGCTCTTCAGCGGTCGCCTGCAGCTCCCCGGCCCGCCGCCCGATAATGACTACGTGATCACCGGCAGCAACGAGCCGGGCCGTGATCGCCTTGCCAATCCCCGTGCCGCCGCCAGATACCACTGCAACACGCATCACCATGAGCTCACCAGCTATCCTCCGTACTCCGATGCCATCGGCTAATTGCCCGACCGGCCCGGTGATCATGCGCATGCGACCGTACGAGTCGGCATACTGGGGGACATGGGCCGAATCATCGGGACAATCCTCGGCGCGATCCTCGCCATCTGGCTTGCCGTCACGGCTGCGAGCGGGATCGTAGCGACGCTCAAGACGTTTGTCATCATCGGACTGATCGCGATGGCCGTATTCGTCGTCGCGTGGCTCGTGGCCAAGCGCGCTCGTCGCGACTAGAGCGGCGCAGCCGCCCGATGCCGGCGTGTGCGGCGCGGTGACTTCGCCTGCGTGCCGGGTACCGGGCCTTCCCGCCGTCCAGGCCGCTGGCTTATGCTCGGGTTTGCCGGCCCTTGCAGGAGGCCGGGGTGATGCCCAGGCCGGGGGTGACCATGGCAGCCGGACGCCGGGTTCGCATGCCGGCCTCGCCGGCCGACCGGGACCGCACCGTTAGGATCCTTCAGGCGTCGTTCGTCGAGGGCAGGCTGGCCATGGACGAGTTCGAGCAGCGGGTCGGGCTGGCCATCGTGTCACGTGACTTCAGGGAGCTGCTCGCGCTGATCGCCGACCTGCCAGCCGGCCCGTTCGACAGGCTGCCAGCGCACCGGGTCACCCCGCGCCGACCGGCCGGCAAGCAGTCGCGGAGCTGGCTTGCGCGGCTTGCACAGGGATCCCTATGAACGAGCATCACGATAGCGCGCATCAAGCGCGGGCCTGAATAGCGCAGACGGTCGGCTTGGCGGACGATTGTCGGCAGGCAGAAGGCACCCAGCATCGCCCCGGGGGCCCAGATCAGCCGGATCTGCTTTCTGGAATCGGATCATTGTCGATCGCGGTCAGTCGCCGGTGACTGCTATGCCTGCTTTCTCCATCATCAGCACCTGTGTCGGCTCCAGCGCCACCGGACGGTGCAGCATCCCGCGCGGAACCGAGAATGCCATACCGGAAGCCAGCTCCACCGGGTCGCGGCCCTCGAGTTCAATGCGCAGGCGACCGTCTATGACGTAGAAGAACTCGTCTTGCTCTTGGTGCTTGTGCCAGTGATATTCGCCGCCCGCGAAGACGCCCAGGCGCAGCAGAACGCCGCCAACCTCGATCAGGGTCTGGTTGTACCAGGGGTGGTCCGCCCGCTCGATCGCCTCACGGACGTCGATGAGCTGAAGCGGGCCGAACAGCGGCTCGTAGTTGATCCTGTAGTCTCCCTGCTGCGTCATATGCCCACTCTACGAGGGTGTCACCCGGCATGAGCGCCCTCACAATCCTCGTGCGCGGCCGGCAGTCATAGCTCCTTGGCGGTCGGCGGGCGGGAACTGGGCGGAGAATTCAGGGACGTGGCAAGCGGGGTGCCGGCTACCGGGCAGTGTCGCTTGAGGGACGGCGGGAGCTCCTCTGGTACTTGCTGGGTGTCGGTACCGGATCGGCGCAGGACGTCGTTGCTGATCGTGGTCCAGGCGAGCAGCGCGGCGGCGAAAGACGCCCCTGCGGCAACCCTCATGGCGACCGGGAAGCCGGCCGCCATCCTGGCGGGGTCCTCGAAGGCGGAGCCGGAAAGCCCCGCGGCAAGGGGAAGGGCGGCAACGGCGATCATCTGACCGAGGCGCGAGAGGGCGTTGTTAACGGCGGATGCGATCCCGGAGTGCCGTGAATCGACGCTCGCCAGGACCGTCGCGGTGATCGGGGTAATCAGCGCGGCGAGACCGACCCCGAAAACGACCAGCGATGGCAGCACCGCGGGGAAGTACTTGTCGCCGGGGTGGAGCTGTGCCATCAGCAGCAGTCCCGCACCGGTCAGGAGAGCTCCGATCGTCAGCGGGATCCGCGGGCCGAATCGCTGGGCGATCGCTCCCGATGGGGTGGAGAGGGCCAGTAGCAGCACGGTGATCGGCAGCGTGGCGGCACCGGCCTGAAGTGCGGTGTAGCCGAGCGTGATCTGCAGGAACGCGACGAACAGGAAGATCACGCCGCCGAGCGCCGCGTAGGTGACCAGCGCGAGCAGGTTGGCGCTGGCGAACTGGCGGGAGCGGAACAACTCCAGCGGAAGCATAGGGTGCCTGGCCCGCTTCTCGACGGCGACAAAGGCAGCTGCGGCGCCCAGGCCGACGGCCGAGGCGGCAATCACCGCTGGTGTCAGGCCCCCGGACGCCTCGATCAGCGCAAAGCACACACCTGCGATGGCCAGCGT